>Ga0302322_100000389_pt1 | contig 33644 bp, 27 predicted proteins | sample Fen_T0_2_FD_203757 | JGI IMG/M metagenome (GOLD analysis project Ga0302322, IMG submission 203757) | Peat permafrost microbial communities from Stordalen Mire near Abisko, Sweden - Fen_T0_2 | ecosystem: Environmental > Terrestrial > Soil > Wetlands > Permafrost | place: Sweden: Abisko...
ATCGGTAATCAACTCCCCGACCTCAATCGGCCGCGACTCCAACTCCAGGGGCGGCAAGGTCTCGGGTGAGATCACGTCCCCGATGTTGGTGAACACGGTGCGAAACCAGGGCAGGCTCAGGCGGTCTCCGAGCAGCAAGCCCACATTCACCGGTCGTGACGTCAACTGCAGGGGCGGCAGCTTCTCGGGCGCAAGCGTATCGCGCAGGTTGCCGGCCAGAGACTTCCACAAAGGCTGGGTAAGGCTATCGGGCGGAAGTAGATCAAACGGGATCCCGGGCAGGACTGGTTCGGTTTCCTGGTACCACGCTTCGGCGGCATTCGAACGATACGGCATAAGGGTCTAGTAGCTGATGGTAGATGGCGCGGCTTCGCCTGTCACGCGTCTTTACGCACCTTTACGAGGCAAACTCCCAGCCCCTATCAAGAGAGATGCCAAGGCCAGGAGGACGTGCCGCTTTCCCCCGTGATCCCCGGTGCTCCCCGTGGTTAAGGCTTTTGGTCTTAACCACGGCCGACACAGAGGGCCACAGAGAACGTCATTCGCACACTGCCTCTCGAATAACCTTCCGGTGATGGCGGAGATTGCCACGAACGATCTTGACCTTTTCAGCCGCTTCGCTGGGCGGTGCTGGCCAGGCGCTGGTACTCGACGTCGGAGTTCTGGCCCAGGAGCACCCAAAGCGTGTAGATGCCGAGGGCGGTCAGTAAAGGCGGGTGGAAGAGCGCCAGAACGCCCACCAGGATTGCCGGGACCCGAGCCCAGGGCTGGTGTCGCATCAGGCCCCACCCGACCAACAGGCCGCTGGCGCCAATCAGCAGAAGGCTGCCGCCAATCACCATCATTACCAGCGGGCCAAGGTTGCGGGCCACCGCGCTGGAGAAAGGTATCGCGACACGGATCAGACCGCTCAGAAACACCAGGAAGAATGCCGGAAGCAATGTGAGTCCACCCAGGACCATCCACAAAATCCCCAGCGTCGACAGATGCTGCTGAAGCCGGGTCGTCGCGTTTGCTGGGACAGGGGCCTGCGCCGGTTTGCCGCAGCGGGGGCACAGCGTGAAATCAGACTGGAGTTGCGTGCCGCATTGATTGCAAAACATGGGGACACCTCTGCACCCTCAATACTTAAGCATACGCAAGGACCGTCGAAAAGTTCCGGGCTCGGACCCGTCGGGCCCCGCCGTTGGGCTCGTTTGGGGAGACGGGAATGTCCAGGAACTCCCATTCACTTCGCAGGTACATGGCCTTTCATGCCGTTGAGGATTGCGTCCATTTCAAGCACAATCGGGCCATGACGGGATTCAGGCCGGGGGGAAACCTCGGGTGGGCGGTGCTCGTGCTGTTGGTGGCGGCGATGGCTACCCCGGCGCGCGCCAAGGATCTCGCCCTGATCTCAAACAAGGCCGGCGGCATCGGCGCCATCACCATGGCCGATCTGGTCAAGGTCTGCAAGGGGCAAACTGGACACTGGCCCGATGGCAAACCGGTCACCCTGGTCATGCGCGAGCCCGGCTCCGCCGATATGAAGATCGTGGTCGAAAAGGTCTACAGCCTGAGCCCGCAGGAACTGCGGGAACTGATTACGGTCGCCAATCACGGCCGCTCTGACCGTCCGGCCATCATCGTGGCGAATTCCGATGAAGACGTGATCCACCGCGTGCAATCATCCCCCGGGACGGTTGGTCTGGTGGACGTGTATTCCATCACCGGGGCAGTAAATGTCGTCAAGATCGGCGGCAAGCTTCCGCTGGAAGCTGGATATCCGCTGCACGGAAACTGAATCGGCTTTTCCCCGCCCGAGAGCGAGAGGATCGGACTTGAACAAACCCGCCCCAGCGTCGGTCTCAGCTTTTAGCAGGCTTCGGCGTTTCCCGCGCCACCGCATGGACGTCCACATTCAGGTGGCGACCTTCCGCGACGGCGACACCATCACGCTCTGGGGCCGAACCAGTGAACTGGGGCAGGACGGCGTCGGCGCGACGCTGACCGGAGAACTGGCGCCTGGGGAAGTCGTCTCCATGGAGTTTCCCATCCCGATCTCGCCGCACCTGGTTAAGATCCGTGCCATCGTGCGCTACCGGCAGGGACTGCACTGCGGATTTGAGTTTCTGATCATGACCGACGAACAGCGGCAGACGCTCGCCCGGATCTGCGAGATGCTGGCGAGTACCTACTAAGCGCTTGTGATTCCAGCCGTTTCCGAGGATTTGCCATTACCCCGGTAACTTTCGATACGACCCTCACGGTCGGTACCATCCCAATAAGCTCTTGGTGCGATTGGGAAGGATCTTGTCATGGGGGAGAAAGTCACCCCGTCAGCGGAGTCGTCCGAACTGCTGCGGGCGAAGGCTCTGCGCGAGGCCCTCGATCGCGGTTCCCCGCCCATCCTGAGCGCGGCTACGCAAACGCAAAGCGTGCCGAGCTACCCTCCAACCAACGGTCATCCCACCAAACCCAGTTTTGACATCGAGAAAGCCCATCTCGAACAGATTGTCGAAAATGCTCCCGAAGCCATCAGCATCATTGGCCCCGAAGTGCGGATTCTGCGCATTAACGCGGAGTTCACACGCTTGTTCGGGCTGAGTTCGGAAGAGGCAGTCGGGAAAACAGTGGATTCACTCATTGTGCCGCCCGACCGCTACGCCGAAACCGCGTGGATTGGCGAGAGCGTCAGAAAGGGAAATAAGCTCTCCCTCGAAACGCGCCGGCGGCGAAAGGACGGATCGCTGGTGGATGTGCTGCTCTCGGTCTCCCCGGTCATGGTCAACGGCCAGAAGGTTGCCACCTATGCCTCGTATCGCGACATCACCGATCAGAAGCGCGCCGAGGAACTGAATTCGGCGCTGTATGCCATCGCAGCCCGCACGCACTCCGCGGAAGATCCGCAGGAATTCTTTGCCGCCATTCACAACATCGTTGGTCAGCTGATGTATGCCCGCAATTTCTACATCGCTCTCTATGACCCGGTGACGCAGCTTCTTGGCTTTCCCTATTTTGTAGATGAAGAAGACCCTGCTCCAGCGCCCAAGCGGCTGGGCCGCGGGCTTACCGAGTACGTGATGCGAACCGGCGAGCCGCTGCTGGCGACCCCCGCGATCTTCGATGCACTGGTGCACCAGGGGGAAGTTCAACTCATTGGCGCATCCTCGCTGGATTGGTTGGGTGTTCCTCTGAAAAACGGCAACAACTGCATCGGCGCGCTGGTCGTACAGAGTTACACCCCGAATGTCCGGTTCGGAGAGCGGGATCGCGAGATTCTGAAGTTTGTTTCGCAGCAGTTGGCCACCGCGATCGAGCATAAACGCTACGAGCAGGCGTTGCGCCGGTCGGAGGCACGCTATCGGTCCCTGATTCTGAGCGCAGCCTACGGAATCTACAGCGCCAGCGTGACCGGCAAATTCCTCGATGTGAATCCAGCTCTGATTAACATGCTGGGATACGGGTCGGTCGAAGACGTGCTGGCGCTGGATCCCAGGCAGGACGTCTTCCTGAATGCGCAGGAACTCGACCGCTTGACCGAGGATTACCGGCGCACGAAGAGTCTGAACGGCATCGAGGTGCAGTGGAAGTGCAAAGACGGGCGGGTCATCATCGTGCGCCTCAGCGGGCGCGCGGTGAGCAGCGACGACGAAACCGAAGAAGTGCTGGAAATCATCGCTGAAGACATTACCGAGCGCCGCCAGCTCGAAGAGCAATTTCGCCAGGCGCAGAAGATGGAAGCGGTGGGGCGTCTGGCCGGTGGTGTCGCCCACGATTTCAACAACCTCCTGATGGTGATTAACGGTTACACCGAAGTCCTGCTGGAACAACTGAAGGAAGGCGACGGTCTGCATCAAAAGGTCCAGTCCATCCAGCAGGCGGCGGATCGCGCCGCGACGCTAACGCGACAACTCCTCGCCTTCAGCCGCAAGCAGTTGCTCGAGTTGAAAGTGGTCGACGTTAACTCCGTCATTGGCGACATGGAACGGCTGCTACGCCCGCTGATCGGAGAAAATATCGAGCTCGTGACTCGCCTCGCGCCGGACGCCGGGCGGACCCGCGCCGACGCCGGACAGCTCGAACAGGTCATCATGAACCTGGTGGTGAACGCCAAGGACGCCATGCCCGAGGGCGGAAAAATTACCATCCAGAGCGCCGATGTCACCGTGCACCAGAACTTTCGCGAGCGCGGGTTTATCCAGCCCGGACGCTACGTTGTCATTTCATTGAGTGACACCGGGCAGGGAATGGATCGGGAAACCCAGTCTCGAATTTTCGAACCGTTCTTCACCACCAAGGAGAAGGGGAAAGGCACGGGCCTCGGACTCTCCACCGTGTATGGCATCGTCAAACAGAGCGGAGGCTACGTCTTCACCCAGAGCGAAATCGGACACGGGTCCACCTTCCACATTTACCTGCCCCGGGTGGAAGAGTCCCCGGAAGAGCGCAGTCCCGCGAAATCGCAGGAAAATGAAAAGGGCGGATCCGAGACCGTCCTGCTGGTGGAAGACGAGGATTCGGTTCGGGAACTGGTCCGCGAAACCCTGGTAACCCGAGGCTACAAAGTCTTGGAAGCAGAAAACGGGGAAATCGGCATGCGGGTCGCGGAAGCCTCTTCGGATCACATTGACCTGCTGATTACCGATGTGGTGATGCCCGGCATGGGAGGGCGGGAACTGGCCAAGAAGTTGCTCCTCCTGCGCCCCGATCTGGGGGTTCTTTATCTGTCCGGCTATACGGAAGACGCGGTCGTCCACCACGGCGCGCTCGGCCCCGGCCAAGCCTTTCTGCAGAAACCATTTACTCTCCAGAGCTTAGCCCGAAAAGTCCGCGAAGTGCTGCGCTCCGTCACCCAGTAGCGTGGCCAGTCTGCTTCGCCGGCATCCCTTTGCATCTTTTTCCACTTCCCAGTGTCTTATACTCAAAGTACCAATCCGCGCTCGCTCGCGGCGCGTACTTTTCTTAGGGTGAGGAATGCTGATCAAGAAGCCGGAGATCCCGTCGTCTGAAATTACTTCCAAAGACCTTTATCTGAATCGCCGCAAGTTCCTGGCGGGCGCAGCGCTGGCTGGGGCCGCAGCAGCGACCGGCATCGCGTTCAGGGCGCTTGCGTCACCATCGCTGACCGCCGCTGCCAACGCGAAGATTGACGGCATCCAGAAGAGTGGGCTTAGCGCCGCGGAGAAACAGACGCCCTACAAGGACGTCACGAATTACAACAACTTCTACGAATTCTCCACCGACAAGTACGAGCCAGCCGGCGCGGCGAAAGACTTCAGAACGCGGCCGTGGACGGTAACCATCGACGGCGCGGTCAAGAAGAAACAGGTGCTCGATGTCGACTCGATCATCAAAATGGCGGCGCCGGAGGAGCGCATCTACCGCCACCGCTGCGTCGAGGGCTGGTCCATCGTGGTTCCCTGGGTTGGTTTTTCTCTGAGTGAGTTGATCAAGCGCGCGGAGCCGCTCGGGAAAGCAAGATTCGTCGAGTTCACAACGCTTTACGATCCCAAGCAGATGCCGGGACAGCGTGTAGCAGTGTTGAAGTGGCCCTATGTGGAAGGCCTGCGGATGGACGAGGCCATGCATCCTCTGGCGTTGCTCTGTTTCGGCATGTACGGAGAGGTCCTGCCCAATCAGGATGGCGCGCCCTTGCGCCTGGTGATGCCGTGGAAATACGGGTTCAAGAGCGTGAAGTCCATCGTGCGCATTCGCTTCACCGACGACCAGCCGATGAACAGCTGGCAGCTATCTGCTCCGAATGAATACGGCTTTTACTCCAACGTGAACCCCAACGTGGATCATCCGCGCTGGAGCCAAGCCAAGGAACGCCGGTTGGGAGAGTTTTCCAAGCGCCCGACCCTCATGTTCAATGGATATGATCAGGTCGCCAGCCTTTATTCGGGCATGGACCTGAAGAAGAACTTTTGAAAAACATTGCAGAAGTCAGAAGTCAAATTATAGAGTGAAAGACTATCGGATATCGATAGTGCCGTGGGTAGCAGCGGTTCTTACTTCTGCAATCTGACTTCTAACTTCTGCATTTCTCTTATGAATCGGACTCAAATCACGAAAGTTCTGATCTTTCTGGCCGCGCTTGTCCCGCTCGGCCGGCTCGCCTGGAAGGCGTTCCATGATGGACTCGGCGCCAACCCTATTGAGGTCATTACCCACTCGACCGGCGATTGGACGCTGATCCTGATCCTGACCACGCTCTCGATCACGCCGCTGCGGAAGCTCACCCGGCAATACTGGCTGATCGGCGTGCGCCGCACGATCGGGCTGTTTGCGTTTTTCTACGGCGTTCTGCATTTCACGACTTACATCTGGCTCGACAAATTCTTCGATTGGCACGAAATCATCAAGGACGTCGCCAAGCGCCCGTTCATCACGATCGGTTTTTCCGCATTTGTTCTGTTGATTCCGTTGGCGATCACTTCCACCGCGGGATGGATTCGCCGCATGGGTGGAAAGAACTGGCAGCGCCTGCACAAACTGATTTATGTGACGGCTGTCCTGGGAGTGATTCACTACATCTGGCTGGTCAAGGCAGACAAGCACAAGCCCCTGCAATACGCGTTCGTGCTGGGTGTTTTGTTGCTCTACCGGGTGGGGACGTGGGCCCTCGAAATGCGCAAGAAGACAGCGCCGCCATCTGCCCGCCGGCGGCCAGTGGAAGCTACCGAAGCCTGAAGGAACCCAACTTCCAATCAGTCCGGGCGAGAAACTTTCTTCCCCAACCCGGGTTTAAGGCATCTTAAGAGAGTACAGGAGTGTGCCATGAATCCCCTTTCCATTTTCCCGAAGCACGCGATGCGCGCGCTATTGATACTGGTGGCGGCAGGAACCTTGATCGTGGCCGCCGGTTGCGGCGGCGGAAACAATAACGGCGGCGGCGGGGGTGGGGGCGGCAACAACGGGAATTTTTCTAACGCGAGTTTGAATGGCCACTATGCGTTTACGTTGCGGGGTATTGGAACTCCCGACAACGTGAATTCCTTCTTCTTCGTTGAGGGAGGGGTATTCACGGCCGATGGCAACGGGAATCTGACCAGCATCACCGATGATTTTGTTGAAGACTTCCAGGGTACATTTAACCTCCCCGCTACGGGATCCTACAAAATCAACAAAGACGGCAGCGGCGACCTGCAATTCAATTTCGGCAATAGCACCTCCGCTCTCTACCGCATCACCTTTGGCGATAGCAGCCATTTCTACATGGAAGAAGATGACGGCTTCAATACCAGTGGCGGATCCGGCGAGAAGCAGGACCCAACCGCTTTTGCGAGCATCCCATCCGGCACATTCGTACTGCAGACCCACGACCTGGCCGCCGGGAGTTCCAAGGTTGGGGTTACCACTTGGACCGGAGGCACGATCACAGGCACAGGAGACGCACTCGTCGGAGGGGCACTATCTAGCGTTACCATCTCCGGGACGGCGCAAGCGCCTGCCACCGCGACGGGCCGCGGGACTGTGACCATCACAGACGACACCGGAACGAGTAATTACGCCTACTACGTTGTGAACGCTTCGAAAATTCGTCTTTTCAACACTGATTTCTCGTCGTCCCTGGGCATTGGCACAGCCGAGAAGCAAACCGGCGGCCCATTCTCGGCCGCGTCGCTCAACGGCCCCTATGTTTTCGGGAGCGCCGGGGAAACCAGCAATGTGGCCGGAATTCACTCCGTGGGGCTTTTCACGGCGGATGGCGCGGGGCATGTCACGGACGGTAGTTTCGATTTTGTCCAGGACGGCAGTCCGGTCACGGACATCACTCTCAACTCGGGTAGCGCGTATATCGTGGATGCTACTTCCGGCCGGGCCAAAGTGGATCTCAACCTTTCCACCGGGACCACGAACGAGAAGGTGATGTACCTCGTCAGCCCATCGCGCGCGTTGTTCCTGGTGAACGACCCGATCAACGTGGAAGACGGGACAGCCGACAAACAAGCAGGTTCGGCATTCTCCAACAGCAGCATGAGCGGACAGTATGCATTCGTCATGGACGGGTTCGACGCTAATGCGCAACTTCCGTATCGAGACCGCGTCGGCACCTGGACGCCGAATGGCTCCGGTACTGTCAGCACCAGTTATGTTGCGAGCGGCTTCCTGCCCTCGTCGCCGCCCGCTGGAAGCGCGACGGCGAATACATTGTCCGGCACTTACTCGGTGGGTACCAATGGACGGACCACCTCGACCGTCAACAATCTCTCCAACAATTTGATTTTCTATATGGTTTCCGGCAACTCAGGCTACATGCTGCAGGCCGACACCGGGGTCGATATCGGCGGGGCGTTCGCGAAACAACCCTAGGCGTGGCCATGTACGGGTTTGACGGGCGAGGACGCCGTCTCTCCACAATCCAATGCCCAATGGGGCGCCGGGCGTCACCGCCCGGCCAGAAGTGAAGCGGCACCTGTTACCCGAGTTACACCATCGCCTCGGCCGCGATCTTCTCGGTTACGAACGCTTCAATTACGTCCCTAACCTTGATATCGCCGTAGTTCGCGATCGAGATGCCGCACTCCATCCCGTTGCGGACTTCGGAAGCATCGTCTTTGAAGCGGCGCAGCGACGCGACCTTTCCCGTGAATACGACCACGTTGTCGCGCAGCAGCCGCACCTGGGAATCGCGCTTGATGATGCCGTCGCTGACGCGGCAGCCGGCCACCGCACCTACCTTGGGAATGCGGAACGTTTCGAGCACCTCGGCGCGTCCCTGGTAGGTTTCCTTGATGGTCGGTTCGAGCAGGCCGGTCATGGCGCGCTTGATCTCGTCCTGCAGTTCGTAAATGATCGAGTGCAGCCGGATGTCGACTTTTTCCTGATCGGCCAGTTCCTGCGCTTTTCGCTCCGGGCGCACACTGAAGCCGATGATGATTGCGTTCGACGCCGACGCCAGCAGCACGTCCGTTTCCGTGATCGCGCCCACGCTGGCGTGCAGCAACTTGAGCCGCACTTTGTCGTTGCCGAGTTTCCCGAGCAGGTCGCTCAGCACTTCCACCGAGCCCTGCACGTCGGCCTTCAGGATGACATTCAGTTCCTTCATCCCAGCCGTCTTTAACTGCTCGGCAAGTCCTTCGAGCGACACACGGGAACTCTTGGCCAGAGTGGCTTCGCGCGCTTTCTGTCCGCGATATTCGGAAATGTCGCGTGCTTTCTCGCGGTCCGTCACCACCACGAACTGGTCGCCTGCCTGCGGCAGACCTTCAAGGCCGATAATTTCAACCGGCGTCGAAGGCGGCGCTTCCTGCAAGGGCTGCCCGCGGTCGTCGAACATGGCGCGGACCTTGCCGTAAACATTGCCGACAACAAAATTGTCGCTGGTGCGGAGAGTGCCGTTTTGCACCAGGATCGTGCCGACCGGACCGCGTCCGCGGTCGAGCTTCGCTTCCAGCACCACGCCGCTGGCGGCGCGTGTGGGCACGGCTTTCACTTCCTGCAGGTCCGCGGTCAGGCAGATCATTTCCATCAGCAGATTCAGATTCGTTTTCTTCTTGGCCGAAACATCCACGAATACGGTTTTACCGCCCCATTCTTCAGGCAGCAGGCCGCGATCGCCGAGCTGTTTCTTGACCCGGTCGGGCAGGGCCTCGGGCTTATCAATCTTGTTGACCGCCACGATGATCGGCACTTCGGCGGCATGGGCGTGGTCGATGGCTTCGAGCGTCTGCGGCATCACACCGTCATCCGCCGCGACAACGAGCACCACAATATCCGTGGCTTTCGCTCCGCGGGCGCGCATGCGAGTGAACGCTTCGTGGCCCGGGGTATCGAGGAACACAATCTCGCGGCCATAAGCGGGAGATGCAGTGTCGGTGATGCGGACCTTGTAAGCACCGATGTGCTGGGTGATTCCGCCTGCTTCGCCCTCGGCCACATTGGTTAAACGGATGGAGTCAAGCAGCGTGGTCTTGCCGTGGTCCACGTGACCCATGATCGTGACCACGGGAGGACGCGGGACGGCGTCGGCGCCTTCCTCGCTGCTCTCGGCAGCCTCGGTCATGTCCTTCGTCGCTTGCTCTTCAAAGGTGATGACTTCGGTCTCAGCGCCGAAGAAACGGGCCATCTCGATGGCGAGTTCCGCATCGAGCGTCTGGTTGATGGTCGCGAACACGCCCTTCGCCAGCAGGCGTGCGATCAGGTCTTTCGCGCGAATGTCGAGTTTCTCGGCCAGATCCTTAACGCTGATGCCTTCCGTGATAGTGATGTTGCGCGTAATCGGCATCGGCTCGTTCGACACCACCATGCGCGGCGGCGGTGTGTAGCCCTTCATTGGGCCTTCTTTGATCCCGCGCGGAACGTAGCGCTGGCCAGGACGGCGAGAGGGGCCACCCGGACGGCTCCCGGGCCGCGTGAGGCCTGGGGGCGGCATCGTTCCTCCGCCTGGTCCAACGCCCAGCGGGCGCGTGCCAGTGGGCGACTGCCGGGTGGGATGCATCGGGCGGCGCTCTCCCGGACGCAGCGGCGGGCGCGGTCCGGTTGGTGCTTGCGGACGCGCACGCTGGAAGATCGGTTTTCCCGGTTCGGGGCGGCCTGGAGTCGGACGCGCTGCGGCTGTTGGCGACACAGGCGGTGCCTTATAGACCGGCCGCGGTCCCGTCTGCGGCATAATCATGCGCGGCGGGGGCGCTCCCATAGGTGCTGCCGGCCTCGCGGGCGGCGCTGCTTGCGCTGGCGCAACCGGAGCAGGCGGCGCTGCTACGGGAGCCGCCGCTACGGGAGAAACTGGCGGTGCAGGCTTCGGTGGCACAACAATAGCGGGTGGTGCGGCGCTCGCGCTGAGGGTTGCAGATACTGGCGCTGGAGCGGCAGGAGGCTTCGGCGGAACCACGATTGCAGCGGGTGGACGCGCTGCGGCAACCGATGCGGGAGTGACAAACCTGGGCGCGGGCGCTTCAACCGCCGGCTGCGCTGGAGCGGGTGCTGCATGTTTGGGAGGCGCGGCCGGAGCTTCCGGCTTGGCTGCCGGCGGAGCAGCCGCCGCAGGGTGCTTCACTTCAGGATGAGCCGCAGGAGATGTGGCGGTTTCTTTCTGCTGGGTGATGGCGCGCAACACGTCGCCCGGACGCGAAATATGGGACAGGTCGATCTTGGTCTTAATCTCGTCTTCGCCGCGAGCGGTGCGGGAAGACTTCGAGGAAGCCGGCGCATCATCGGCCCGAGCGCGAAGACGTTTGCGGACTAGTTCCGCCTCGTGCTCTTCCAGTGAACTGGAGTGCGTTTTCTTCTCGGTAACGCCGACTTCCTGAAGGACGTCAAGAATCGACTTGCTCTTGACCTCTAGTTCCCTCGCCAGATCGTTAATTCGAACCTTGCTCATCCGCTCTCGTTTCCTCCGCCCTGTTCCCGCTAAGTTCTCATCTCAACCTCACGGATTCAGTGTGAATTGCTAATGTGATCTGTTACTTGGGCCGTAATCATCGCTCATCGTCCGCTATCGCTGATGCGACGGCCGATGGGCAACTCGTTCAGCCCTTCAGTTCTGTTTTTCTTCCCCGGCTGCCTCGGACGCAGGTTCAACCGCGTCCGGGTCTGTCGCGGCTTCTTCTACCGCGGCTTCTGCCACTTCGCCGGATTCCGGTTCGGCGGCTGACTCGACCGGCGCTTCAGGACTTTCAGCAGATGCCTCTTCGACAGGAGCCTCTTCCGCCCCCTCAAGCTCCGCGGCCGCTACCGCTTCCCCGCCTTCCAGGCTGGAGAAATAATTATTCACCGCAATACTGATTTTTTCCACCGTCTTGGGGCCGATGCCTTCAATCGCCTCAAGCTGTTCCGGCGTCATGTCGGCGAGCGACTCAACCGTCGTCACTCCCGCGGCCGTGAGTTTCTCGACCAGGCCCTCGCCTAGTCCGGGAACGCTCTCCAGCGGAGTAGCCGACTGGGGGACCAGCGCCGACATCTGCTGTTCCACTTCCTGCCGCTTCTCTTCCTCGCTCTTGATGTCGATCTTCCAGCCCAGCAACTTCGCCGCCAGCCTGACGTTCTGGCCCTTCTTGCCGATGGCGAGCGAGAGTTGCGTATCGTCCACCACCACTTCGAGTTGTTTGTCGGCGGCATCCACGACCGTCACGCGGCTGACCTTAGCCGGCTGCAGCGCCTTCTCGGCAAATGTGACCGAATCCTCGTGGTATTCGATGATGTCGATTTTCTCGCCGCGCAATTCGCGGATAATGGACTGCACCCGCATTCCCTTCATGCCGACGCAGGCGCCAACCGCGTCCACGTCCTTGTCCTTCGACATGACGGCAATCTTGGTGCGCTCGCCAGCCTCGCGCGCAATGGCGCGAATCACGACGGTCCCGTCATAAATCTCCGGCACCTCGGTCTGGAACAGATGCTGCACCAGTTCCGGAGCGGCCCGCGAAACCACCACGCCGGGACCCTTGGAGGCTCTCTCCACGCGCACGATGACCACTCGAACCCGCTCGCCAATCGCGAACGATTCCAGGCGCGACTGCTCTTTGCGCCCCATGCGGGCTTCCGCTTTGCCGATATCGAAGATCACGTCCGGACCTTCGATCCGCTTCACGGTGGCGTTCACGATCTCGCCGACGCGTCCGATGTACTCGTTGTAAACCGTGTCGCGCTCAGCCTCGCGCACCTTCTGAAAGATGACTTGCTTGGCAAGTTGCGCCGCGATCCGTCCCAGGATCCCCTCAGTAACTTTCGGAATCAGTAACTCTCCGCCAATTTCGGCGGCCGGATCTACCTTGCGTGCCTGCTCGACCGTGACCTGCAGGTTGGGATCTTCGATCTGTTCCGGGGTTTCTACGATCGCCTTCACCGCATAGGCGTTGATTTTGCCTGAATCCTTGTCCAGGACGGCACGCAGGTTTTCCTGCGTCTTGTAATACTTGCGGGTGGCGACGACGATGGCGTCTTCGACCGCGCTGACCACAATCTGCGGGTCGATGCCCTTTTCCCGGCTTACGCCTTCGATGATGTTGTAGAGCTCACTCGCCATTTTTGAACCTTGTAGTCAGTAGCCAGAAGTCAGGAGTCAGCGCTACTTCACTGACCACTGGCTACTGAATACTGCCTTCTAGATTTCCGGCACCAGATTGGCCTTCTCAACGTTAGCCAATTCAATTTCTACTTTTGGCGCCTGTCCTTCTTTCGGACGCATCTTGCGGCGCGCCGCGCTCAGGTCCAGCACCAGTTTGCCGTTTTCGAAGCTCTCGAGGTTCCCCTCGAAGTGCCGGTTGTTGTTCACCGGCTCGCGCGTCATCAGTTTCATTCGATGTCCGCGGAAGCGCTCGAAGTCCGCTGCCTTGGTCAGTTTTCGGTCGAGTCCCGGAGAGGAAACCTCCAGCACGTACGATCCGCCGGGCACGGCATCCTCAACTTCAACGATGGTCCCGAACTCGCGGCTGAAACTCGCGCAATCCTCGTGCGTCACGCCATCCGGATGCTCGCGCGTCGGCACCGCACCCGGGCGATCGATGAACACGCGCAACATGCGGTGCTTGCCCGCGCCGTGGAATTCGATGTCCGCCACTTCCAGTCCACTCGAAGCCGCTACGCGGTCCGCAATGCTCCGGACCTTCTGCTCATCAAAAGCCATCGTTTCAGCAACTTACATTCAGACCGCCGTACCGGCCTCAGCCCAAACTAAAAAGTGGGCTTGCGCCCACTGGTGTGCTTCGACATTCCTGAGACTACGACACAACAGTTTTCAGGTCTGAATATACGCTTGTGATACTGAAAACACAAACCAGCGGGGCGCGACCGGACTTGCAGGAGAGCCGCGGAACGAGCCGGAGAAGCCGGTGGCGGAGAGGAGCGCCCACAATCCCGTCTGAGTTACGGAGGTTCCTCTCGTAACCTTGCGAAGCCGTTACCTTTCCCCCAAACTTTCAATGAACATGCAATTTTCCCGCACCCATCTCGGGATTGCCGCCGGCGCCGGTGGATTGCTGATCCTGATTTTCCTGGGATTCCTGCATTGGCTCAGCAACCAGCCGCCGGTACTGGCGCGCTCCGACCAGCGTGATCCGCTCACGAACATGCCCATCACGATCACCATGAATCCGCTGCGGGACCGCACGATCGAACGCATCGCCAACAGTTTCGTCAAAGAGATGCGCGACGGCAACTGCCGCCAGGCGTTGGCGAGGTGGGAAAAGAAACGGGACTACCGCAAAAAGCGCGCGGACTTTATCTGCGACTCGGAAACCCAGCACCCGCTGATTTCCTGGAACCTGGTCGAATGGGAAGATGCTCCGCCACTCATCATTCTTCATTACAAAGGCGAGCGCTACAGCACTCCCAGCCAGGACTCGACTTATAAGGACTTGTTCTCAGTGACGCTGGAAGACAAAGACGCTGGCTGGGCGGTAACCAAGTACGACGCGTTCTATTGAAGCCAGTTCTCGGTTCCCAGAAAACCCTGCAACGGCCTCGACCGAGTTGACATCGGTCGTGTCCATCAATGGCTTCTACCGTGCGACGGGTCGGCGGATGCCGCCGTGTTCAGATCAACATGAAGGTGCTGGCGTGCGTCAGCACGTGGTGAATAACAATTCCCATCTGGGTTATATCCGGCACACGCGGCGGCAATGTCTCTCCGTTTGGGAGACTGTGCGAATTGCCAGATCTCCGCAAACGCGATTCCGCTCCCACTCGGTAAGGGTGGACGTTGCGGGAGCGCACAGCCGGGCGAAGGCGGACATCCATCGTTCGTCACCCAGTACGTGATGTTTCGCCCTCCTGCATTCTGGCGGATGTCCTCGGCAGTGACGATGCTGACACCACTTTCTTCTTTCGCCCCAATTCCAGAACAGTACACGCCCGCGTGAAATCCCGAGCGGCTCACTCCATCGATCCACGCAAATAGATACGCCTTCTGTTCGGGAAGCATGCGGCCCCCTTGCTCTTGGTCGAGAAAGATGATGGTCGCTGCGGGAAAACCCTCGCGGCGCGCTGCCCTGACTGCGGATTGCGCGTCGGATTCGCCGAGTTTAGTAGCGCTGGCGACAGTCTTCAGCCCCGAGTAGAGCCGTCCGTTGAACAGCACGAGGAAACCGAACCCAGCCGCTTGAAGCTTGGCGCGCTTCCCGACCCACGTGTTCGCTTCTGCACCGGGAGGATTGTTCAGCCAGTATCCGGTGTAATCGAAGGTGCTGCGGAGTTCGGTGAGACTGTTGTCACCGGGATAGTCGTTGCGGTCGAAGCCAAGGAAGGCGGAGGTTTGCCCGGCGGCTTTTACGACCGGTGGGGACAGAATGGATCGGACGCCGATCAACAGGATCAACAGCGCGAACCGAAAGTGGCAGCTTGCCAGCACTTAGCCCCCGATATGCACCATCGTCCGCGAAGCCGGCACGAACCCCGGCTCGCCGATGTGATGGCGCTCTTCTTTTTTCTCTACGACTTTCACAATGAATTCGGAAAGCTTTTCGTCCGAGGCGCCGCGCCGCATCAATTCGTGAAGGTCGTGGTCCCAGACGGAGAACAGGCAGGTCCGGAGCTTGCCATCGGAGGTGATGCGAATGCGGCTGCAGTGGCCGCAGAACGGGTGCGATACCGGCGCGATGATTCCGATCTCGCCGACGCCGTCTTCAAATAGGTAGCGCCGCGCCGTCTCGCTGCGTTGATGCTCGATCTCAACCAGCGGCTTGTACTCCGACATGCGCTTGACGATCTCATCGAGCGTGACGACGATCTCGGGCGTCCAGACGCGATCTTCTTCGAGCGGCATGAATTCGATGAAGCGCACCACCACGGCTTCTTCCCGGGCGAACTTGCCGAAGGGAATGATCTGGTCTTCGTTAAAGCCACGCAACAGAACACAATTCACTTTGACGGGTTCGAGCCCCGCGCGGCGTGACGCCCGGACACCCGCCAGCACGCTATCGAATCCGTTCGGCACGCGCGTGATGCGGGCGAACCGGTCGGGATCGACGGCATCCATGCTGACCGTGACGCGATCCAGTCCGGCGTCCTTCAGGGGTTGCGCGACCTCGGCCAGCAAATGGCCGTTGGTTGTCATGGCGATATCGGGCTTCTCGTTCGTCGTGGTCCGCAACTTCGCCAGTTCGCGGACGAATTCCACGACGCCCTTGCGCAGCAGCGGCTCGCCGCCGGTCAAACGAATCTTCGTGATCCCCAACCCGACTAGGATGCGCGCCATTCGCAGGTAATCGTCGAATGGAAGTTCCGCGTAGGCAGCGCCGTTTGTCCCAGTGCGGCAGTAGACGCAACGGTAGTTGCAGCGGTCCGTGATGGAGATCCGCAGGTCATGAATGCCACGACCGAATTTGTCAGTGAGAGGCAATTTGATTCCACAGCAAAGGGAAAAGAAACACAGGCGGGAGCAATCCAGCGTGCGTTTCCTTTCCAAACACGGGAGGCGCAGGCGTTTCCCCCTGCACCCTCGGATAGCGCAGTGAATCGGCGCAACCCTCGCTCCCAGAACCACAAATGTCAGCAGGCTCCGGGAATCGGAAACTGAACGTCATTATAGATGCTCACCCCTGGGCTTGGGGAGCAGCCTCTGCTGATAAACTTGCTGCATGAAAGCACTGGTTATCACGCGCTTTGGAGGGCCCGAGGTGCTCGAAGTGCAGGAAGCGCCCGATCCGCACCCTGGTCCCGAGCAGGTTGTAGTCAAAGTGGAAGCTTGCGGGCTGAATTTTGCCGATCTGTTAACCGCCCGCGGCGGATACGCCGGAACTCCCAAACCTCCCCTGATCGCCGGACGGGAATTTGCTGGCATCGACGTCGCGGCCGGGCGGCGGGTCATGGGATACACCCAATGGGCCGCGTTCGCCGAGAAGACGGTTGCGCAGCGCGCTCTGCTGTGGCCTGTCCCGGAGGGATGGACCGCGGAACAGGCCGCGGCGTTTCCCGTCAACTTCTTTACCGCCTATTTTGCGTTTTGGAAAGCGGGGCTGATTGAAAAGCCGGCAGGGGCGCGGGTGATGATTCATGCCGTGGCCGGCGGCGTTGGCACGGCGGCCGTGCAGATCGGCAAGATTCTGGGCGTCGAGATGTATGGCACTTCCTCATCCGAAGACAAACTGGCGCGCGTGCGTGAACTCGGCTTGCAGCACGGCATCAACTACAAGAAGCAGGATTATCGGGAAGCGATCAAAGATCTGACGCAGGGCGAAGGCGTTGACGCGGTATTTGAAATGCTGGGCGGCGAGCACGTCGCCAAGAGCGTGAAATGTCTGCGCGAGTTCGGGCGCGTCATCGTGTACGGCGCGGCCACGGGAGAAACTCCGCAACTGGACACGCGCCTGCTGTATGCAAAAGGCGCAAGCGTTCACGGGCTGTGGCTGACTTATCTAAGTCAGAACCGGTCGCTGATGGCCGCGGCGTGGCAGCAACTATCGGAGTGGGTGGCCGCGGGCAAGTTGCATCCGGTGATCGGGAAAGTGTTCCCGCTGGAACAGGCGCGGGAAGCGTTCACCCTGATGCAGGAGGGGAAGAACTACGGAAAGATTGTTCTGAAAGTCGGCTGACACGCGGCCCTCGACGCATTGGGCAATTCCAGTGTGCCACCAACCCATCTCATCATCCTCGGACTGTCATTCTGGCCGCAGCGAGGGATTCCTTTCCTTGCTGCGAATCGGGCGCGATAGGGGTTGCTTCGCTTCACTCTGCAGGACAAGTTCATTTGCGAGATACCTGGCACACAAAACAAATCTAACTTGTTGCGATCGGCGGGAAGTAAGCAGTCTTGCTAACGCGGCCCGCCGCGGCGCGTCCAAAACAGCAAGTTCGCAACGAAATCGGGAACTTCCTATAACCGGGAATCGTACCCTTAAGCGAACTGAAGTGGGGTGAGGAGAGGAAGTCCCTCGACTTACTGAGACAAGAAAATTCGCAGGGTGACGGGACTGGCTCACGCTTGGTTTGGCGGCCCAGATGAGCCGGTCCGGGCAAAGAGTGCGAGCTCGCGGCCCACATTTCTTTGTGTCACCCTGGCATTCGCATTGTAGGGCTTTGTTTTGAAAACACAAGTCCTGCGTGAAACCGAACCAGCCGCCCTTGGGTCCCGGCCGCGTGCCGGGCAGAAAAGGTGCCTATGAAGTCGAACAATTTCGCAAAAGTCATGGTGCTCGGGCTGGCCGTACTGCTCGCCACGGGTGCGTTCGCGAGCAACAAGGGTTCGCTGCACGTACAGGAAACACTCCAGGTCAACGGGCAACAGCTTCCGGCCGGTGACTACCAGATCCGCTGGGAAGGTACCGGATCCAACGTCGAGCTAAGCGTCATGCAGGGGAAGAAGGTGGTAACGAAGACCCCGGCAAAGCTGGTCGACCTGCCGAACGCTTCCGCCAACGACGCGACCGTGGTGGACCGCAGCAGTGGCTCACCGGCCCTTTCGGAAGTGCGTTTCGCGGGCAAGAAATATGTGCTGTCCCTGGGTGGCGGCGAGAAGGCCGAGATGAATGCGGGCTCGACCAAGTAAGAATCCATCTCCTGAACCACTGAACCGGCGGGGGAGCGGAGTACGCTCTCCCGCCCTTTTTTAGTTCGACGCCAGCACATCATCGTTGTAGTTCACCAGCGCCCGCTTGGGAGCTGTTTTTAGTCCGCGGATGGGTATCTTCTGCTCGACCGAAGTATTCCCGACGAGGCGCACACGGCCCAGCATAATGGTGCGGTCTGGAAGCTCGAAATACAACGGCACCAGCATGCGGAAGCTGCTGTCCACTCCGGACTGAGTCAGCTTGAAACCGAAGACCACGTCGCCATTTGCATCTTTGTCGAACGTTGAACCCATCTGGTAGCTTGGTAACGAGGTTCCGTAAACATACTCGTTGAAGAACCAGTCCATACTATGGTTGCCCTCGAGGTCCATTTCAGTCGTCATGTGCTTTTCCACCATGGCCTTGAAGTCCTCGGTGGTGGCGGCCTTCCCGGCGTAGGTTTTCACGAAATCCTGCATGGTGGCCTTGAAGTTCTGATCGCCCGTTTGGCGGTCCCACATCATCATGCGGATCATGTGCAGGATGTACGCGCCTTTGGGGTAGATAAGGTCGCGGGTGATATTAAAACCGGCTCTGCTGTTGTTGAGCCGGTAACCCATGGTGACCGCGCCGGCGTCGATCGCGCGAAATCCCTCCTTGTTGCGTTCGGTCAATGACTTTTTTTCGTCCTCCCAGAACTCGAGGAACTTTTTCGGGTTTTTCTCGATCAGTTGAATATAGAGAGAAGCGGACATCTCGGCAAAACCCTCGCTCATCCACTGGTCGCGATAGGAATTGAACCCCACCATGTGGCCCCACCATTGGTGGGCCACTTCGTGCGGCGCCACAATCTTCCAGTAGCCGCGGTCTCCCCAATCGAGCCCGAGATTGTGCCGCACCGTGCTGTCAAAGAATGAGCAGATCGGCAGGTAGACGAGAGCGGGCCAGGACTGTCCGAAATTACATGCGGTTTGCTGGGTCATCGCCAGCCGTTTGTAGGGGAGCGGGCCGAAGTAGTCGGAATAGAGTTGGACCGAGACCTGCCCCTCCGCCAGGGCGTGCTTGATCATGCTGGTCGTGTTCATGGTGCCCATGGCCACCGGCGCTCCCATGTGAGTCCCCTGGGAAGGCATATCGTCATTGATTGCATGCTGCAGGCTCTGCACCCAATCGGGTGGCTCTTCATTGGCGTAGGACTGCACCAGGTACTCGGGTGCGGTCAGTTTCGCTTCTTGCATTTTGAATCTGCCCAGAGTGAACCCTGCGACGGTCTGCGGCACTTCGCTTTTCCACGCGGTGACATTCTGGCCCCCGTCATTGCTCTCGCTGATCAGGCTGCCCGTGGCGGCCATCTTCATCCCTTTGGGGATACGAAAGATCATTTCGTAGGCCGTGTACTCTCCCAGGGAAGAGCTGGCGTTATTGGGATACCAGTTCTCGCGGGCCACGGGAAAGTAGTTGCCGTTTCCCTCATTCGAAACAGCTTCCTTACCGCTGTAGCTCGTGGTGATCGTGTATTTTTCCCCGGCGGCCAGGGCTTTGGGGAGAATCACCGCGAAGTCGGCGTCGTCCTTCTTATCTTCCTGCACGAACGAAAGGGGTTGTCCGCCCTCCGCCGTGACGCTCTGAACCCGCAGTGATCGGAAAAGATCGAACGGTACGACGCGGAGTCCGTTCACGCGCGAGACAAACGTGGTTGTGGACTTGCCAATCAGGTTCGCGCTCTTCTCAATCGTTGTGTCGAGTTGCTGGCGCTCGATGTGAATCACGCCGTTCGTTTCTGAACCACGAGCCTTGCCGCTTTTGTACTCGTCCGAATTGTGAAATGCCGCCCACACCCCGAGCTTGCTTTCGTCGTAGGTGATGAACTCCACTTCTTCCGGATCCAGGGGCATGATCAGCGGGGGCGCGCCATGAGGATCAATCGCGAAGATCTCTTTGCTGTTGTACTTCTTGCCGTGGATAAATGCCAGGAAGAAGCCGCCCGGCTCCGAACTGAGAACGTCCTGCAGCACGCGCCCGTCCAGGTTCCACTTCAAGATGCGATTGTGGCGCATCGCGTCCTGGCTATCGCGGAGCAGGCCGGCATCGCAGCCCCCAGACGCCGGACTTCCTGCCTTCTTGATCTCGTCGTAAGTCGAGTCGGTGAAGCGGAAGACGGCCTGGCTGAAGTTCTCGCTGAACTCGTTCTCCCTGGTCAGCAACTTGAGACTGGCAACTTCCGACGGCAAGGGCGGGGCGAGGACAAAATTGCCGTCTCCGCCGAAAACGGCTCCGGTCACTTTGCCTTGAACCGGAGAGACAAAGCAGATTGTCCCGGAACGTAAATGGAAGGTGGCGGCATCGCGATGCAGATCCAAATTGCTGACCGTGACGGCCTCACCGCCCAGCGTGAGGGCACGCAACTGCTGATAGGCGGGGTCGGAGTTGTGGCCAACGGGGTTATCGGCGGAGAAGAGCGGGAGAGACAGGATAAGCAGGAGCAGCCCAGGCAATGAGATAGAACGGACGATGGCAGGCACGGGACCTCCTTTGAGGAAGCCAGAAAGTATGCCCGATTCCCAGTGGCCTGCAAAGGGCGGATATCACCGTGAAAGGTGACGCGCCGGACCCCGATGTCAGGGGACAGAGTAACTTTGGTCAGGCGGCATTATGGCTCCCGGTTTTCTCCAAATCGGTACTTAGGTGAACGTTGCCCTCCGGACCCTGGCTGCGGCGCTTCCACGACGAGCAGGAGTGTCGCCGGATAGATCCGGGGCTTCCGTCCGCAGTTACAATCAGTTCGCCTTGCCGAGCACGCGAGTCCGCTGGCAGATGGAATCGGGGACTTTCCACGCCACCTTTGCTTCTTTGTCCCGAATTCGAACCACCAGTTCGGCTTCCGTAGCGGTGTCTGCGAAGAGCGGCTTGCCATCGGAACGCAAAAGCGGGAACACGACCCAGAAACGGTCGTAATCGTAATTCCTCTGCATGACTCCTTGCAGAGCCTGAAGCTTCCGGAGGTCGGGTGTATCCACTCCGCGCACTCCTTGCAATGGGTTTGCCGACGCACCCTTGGGCTGTAGAAACGCTTCCCAATCGCTGGGAATGACGCCGGACCCTTCGCGGGGATCGATCTCAACCATCACCACAGTGGGGCCCGCACTCTCCGCTTCCCGGACCAGCGCCCGGGTTTCGTCATCACTGAGCCGGTTCCTGAGCTGGGCGTGGCGAGCGGATGCGCGGATGACCTCCGGTGTGAACCAGGTCGCGCGAATCTTGAAATTGATGGCACGCTCAGTTTTGAGGAGGCGTCCGTCCCAGCGGCTTCCCACCTTGCCGTTTTCGTATGTACTTTTTCCTATGGTATCCGCCTGCGGAGCAGACCACTGGAGGTACGCTTCCTGCGCGGCATCCGCGGCTGGGACAGCCTGGGCCAAGGCAACCGCCGCCGTCATCAAACACACGTCCGCAAAATGTCGCGCGCGAAACATCATTTCCCTACCCGGCGCAGAATGCTAACTACCTCAGTTCCACCCATCGCCGTATCCGCAACCGTCACACCAACAAACTCAAAGCCCTCCGCCCCTGCTTCCTGTAGTTCCTTTTGCATGGTCGAGGTCTTCTTCGTAGCCAGAAGGCGGTATTCATACCGAGGCCGGTTCTTCAGCGTGCGATCGAGTTCCAGGATGGTTACTACTTCCTTGCCACCGAATGTCGACTTGTAAACTGTTTGCCCCTTGTATTCGAAGCCTTCGTCACCCGCCTCCTGCAATTCTTTCTGCATGGTTGACGTCTTGCTTGTAGCCAGCAGCTTGTAGGCGAACCGGCCCTTTTCCGAAGATGGTTTGCGATACATGATCGTCACCACCTCAGATCCTCCGAAACTGGTTTCGCCTCCCATGACTCCGCCAAATTGAAACCCGGCTTCGGAGGCCTCGTTCATCTCTTTTTGCGAGGTGGAGGTCTTGTTCGTCGCCAGCACCCGGTATTCGATGGTTTGAGCCGATGCCGCTACGGATGCGACGAAGAAGACCAGGCCTGAGATCGCCAATCGTGAACTAAGTATCATGTGGGCTCTCCCTGTTTCAGAGGTTCGTGAACTTATGCCAGTCTAGTGGAAGTCGGGGGCAGGCGCTGGCGCTCGCGGTTGTCAACACGAGTACTCCACCTGCCTGCGCCACAATGGCCTTACAACTAATCACGAATCACCAACCACGGCCATCAGTACTTCGGCATCTTAGTATCGATCTTATCGGCCCACTCGAGGATTCCGCCCGTCAGGTTGTAGACCTTCTTGAATCCAGAGCGGCGCAAAAAGTTGACTGCCCTTGCGCTACGCACGCCGGAGCGGCAATGAGCGATGATCTCGCGACTTGAATCAAGCTCATGTACGCGCTTGGGCAGATCGCCGACCGGGATGAGGTACCCATTGAGGTGGCAGATCTGGTATTCGTGGGGCTCGCGGACGTCGAGGATGAAGATGTCGGCCTTGGCGTCGAGCTTCTTCTTTAATTCTTGCACGGAGATGGTGGGCACGTCGTTTCCCGCGGGCTCTTCCTCGCCGCGGATTCCGCAAAATTCGTTGTAGTCGATCAGCGAAGTAACCGTCGGATTCTTCCCGCAGACGGGGCAGTCGGGATTCTTCCGCAGCTTGAGTTCGCGGAATTTCATGCCAAGTGCGTCCACCAGCAGCAGGCGCCCGGCGAGTGAATCGCCCTGGCCGAGGATCAGCTTGATCGTCTCGGTAGCTTGAATCACTCCAACTAATCCGGGGAGAATACCCAGCACGCCTCCCTCGGCGCATGATGGAACCAGTCCGGGCGGTGGCGGCTCGGGATAGAGGCAGCGGTAGCAGGGGCCATCTTCGGTAGCGAAGACGCTGGCCTGCCCTTCGAAACGGAAAATGGATCCGTAGACGTTGGGCTTCCCGGTGAGCACGCAGGCGTCATTGACCAGGTAGCGGGTGGGAAAGTTATCTGTTCCATCCGCGACGATGTCGAACTCTCGAAACAGATCGAGCGCGTTCGCGCTGGTGAGTTTCGTGTCGAAGGTGCGCAGGTTCACAAACGGGTTAATGGCCTTCAGCTTGTCGGCGGCGGAGTCGAGCTTCTTGCGGCCCACGTCAGCCGTCGTGTGGATGATCTGGCGCTGGAGGTTGGTGTAGTCCACCACGTCGAAGTCCACGATGCCCAGCGTGCCGACGCCCGCCGCCGTCAGGTAGAGAGCCAGCGGCGATCCCAGCCCACCCGCGCCGATACACAGCACCTTCGCGGCCTTCAGCTTCTGCTGCCCTTCCATGCCGACCTCGGGCATGATCAGGTGGCGGGAGTAGCGCAGAATCTCGTCGTTCGTTAGAACGGCTTCGGGTTTGGCTTCGGTAAGGGTGGCCATAAAGTCCTCTTGGATTTTCGTTGGATGAACGGCGGATTACTGACAACAACAGCAGCGTGGGCAGGACATTCGGCAGTGTGTCATTCCGCAATCCATTATATCGGGAGCGCGCGAGCGCGCAACGGCGGCCAGAGTCCACCCGTAGCGGGGCCGAAGGCGCCGGCGCTACAGTTTCAACTCGGCCTGGATGGTCCCGTCCTGCAGGTCAGCCTTCAACTCGAAGCCCAGCTTGCGGCAGATCGCCTGCATCTCGCGATTTTCGGTAAGGATCGTCGAGACCACGCGCGTCAGTTTCTCCTCGTGCGCCACCTCAATGAGGCGGCGGTAGAGTTCGGTTCCCAGTCCCTGATGCTGGAAGCGGTCATCCACCAGGACGGCCATCTCGCCTTCGTTCAGCCCACGAACCTGGCTCAGCCGCCCGATGCCGATGATCTCCGGGTTCCCGTCCTCTTTCTTGTGCTCGACCACCAACGCCATTTCGCGGTCGTAATCAATAAAACAGATGCGCGTCAGCCGCTCGTGGGCGGTGCGCTGGCTCAGTTTCAGCGGCTGAAAATAGCGGAGATAGACCGTCCGCTCGGACAGTGCCTGGTGCAGTTTGATGAGTAAAGGTTCGTCTTCCGGACGAATTGGGCGATAAATGACCCCCTCGCCATTTTTCATCGTACCCGCGCGAACGTACTTGGTGGGATACGGCCGGATGGCTAGCCGCGGCAGTTGCTCCGGCCTGGTCTCCTGCGGATAGACAATGATCCGCGCATCGAGCGCGGTCAGTCGGTCGGATGACGCGAGCAGAGGATTGATGTCAATTTCCTTGATCCACCGTTGTTCCACCACCAACTGGCTGAACCGCACCAGCAGATCTTCGAGCGCGGCGAGATCCACGGCTTTGCGGCCGCGCACCCCCAGCAGCGCCTGAAAGATCCTGGTGTGCTCCATGAAGCGCCGCGCCAGCGTCGTATTCAGCGGAGGTAGCGACAAAGCGCGGTCGCGGAAGACCTCTACCAGTTGTCCGCCGGTTCCGAACAGCAGCACCGGGCCGAACTGGGCGTCCACGCTGCTGCCGAGAATCAGCTCGTAGCCTTCCGCCCGCAAGAAAGGCTGCACCGTCACGCCGAGAAAATGACCCGCCCCGGCTTTCTCTCTGACCGCCACTTCGATTTCGCGCCAGGCAGCGCGCACCGCGGCAGCATTGCTAAGGTTGAGCTTGACCCCGCCCACATCCGTTTTGTGGGTGATGGTGTACGAAAGCAGTTTGAGCACCACCGGATAACCCAACTCTTCCGCTTTACCGACAGCTTCCTCTTCGCTGTGCGCTTCCAGCGTGGGGACGGTGGGAATCCCGTAGCAGGCCAGCAGTTCCTTGGACTCGGGCTCAGTCAGAATTGTGCGTCCACCCTGGCGAACCTTCTGCACGATCGCATCCGCGCGTCCGCGATCGGGACCGTCGGCACTATGCGGAAGTACGGGAGTTTCGTACAAGCCGCGCAGCAGGTAGGTGTAGCGCCACATGGAATGGAAAATTCGGGCGGCGGTATCGGGATACGAAAAGGTCGGGATTCCTGCCCGGTTGAGAATCTCGATCCCAGCAGTCATCTCGGCGCCGCCCATCCAGCAGGCCAGCACAGGTTTGCCCAGCCCCTTGGCGAAAGGGACGAGGCGCTCCGCGGTCAGGGTGGGGTGCGACATGCCTTGCGGACAAGTCACCGCCAGCAAACCATCATTGCCGGGATCATTGGCGACAATTTCGACGACCTTGGCGTACGTGTCCGGCAGCGCATCTCCCAGGATATCGACCGGGTTGTTGTGGCTCCAGTGCGGTGGAAGCAACTGGTTGAGCTGTTCCATCGTAGCCGGCGACAGCTCGCCCAGCTCGCCTCCCGCCGCGATGATGGAATCCGCTGCCAACACGCCCGGACCGCCTGCGTTGGTCACGACTGCCAGGCGGGGTCCCTTCGGACGCGGCTGCTTGGAGAGCACTTCCGCCATGTAGAACAGGTCGGCGATGGTGTTCACGCGCAGCACGCCGCAGCGCCGGAAGGCCGCTTCCAGCACCTCGTCGCTGCCGGCCAGCGTGCCGGTATGCGAGGCAGCTGCATGCGCGGCAGCCTCGGTGCGTCCCGCCTTGATCACGATGATCGGCTTGTTCAACGAGACTTCGCGCGCCGCCGACAAGAACGACCGCGCGTCCCCTACCGACTCCATGTAAATGACGATTGAATGCGTGCGCGGATCGTTGCCGAAGTAGTCGATCAGGTCGCCCCAGCCCACATCGAGCATGGATCCCACCGACACAAACCCGCTGAAGCCCACCAGTTCCTGCTGCGCCCAGTCCAGAATTGCGGTACAGAGCGCGCCGCTCTGGCTGATGAAGGCCACGTTGCCCGCCCGCGCCATGCTGTTCGACGCAAACGTGGCATTGAGACCGCTGACCGGATTCATCACGCCCAGGCAGTTCGGCCCAATCAATCGCATCCCTCTTTCGCGCAATTGCTCCAGGACTTGCCGTTCCAGTTCCAGGCCGCGCTCGCCGTGCTCCTTGAATCCCGCCGAGATGACGATCGCACCCCGCACTCCGGCGGCGACGCACTGTCCGATTACCACCGGCACGCTGTCGGCGGGAGTGACGATCACCGCCAGATCCACCTGCTCGGGGATTTCCTCAACCGTGCGGTACGCCTTGATGCCGAGCACGCTGGCGCGCTTTTCGCTGACCGGATACACCGTCCCACCGAACGGGCTGCTCACCAGGCTCCACAGCACGGCGCGGCCCACGCTGCCTTGCCGCTCGCTGGCTCCGATTACGGCCACCGTGCGGGGGCTGAAGATGGCATCCAGTGGGTGCCCCTCGGAGCGCAACACGTCGTGTGCCTTGTCGTGCGCTGGACGCGCCTTCGGTGCCTTGGGCTTGGTCGTGCTCATGGACAGTAAGTTTAACCCCGCCGGCTCCAGCAGGCTGTGACGGAGGTCGCACCCCTGTTCCGCAAGCGCGACAGGCTCCATTCTCCGACCGCCGCGCGCCCGCTCCGGCCTCAATCCCGGACGTGCTAGAATTTGATGCGCCGAAACGATTTCTCCGGCCCGGCGCACCAGATCTTCCCACTCGGCAACGACGGACTGAAAAGTGGCTCAGAACCCCAACCCCCAAGGCGACTCGATCACCTACGCCGATGCCGGCGTCAACATCGACCGCGCCAACAAGACCAAGCAGCGAATCAAGTACCTCGCCCACAAGACCTTCACCCGGGGTGTGCTGAGCGAGATTGGCGGTTTCGGGGGCCTGTTTTCCGTGGACAAGAAATACCTCGACCCCGTGCTTGTTTCCAGTGTGGACGGCGTGGGCACGAAGCTGAAAGTCGCCTTTGAGATGAAGGTGCATCACACCGTGGGTGGCGACCTGGTGAACCACTGCGTCAACGACATTGCCGTGCAGGGCGCGGCCCCCATGTTTTTCATGGACTATCTGGCCACCGGCACGCTCGAACCCGAAGTTGCAGAGAAGGTCGTGGAAGGAATCGCCGAAGCCTGCAAACACAATGGCTGCGCCCTGATCGGTGGCGAGACCGCGGAAATGCCCGGGTTCTATCCCAGTGGCGAGTACGACCTCGCCGGATTTATCGTGGGCGTGGTCGAACGCGAGCGCATCATTACGGGCAAAGACGTTCAGGTCGGCGACATCGTTCTTGGCTTGCCCTCCAACGGTCTTCACACCAACGGATATTCGCTGGCCCGCAAGCTGCTGTTCGAGATCGGACACTACTCGCCGGAAACCTACGTCAACGAGATCAAGAACAAAGTCGGCAATGAGCTGATGCGCACCCATCGCAGCTACTGGCCCATTATCAAGAAAATGGTCGCCGGTGAGAGTGTAGTGGCAATGGCCCACATCACCGGCGGCGGCATCACCGAAAACCTGCCCCGCGTGTTGCCCCGCGGAACGGCGGCCATCATCGAGCGAGGCACCTGGCCGATCCTGCCCATCTTCGAGCACTTGCAGCAACTGGGGAATGTTTCCGCGGAAGAGATGCTGCGCACCTTCAACATGGGGCTCGGCATGCTCCTGGTGGTTCCCGCCAAGAAATTCAAGAAAGCGCAAACCCTGCTTGAGCGCGCCGGAGAGAAGTTCTACAGCGTCGGCCGGATCGTGAAGGGCGACCGCAAGGTGATGTACAGCTAGAAAACCGATTGCAGAAGTAAGAAGTCAGATTGCAGAAGTGAAACCCAAACCATGGCGGGGTTTTGCTTTTTACTTCTTCAATCTGACATCTTAATTCTGCAACTTCCTGGGAATAATGCAGCCGGAATGAAAAACCTCGGCATCCTCCTCTCCGGACGCGGTTCGAATTTTGTCGCCATCGCTGATAGCGTCGACGCAGGCCGGATTCCCAACGCGCAGATTTCCATCGTCATCTCGAATCGCGCCGACGCCCCCGGGATCGAAACGGCCAAAGAGCGCGGCCTGAAGACGCTCGTCATTCCATCCAAGGGGAAACCGCGCGAGGCGCACGACCAAGAAGTGGTCGCCGCGCTCCAGGACCACAAAGTCGATCTCGTCTGCCTTGCCGGATACATGCGTCTGCTTTCGCCCTGGTTTGTGCAGCAGTTCCCGCAGCGAATCCTGAACATCCACCCTTCATTGTTGCCGTCCTTCCCCGGCCTCGAAGCCCAGGAACAGGCTTTTGCCTATGGCGTGAAAGTGTCCGGCTGCACCGTCCATTTTGTGGATGAAGAGCTCGACCACGGCGCCATCATCGTGCAGAAGACGGTGCCAGTGCTGGATTCAGACGATGAGCACACCCTGGCAGCACGCATCCTCGAACAGGAACACATCGCGTATACAGAAGCGATCAAGATCTTGCTGGAGGGAAAATATGAAGTGGCGGGGCGGCGGCTGGTCGGATTGCAGAAGTCAGAAGTCAGAATGCAGAAGTGAACCCTCAATTGCAGAAGCCAGAAGTCAAATTGCAGACGTTAAAACCGACCATTCCCAGTGTGAGGGCGGTCACTGCGGATCGCGTACGTCAGAAGCTAATTCCCAACGTGAAACAGTTCGAGGAACTGCAGGAGCGGACAAGACGCTTTGCGTTGCGAATCATCAAACTGTATCGTTCGCTCCCCAAGACTGACGAGGCTCGGATCGTGGGCAAGCAGGTCCTACGCTCGGGCACTTCGATTGGTGCAAACTACAGGGCGGCTTGCGGGGCTCGCTCCCGCGCAGAGTTCGTGGCGAAACTCGGCATTGTCCTGAAAGAAGCCGACGAAACAGCTTTTTGGCTGGAATTGATGAAGGATGCCGGAATCTTCCCTGAGGCCAAACTTCGGCAGATCGTTCAGGAAGCAAAAGAACTCGTTTCGATTTTTGTCACTTCCGCCCGCACCGCGAAGGGTTTTACTTCTTCAATTTGACTTCTGACTTCTGACTTCTGACTTACATCAGCAGTTCTCCGGTGCGCCGCACAATCGGGTGCTGCATCTCCTGCAAGTCGTTCTTCACCATGTTCAGGCCGTATACACACTGTTCGAACTTGTTGGAGAGTTGCGCGAACAGCGGCGCCACCTTCGCGTACTCGAAATGCTCAAACTTCGAGACGATGTAGTAGCTCTCCTTACCCGCCTTCACCCAGTCAACGAAACCTTCCAGTCGCTGGCGGCGCAGGCGGTAGTGATTGATGCTCTCCGGAAACATCCCGGCAAAGAACAATGTGTAATCGCCAATGTGTTTGCGCACCTGGCGCTCGCGGTCAAATGACGGCGCAGGGCCGTAGACGGGATCGGACTCGATCAGCATCTCGCCCACGTCGCTCAGCGGCTTCCCCGCCGCATCGCGGATGCCGAACAACTGCTCGGCATCGCAGAATTCCGCAAGCAGATGGGCCACATAGCCCACGACCTGGGGATCGCGAATCCCAATCTCATGGGCGTAGTGCCGCCCTACCAGTTCCATGAACAACTGCTGCAGCGGATGCGTCTCAGGAATCATGGTCGGGCCCCCACTTTTGCTGCCGCTGGCGCTATCCAGTACTCATCGGACAGCGCCCCTGAACCGATTAGATACCGCACTCGATAATCCAACGCAAGTAACTTTCGATTGCCGCACCTTTCATAACAGTTAGAACCCCTTGCCGCCACAGAAGTTTGCCTGGGCATTATTGGTACCCCGACCCGCTGGCTGCTAATTCCTCATCCCGCGGGCCATTTGCGGCATCTACCTGTCATGGAAAAGCAACCACGCAGTAGCGCTGGAGGCACGGTGAAACGCATCAACATTTCAGGCAATGCTCCCTGGGAGCCGATTGTGGGATACTCCCGCGCGGTGCGGGTCGGCAATCATGTTCATGTCGCCGGAACAACCGCCACTGGCAGCGATGGCAAGATCGTCGGCATTGGCGATCCCCACGCACAAGCGGTGCAGGCACTGAAGAACATTGCATCTGCTCTCGAGAAGGCCGGAGCCTCGCTCAAAGACGTGGTGCGCACTCGCACCTTCGTTACCAACATTGCTGACTGGGAAACAATCGGAAGAGCGCACGGAGAATTTTTCCGCGACATCCGCCCGGTGGCCACTCTGGTGGCTGTCGTCGCGCTGGTTTCACCGGAGATGCTGGTGGAAATTGAAGCGGAGGCAATCGTGCAGAACGGAAACTAGGCGGGATGGCGCAGGCGGAGACGGAAAGCCTCCGCCACCCCAAAACTACTAACGGCGGCGTCCGCCTTTTTTCCGCGCGACTTTCTTCTTCGAACTCTTCTTCGCTGGTTTCTTGCCAGCTTTTTTCTTGGCTGCCTTTTTCGCCGGCTTCCGGGCGGCCTTCTTGGCAGCCTTCTTCTTGGCTTTCTTTGCCGGCTTCTTCGCAGCTTTTTTCGCGGGCTTTTTTGCCGCCTTCTTCTTCTTCGCAGGCGCTTTCTTGGCGGGGGCTTTCTTGGGTGCCGGACGGCTTCCACCGCCACCTCCACCCGAGATCACAGGCGCCGGCGGGGCAACAGGCTGCGGCGGCCTCGGTGGAAGCTCGCTCTCGCCTTCTTCTAGCATGGTGGGTTCTTCTTCCTCTTCTTCCTCTTCGTCAAAGTCCTCTTCCAGCGATTCGCCATAGGCGCCGCTGTCACCGAACTCGTCCGTTTCATCATCCCGACCGTAGAGGGTCAGATCATCAAAGGGCATGTTTCCTCCTGCGTATTTGCGGCCTGCACGCGCGTGCGATGGCCCAGGGAATTAGTAAGACAACTTTCACGAACTGAACTTCCGCGCAATGGCGCGCGATTATAGCACGGCCAGATTCTCCGGCAGTATCGGGCATTCCCCCCGGTTTGGCGAGGAAAATTGTGGGCCCGAAAGGGCCGGCTGCAAATGGGGCGAAATCAAGGCGAAAATATGTGACGAACCGCCGCCCTATTCGTACGCCAGGGCATCGATGGGGTCTTTCTGGGCAGCTTTGAATGCGGGGTACAGCGCTCCGGCGATGGCTCCAACAACGGCAATGATGGCGGCATTCAGGATCCAGTCTCCCGTCACCACCACCCGCAGCAGTGGCAGCTTATGGACCAGGGCGGCGCGGGCGGCCAGACTCACCCCAATGCCAAGGATTATGCCGCAGAGGGCCAGCAGGACCGTTTCCCGCAGCACAACGTTCACGATGTAGAACTTCGAGGCGCCCATCGACTTCAAAATCCCGATTTCCCGGGTCCGCTCCATCACCGCCGTGTACATTGCCTGGAAAATCACGATAAAGCCGATCACCACCGAGATGCCGATGACCACATTGATAAAGGTCCTCATTCCCGGGTAGTTGCTGGGCGTCATCATCGAAAGGTAGGTGGCCATGGAGGTGGCCACGTAACGTTCCATGCCTGGAACCTTCTTGATCTCATCCACCACGATGTCGGCGTTGGCGGGATTGTCCAGCTTCAGATAAAAAATTGAGGCTTTCTCCTTCGCACCCAGCAGGTCCTGCAGGGTGCTGAGGGGGAGAAACTTGCGTGCGCCTTTGCCCTGCGCGACGATGCCCGAAATCCGGAAGTTATTGTTCAGGATCTCGATCGTGTCCCCGACTTTGGCATGTTTTGCCTTGGCAAAAAGCTCGTCCACCAGGGCATCGTTGGGTCCCTGAAACGGACCGCCTTGCAGGTAGTGAAAGCCGCCCGACAGGCCCTCATAAGTCTGCAAGTCGATGCCCGCGATGATCTCCAGCGATCCGGCAGTCGAAATCTGGGTGATGACCGGGGCGACGATCTCGACATGCGGCAGCTTGGCAAGAACGCTCCCCACCTTCACCGGCATGGGCGCTCCAGTCAGGCCCGCAATGAACGAGGACCCCGGCGGCATGACGAGCACATCCGCCCCGATCCCGGCCTGCCGCTGGCGGGTGTCATTCAGAATCCCCATGGACAGCCCCACGATCAGCAGGATCAGCGTGACTTCCAGCGCCACCGCCACGATGCTGATCACCGAGCGGATCGGCCGGTGCACCAGGTTGCCAAGGATCATTCGGTTCATCATGAGGTTTTCGGAAACCTATTTCGGCCCAACGCCATCGCCACCCTTGCTGGGATTGGAACTGGGCTGGTCCAGGTGGATGACCTCGGCGCCAGCGGGTTGCTCCAGCGCGAACTGCTCATTGGTCAGCGCGCGGTTCAACTCCAGCTTCACCATGGAGAGCGTGATGTCGTAGTCCTCCAGGGGCATCTCGATCTCGATTGTGTTCGGGAACTGGTTGCCGCCGTAATCTGCGTATGTCTGGTAGTGTGCGTCGGTGACGACGCTGCCCTGCTCGTTGTAAATCTGCTGTCGGTGGGGCATGAGGTCGGTGCGGCTGAACGAGATTTTCCGCGACAGGAACCAGCCATTCGGCCCTTGGCGAATCACCGCCATCTCGTAACTCGGCTGCTCGACGCGGTGCCTTTTGGCGTCCAGAACCGTTTCGTAGCCGTTTTCCAGCACCGCGATTTCGTCCGCCCCGATTTCCCGCAGCAAAAGCGCGTCATAAATGTGCTGCGGGCGGAGGTTCTCCAGCCGCTGCTCGGGCCGGTAGCTCTGTACGCTGTTCGTGCCCATCACGAATTTGTTCCTGGGGGGAATCCAGAGTCTGAATTCCCGGCCGTCGCTGACCATGTCAAAAGCTGTGTTCCGCACCAGGGGCAGCAGACCTTTCATCCGCAGCATGGCCGGTTTCCGCGCCAGCACGTACCCGCGAATCTCGTTGTAGTCGGTGATCCGGCCGTTCTTCCGGTCTCCCACCGAGGCGTTGATGTCCACCGTTGCCTGCATGGACTGAATTTTCCCAGCTTGCGAATTGAGGTACTGGATCAGTTCCTGCTGGGTGGCGCTCTTCAGCGGAGCGTTGGATAGGTGGGCTTCCACCTTGCGGGTACGAAACAGGCACCCACCCAGAGGGAAAACGACGGCGGCCAATAAAAGAACGGAAGCCAGCCTCATCTGAAGCCGGTGCATTCCTTGACCCGAGCTGGGAGAGACTTCCGTCACGCGTATCTGATGAGTATAAAGCAGCGGAAGCTTCGCCGCTCAGCGCAGGCCAAGCGCGTGGCGATAGGCCGCGACGTTCCGGTTGTGTTCTTCCAGATTCCGGGCGAAACAGTGATGCCCGTTCCCATTGCTAACGAAATAAAGGAAATGGGTGGTTGCCGGGTGCAGGGCCGCTTCGAGCGCGCCACGTCCTGGGTTGGCGATTGGCCCGGGCGGCAATCCCGGATAGCGATAGGTGTTGTAGGGCGAGGCGACCGCCAGATCGGCATGGTGGAGGCTGCCCGTGTACGTGCCCGCCAGCAGCTCAGCATAGATCACGCTGGGATCGGCATCGAGCGCCATCTTTAGCCTGAGGCGGTTGTAGTACACGCTGGCGACCTGCGGCC
>Ga0302322_100000390_pt1 | contig 33508 bp, 23 predicted proteins | sample Fen_T0_2_FD_203757 | JGI IMG/M metagenome (GOLD analysis project Ga0302322, IMG submission 203757) | Peat permafrost microbial communities from Stordalen Mire near Abisko, Sweden - Fen_T0_2 | ecosystem: Environmental > Terrestrial > Soil > Wetlands > Permafrost | place: Sweden: Abisko...
AAGAATTTCTACACGCGGCGCATCTTTCGCATTTATCCGCTGAGTATCCTGGCCGTACTCGCAGCGCTGGCCCTGCATCTTGACTCTGACATCAACGGCACCCCTGGCCTTTCTCACGCTCAGTTTCCGGGGCTGCTGGTGAGTGCGTCGAATCTGCTGCTGGTTCAGAATCTCACCTACGCCAAATCGATTGTGAACGTCCTGTGGTCGCTGCCGTTCGAATTGCAGATGTATGCTTTCCTGCCTTTCATCTTCTTGTGGGCGCGCGGCAATCGCGCCCTGTGGCCACTGCTTGGCCTCTGGGTGGTCAGTGTGATAGCCGGCGTGGCTCAGCCGCACATACCGGGTCTCGGCCGGCTCTCCATTCTGTTATTCGTGCCAAACTTTCTTCCCGGGATAATCGCGTTTTCACGTCCGCACGTGCCGCGGTTGCGAGCCTTCCTCTGGCCAATATTCATTCTGGCTCTGGTGGCCGCTTTCACCGTTCTCCCCGTTTTTGCGATGGGGTGGGTGCTCTGCCTGCTTTTGGGGCTTGGTATTCCATCCTTCGGCGAGATCAAAACGGCGTGGATTCGCACTTTGAGTAATCGCATTGCTACGTATTCTTACGGGATCTACCTGTCGCACCAGTTTTGCATCTGGATCGCGTTTGGCTTGCTGGCGTCGTATTCCCTCTGGCTCAGAATTCCTGTCCTCGTCATTTTGCTGGTCACGCTCCCGGTAGTTCTTTACCACGCGATTGAGAGGCCCATGATTCGAGTGGGAGTGCTGGTAGCCGATCGATTGTCGGACCAACGGGCAGCGACTGGCGCCGCAGTGGTTTCGTAGTCGCAGGAAAGTTTGCGTTCCCACATGACTCTTAGTCCGGACTCCCCGTTTGCGATACTCACGTGACGCTATCATGACAGACAGCAGCCGACTCTAAAGCTATGTGTGGCATATTCGGAATCGTTTCCCGGGAAAGTGCTGTTTCGCGTGATGTTCTGTCGCGCGCGCAAAAGTCCCTCACCCATCGCGGACCGGACGACTCCGGCACGGTCGTCATTGACTGCAACTCCGCGGAGCGCTGCCAGGTGGGCTTCGCCCACACCCGTCTTTCCATCATCGATCTCTCTCCCCTCGGCCACCAACCCATGCAGGAGCGGGCCACCGGCAACTGGATCATCTTCAACGGGGAGATCTACAACTTCCGCGACCTTCGAAAAGAGCTTGAACAGGCGGGCAATGGGTTCCAGACTCAGTCCGACACGGAGGTGATCCTCACCGCTTATCGCATGTGGGGCGAGGATTGCGTCGCACGGCTGCGCGGAATGTTCGCGTTTGCGATCTGGGATGCTCCGCGGCAGCGACTGCTGCTGGCGCGCGATCCGATGGGCATTAAGCCGCTGTATTGCTACCAGTCGGAAAAGGGATTTGTTTTCGCTTCTGAAGTTCGGACCTTGCTTCAGACGGGATTGGTCCCGCGAAAAGTGGACCCGACCGGCGCCTTGAGTTATTTGGCTTTCGGCTCGGTGTACGAACCGTGGACGATTATCGAGGGAGTGTCCGCTGTTTCGCCTGGGCACATAGTGACGGTGGAGAGGGGAACGGTCAAGAGCAGAGAGTACTGGAGTCCGCTGCGAACGGGCGGAAGTCAAGAATCTGGGACTCAAGAGCCAGATGGCAGCGAGGCCATGGAACGCCTGCCCGAGATCTTGCGCGATGCGGTGCTGTCCCACCTGGTCAGCGATGTGCCGGTGGGAGTGTTCCTTTCCGGGGGCATCGATTCCAGCAGCCTGGTGGCGGTCATGAGCCATGCAGGCGTGCGCGCCACCACGTTTTCGCTGGTATTCCGCGAGGAAGAATTCAATGAGGCGGAGCATTCGCGGGAGATTGCCCGCCGCTTTGGCAGTGACCACCACGAAATCCTGGTCTCGCAGGACGACACGCTGGCCATCTTGCCCGAGGCTCTGCGCGCCATGGATCAGCCCACCATCGACGGGATCAATACTTACCTGGTCTCGGCCAAGACGCGAGCGGCGGGCGTGAAGGTTGCCTTGACCGGCCTGGGAGCCGACGAGATGTTTGCCGGTTACTCCAATTTCCGGCGCGTGCCGCAAATGGAGAGGCTTGCCACGCGCCTCGCGAAACTGCCGGCGCCGGCGCGGAAGCCACTCGCGGCGGCCCTCGCATTGTTTGCCGGCAGGAGCGACCGCAACCGGAAGCTGGCGGAGTTGGCCTCGGCGCAAGACTCGATTGTCCACCCGTATTTCCTCACACGCATGCTATTTACGCCCTCGGAACGAGGGGCGCTGTTCGCCGGAGATGGTCCTCTTGCCGAACGCGCCATGGAGCGCGTGTTGCGCGACTCGGTCGCTACCAGCGGCGAACTGGATCCCGTCAACCGCGTTTCCTATCTGGAATCGCGTTGGTACATGCAGAACACTCTGCTACGGGACTCCGATTTCATGAGCATGGCCCATGGGCTCGAACTGCGTGTCCCATTTCTCGACCGGGCCCTCGTCGAAGCCTGCTTCCGCATACCGGGAGCGGAGAAATTGCGCGGCGGCTCGCCGAAGAATCTGCTACTCAAGAGTCTCGGTGTTGAGCTTCCCGACGGAATCGTAGAGCGTCCGAAGCGGGGATTTACTTTGCCCTTCGAAAAATGGTTGCGCGGGGAGATGAGGCCAGCGGTCGAAAGCACGCTGCTAGGCGGCGATCAGACCGGCGCCCCTTTAGTCCGCGGGCCGGTCCGGCAGACGTGGGAGCGTTTTCTGGCTGGGAAGACCTCGTGGTCGCGACCGTGGTCGCTGTTCGTGCTGAAACGCTGGTGCGAGCAGAATCTGTGAGGAGCCTCGGCCGGATCGGGCGTGAGGTGGGCTTAGAGGGGAACGGCCTTGGCTACGGTCTGGCGTTGGCGTTCAAGAATGCCTAGAGTTCAGCTAACATAGTAGAACCTTCTACTGCCACCGGATGGACGTGATCGAAGTAAAATCAGGCGCCGATGTGTCGAACTCCACCGCCGCTTTGCCCTTGCTTCCGGTGACGGTCATCATTCCCGTCCGAAACGAAGCTCGCAACCTGCCGCGATGTCTGGCCGCGCTGCGAAGCGTCGGAGAAGTCTTCGTCGTCGATTCCCAGAGCACCGACGAGACCTGCGCCATCGCTGAGTCGGCCGGCGCGAAGGTCGTTCAGTTCCACTACCAGGGTGGATGGCCCAAGAAACGACAATGGGCGATGGACACTCTTCCCATTTCGCATGACTGGATTCTCCTGCTCGATGCCGATGAAGTGCTGTCCGCGGAGTTGGCCCAGGAGATACGACAAGCGATCCAGAACCCCAAGATCGCCGGATACCGCATCTGCCTGCAGATGTATTTTCTCGGGAAGATCCTGCGTCAATGTGATGCAAGCTTCTGGAAGCTCTCCCTCTTCCGCAAGGGACGGGCGCGTTTTGAATGCCGATTGAAAGAGCAGGACGCGTCCATGGCGGACATGGAAGTCCACGAGCACCTCATCGCCGACGGCCCCACCGCGGACTTGCGGTACCCGCTGGTTCACCATAATGTCGATTCACTGTCACGCTACATCCAGAAACACAATGAATACTCCAACTGGGAAGCGCGTGTTCTGTTGCAGCCAGAAGGAGGCTCTCCGGATGCGGGCACGGATTTGTTCGGCACGCAGGCGCAGCGCAGAAGGTGGCTCAAGCGGAAGCTCTATCGGCTGCCGGGTTCTCCGGTTCTGCTTTTCCTGTACCGGTATTTTCTTCGCTTCGGTTTTCTGGACGGCGTGCCGGGATTGATCTACTGCGGCTTTCAGGCTGTGCAGATGTTCCATTCCAAGGCGAAGATTTACGAGTTGCGGAACGGGAGAGTCTGAGGCGATGTGCGGCATCAGCGGAATCGTGAACTGGGGCGACGCGGAGACCCTCTCCCGCATGACGCAGGTGCAGTCGCACCGCGGCCCCGACGATTCCGGGCTCTGGGAGCGCCGTTTCCCGGATGGCGGGTACATTGGGCTGGGCAGCCGGCGGCTGGCCATTCTCGATCTTTCTCCCGACGGCCACATGCCGATGAGCAACGAAGACGGCTCGATCTGGATTACCTACAACGGCGAAATTTACAACTTCGCCGATCTGCGCCGCGACCTCGAGGGCAAGGGGCACCGTTTTCGCTCGCATACCGACACGGAAACAGTGATTCATCTTTACGAAGAGTACGGTGTGGAGTGCCTGAATCGGCTGAATGGCATGTTCGCATTTGCCATCTGCGATCTGCGCGCGGCGTCGCCGAAACTGTTTCTGGCGCGCGATCATTTTGGAATCAAGCCGCTCTACTACTGCGAGCGCGGCGCTAAGCTGGCCTTTGCGTCCGAAGTGAAGGCCCTGCTGGAGGTGCCTGGAATCGAAGCGGCCATGAACCGGGAGGCGCTCGATCAGTACCTGACATTTCTGTGGGTGCCCGATCCGCTGACCATGTTCGAGGGGATTCGCAAGCTCCCGGCAGGGCACTACGCGGTGTGGCAGAGCGGCGAACTCAGCGTCAAGCAGTACTGGGATCTGACATTTCCTCCGGAAGGAAATCGCTTCGAAAAACGACAAGCGGACCTGGCGCGGGAGATCCGGGAACGATTCTGCGCATCCGTCGAGCAACAGATGGTGAGTGACGTCCCGATTGGGGCGTTCCTGAGCGCGGGACTGGACTCATCGAGCATCGTGGCAGCCATGGCGCGCAAGCAGCCGGTGCGCACGTACACGATCACCTTTCCGGAGAAATACCGCGTTGGGGAGACGACCATTGACGATCCGGCGGTACCGCGGCGGCTGGCTCAGAAACTGGGCTGCGAGCACCACGAGATCGTGGTTGAACCCGATGTGGTCGGTCTGTTGCCGGGTTTGATCTGGCACATGGATGAGCCGACCGCCGATCCAGCGATCATCACCGCGTATCTGGTGTGCCGTGAGGCGCGCAAGCAGGCGACCGTGATGCTTTCGGGGGTGGGCGGCGATGAGTTGTTTGCTGGATACCGCAAGCACGCGGCTCATGGCTGGGCACAGGAGTATCGCCGGATCCCGGCGTTTGCTCGATCGGGTGCGGAGAGGGCTCTGGCTGCATTACCCGGCTTCCGCGGGTCGCGCATGAAAGGTCCCGTGCGTCTGGCGAAGAAAATGGCGCGCAGTGCGTCACTTAGTCCAGCCGAGGCATTCATCAGGAACGGAACGTATCTGGAAGGGCAGCAGCGAGCCGACCTCTACGCGCCAGGATTTCAAGCGGCGACAGGCGATCCCGGCGCGCAACACCGCGCCGCCTTCGGCAAAGTTTCGCATGCCGCCTTTCTCAACCAGATGCTCTACCTCGACACCAAGATTTTCATGACCACACTGAACCTGACCTACAACGACAAGATGAGCATGGCGTCGTCCGTCGAGGTGCGGGTGCCGTTCCTGGATCGCGGGCTGGCGGAGTTCGTGGCGTGGAATGTGCCTCCGCGCTGGAAGCTAAAAGGGAAATGGCGGCCGGTGACGAAGTACATTTTCCGGGAAGCCATGCGTAGTATGCTGCCGGAAGAGGTCTTGCAGCAGCCCAAGGCGGGGTTCGCTGCGCCGGTTGACTACTGGCTGGCGCACGATCTGCGACCCATGGTGGATGACCTGCTTTCGGAAAATCAGGTTCGCAAGCGCGGACTGTTTCGTCCCGAAGTAGTGCGCCGTTACGTGGACGCGCATCGCCGGGGCGCGGAAGACTGGTCCATGCAAATCTGGCAACTGCTGACCCTGGAAATCTGGATGCAGCTCTTTCTCGACGGCGGAGCGCGGTCATTCGCACAATCGAAAATCGGAGCTTTGACGACTGCATGAAGCAACTTTTACAGGACGCCCGCACCGGCGAAGTGGCGATCGCCGAAGTTCCAGCGCCGCAGTTACTGCCGGGGTGCGTGCTGGTGCGGGTGGCGGCGTCTTTGGTTTCGGCCGGGACGGAGCGGGCTTCGGCCGAATTCGCCAGCAAGAGTCTTCTGGCGAAGGCGAAGGCGCGTCCGGACCTGGTGCGCGATGTTCTGGCCAAGCTGCGGCGCGATGGAGTGCCCTCGACCGTGCAGGCTGTACGCTCGCGTCTTGATCAGCCACAGTCTGTCGGCTACAGCAGTGCCGGGGTGGTGATTGCGGTCGGCGACGGTGTTGCCGACATCAGCGTCGGAGATCGCGTGGCCTGTGCGGGCGCTGGACACGCAGTGCATGCCGAACTGGCTTGTGTACTCCGATTGCTGGTAGCGAAAGTTCCGGAGGGTTGCGATGTTTCGATCGAGCAAGCCGCGTTCGGAACCGTCGGCGCGATTTGCCTGCACGGCATCAGAACGGCGGAAGTCTCGCTGGGAGAAGCGGTCGCTGTCATCGGCCTGGGACTGTTGGGCCAAATCACCGTTCAGTTGCTGAAAGCCGCCGGATGCCGGGTCTTTGGCACGGACCTTGTGCAGTCGCGGGCGGATCTTGCGGTTCAATGCGGGGCGGAAGCCGCGTGCACCGACGGCGAAGAATTCCGCGACCTCTGTTTTCAGAGAACGGGTGGAACGGGCGTGGATTCCGTATTGATTACCGCGGAGACTTCGAGCAGTGAGCCCGTCAATCTTGCCGCGGAACTGGCGCGCGACCGTGCCATTGTGGTCGCGGTGGGAACCGTCGGCATGGAGATTCAGCGGAAGCTTTATTACGAGAAAGAGCTGGATTTCCGCGTCTCGCGCTCCTATGGTCCCGGGCGGTATGACGCAGCGTATGAGCAGAAAGGGCGCGACTATCCGATCGGTCACGTGCGTTGGACGGAAACGCGCAACATGGCGGCGTTCCTGCAATTGATCGCGGAGCGAAAACTGAACCTTGCATCACTCATCACCCACCGCTTTTCGATGAATGAGGCGCCACGAGCCTACGACCTGATCACGGGCAGAACCGCCGAGCCGTTTCTGGGAGTACTGATCACGTATCCGGAAGCCGCAACGGGTGCCGGAGGCGAAGTCGTTGAGAAAATCCCGGTGACTGCGGTGGCGGCAGCGACTGGTTCGATTGGATTGGGGATGCTCGGGGCAGGGAACTTCGCGCAGAGCACATTGCTGCCGGCACTGAAGGCGATCCCCGGAGTTGCTCTAGTCGGTGTCTGCAATGCAACCGGGCCGCGCAGTCGGAACGCCGCCGAGAAATTCGGATTCCAGCACTGCACAAATTCCGAGCAGGAGATTTTGCAGGATCCAAGAATTCATGCCGTGGTGATCGCCACCCGTCATCACTTGCATGCGGGCCAGGTGCTGGCAGCGCTGGCCGCGGGAAAGGCGGTTTTCTGCGAGAAGCCGCTCTGCCTGACCGAAGACGAACTGGCGGCCATTGTGCGTGCCCGCCCCGTGCAAGGGAACGGACCGCTTGTGATGGTCGGTTTCAATCGCCGTTTCGCGCCCATGGCTGTCCAGTTGGAGCAGTTCTTGTCGGAGATCAGCGAACCTCTCGCCATCCACTATCGCGTCAATGCAGGCTACCTTCCGCCCGATCACTGGGTGAACGATCCCGAACAGGGCGGAGGACGCATTCTGGGCGAGGTTTGTCACTTTGTGGACTTCTTGTGCTTCCTTGCCGGCGACTCTCCTGTTGAAGTGCAGGGGACGAGGGTGGGCAATCCCGGACAGTACAGCGCGGACAACGTGATCGCCACTTTGAAATTCGCGAATGGAACCGTTGGGGCGATCAGCTATCTGGCGAACGGAGACAAGGCAGCGTCCAAGGAACGCGTGGAAGTCTTCGGCGGCGGGTCGGTCGCGGTCCTCGAAGACTTCCGGCATCTCGAGTTTGTGCGCCACGGGCGGAAACAAGTCACCCGAGCCCGTTGGGGGCAGGACAAGGGACACAAGGGGGAGATGCAGGCGTTTGTTGATGCGGTACGCGGCAAGATCGCCAATCCGATGCCGTTCGAGCAGATCGCAGGATCCACCCTCGCCACAATCCGGCTTCAGAATTCCTGTCAGACGGGCGGACCCCAGCCTGTTCACGTGCGTGAGTTCGTTGCCACAGCCCTCCGGCAGACTCCCCATTCACCAAGAGAAGGGAACCACGAGTAAATGTTGATTTTGGGCCTGAATATGTTCCACGCCGACGCGTCAGCGGCGATCGTCGAGGATGGGAAAATTCTCTTCGCGATCGCCGAGGAGCGGCTCAACCGCCACAAACACTACGGAGGATTTCCTTCCCTGGCGGTGAAGGCATGCCTCGACGCGGTGGGAGCGAAGATCACCGATGTTGCCCACGTTGCGGTTGGGCAGGACAGCGACGCCAACCTCGCCAAGAAAGTGCAGTATGCGCTGACGAATCCGGCGAAGATACTGAACTTCATCAAACTGCGTCAACGCAAAGAGGCGATGCGCGATGTGCGCTCGTTGCTTGCCGAGGCGCTCGACGTCGACGCGCAGATTCTGAAGTTCCAGGAACACCATCTCGAACACCATATTGCCCACATCGCGAGCTCCTACTACTGCTCGCCATGGGAGAAAGCCGCGGGTTTCAGTTACGACGGGTCGGGCGACTTCGTCTCCACCATGATGGCGCGTTGCGAGGGGAATGACATCCAGGTGCTTGATCGCGTCTACCTGCCGCATTCCCTCGGCAGCTTCTACACCATGATCTGCGAGTTTATCGGCTACAAGAAGTACGGCGATGAAGGCAAGGTCATGGGACTGGCGCCGTACGGAAAGGACACGTACGTCGAGCAGATTCGCAAGATACTGGCACTCAAGAACGGCAACTTTCAGCTCAATCTGAGCTACTTCAAGCCGCTGGGGAGCAATCAGGGAATGCAGGTGCTGCCCGACGGCACGGTGCGCCTGGCAAGGCATTTCTCCGACAAGATGGAAAAGCTCTTTGGCGCGCCGCGTGAGCCTCACGCCGAGATCACGCAGCGCGATATGGATCTTGCCTATGCCATGCAGCATTGCTTCGAGGAAGTGTTTTTCCATCTCCTCAATGAACTGCATAGACACGTCCCCGACGAGAATCTTGCCATGGCGGGCGGTTGCGCGCTCAACAGCGTGGCGAATGGGAAACTGTTTGCGCAAACCCCTTTCCGACGCACGTGGATTCAGCCGGCGGCCGGTGATGAAGGCCTGGCGATTGGCGCCGCCCTGCACACCTACCATTCCGTCCTCAAGCAGCCGCGTCGCGAGCAGATGAACCACGCCTACCTCGGGCCGGAGTTCTCTGAGGCACAGATTGAATCCGCTTTGAAAGGCGCCGGAGTGAAGTATCAGCGGCTTGAGCGTTTGCCGCTGCTCGATGCAGTCTCCGATGAAATGGTCCGAGGCAACGTCGTAGGTTGGTTTCAGGGACGCATGGAATGGGGACCGCGTGCGCTGGGGAACCGCTCCATCGTGACCCATCCCGGCCTGCCCAACATGAAAGACGTGCTCAACGCACGCATCAAGCATCGGGAGTGGTTCCGGCCCTTTGCGCCCGCGATTCTGGCGGAGGCGCAACACGAATACTTCGAGTATGACCATCCGTCTCCCTACATGATGCACGTGTACAAGATTCGCGCCGACAAGCGCAAGGATCTGTGCGCGGTGAATCACGCCGACGATACCGGACGGCTGCAGACGGTGACGCGCGAGGAAAACCCGCTCTATTACGACCTGATTCAAGCGTTCGGGAAGAAGACGGGGATCCCGGTAATTCTCAACACCAGCTTCAATGAAAATGAGCCGATTGTCTGCACGCCCAAAGAGGCAATCGATTGCTTTCAGCGAACGAAAATGGATGTCCTGGCCATCGGGCCGTTCTTCGCCCGAAAAACCGGGAACTGAGCCCCCATCATGGATCGAAGCTCCACCGAGGCGGCCGCTTCTACCGCAATCAGACTGCGGCGGGTCGCTGCCTATCGTGGAATTCGTGTCCTGACGTGGGACAAGGACGTTCTCTATGCCTGCCGCGGGTACGAGATCGTTCGGTTGGGTGTGGGAGCAAGCGCGTCCGACTGGCAAATGGTCGCCCGTTTTCACCCAGTGTGGTGGCGCCGTCTGACCTCGCGCAGCGCCCTGAGCTACCGCCTGGTGCGCGACGGCTTTCACGCCTTGGCCGTCCTCCAGGACGGAGCGATCGTCGGCGCTGTTCCCGGAGCGATTGTCACGCGAACTGCCGGTAGCGCTGAGTTCAAGATTACGCATCGCGTGCTGCGCGGCACCCGTCCGTTGCACATCACCGCGACGCCATCCGGGCGGATCTATTGGGGTGAATACTTCGATAACCGGGAACGCGCAGAAGTCCACATCTACGCGTCGGAAGATCGAGGAGCGACGTGGAAGATCGCGCACACATTCCCGCCAGGCAACATCCGGCACATGCACAACATCGTCTACGACCCATGGGGAGATTGCCTTTGGATTCTGACCGGAGACGAAGGCCCGGAATGCCAGATCCTGCGCGCGTCCTGCGATCTTCGGTCGGTGGAGGTTGTACTGGCGGGGAACCAGCAGGCCAGAGCAGTGGCTGCGATGCCAACCGAGGACGCGCTTTATCTCTCCACCGATACTCCTTTCGAGAAGAACCACGTGTATCGCCTGGACAGGGCGGGTAATGCGGAACGCGTTGGCGATCTGGATAGTTCTTCGATCTACGGATGCCGCGTGGGCGATGCGCTTTTCTTTTCAACGATGGTCGAACCGAGCGCGGTGAATACTAGTCGCGAGGTTCAAATCGCCGCTTGGAAGAGTGGATCCGATTGGCAGACGCTGCTTCGCTGGCGGAAAGACGGGTTCTCAATGCGTAACTTTCAATATGGGAACGCTTTTCTGCCCGATGGCGACAACGCGACGCAAGTCCTTGCGCTCACTACCATCGCCGTCGAGACTGACGATCTCACCACCACGCTGTGGCAGATCGAGTAGCGCCGCTTGGTATCGAGCGGCGCGTGCTATAGTGCGAGTCATCCCGCATGAGCCTGGCCAGCCGCTCGCAATATTACCGGCGCATTTTCAGCGCCTATCTTGGTTCCGGACGAAGCCAGCTTACCTTCTGGCATGAAGTTCCGGAGAGCAATCCGCGTGCCCGCAACGATCAGCTTGGCGAGTACTACATGCTGTTTCGTGAGAAAGCGGACTACGCTGGCGCTCGCGACTCCGCGGACATTCCGATGCTCGATTACCGCGGCGTCATCGGCCTCCAGTACAACCCGATTGCAATTGCGCAATGGGGGCTCGCAAACTACAACCTGTTCTGTGCAAGCGGGGACCAAGGTCGGCGGCGGAGGACTCTGAAGGCCGCTGACTGGCTCTGCGCGAACCTGGAGCAAAATTCTCATGGGCTCTGGGTATGGAATCACCACTTTGACTGGGAGTATCGCGACACGCTCAAGGCGCCGTGGTACTCGGGATTGGCCCAGGGGCAAGGTGTTTCACTCCTTTTGCGCGCGCATGCTCAAACCAGAGAAGAAAGATACATGGAAGCAGCCGGGCGCGCCTTCGTTCCACTGACGCGGCGTGTCGCGGAGGGCGGCGTACTCATTGAAGACGAAGAGAAGAATCTGTGGATCGAAGAGTATCTGGTGAATCCTCCGACTCACATCCTGAACGGCTTCATGTGGGCGCTGTGGGGAGTGTTTGATTTCTGGCTGGCCCGCACGGATCGCCCGGCGAAGGAAATCTTCGATTGCGGTGTCCGAACTCTGGTACACAACCTGCCGCGCTTCGATACTGGATACTGGTCGCTCTACGAGCAGTCAGGGACACGGATGAAGATGCTGGCAAGTCCGTTCTATCACCGGCTGCATATTGTGCAATTGCGAATCATGGCGATGCTTACGGGCCAAAGCTCATTCGCAGAAGTTGCCGGCCGTTGGGAAGGGTATGCGAATCGGCGCGCGAATCGCACACGCGCCCTGATCGAAAAGAGCGCTTTCAAGTTGTTCTATTACTGATCGTGAAGATTCTCTACGTTTCGCAATACTATTCACCCGAGATGGGCGCGCCGGCGGCGCGGGCCGCCGAGTTGTCCCACCACTGGGCGCGGATGGGGCACGATGTGACTGTCCTCACCGGATTTCCCAACCATCCGACCGGAGTAGTGCCACCGGAATGGCGTTCCAGGCTGCGCGGGCTTCTCTACAAAGAAACAGTGGACGGCGTACGGGTGGTTCGGACGTGGCTCTGGCCGCTACCGAATCGAAAGGCGCACGAGCGAATCCGCAACTACGTTTCGTTCTGCCTGTCTTCGTCCGTCAGCGGGCTAGGTCTGGAAAAACCGGACGTCGTGATCGGAAGCTCGCCGCAGTTGTTGGTTGCTCTTTCCGCATGGTGGGTAGCCTGGTGGAAGCGCGTGCCGTTCGTGTTCGAGGTGCGGGACCTGTGGCCGGAGTCGCTGACGGCGGTTGGGGCGGGCGGCGAAGGGAGCGCGTTACATCGCATCCTCGGCGCGATTGCCGGATTCCTCTATCGCCGGGCCGACCGGATCGTGGTTGTAACTCCAGCGTTCAAGGACCACCTCATTCGGTATTGGCAGGTACCCGAACAGAAGATCTCCATCGTCGAGAACGGTGTGGAGACGGATCTTTTCCGCCCTGACCCGACGGGAGAGGTTCGAAAGACCTTGGACATCGAAGGTCGTTTCCTGATCTGCTACATCGGCACTATGGGTATGGCGCACGGACTTGAAACACTCATCGCGTCCGCGGAGCAACTCCAGCAGATGTTGCCCCAAGCCATGTTTCTTCTGATTGGCGAGGGCGCAGAGAAGGAACGCATCGCAGAACTGGCAGCGACTCGCGGGCTGACCAACGTCCGCTTCCTGGGCCAGCAGTCGCGGGACCGCATTCCGGGCTACATCTCAGCGTCCGACGCCTGCCTGGTCATGCTGAAGAAGACGGATCTGTTCAAGACGGTGATCCCAACCAAACTTCTGGAATACATGTCCTGCGAGCGTCCGGTCATCGTGGCAGTGGACGGGCAGGCGCGCCAACTGGTGGAAGAAGCCGGGGCTGGAGTCTTCGTCGAGCCAGAGGACAGCCGTGCTCTGGTCGAAGCCATTATCGGCTTGTCGGCGGACCCGCAGCGTAGGGCATCGCTGGGAGTGAGCGGACGCAAGTACATTGTTGCGCGTCTCTCCCGCGCACGAACGGCGAAGGACTACATCGCAGTGCTTCAGGGTCTGAGCCCAACAGAGAATTGATCAGGGGCGAACGGCGAGAACAGCGAGGGATGTGGTCATCGACACTGCTGCGTCCGCACCGCGGTAAGCAAATGCCTTGGCTGCACTCCCTGGCACGAAGAGAACGTCCCCTTTGACCAGGAGAACATCCGGCGCTTTGGCTTGCATCACTTTCTTGAGCCGAACCGGAATCTCCTGGATACCATTCGGTGTTTGGCGCAGAATCTTGGTGCCATTCAGCGAGGACGTACGAGTCTGGCCGCCGGCCAGCGCCAGCGCCTTCAGGACGGTAAGCGTGTCGTCCTCGATCGCGAACCCACTGGGACGATTGACATCCCCCACAACGTAAACGATGCCCGCCCGCGAGACAATGATGGTGTCGCCCGGCTGAACATCCACGTTGTGCTCGGTGTCCTCCGCCAGGTTCGAAGCCAAATGGACCTCGGATTTTTGGCCGGGAGTGTTTCGATGGACGATGGTGACGATCCGGCCCGACCGGTCCGTGAGCCCTCCCGCTGCGGAGATCAAGTCGAACAGGCGGCGTTCCCCGACAGACGGGTATGCGCCGGGGCGGTTGATCTCTCCGAGCATGGTGATGGCCTGCGAAGCAGACTCATCCACAAAAAGAGTTACGTGGGGATTGCGGACAAAGCCGCCCTGGTCCAGTCGCTTTTCGATCAACTCCTGCGCTTCGTCGGCGGTCAGGTCGGCGAGGTGGACGTAGTCAATCAGGGGTAGATAAACATCACCGGAGTTGCTGATCCGCGCCTTGGTGCTGAGGTCGGGCACGCCGAACACAGTGACCTCGATCAGATCGCCCGGTCCAAGTTTGGTGCTGGAACTCACGGGAAGGCCGGAAGATGCGGGCGCATTCGCCGTCCTGGCCGGTTCCTGGGCTGGAGCCACGGAGACTGCCGTTTGCGCGAACAAAGGCAAACTTAGCATGCTGAGGATCAGCAATTGCAGATTCCGCAAAGGGAAAAGGCGGCTCCGCCGATACATGTCCGACTCCTGAATTGGCAACGTGAACCGAGTCTAACACAGCGCAGTTGCGGACTTCGGGGCCCTGCAGCCCGTTTACTGGGCGGGTGCGATGGTCTCAAGTTTTCCACAGGGCAAGCAGGCTTGCACATTGAATACGACCTTTCGTGAGTTGTATAGTCATGGAATCATAACTTCCATTCCCCGCTTCCGGGATTTGAGCGTCCGCGCCACGAGGTTGTGCGACCTTGCGTCCAGAAGGGATGCCGGATTTTGACACTTCTGTTCTTGGCGGTTTTCGCGATCTCTCTGGTGTTGTCATTTGTCGCCACGCGCGAAGTGCGGGATCTGGCGACGCGCCGGGGTTGGGTTGCTTTTCCGCGAGACGAGCGCCAAGTCCATGAAAGTCCCCTCCCTCGACTGGGGGGTGTCGCGATTTTCCTGGCATTCTCCATCACCCTCGGTCTCTGGCTGGGCCTCGGGTTTTTCTTCCCAAGATTGCTGGAAGGGCTGTCTGCGGCAACGCTTCTCCGCATTTACATTCCGGCTTGCCTGATCTTCTGTCTCGGTATTTACGATGATGTCCGCGGCGCCAGTCCGTACGCGAAATTTGCGGTGCAGGCTGCTGCCGCCGTCATGCTGTTCGTCGGCGGCATGCGCATTCTCGACCTGCCTCTGCTGTTTGGCCCCCACGCGTTTCCGTGGTTTATCGGACTACCCCTCACCGTGCTGTGGGTGGTGGCGATCACGAATGCCTTTAACCTGATTGACGGCTTGGATGGCTTGGCTGCCGGTTCCGCGCTGTTCTCGACCATGGTGGTTTTTGTCGTCTCGCTGGTGTACCACTCCTGGCTGGGTTCGCTGATGAGCCTGGCGTTGGCGGGCGCAATCCTGGGGTTTCTCCGCTTCAACTTCAATCCTGCCACCATTTTTCTGGGCGATTCCGGCAGCCTGTTTATCGGATTCCTGCTGAGCGCTTTGGCGCTGGCCGGCGCGCAAAAGGCGCCTACGTTTGTCGCGGTTGCGATTCCCGTGGTGTCGTTCGGATTGCCGATCCTGGAAACGACACTCTCCATTCTGCGGCGGCTGATCAGCGGACGCCCGATCTTCACCGCCGATCGCGAGCACATTCATCACAAGCTCTTACAACTCGGAATGTCGCACCGCCAGGTTGTGATTGTGCTGTATGCCGTCTCTGCTCTGTTTGCCATGCTGAGCCTGTTCCTGCTGTGGCCAACCGGGAGCACGTTGGGGTTGGTGCTGGCGGTAGTCGGCACCGGAATCTGGCTTGGTGTCCAGCACCTGAACTACCTCGAGTTCGGCGAGTTGCGCCGGGTGGCGCAGCGAACCATCGATCAGCGGCAGATCGTAATCAACAATCTCGCCGTGCGGCGCGCCGTCCAGGAACTCAACGTGGCCGACGATTTCGAACAGATCCGGAGCATCCTGAAGGCGGCTTTCGAGAACAACGATTTCGATTCTTTCGAATTGCATCTCAAGGCTCTGCCCGAAGATAAGGCTGTTCTGGCTGACTCCGGCCATGCCTTCCATTGGAGCAAGTTCCCCCACGCGATATCCCTGGTGAGCCTTCCGTCGTGGAAGCTGAGCCTGGATTTGGTTACCACGTCAAACCGCCATCGCGGGTCGCTCGTCGTTCATCGTCTGTACAGCCGGCGCACCCTTCAGTTGGACATCAACCTCATCACATTGGGGTTCCCGGTCGCTCTTGCCGACGCGCTGGATCGGGTGCTGGCCGTCCCCGATCTACTTTCAACCTCGGACCAATCCGTTCCTCAGTTTCTCACCGCCAACATGTAGATAGGGCGGCGGTTGCACTCCGCAATCCCAGGATGTTGACGACTGGGGTAATATGGGGGCGGTTTTCCCATGGATCTCAGCCTCCTCAAACTACAGGATCCAGCGCAGTCGGCCTCCCACGGAGAGCGCCGTCGCCACATTCGCCACAAGCTTTACACCCCCGTGTATGCCAGCTTTAGTGGCCCGCATACTGGGATGGTGCTTGACCTCAGTGAGCTTCTCGACGTCCACGAAGATGGGTTTGCGGTCCAGACCAGCGAACGCCTGGAATTGAACCGACCTCTCAGTATTTGCCTGGATTTACCTGAAACAAAATCCTTTATCCATGCCAGTGGTCACGTGATTTGGAGTGACGGAGCCGGCCGGGGTGGAATCCGTTTCTCCGCTCTTCCCGAGGAGTCCCGACGGCAGTTGAAGGAGTGGCTCCTTGTCAACGTGCTGGTGGCTTGTACGCATCAGGCTGCGCGCGCCCGCCAGCTGGCGCAGAGAGTGGAAGAGACTCCGCCTGGGCCACAGCCGGTCTGGACGTCCGAAGCTCTCAGCCCGGTTCCAGATCTGAGTGGGCTGCTTTCCGCGGTCGACGCTGTGCGCCGCGAAAGCCGGGCTCTGGGCGGCAACTTCGATGCGGTGCTTCAACTGGTTGCAGAACGTGCCCTGAGTTTGACCGGAGCCAGCGGCGTTGCTTTGGCATTCGCGACCGAAGGGGAATTGATCTGCCGGGCGCGAGCGGGAGAACCGGCCCTTCCGCTGGGAGCCCGGGTAGATGCCCGGCGGGGGCTCACCGGGGAGTGCGTTCGAAGCGGGCGCCTGATCTTGTGCGAAGACACGGAGACCGACCCGCGCGTGGACCATGAAGTCTGCCGGGAACTGGGAATCGGCTCAATCCTGGCGGCTCCCATCCTGGCGGACTTCCGGGTGGCCGGGCTGATCGAGGTTTTCTCGCCTCGTCCCCGGGCCTTCACAAAAACTCACGAAACTGTTCTGGACCGGCTGGCGGAAATCGTCCCCAAAGAGCCATCGCAGGCCCCCGTAGCGGTTGAGGTCGTGCCCCCGAAGGCGGAGACAGTCTCGGCCGCGAGCCCGATCGCCGCCGCCCTGCCGGAGCCTGAGACGGAAGTGCAAGAGTCTCTGACCGGAGTGGGGATTCGGTGGGTTCACCTCGTCCTGCTCGGTCTGACCGCCGGACTCGTGGCCCTGGTGCTGGGATATGTGCTCGCTCCGACCATCGAGAGACACTGGCTGGGTCAGGCGGAGGGAAGTTCCCCGGTGGTTTCCGCTTCCGGAGCTTCCCCGCGGGGGAAATCAACCGTCTCGGTTAAGGGCAACACGCTCGCGGAAGTGCGCACGCTGGCAGAGTCCGGAGATCCTGGAGCGCAATACGAACTTGGAGCCCGCTATCACAACGGAGACGGCGTCCCGCAGAGTGATCCGGAAGCCGTCAAGTGGTTCACCCGCGCCGCCGAACAGGGACACGTCGTGTCCCAAGCCATGCTCGGCTACTTTTACTGGGTCGGACAAGGAGTTCCACGAGACATCAACAAGGCTTATTTCTGGTCGATCCTGGCCCGCGCGGGCGGGGACGAGGCGAGCAAGTACCGTGTCGCCTCGCTGGCGTCAAACATGACGCGGGCCCAAGCCCATGCCATCCAGCAGGAAGCTGACATGTGGTTGCACGAGCACTCAGCGAGTTCCCGCTAGAGCTCGAAGTGATTCCGCAATTCCCGTCTTTCCGCCTGTTTGCCCCGGAGTAAGATAGGCCTGTGGGCACCATGCGCGACATCCTGAACGACCGCGTTCGCGAGGCCGATTCTCACCTGTACGACAAACTGGATCGCAATCGAGTGCGCTGCTACTCCTGCGGACATTGTTGCCCGATTCCCGAAGGACAGCCCGGCGTCTGCAAGGTGCGCTTCAATCGCGGCGGGACACTGTTCGTCCCCTGGGGCTACGTCGCGGGAATGCAGTGCGATCCAATTGAGAAGAAGCCGTTCTTCCATGCTTATCCGGGGGCCCTGGCCTACAGCTTCGGCATGCTGGGATGCGACCTGCACTGTGCCTATTGCCAGAACTGGGTGACGTCGCAAGCGCTGCGCGACCCGAATGCCGTTTCGCCACCGCTGGAGGTGACGCCGGAACTAATGGTTCGTGATGCCGTCGCCCAGGGTGCGAAGGTCCTCGTCAGCACTTACAACGAGCCACTCATCACCAGCGAATGGGCGGTCGCCGTCTTCCGCGAGGCCCGTCAGGCGGGACTGCTCACCGGCTTCGTTTCCAACGGCAACGGCACTCCGCAGGTGCTTGAATATCTGCGTCCCTGGATCGATCTCTACAAGGTGGACCTGAAGAGCTTCGATGACCACCACTACCGGCAACTCGGCGGCCGCCTGCAACCGATTCTCGATACGATCCGTCGACTGCACGAAATGGGAACCTGGCTGGAAATTGTCACCCTGCTCATCCCCGGCTTCAACGACAGCGATGGTGAACTGCGGCGGCTGACGGAGTTTGTTTGTAGTGTCTCGCCGGATATCCCCTGGCATGTGACCGCATTTCACCAGGATTACAAGATGACCTCGCCGGAAGACACGCGTCCCGAGGATCTGCTGCGCGCGGCGGCCATTGGACGCGCAGCCGGATTGCGCTACGTCTACACCGGGAACCGTCCGGGAGAAACCGGCGATCTGGAAGATACGCGCTGCCATCATTGCGGTGAGACGCTCATCCGGCGGCACGGGTACTTCATCGAGGAGTACCGGCTCACGGCGGAGGGCTGTTGTCCGGCCTGCCATGCCGCGATTCCGGGACGCTGGTCGCGGCAATTCGATGGGCAGATCGCGGCCTCTCCTTTTCTTCCGCGCCGGCGCGCGCAATTGGTTAAAATCCTCACGCGACAGTAACCACCGTTCATGCGGACTGCAAAGACACTTGGGCTCGGACTCTTGCTGTGTGTGGCCAGCGCGTGTTCTCCGCGTGATTTCCTCACTCGCCGCCTGGCTGCCGACCTTATCTCCGGGGCAGAAGGTTTCAAGACAGCACAGGTTTTCTGGCTCAAGACAGGTACCGTTTCGAACAAGGACTTCAACTCGCCCGAGTCGCTGGTTCTGCAACGCCGGGGATGGATCATCGGCAACCCCGCCACTTGCTCACCGGGCGTGGAGCCCTCACCCTGCTGGGACGTGGTTCTTTCGCCCATCGGAGTGGAAACATTCCGCCCGCTGATCCCGAATTCGATGCGCACCTCCGGACTGGTTTCGGTGCGCGTCGCCCGGCGGGAACTGCTCGAAATCACCGGCATCAGCAAGGCCGGCAACCTGGCCGACGTCGATTTCACCTGGCACTGGATCGCCATGAATGAGGTCGGCACGGCGTTGTACGACAGCGGCGTTCGTTACCGCTCGACCGCTACGTTTCGCAGCTATGACGATGGCTGGCGCGTCCTGACGGAGCCCATTCGGAGCAACCAGCCGCTCGACGATGCGCTGCGTAACGCGCAAACCGCACCCTGAGACAAGAGGAACCAACCGAAGATGAAGAGCTTCCCCTGGCTTTGTGTTCCGCTCCTGATGATGCTCACGGCGCCTGCCCTGCGGGCAGACGTGTTCGATGACCTGGCGCGGGACTTCTGGGAGTGGCGCGCCGCTGAAATGCCGGTTTCCGCCGACGACATCCCGCGGCTCGACCGCCCGGCCAACTGGGTGCCGGACTGGTCTCCGGCAAGAACGCAGTCTTATCGCAAGCAGGTCGCCGAATTCGAGCAGCGCTGGAACGCAGTGGATGCATCGAAGTGGCCGGTTCCGCGGCAGGTGGACTATCGCCTGGTCGGGTCAGCAATTGCGCGGGCGCGTTGGGAGCTGGATTCCTTGCGCAGTTGGCAGCGAAACCCTAATTTCTATTTGGATCAGACTTTAGGGGCATATTTTTATCTACTACTTCAATCTCCTCCTTTTGCTCCAGAGCGCGGGGCGGACATCGTCGCCACCCTCGCCGGAGTCCCGAAGATTCTGGAAGACGCCCGCAAGAATCTCACCGAACCAGTTCGCCCGTTTGCCGAGCTATCGCTGGAGCAGTTGAAGGACGTGCGCCCGCGCTTGCTCGCTTCGGTCCGTGAATTGAGGCCGTTGCTCGATAAGAACTCGCAGCAGCGCATCGACCCTGCCGCCGAAGCCGCCGTCAGCGCGCTGGAAGGTTACCGTGGCTGGCTTGCGGAGAAGCTTCCCTCAATGTCGACGCAAACTGCGATCGGCACCCAGGACTACGTGTACTTCCTGAAGAATGTTGCGCTGCTGCCGTATATGCCCCAGCAGTTGCTTGAGATCGGCCAGAACGAGTGGGCTCGCTCGGTCGCTTTCCAAACTTACGAAGAACACCGCAACCTGGGACTGGCTGAACTGAAGATTCCATCCTCCATCGAAAAGGAAATTGCGCAGGAGCGCCGGGACGAAGAATCGGTTCGAAAATACTTGCAGGAGAAACGCATCTTGTCGGTTCCGGACTGGGTGCAACATTACACGTGGCAGCCGATGCCAGCGTATATGAAGCCCCTGGAGGGAACCGGAGAGGCGGATGATTTCACGTCGCCAGGTCGGCTGAAAGAAGACTGTGTCCGCTATATGGGCCCGCCGAATCCGAACCTCGGATACTTTGCGATGTTCAACGCGAAAGATCCGCGCACGGGAATCGTGCACGAGGGCGTGCCCGGTCACTACTTTCAACTCGCGCTCTCCTGGGCTCACCCGGACCCGATCCGCCGTCACTATTACGATTCGGGGGCCAACGAAGGCATCGGCTTCTACACGGAAGAGATGCTTCTGGAAGCGGGGCTCTTCGACAACAGCCCGCGCTCGCGCGAGATGATCTACAACATGGTGCGCTTGCGGGCATTGCGGGTGGAAGTGGACGTGAAGCTGGCCCTGGGCGACTTCACCATCGCGCAAGCTGCAGACTACCTGCACAAGACCGTCCCGATGGACTCGCGCACGGCCCACGCCGAAGCGGCTTCCTTCGCGTCCACTCCCGGGCAGGCCATTTCCTACCAGATCGGCAAGACGCAAATCCTGCGCTTCCTGGCGGAGGCGCGCCGGCAAAAGGGTGACAAGTTCGATCTTCAATCGTTCCACGATTTTCTGTGGTTGAACGGCAATGTGCCGATCGCCTTGCAGCGCTGGGAATATTTGGGATTGAAAGATGACCTGGAGGCACTCGGAGGAATGAAAGCGGGTCTCGAACCCTGAGAGATCCGTCGCTGGCCGATGGTCGTTGGTCGTTCGCAAACGCAGCCGCTGCGCGGCGCTTCGACATTGTTGATCTGTGATTGTTGATGGACCCGAGGCCCCTGCGGTTCTTCGAATCGACACTCAAGAATCAACCCTCAACAATGACCAGCAGCCACTCCCGAACACCGTTGCCACGAACGGCGCGCGAGGTGTATACCTCATTCTGGAAAAAACTATGCGCAGGAAAATTCTTGTTCTCGCTCTCGGCTGCTTCGTAATCTCTGGTTCGCTGTCTGCCCAAACACCCAAGCCGAAAATCGCGTTCGACGAATTTTTCAACTCGGTCGGCTTCACAAGCGTAGCTGTCTCTCCCGACGGCAACTCGGTCGTGGTGGGCGCCGAACGTGCCGATTGGGAGCAGCAGATCTTTCGCAAGGAATTGTGGCTGTACCGCATTGCGGGGAACGGCGGGACTCTGGTGCAGTTGACCCAATCGGGACATGACAGCGGTCCCCAATGGTCGCCCGACGGGCAGTGGATTGCTTTTTTCTCAGAGCGCAAGGCGGCCGGTGGAAAAGACGGGGACGCGGACGACAAGGAAAAGGATGTCTCGCAGCTGTTTCTGATTTCTCCGAATGGCGGAGAAGCGTTTCCCGTTACCTCCGGTGAACAAGAGGTGCACGCCTTCGCGTGGTCTTCGGACTCGAAGGCGATCTATTTCGCGACGCGCCAGCCCTGGACCAAACAGCAGAACGACGATCACAAGAAAGACTGGAAGGATGTGGTCCAGTTCCGTGGCGATGAACGCGGCGATGTGGTTTTCAAGATCAACCTGGACGAGGCCCTCGCCCGCTACGCCGCCCTCGGCACGACAGAGGCGGCGGAAGCGGTGAAAGATTCCGGGGCAACGCCCGGCGCCGTGACCGTTGCGCACACTCCGCTCCACGTCGAGCAGATCGCCATCTCGCACGACGGCAGCCGGCTGGCGTTTGTGAGTACCTCTCCTTCCGAGCGCAACGAGAAGGTGGAAGAGTACGAACTGTACACGGTCAGCCTTGCCAACCCTTCGCCTGAGACAGCCCCGAGTCGCCTGACCCGCAACGAGGCCGAGGAGGTGAGCGTGGCGTGGGCGAGTGACAACCTTCATCTGTTTTTCCGGACCAGCCTCGGATCGGTGGACGGGAAGTACGAAGACCTGCAGCCGCGCCTTTACTGGATCGACACCAACACGGGCGCACTGCAACGCTGGTTTGCCGAGTACAAAGGCGAAGTCGTGCACTACACGCCGTTGCCGGATGGTTCGGTGTTGTGCGCCTGCCGCCTGGGGACGGAAGTGCAGTACTCTTCGCAGGCAAATCCGAAAGCTCCCATCGTGAAACGCGAGGGATGGGCTGGAGCCTATGAGCGTCCTGCCTCGGCATTGAAATCCAGCCGGCTGGCGTTTGCCTACTCGGCATTTGAGCGTCCGACCGAGGTTTACATCGCCGACGGTCCCGACAAGCTCGCGCAGGGGCGCCCGATTACGTCTTTCAACAAACTTTTTGTGGATCGCGATCTGCCGAAGGGGAAGCCGTATCGCTGGACGTCCGAGGATGGCACCCCGGTGGAAGGCTGGCTGGTGTATCCGCCGGGGAAGTTTGAGGCGAAGAACCTGCCCATGTTTGTGCTGATCCACGGCGGCCCGCAGGATGCCGACGGCAACCACTTCGAGGCGGACTGGTACCAGTGGGACCGTCTGGCCGCAACCCAGGGCTGGCTGGTGTTCGAACCGAACTACCGTGGCTCCACCGGCTACGGTGACAAGTTCGCGCTACAGATCGTTCCGCAGATCGTATCGTTGCCGGGAAAAGACATCCTGACCGGCGTGGATGCGCTGGTGAAAGACGGCATTGCGAATCCCGACCAGCTTGCCATCGGCGGATACAGCTACGGCGGTTATATGACGAACTGGCTGATCACGCAGACGACGCGCTTCAAAGCCGCCGTAACCGGCGCCGGTGCCGTCGAGCACATTGCGAACTGGGGCAACGACGATACGGGTTTCGACGATGTCTATTTTCTCGGCGGACACCCCTGGGAGGTTCCGGACCGGTATCGTAGCGAGGGCGCAATTTTTCAGATCAACAAGGTGCGGACGCCCACCCACATGGTCGGTGGAGCCGACGACATCCGGGTGGCGGTGCTGGAGGATTATCTGCTCGACCGCGCTCTGCACGAACTGAACATTCCCAGTGATCTGCTGATCTTTCCCGGCGAGGGCCACTCACTCAGCAAGAATCCCTGGCATGGAAAGATCAAGGTGCGGGAAGAGCTGAAGTGGCTTTCGAAATATGGTGGGGTGGGTGGAACGAACTAGTGCATTTTGTTCGTTCGGCCCTTACTGACCCATCTGGTAAATGAGGGCACGGGTGTTGGTGTGATCTGGCATGTCGTACTAGCCACCCCTCTGGTGTTTCCGGAAGGCGAAATTCTCATTTTGCGGCCGCAGATGTTCGACCAACCTGCTGCAGCAATCTTGTTTTCCTCATATCGCCTTAAACAGTCTGGGCGTTGGCAAAGTCGATGGCAGAGGCATTCCCGACCCAACGAAGATTTATTGTTTTTTTTCTGTAACTTTCAGGCGATTTCCTCATCCTTTTGGAATCGACGCTATGCACATCGCTGAGATTTGGCGTTATCCGGTCAAAAGCCTGGCCGGCAATCTTCTCGCGGCCGCCGAATTGTCGCGCCTCGGCGTGATCCATGACCGCGAGATCGTCATCGTCCACGGCGATCGCGTGGTGACTGCCCGGCGCTATCCAAAACTCCTGGGACTCCGTGGAGCGCTCGACGCGGAGGAGGTTCCTACCGTCAACGGTCATCGCTGGGATAGTTCGGAGGCGCAAGCCCTCGCCGAAGAGGCTGTCGGTGGGTCGGTGCGCTTGGTTCAGGCCGCCGGTCCCGAGCGCTTCGACATACTCCCGCTGCTCGTGGCCACTGATGGCGCCATCACATCGCTCGGTGTTGACGGGCGCCGCCTTCGGCCGAATATCGTCGTCGGCGGAGTACCGGGGTTGGAGGAGCGCGCCTGGCCGGGGAGACGAATCCAAGTCGGCCCGGCCCTGATCAAGGCAGTGCAACTTCGGCAACGCTGTGTGATGACCACGTATGACCCCGATACGCAAGTGCAAGACCTAAACGTTCTCAAACGAATCGTCGCGGAATTTGAAGGCACAATGGCGCTGGATTGTTCCGTGCTTACCCCCGGCGTGATTCGCGTGGGGGATGCTGTAGAAATCATCTGATAGTCGGGGACTTGTTACTGGCGTGCGGCGCTCTGCCGCAGCTGCGCCATCTTCACGCGGTGGGATCCCTCTTCATAGTGTGCGATGCCCTTGTAGAGGGCCTCGGCAATCTGCTGGCGGTAGCTAGCGCTCTGCAGATTGCGCTCGTCCGCGGGACTGCTGACGAACGAGATCTCCGTGAGGATGGACGGCATGGTCGTGCCGGTCAGGACGACGAAGGCCGAGTCCTTGATGCCGCGGTCGCGAATCCCAGGGCTGTTCGAGGCCAGCTTCGCGTAGAGAGACCTCTGGACGCTGGCCGCCAGGCGCCGTGATTCCTCGATCTTCTCGTGCAGTTCCCCAGCCGCCAGCTTGACGAGTGCCGGGCGTGGCGAAGTGACGTTATCCTGTTTCTCGATTTCCCGCGAGCCGGGTGCCGCGAAGCGATTGGTGTAGTAGGTCTCCACTCCACGCGCCGATGCCAGGTTGCTGTAGTTGGCATGAACAGAAACAAACAGGTCGGCCTGCGCCTGGTTCGCAAACTCAGCGCGCTGATCCAGGGGCAGGTAGGCGTCATTGGTTCTCGTAAAGGCAACTTCGGCGCCAAGGCGATTTTGCAGTAACTTCCCCAGGCGCTGGGTGACATCCAGAACCAGATCCTTCTCGAGCAATCCCTGGCGGCCTACGGTGCCCAAGTCCCATCCGCCGTGCCCAGCGTCCAGCACGATCCGGAACCGGCCGGTTTTCGCACGCAGTTGATCGTCTTCGGACTTCAAAGGCAGTGGTGACAGGGCAGCATTACTCGCCTGGGAACGGGCCGCAGAAGCGGTGAAATCCGTCCGGGGCGACGCATCGGCCCTTTCGCTCCCGCGCAACTGCACCACCAGGCGGTAGGGGCTGGATTCCATGCTTACCGAAAAGTTGGAGCCATCTTTGGTATCCAGCACGATTCGAGTCACGCCTGCGACGGGCTGCGCCACGCGCACGCGTTTGAGCGAAGGATCGCCGATTTCGATGGTTTTTCCTTCCAGTTCCGACGCCAGGCCAGTGTCATGCAGGTCGAAGTAAATGCGCTCGGGAGACGCCAAGCGGTGTACCTCGTACGGTACCTGGTCCTGCATATCGATCACGACCGTGCTTCCCACCTGTGACGACCAGTGGCGGAGCCCGGTAATTTTTGGCATCGCAGCCAACTTGCTGGGGCTCGCAGGAACGGCTTGAAGCGGATCGGAGTCCAGCTTGGCCGGATCGAGCAGGTTGTCAGTGGCGACGGGCGGCTTCGGAACTTCTGCAGCGGGCGGAATCTGGGTCGGCGAAACCGCACTCTTGGCGACCGCAGCCCGCTGATCGCGCATTCCCCACCACACGCCGGTCGCAAACAGCGCGGCCACCGCGATCAGAATGAGCACGAAGTTCAGTCCGGGGCGAGGACTGGCGGGAACATTCAGGCTGGCGAGGAAGGGAAGCGGGACTTCGCCGAAATCGCCGGCCGCTTCTTCGGCAGCAAGAAGTTGGGTGGGAATTTCGTCGACTGGGTCGGCGACCTGGGCGGGATACTCCGCCGAAACGGGCATCACGACTTCCGGCGACACCACCGGCACTGGCACCGTTTCTGCGATCTCTGCAGTAACCGTTGTTTCCGCCGACTCTGCGACCCCGGCAGCCGCCAGCTTCGGGTTCAGGATTTCGTCAGCCACTTCCTCCAGCCAATTCAGGCGCCGGTCCTGATCTTCAGGCTGGAGCGCCGAGAGAATCAGCTCCGCAAACAGATCGAGGCAGCGAATGTCATCATCGCTGAAAGCGAACGGAGTCTTCGAAAATGCCTGCACGACGCCGAGCCGCGAGCGCCGTCCCCGTAGCGGGACCACAACGGTGGAACGTGATCCCAACTCGCAGGAAAGGTCGAGATCTACCCGCCCGTCCACATCGCAGTCGTCACAGCGAAGAATGCGTCCGGAATCCAGGCAGTCGTTCAGAAACTCGGAGGCGGCAAGGCGGTCACCGCGCGCGGCCACGAGCGGCCCCGAAGCGGCGCGGCACACCATCGCCTGTCCTTCCGCGATTGCAACAATGATCCCCTCGGCATGGGTGATGGTCAGCGCCCGTTCGCAGATCAGTTGCAGGATCTCGTCTAGAACGAAGCGCTCCGTCTGAAACAAATCCTGGTCGGAGCCGGGTTCGGTGGCCAGCGTTTGACGGTTCCGAATCTGCTCGTGCAGCGCGGAGAAGGCCAGCAGGGCGCGGAGCGCCTCCTGCTGGGCCAGCGACTCGAGCACGCGATTGCCTTCTTGCAGCGGAAACCCGGGGTCCGCCGCGAGGCCCGGCTCCGGACCGGCAATTCGATTTGGATTGGCACTCATGCTGGACGGCAAAGAGACCGCGAACGTCTAGACTTCATGCGCGACCTGCCGGCTGTCAATCAGGTCCTTTGGTTCAAAGCCGCCAGCGCACACGAATTCAGTTCTTAAGGTAACCATCTTCGGCCCGTCTCGCAATGTCCGTTGGTACAGAGGTGGACTGGACTTTAGGGTAAAAGCGGTACCGATTTGACGGTACCCCGGCTGGGCGGCGAGGGCACTCGCCGCGACCCAGGTCGAGATCTTGGCCTCTGCGTATTGGACTGATGGGGGAGACTGGATACTAAAACTCGTCTCATAAACAGGCGACTGAGCGTTACTGGTGAATCGGCGATTTTGCAGGAGTAACCGGTCGACTCGTTAAAGCTGGTGCGGTCAGTGGGTCCCCACATCCTGATCGGGCTACTGCAACTTCGCGTACTCGGTCTTGGCCTGCTTCAGGATGGGGATGTTGGCGTCGGCGTCTGTCCAGAGTGTAAGGAAATCCTTGTAAGCGGCGAGCGCCCGGACGCGGGCGGCATCGGCACCCGCGCCCTGCGAGGCTCTCGCCTCCAAGGCGTTCGCACGAGCCACTCCCAGATGCGCCAACGCTCCCGTCCAGCAGTTCCAGACAATGCCGCTGTGGTCGAGAATCTTCTGAAACTCGGCGACGGCGGCATTGCCCTGTCCGGCTGCCAAGTGTGCCTGTCCGCGTACATACACCGGATAGAGGCAGGAAACATTGTCGCCAAACGGAATTAGCGCTAGCTCGATGGGTGAAGCCGATTGCAGAGCAAGAGCATTCAGCGCGGCCGTTGTGTTCTTCCTATCCAGTGCCAACCGGGCCTGAATCGCTGGCAGCCAAAGCGACTGCATCTGTGTGTCCAGCGGGAAGCGTTTCCCTAAGTCCTGGGCCAAGGACTCGGCCCGCGCCGTATCGCCCGCCATGGCAAATGCAAGTGCCGCTTCGGCTTCGGCACCCGGACTCGCGGGAGCAAGCTTCAAGGCCTCTGCCGCTGACCGTCGGGCTTCCGCAGGATTGCCATAAGCCGCTTCCCGCTGAGCGGCAATGGCCTGCCAGATGGCTCCATTTTCTTTATTGTCCGCTCGTACGGCGGAGTTCACAGCCCGTTTCGTCAGTTCCCGCGCTTTGCCAAGATGACCCACGTACGCCTCGGTGTCAGAGGCGAGCGCAAGCCCATAGTTCTCATATTCGGGCTTGCCCGCATACCACTGCCGCTGTTCGGCCATAGCGCGAGGGTCCGCCGTAAGAAAGGCGAGAGCGTAAGAAGTGGTGTGCATCAGCAAATCATCCAGTTTCCGCGCCTGCGCCTCGTGAATGATCTGCCGCGCTTCGTCGAAGCGCTGCAAGGCAAGGGTGAGACTGGCGAGATTCTCGTACGCATCTACAAGGTCCGGTGCCATGGGCACGGCTTGCCTCGTGATCTCCGCGGCTTTCTCCAACTGCCCCTGTTCTGCGAGCACTGAGCCCAAATTGTTGTGCGCTGCAAAGCCCCGGGGGTAGTTCTCAATCACCTCCTGATAGGTTTGGGCCACTTTGTCCAGTTCCCCGGTAACATTCCAATAGTAGTCGGCGGTGATCATCATCTTTTCCCACTTGTCGGCACGCTCCCGCAACTGGAATGCCCGGGTATAGTACTCCCTGGCCCGCCCTAGTTCGCCGAGAGTGAAGTAGTCGTCGCCCGCCGCCAGGTACCCGAGGGCGAAATTCGGATCGAGTTGGATGGCGTGTTGATAGTAAGGCAAGGATGCGGCAGTGCCTTTCTCGCGGTCAGCTTTGGCGCCAAGGCTGTAAGCCTTCAGAGCTTCGAGCGAAGACGTGGTGGCGTTTTCGAGCCGAACATCGAACTTCTCCACCGTCGCCAACGATTCGCCCAGTTCGCCGCGCAGCTTGGCTGCCGCTTTGCCCAGCGCGTCCAGCACCTTCTCCTTGGACGCCGCGGTGACCTGCTCTTGCGCCAGCGTGTCTCCGTTCTGGCAATTCACCGCTTTCAACCCCAGCACATATTCCTTGCCCAGACTACCAATCGATCCGGCAAGGTAGGCTTTGCTGCCCGCACGCTGGCAGAGCTCGCGAGCCACGTCAGGCGTCAGTTTCGTGTCCGTTGGACGGGTCATCAGATGCAAGATCGCCGCGACTTTGCCGTCGGAGAGCATATTCAGGAACGGCGATTGTCCCAGGGCAACACTGAGCCCTGTCTTCAGCGTGTCGTCAAACACCGGATCGCCCGTGCTGTTGGCAAAATCGGCGAGAACGACGGTGTCACGCTCCGTGAGGGCATGCGCGCGACGCGGCCGGAGCAGTTGTACCCTGGCCCCCAGAAGCACGGCGACGGTAATACTGAGGACGACGAGGATTTTCTGGTATTTGCGCGCCTGGCTCTGGGCCGAGGCTTGGGTTGCGATACTGGGCATGCCGAGCCGCCGCAGATCCACCGCCAGCTCCATCGCCGACTGGTAACGGTTCTCTGGTTCCTTCTCCAGGCACTTCCCGATGATCCTATCCAGCTCTAAGGACAACCCGGAATGGAGAGCGGTAGGTGACAGTGGCGGCCTGCGCAGAATGGCACCAATCAGTTGTGCGGGTTCCACCTCAGCGAACGGACGTTGCCCTGTGGCCATCTCGTACAGCACCGACCCGGCGGCATGAAGGTCGGTGCGAGCGTCGATCTCTTCTCCGAGCAACTGCTCCGGCGCCATGTAGGGCAGAGTCCCGGCTATTGCTTCCGTCTCGTTCAGACTCTCCGTCACCGCACTGGCCGTGACCGGAAGCCGCAGCTTAGCCAGCCCGAAGTCCAGAATCTTCAGCCGTCCGTCACTCGTAACCCGTAAGTTGCCGGGCTTGAGGTCACGGTGAACCACCCCGTGTTCATGGGCTGCGGCCAAGCCTTCCGCGAGCTGCACTCCCAGACGGATGACTTCCTTCTCTTGCAACGGCCCGGCAGCTACCTTCTCGCTGAGTGTGATTCCGGGGATGTGCTCCATCACCAGGAAGTCCACGCCCTGCTGTGTATCGAAGTCGTGAACGGTGGCAACGTTGGGATGATTGAGCTGCGAAAGAATCAGAGCTTCTTTGCGGAAATGCTTGCGAGCCGATTCGTCGATGAGCGTCCCGGGCGGAAGGACTTTGATGGCCACATCACGGGCGAGGTGCTCATCGTGGGCGCGATAGACTTCTCCCATACCGCCAGCGCCGATTTTTTCGACGATACGGTAGTGGCCCAAGGTTTGGCCAGCAAGCGTATCCTGGCCGACTGTGTGGCTTGCCATGGGGAAAGAAGCCCTTTCCCCTCACCCTCTGAGGCAAATCGTAGGCCTAGTGTGCGCGTGCGTCAATGGGATCCTTCCCCGGGACGAAAGACAGGCCTGGTCGGAAAAGAAAGTGGATTCTCGACGCAATCACGATGACACCAACTCTCCCAACCGGCGATCTATGAGATAACTTCTCGCGACTGGGCACTGCGTACAGGCAACGTACCGATTTGCCTCACCGCGGTATTCGGCCTATTCTTTTCATAAGGACTCCCCAGGAGATGTGATGGCCGATTCAAGGGAAAACGAAGCGCCGCAAAGTGCCAGGAAATCCAACTGGTTATGGCCTGCTGGAGTGGCCGCGACCGGTCTCGCCGGGGCTGCCTTGCTGTTACTCCGGGGCTGCTGGCACCGCAAGATGAGTTGGCCCGTCCGGATGCAGGGGGTCTCCTATCAGGTGTGCCTGGGCTGCGGGGTAAAGCGGCTCTTCGACGAAAAGCGCTTCCGTTCCTATGGTCCGTTCAGCTATGAACTGGCGGACTTGGTCGTCTGGCGAAAGTCCCGTAGTCCGCAATCTCTGCCGGACGCTCAGGTACAACGGCCGGCATCCTGAGAGTCTGAGCGGTGCGGGTCAAACTTCCACTGCGCGCGCCTCGCTCTGGTACCACTCTACCGTGCGCTGCAGGCCTTCCTCGAAATTCACCAGTGGTTTATATCCAAGATGCTTTTGTGCCAGCGTGATGTCCGCCAGCGAGTGCTTGATATCGCCGCCACGCTCCGGCCCGTACTTCAGCGATCCCGTGTAGCCGGTCAGCTTCTTCAGGGCCTCGAAGGTCTCATTCAGCGTGATACGCCGCCCGGTTGCGACATTGAACACGCGCCCCGCACACTCCGAAGCGGGGGTCGTACATGCCAGCAGGTTTGCCGAGACCGCGTTGTCAATGTAGTTAAAGTCGCGGCTCTGTTCTCCGTCGCCAAAAATCGTGGGCTGTTCGCCGCGCAACATGAGCATGCTGAACTTCGCGAGCACGCCCGAGTAAGGGGAAGAGGGGTCCTGTCGCGGGCCGAAAATATTGAAGTAGCGCAGGCTGACCGTCTCCAGCCCGTAGCAGCGGTAAAACGACACCATGTAGTACTCGCTGGCCAGCTTGGCAACGGCATAGGGGGAAATCGGGCTGGGATTCATCGCTTCGTACTTGGGAAGCGTGGGCGTGTCTCCGTAGGCGGAAGAGGATGCTGCATACACAACGCGCTTCACTTTGGCATCGCGTGCCGCCACCAGAACGTTCACCGTGGCATCGACGTTGGCCCGGTTACTGCCCAAGGGGTCGAGCACCGATTTCGGCACGGAAGGGATCGCCGCCTGGTGCAGGACGTAATCCACTCCCGCGCAGGCTCTGTGCGTAGCATCCAGGTCGAGAAGGTCAGCCTCGTGGAAATCGATTCGGTCCAGAACTTCGGTCAGGTTGGAACGCTTGCCGGTGGCAAAGTTATCGATGCCGCGAACCTGTTCGCCGCGGTCCAGAAGCGCCCGTACCAACGAGGACCCAATGAACCCCGCCGCCCCAGTGACGAGATATTTAGCCATACCCCATGATAGCGGATGTTCAGTCCGCACAGGCGGGGCCGGTCTCACCGCGGTAACGGTGTGGACCTCAGGGGCGGGGAACCCGCTTTGCAATCAGAAGGAACTCTTCCCGGGAGAGTAGCCGGTTGGCGGCGAAGAACTGGCGGACCTGGTCAAGGACAGCGCTCGGATCCGCACCCATTACAGCTGCGCTGAGCGTGCTCTCCACGGTGTTTGCCCCCGCCGCGGCGGGATCGGCCGCAGCCAGCGAACTTTGTCCAGCCAGCGCGGAAAGCACTTGCCCGAGTTGGATTTGCTGTTCCGGATCCGTGTTCGTAAACATGATCCCCATTCCCAGGAACGGATAAGAGACGCGCACGGTCCCCTGCACCCGCATCCGGATACCCATGGATTCCAGGGTAAGGTCCACTCGCGTCTCGACCGGAAAAGTAGTGCTCATCTCCACATAACACCCATGCAGGCTGAGATCGGTCAGGGTGCCCCACAAACGCGCATCGCTGCCCTCGGACCGGAATTCCACGCTCCCAGAGCACCGATATCGCACACTGCGCCTGCGTTCTTTCCCGGCAGGTGCTCCCTCGTGCGAAGAAGGAAGGGCCACTCCCGGGTGAGAAACGGTGTTGGTTCCAGTTTCCGCCATGCTGCCCTTCATCTGGCGCAGGTAGCTGGAGCCTTCCCCAGCTTTGGAAAAATCCTGATCGGGGCCTGGTTGGTCGGTGTGCGCTCGATGATCCACGGGAATGCGCCCTCCAAAAACCTCTCGTTCCTACTATCGGAAGCTCACGAGAGAACTTTAGACGGGTTGGACATTCCCCATGGCGCGGCGGATCAAACTCCACACTTCGTCTTTGCCGGCCCCGGTTTTGGCCGAAAATGGCACGATGGTCGTCCCCGGATACTCCTCGCCCAGGGTTTTGAGTGAGCGCCGCAAGTCGTTGCCCGAGAGCCGGTCACATTTGGTGGCAACGATCGCGTGGCGCCGCCCCGCGGCCACCAGGAACTCCAGTAACTGGCGGTCGCTGGCCTGGGGAGGAACGTTGGAATCCACCAGCGCCAGGCACAGAGCCAGGGTGGGGCGCCGCTGGAGATAGGGATCGACAAACCCGGCCCACCCCTCGGAGACCTCGCGGGACAGCTTGGCATAGCCGTAGCCGGGCAGGTCGGTGAAGATCATCTCGGGCCGGGGCTGGCCAGCCCGGCGAATTTCAAAGAAATTAATCATCCGTGTGCGGCCGGGGGTGGAACTGGTGCGCGCCAGTTTCGTGCCCACCAGCGTGTTGATCACGCTCGACTTGCCGACATTCGAGCGGCCCAGGAAGGCGATTTCCGGCAGCGATGGAGCGGGGAAGTGCAGTTCGTCGGACGCCGACAGCAGAAACTTGGAGAGGATCCGTATCAAAGGGAGTTCTCAGTTTTCAGGTTCCAGTTTCCTTTGGGGAACTGGCAAGTCATGAGCATACTGGATTTGGGGGCCCTCTGAGACTGAAGGGTGAGAACTGAGAACCGAGAACTGGTTTTAGAGTCCAAGCGGGCGCTTGTTTTCGACTTCAGCATCCTTGATGGGCCGCAACCTGTACCACAGTGCGAGCCCGCGCCAGATGACCAGGCCGATGACCACGCTGATCAGGAAAAACCAGCGGTAGGCAGGCAGTGCCACCAAAAGGACCACCACCACCGCCAGGGCGACGACCAGGCCCGCCGACCCCCTGAAAAAGCCCAGTCCGGAACGACTTGGAGAATCCGGCACCACAGAAATATTCTATCTCTGGATACCGGCAAAAGAAAAAGGCCCGCGTTGCAGTCTGTTACGAAACACTAGGCGGCCAAAGTAAGGAATGAGAAGATGCTCTCGCGGAAGCGAGGGCATTTTTCATGGGGTACATCCGGGGCGA
>Ga0302322_100000393_pt1 | contig 33433 bp, 34 predicted proteins | sample Fen_T0_2_FD_203757 | JGI IMG/M metagenome (GOLD analysis project Ga0302322, IMG submission 203757) | Peat permafrost microbial communities from Stordalen Mire near Abisko, Sweden - Fen_T0_2 | ecosystem: Environmental > Terrestrial > Soil > Wetlands > Permafrost | place: Sweden: Abisko...
CCGGTTTCAAGCCAGGCGTCGCACATGTTGCGCAGCAGGTCGGAGGTGTAGTGCATGCCGGCGGGCGGCTGGATGCGCAGGGTGTGGAACTCGGCGGCCTCGGGGAATTTCGGGGTGCCGTCGGTGTTCTTGAGTTCGGTGAAACGCGGGATCACGCCGCCGCCGTAGCCGACCACGCCGACCGTGCCGCCCTTCCAGTAGCCGAAGCGGGTCTGATAGGAGGTTTCCAGCTGGCCCATCAGGTCGACCATCATGTCGTTGTCTTTAGCCAGGCGCTTCAACCCGGTGACGAACGAAGGCCAGCGGCCACTTTCGAGTTCGTCCAGGTTCGGCGTGTCAATCTTCTGTTTAGCCATCAGTCTTTCTCCTTGAAGTCTTGAACCACGGCGGGCAGCCCACCGTACCCCGATCCGCCCGTTGCCGCTCGCGGAAATGTCAGCGGATATTAGGGATCCCTAATCCAGCCAACCATCATTCCGATGGAGTAACCCGGTATTTCGTTGGGGTTAGTCTAAACCTACCCGTTCGGGTAGGTTGTTCCACTACCTGACGGTAGTGTGAATGGCCGTATCGGGATGTCAGATTATAGGCCGCCTTCAAATTCGGACCAGCATGGACCAGACCACCTCACTGACCAAGTTCAGAAACCCTTATGGGAATCAGGAAATCGAGTTGCAGGAGGTTCGTTACGAGGCCGGGGGCACACCCATGCTGCGGCTGCGCATCCGCGAGCGCGGCGCCCGCTTCACCATCTTCGATATCGACCCTGTCACGGCCAGGTACTGGGCCGAGGAAATGGCCCGATGGGCTGTGCCGCTGGCCGCCGATTCAGGGGGGGGATGATCATGCGACTGGTCAACCCGGCCTGGGAGGCAGTCAAGGAATTCGTGCACGCCTCGCGATTCCGCGACGTTCTGTTCGACCTCGACGGCCGCGAACTGCAGGCGGACCATGGCTATCTGCTGCGCACTGAACTGCTCGCCCGGCTGCCCTGGCTGGCCGATTGCGAAGGTGCGGGCATCCATCCGGTGCACGGCGAACCCACCGATCACGATACCCTGATAATCAGCCGCCGCGCCCGGCTGTGGCTGCGCCTGCCGCTGGAGCGCGCCGACGCCGCGGGCGCCTTGTGCGGCCAGACCCTCGATCTAGGCTGCGGGATGATCCGGATCGCCCGCATGCAGGTGCGGCCGCTGGCGCCTTTTGCCTATCAATATTCGCACTTCGTCGACATGGGCACGGCCGACGAGGCCTTGTTCATGACCGAGGCGCAACGTCAGCTTGACGAACTGGAAATCCGCTGTGGGCTGATTCCGGGCAAGGCACGTAAAATGCAGACCCCCGAGCAGGAGATTCGCGGCTATAGCCTGATGCTGCATGACCTCAGCCTGTTGGATTCCATCCGGCTGCAGGAACGCGGTATCGGCGCCAGCCGGCTGCTTGGTTGCGGCCTGTTCATACCGCACAAGTCGATCAAGGAAGTGGTGGTGGAGTGACATCCATCGCAGATTTTTTTTGCAACCGTGTAAAGGAGAAAACCGTGGGATACGTAGTGAATGGCGAAGAACTCGAAACCGATGACGACGGCTTTCTGACCGAGGCGAATTTCGACGACGACGTCGTGCCGGTCATCGCCGAGGCCGAGAACCTCAAGCTCACCGACGAACACTGGCAGGTGATCCGCTTCATGCGCGAGCGCTATCAGGAAGACGGCCACACCCCCAACTTCCGCAACATGGTGGCGATGCTGGATGAAGAGGACGACAGCGTAGACTGGAAGAAGAAGCTGTATGAACTCTTCCCCCTGCAGCCCAACCGCCAGGCCGCCAAGGTCGCCGGCATGCCCAAACCGTTCGGCAAGGGGGGTTATTGAAGCAGGGATCAGGGAATGGGGATTAGGCATTAGAGACCGCGTTCGCGGGTCTGGCTTCTTCTAATCCCCAATTCCCAATCCCCAATCCCCATGTTCACCAACACCCTCGTCGGCACCGAAGAACTCGCGGCACATCTGGATGATCCGAACTGGATCGTCTTCGACTGCCGCTTCACGCTGACCCATCCTGAGGCTGGCCGAGATTCCTACGCGAAGGCACATATTCCCGGTGCCCGCTACGCCCATCTCGAGGAGGATCTGTCGGGCCCCCAGGGATCGAACACCGGACGCCATCCCCTGCCCGATCCGCAGCAACTGGCGAAGCGGCTTTACCACTGGGGGGTGGGCGTGAACCGTCAGGTGGTGGTGTACGACGACAGCTTCGGGTCGATGGCGGTACGCATGTGGTGGCTGCTTCGCTGGCTGGGCCATCCGGCCGTCGCCATGCTCGACGGCGGCCTGCCCAAATGGACCCGCGAGAAGCGTCCCCTGTCCACCGACGCGCCGGCAATCCTAAAGGGCAATTGCGTGTGTCTGCCAGAAAACAGCCAGGTGGTGAGCGCCGACGAGGTGCTGAGCGCATCCCGCGACCCCGCCATGCTGATCATCGATGCCCGGCCGGACCGACGCTTCAGCGGCGAGTTCGAACCGCTCGACCCGATCGCCGGTCACATCCCCGGCAGCATCAACTGGTCGTTCGAGGAAAACCTCGACATCGACGGCACCTACCTGCCGCCGGAGGCGTTGCGCGAGAACTACCAGGCCCTGCTAAAGGGCCGCGCGCCCTGGCAGGCGATCCACACCTGCGGCTCCGGCGTGACCGCCTGCCACAACCTGCTGGCGATGGAAATCGCCGGCCTGCCGGGTTCGCGGCTGTATGCGGGGTCGTGGAGCGAATGGATCACCGACCCCTCCCGTCCGATCGCATTGGGTGAAATATGAAACAGCCCCCACGCTCCCTATGGTCGCTGCCCCCCGAGTGGGCCAAGACCTTCCTTGGGACGGCCCGGCGGAAGGTCTGCTGATGGCCAAACCGGTCCGCGTCAAGACCACCTGGTTTCGGAAGGATGCGGAACACGGCATCGAGGAAGTTGCCTCGGTCATCGCCTCGAACATCTGGCGGCTGGGTGACGGGGTCGTCGACAACCTGTCGAAGGCCGATTTCGACATTGTCACACCGCAGCGCGGTTTCAGGATCATCGCCGAACTGGCCTGCTTCCTCACCCACTACGTCGATCGTCTGGTCTACGGCCGGGTCGAGGATGCGCTGCGAACGGAGATCGTCACCGATGTGGGTCAGCGTCTGGCCGGCATCATGGAAGAGAACATCCTCGTCCTCACCGGCGGCGCGAAAGATCCTGATTACGACTTCCGCACCGGCTTCATCGATCTTCTGAACCGGCGCATGGCGGATTACTCCAGCTTCGTGTTTCCGGTCGACAAGGCCAGTTTCCAGGCCCTGCGCTTCCTCTCGCTGCAGATCCGGGAACTGATGGATCAAAGCGATCAGACCTGGATCCAGGACCAGCTCATGGATATCGAAGTGCCGGAGATGATGGGGACGGTGAAAAAATCCGTGGACGGATTCTTTCCGTTGAGGAGCGAGGAGTGAGCGGCCATGCGTAAATTTCGCCTCACGCCTTGCCCTTGAAACTTGAACATTGCCACTCGAAAGAAAATGATTCCCTCCGACTCTCATTTCCATCCCGATAACGAGGCCGCCTTCAGGGCCTGGCGCAAAGACAAGCTGTCGAGCTATCCGGGGCTTGCCCAGGATCTGGTGGTCCGCATCGCCAACCCGCATCAGCTGGACGACCTCGAATACCATGCACTGTGGCGCCGCATCGCCAAGACCAACATGGCGGTCTATGCCACCCGCTTCGGGGGTATCGAGGACAAGGCCATCCCACGCCAGATCGGCGTCCAGTTCGGCCTGAAAAATCTCGACGCCAACTGGCTCGCGGACGAGGATGGCATCTCCAGCCTGACACCGCAGGAAGACGAGGCCGGGACGCGCGGCGAGTTCATCCCTTATACCCATCATCGCATCCGCTGGCACACCGACGGCTATTACAACCCGCCGGAACGGCGCATCTTCGCCATGCTCCTGCACTGTGTTCGCCAGGCCGACGAGGGCGGGGAGAACGACCTGTTCGATCACGAACTCGCCTACATCCATCTGCGCGATGCCAACCCCGACCACATTCGCGCCCTCATGGCCGAGGATGCCATGACCATTCCAGCACGGCTGGATGACCAGGGCATCTCGCGCCCGGAAATGTCCGGACCCGCGCTGTGCGTACATGACGGCCGCCTGCACCTGCGTTACACCGCCCGCACCAGGAGCATCGCCTGGAAACAGGACCGCGCCACGCTGGCGGCGGTCAAGGCCCTGGAAGAACTGCTGGAATCACGACCCGATGGCATGTTCAGCCTGCGACTCGAACCCGGTATGGGCGTGATCTGCAACAACGTCCTGCATACCCGTGCCACCTTCGTCGACCGGCCCGAGCATCGGCGGCTGCTCTATCGCGCCCGCTTCCACGACCACCTTGCCGGACTGCGCGACTGAGGCTCAAGGAGCACCCGGGGCAGCCGATAACTCTGGCGGCACGTCGACACGGCCCGATCGAAAACAGGCCCGATCCAAAACATCAGGAGAATCGCACATGTTCGCCCGCAACCCGATGACCGTCATTTGCTGGCTGTTGGCATCGACCTGCGCCCAGGCATATCAGCCTCTGGTCACAGACGACACCGGCACCCAGGGGAAAGGCGGGAACCAGATCGAATTCACCTGGATAAACGGCCGCGACCATGACCGCAGCAGCACCCCGGCGACCACCGTCATCACAGACGCCCTGCCACTGGTCTACACCCATGGCATTACTGACACACTGGACCTATATGCCGGCGGCACCTGGCTGCGGATCAAGGATGGCAGCTCCGTCACCGGCTGGGGAAACCCGGTGGCCGGCGCCAAATGGCGATTCTACGAACGAGAGGACGGCTTCAGCCTGGGTTTCAAGCCCGAGATCCAGTTTCCGGTGTCGGTCGATGCCGAGGCCAAGGGGCTCGGTGTCAGCAACACGAGCTACAGCGGACTGTTGATCCTGACCTGTCCGACCGGTTTCGGTGTGATCCATGCCAACGCCTTCTACGCTCGTGTCAGCGACGATACCGGCAGCCTGCGCAAGGATCAGTGGCGGCTGTCTCTGGCTCCGGTCTGGCAGGTCGACGAACACTGGAAACTGGCCCTGGACCTCGGTCTCCAGACCCACCCCGATCGGGCCAGCAACAAGCAGACGATGGGCTACGGGCTGATCGGGGCGGTTTACTCGCCGCACGAGAAGCTGGATCTCTCGCTCGGCGCCCAGAAATTGTTCGACAACGGCAGGGATACGCGGCTCGCCAGCCTGGGGCTGACCTGGCGGTTCTAGCTCCGGTTCGCGCCTTCCGACAGCTTGTGCTCGACCGCGAACACCGCTGCTTCGACGCGCGAGGACAGGTTGAGTTTGGCGAGGATGTGGCGCACATGCAGCTTGACCGTATCGTAGCTGATGTCCAGTTGGCGGGCGATGGCCTTGTTGCTTTCGCCCTTGGCCAGGTGGGAGAGGATCTCCCGCTCGCGCTGGGTGAGGGTATCGAGCAGCGAGGTCGAACTCTGACCCTTGGGGTCCAGAAGCCGAACCAGCTTGGCGGTCATGGCCGGCGCCACGACGGTCTCGCCGCGGGCGGCGCGCAGCACCGCCTCGACTACCTCGTCGGGTTCCATGCTTTTCAGCAGATAGCCTTTGGCACCGCTGCGCAGGGCGCGCGCCAGGTCTTCCTCCGCCTCGCTGACGGTGAGGATCAGGATCGGCAGCTTGAAACCCTCGTCATGCAGGCGCTGCATCACCTGGATGCCGTCGGTGCCGGCGATGTTGAGATCGAGCAGCAGCACGTCGGGCTGATGCTCGCGCAGCAAGTCCGCAACCCGCACCGGATCGCCGCCGATGGCCGCTACGCGGATCGCGCCGTCCTGCTCGAGCAACTCGGCCAGGCCCTTGCGGAACAGGGTGTGATCATCGATCAGGACCAGCGACAGGCGGCTCATTGCCCGTTCTCCTGCAACTGCCGGGCGGGAAAGGTCAGGCGCACGATGGTGCCGCCGGCTGGCCGGCTCTCGATGGTCAACTGACCGTTCAGCTTGGCGGCGCGCTCGCGCATGATGGTCAGGCCGAAGCTCTTGCCGGCGCCGGACTCCAGGCTGCCGGGCAGCCCGACGCCGTCGTCGGCGACGTTGACGATGTATTGCTGTTCATGCAGGTCAAGCGTCACCACCACGTGGCGCGCGCGCGCATGCTTGGAGATGTTGTAGAGCGCCTCCTGGATAATGTGGAAGACCTGGATCTCCTCTTCCGGCGTCAGCACAACGTCCTGGGCCACGTTGAGGAAATCGACATCGGCATTGGCCTTCTTGCCGAAGCTCTCGGCCAGATCCTGCAGGGCCGGCACCAGGCCGCGCGGATCGATGCGGTCGCGGAACTGGGTGATCAGGTTCCTCAGCTCCGAATAGGCCAAGTCCACCGCCTCCTCGACGTCGGCCAGATAGCGGTTGGCACGGTCGCGGTTGTTGTCGGCCAGGGCCTCGTTCAGCACCGTCAGCCGCATCTTGGCGTAGGCCAGGGTCTGGGCCAGCGAGTCGTGGATCTGGTTGGCCAGCATGGTGCGCTCGTTCATCAGCGAGATGCGCATGTTCTCGCGGGTCAGGCGCGTGTTCTCGATCGCCAGCCCCAAATGCTCGCTGATCGAGTTGAACAGCGTGCGGATGTCATCCGGCAGCGGCGCCGGGTTGTCCATGAAAAGGTTGTAGACGCCCATCACCCTTCCCTTGTGGCGCAGGGGGATGGCGTAGACCGTGCTGCAGCGCTGGGCGGCATAGATGTGCCGCACCTGCTTCTGGCAGACCTGCATGACACCGTCCGATTCGATCCCCTGGGAGAGCGTGGCCTTGCCGCAAATGCCGCATTCGAGCGGCACGTAACGTTCCTTCTCCTCCAGCGCCGGGGACAGCCCGATGGCGCCGATCATGCGCAGGTGTGCACCGTCGGCGGTCAGCACCCGCACCGCGCCGGCCCTGGCAGCGGAGGTACGCACCATGATCTCGAGGAAGCGGAGCAGCATCTGGTCGGTGTTGTCGCCCGAACTCATGCTGCTGGCGATCTCGGCCAGAACCTCGATCACCGGCAGACGTTCGCTGGTCATGCCCGTGCCGGCCACCGGCGCGAGAGACTCAAGGGGAAGCTGATGCAGGTCCACGACTGTCCTTCCGACAGGATGATCCGATAGTATGATCGGGTCTGGCCGCAATCAATTCCCGACCATGCAATTTCGGCAAATTCTCCTGTCTTGCAGCCGGATGACCTGACAAGGGGGTCTTGAATTGCCAAACGCATTCACCGAATATCGCCAACCCCGATTTCACCCGTACAAGGAGTCTTCATGTTCCATACTCGACCATCGCTGGCGCTCGTCGCCTCGCTGACCATCCTGCTCGGCGCCTGCGGGGAGAAGAAAGAAACGACCGGTCCGGTCGCCGTCAAGGTAAACGGCGTGGCGATCACGGCAGTCGAACTCGAATCCCGCATGAAGCAGTTCGGCGGAGGTCATGCCGGCAACAAGGGCGAAATGTCCGGCAAGCTGCTCAATGGCCTGATCGACAAGGAACTGTTGCGCCAGGCCGCCGTAAAGGACAAGCTCGACCAGGATGCACTTGTGCGCTCTCGGATAACCGAGGCGAACCGCATGATCCTGGCTGACGCCTTCATGGAAAAAGTGCTGGCGGCACAGGGCAAGCCCGGGCCGGCCGAAACGAAGGCCTATTACGACCAGCATCCGGAGATGTTCTCCGACCGGCATGCTTACGATCTGCAGGAGGAGGTCATCCAGACCACGCCGGAAATCGCCACGGAGATCAAGACCAGGTTCGGCGATGGCAAGCATTTCACGGATTTCGTCCGCTGGCTGGATGAGAAGAAGATCCCGCATACCTCCAACAAGGTCACCAAGACCCCCGAGCAGTTGCCCGAGGAGATCATGCAGAAGCTCAAGAACCTGCAAGCCGGCGAGGCCTTCAGCGTGGAAGACAAGGGCAGGATGAACATCGTCTGCATCAATGCCATGCAGCCGCAACCGGTCACGTTCGACCAGGCCACGATGCTGATCACGAACTATCTCAGCACCAAGCGCACCCGCGACGGCATGACCAGCAAGATGAAGGAATTGCGAGACCAGGCGAAGATCGAATTCGTACCGCCCTACACCGCCGCCGGCATGCCGGCAGGCGAGGAGAAGTAATCGTCCTCGGCGGTTGAAGGCGCCATCGAACCGCATGGCCGCGCCGCACTCGCGGTGACATCGAATTGTCCCCGCGAGTGTTCGGTGTGAGTCAGTCCATCAGCTCATGAACCGAGTCCCACCAGCCGACGGACTTACTTGAGATCGTAGCGAGCCGACACCGACACCAGGGTGGTATTGACGTTCTGCGGTAAATAACCCAACGAGGTCAGCGTGGGCAGCACATTCACCACGCCGGTCTTCGACCAGTCGGTTTCCTTGTAATACTCGTACCAGACCCCGGCGCGTAGCGACAGATTGTCCTGCATCCGGTAGGTGCCGTGCATTCCGACCGCGGTCATGGTGGATGCGACATTCGGAAGGCCGACTGCTCCCGCATACTGCATCCGGCCGGTGAAATCGGCATGCGCCAAATCCGCGCCGATATCGAGTTTCTTGGGGATCGCCTTCCAGTTGAAGGTGAGGCCGAAGGTGTCGGTCCGGTTGACGTCCTTCGTCAGCCAGGGATCCGGAGTGGTCAGCGGTTGAGATTGATGGCCGGTTTGCTCCGAGTCGAGTTTGTCCAAAGTGTAATAGGCCGAGCCCGAGAATCTCTCTGTGAACGCATAGCTCACGCTGGGCGTGACGTTCCAACTCGTCGCCTTGTTCAGGCCCAGCACCATCCGCTGGTAATCGTCCTGGTTATATGCGACATCCAGGCCCAGCGTCAGATTGTTGCTGGCATTCACGGCGAGTTCGAATCCCACCGTGTTGCGCTTGCGTTCCGCCAACTCGAAGGCCTGCATCAACGGATTCACGCTCTCGTGAAACTGCGGGTTCTCGAGCAGCGGGCTGATCGTATAGAGCGGCACGAAGTTGGTCGCATTGCGATCCGAGTAGGCAACCTTCAGACTCGCGTCGACGCTGTCCAGCGGGTGCAGTTTGAGTCGTCCCCACACAGTCCGGTCCTGCGTCTCTTCGACCTGCTGATAGCTGCGATTCATCCGGTCATAATCAAAACCGCCGGACAGGTCGCCATACTCGCCCAAGCGGTATCCCGCCTTGAGCCGCGCGAGTTGCTGCTCGAAGCCGTATGGGCGATTCTGCCGTTGATACTGTGACAGACCGATGTCGGTGACCACATAGTTGTAGATATTGAGCGGGGTCTTGTTGTCGCGGTTGCTGTAGGCATAGCTGGCGTCGAGACGCAGCTTGCTGGTCGGGCGCGAATTGAGTTCGACCTTGGCCAGCGTGGTATCCACCTTGCCGTCCAGACTGGCGGCTGGCAAGACTCCCGCCGCGGCGTTCGCGCCGGAGTTGATGCTGTAGGGCTGGAAGCTTTCGTTCTGCGTCATTTGCCCGTAGGCTAAATGCGCGGCCAGCCGTGTGGCGTCGGATAGCTGATAGCCCAGTGTGGCGGACAGTTGATGAAACTGGTTATCCGGCGCCTCGGCGATTCGTCCGGATGAATTCGACCAGACGATCGAATCATGCTTGTTCCTGAACAGCGACCCCGCATAACTGAACTGCGCCTGCAGGCGCTCGCCCTTGAAGCCGGCGCTCAGGCCGAAGTCGTCGGTCTCGTAATCCACGGGGGCGGGGAGGACCGTCGTCTGGGTGAAACCGAAGGTGGCTCCGACATCCTTGACGCCCTCCTTCTCCTCGTAGCGGAAAAAGCCGGTGATATCCCAAGCCTTGTCGGGCACCATCGAAAACTTGATTCCGCTGCGGTCTCGCTGGGTCTTCAGCCGAGTTGCAACAGTCTCCGTCCTGAAATTCGGCATCTGGTCATATTCCACCCCGATCTCGTATTTACCCTGCTTGCCGCCCGACACCGCGATATCGCGCGAGACAAGGCCCAGGTCGACGGCCTTGACATCCAGGTGGGTCCCCTCCTTGCCCAGATAGGCGAGGTCCGCGCCGGCGACGATACCCGCGCCTTCCTTATCGTGGCCAGTGTATCGGCCGAAGTGATCCGAGTCGTGGCTCTGGTAATCGAGCCCACCTTCCACCCAGCCGGACAAACCACCTACATCGGGGCAATCATCGCAGGCCTTGAGGCCTTGTCCGGATGCATCCTTCTTGTCCGCCGCCGTGACGGTGGCGGAATGGATCTGCGCAAGCGCCGCCACGAGCAATGCAACGCGCAGGGGATGTTTACACGCTTTCATGTCCATGTTCCTCGATTACGTTTCGGGAATGGCAACTCGATCTGCAAGCCGGCCTCACCTAAGCAGGGTGACGCCGGAGGGATGGTTGGAACCATGCACCGCGGAGTGGCAATTCGCGCACCCCTTGAGCGCCAGGAATGGGCTGCTGGCCAACTGCGAACCGTCCAGCCTCGAACCGGGATGCCCAGGTTGCGAATGGCACTCCTGGCACAACTGCGGCGCGCGCTTCTTGAGCAGGGCCGTCTGGTTGGATCCATGCGGATCGTGGCAAAGCATGCAGTCCTCGGCGGCCGGGGCATGTTCCCACAGGAACGGGCCGCGTTTCTCGGCGTGGCATGAAGTGCACTTTTCGCGCATGGAGGCCTTCACCATCAGGCCGGAGCCGTTCTCGGCGTGGACATTGTGGCAATCGCTGCAAGCCATCTGCCCCTCCCTAACGGGATGATGCGAAACCTGGAAGAATTTGGCCTGTTTGTTGATATGGCAAGTCAGACAGACCCTGGCCTGCTCCTGGCGGTCCATCACCGGATCGCGGCCGGCATGCAGCTTGTGACAGGAGGCGCAGGCCACGCCGTTGAATTCGTGGCTGCTGCCCTTCCAGCCGATACGTTCGTGGTTCTGGTGGCAACGCAGACACTTGTCGTTCTGTTCCTTGACCGGCGTCCAGGCCTTCTTGCCGAAACCGATGATGGTGCCGCCCTTCTTGAACTTGGACTTGGCATGGGTCGCTCCGGGTCCATGGCAGGCCTCGCATTGCCTTTCGGCGAACGGGGATCTCGGATCGGCGGCCACCGCATGTTTGGTCCGGAAGATGGGAAACACCGGGTAGGCGTTTTCCTCGTCATGGCAGCCGACGCAGGCATCGATATCCTTGTATTTTCCCTTGGCGAGTTCCACCACCTTGGCTTCGCTCTCTTCCGCCGTCATCCTTGGCATGACCGCGGCGGCCTTCTTGTTGTCGGCCTTGGCATCGTCCTTGTCCCCCTTGTCGGCAGCCTGACCAGGCATGACCAGGAACAGGGCAAGGGCGATGCCCAACCAGCCCGTTCCCGGTCGGGAGAGGAAATCGAATGTTCGCCTGATCGCTAATTTGTTCGCGTGTTGACGCATATCAGTACCCTTTGGACGGATGGCGCTTCTGGTCGCTTGCCCCTGCACGGGCGGTGATGCCGGCGCGAACCGATCGCTGCGCCGGCCATCGTCGCCCGATCCTCATTTCACGTTGTGCCAGACCTTGACATCCCTACCACCACTCGCTCCATGACATTCCTGGCAGTGTTCGGCGGTGGGCGTCTCCATGGCCAGCGACTGCTGGAAGCTGAACGATGCGCCCCCGAAGCCCACCATGTGCGACTGATAGTTGTCGTGGCACGACGAGCAGGAGGACGCCTTCGGCGAGATCTTCAGGTCGTCGGTCGGGTCCGTGGCGCTGGCCCCTGCATTGAAGCTGGTGCCGAGCATGCCACTGTCTGTCCGGTAGGTCTCGTCCACGTGGCACATGGTGCAATTCGCGATGTTGCCGGGGAATTTGACCTCGTTCTGGTAGTTCGTGCCGGAAGGCGGGGTGGTGGTCAGGTCGCCGATGATGTAATCGTTGAGGCGCGTCAAGGTATGCGTGGCGGGCGGCGTGGGCGGCACGCTTCTCGGCACGTGGATGGAATGGATCATGACCTTGAAGTGGACCGGCACCGGCGTCGTGGTGGCCACGCCATTCGAGAGGATGGTGGCAGATGTCAACGCATTGCCGTTGTGGCAGACCACGCAGACCTCGATTTCGTTGCGGGTGCCGCCATGGCCGATATTGTTCAGGAACGCGCCATGACACGCGGCGCATTTCTCGGTGCTGACCACCGCGCGCCTGGGTGAAACTGAGCTGCCATCGATCGAGACATACTGCACGACGTTCTTCACCGGAACCGCATAACTGCTGTTCGCGTCCTTCGGCAAGCCGAGGCGCCCCTGCATCGCCACCACTCCGGTGCCGATCGCATTCGCCGGCATGACAGTGGAAGTCACGGTGAAATGGTTGCTGGTGCCGACTCTCGCCAATGAGGTATCGAACATCGCGCTGATCGTGACCGGCTGGCCGTTCTTGATCAGACCGGTCGTAGTGTCGTAGCTGGATGTGCTGGGCTTTGGATTGCCGTTGGCATCGCAGGTGGTGGCACTCGTCGCGACCGTGGTCGTGCAACTGCTGCCGTAGGCGCGGCCCAGCGCCTTGGCGTTACCGTAATCGCGCGTATCCCAGCCGAACAGCAGATTGAGCCGGCCGAACACGAAGTTGTGCGTCACGGTCTTGCCGTCGGTGCTGATCGTGTCGTATTTGTACTGAGGATCAAGGATGTTGTAGACGCTGCCATCCACCGGATTGCTGACGGAGAACTCGGCGGTGACCGTGCGATCCGCATTCACGGTGACCTTGTGGAGGTTGTACTGATAATTCTTGCCCAGAATCCATTCCTGAACGTTGTGCTTCGCGGCAACACTGGTATTTTGCTGGTTGGGCCCATGACAGGCTGAACACTGGCTGTCGTCCGGGAACAGGCCGTTTGCAACGGTAGAATTATGAGCATCCTTGGCCGCCTGAACGAATGCCGTCGAATCGTCGTGACAGGCAAAGCAGGCATCGCGCGTGGGCTTGGTCTCCCAATTGCCGCCCTGCGGGGTCTTGGCATTGGCGCCATCGTGGCACTTGACGCAGTTGCGCAGATCCTGCGGATAACCGACGCCATCCGTCACGCCGGTGGTCGTGTTCTTCTGCCGCGCGATGAACGGCACATCGTTGAAGCCCCAGATCAAGTAGTCGTTCGCCAGAGCCTTGCCGCGGTGGATCTTGTGGATCATCACTTTGAAATCGAGCACGTTGCCGGAGTTGGGGTCGGTGGTGCCGGGGTTGTGGCACATCACGCAGAATTGCGGCTCGACCCGGCCGCCTCCATGCACCGCAAGCTTGTCATGGCACTGGTTGCAGGAGGCGACGTCCACCATCGTGCGGGTGGCGTTACCCGTGGCAGCCATCGATTTGCCGCTGGCGTCCAGCGTGAAGTCGAAATACGGGTTGGCCACGACTGTCGCGCCACCCGTACCGGCAAAACTGATCTGGATGGCGACGCGGTGTACTCGCGTAGGACTATTGGTTGCGTCCCATCCCGCCGCGACCGGCAGGGTCGCCGGGATGCTGGTCGGGGGGGCGGGGAGGGCCGCAGGACCGGCCTTGATGTCGGTCACGAAGCGATAGGTGTAATACCCCTTGGTCGCATCGTAATGAAGACAGCCGGCGGTCGTGGCGCAATCTGCCGGGTTGCTAATGTCGTCCTTGACCGGCGACTCCGTCGTTGCCTGCCACGCGCTGGCCAGTTTGGCGGTGCCGCTGGGACCTGAGCCGACATTCGTACTGAGCGTAGCGCCGAACTTTGTGACGCCGGGGATGGCCGGGGTATAGAGATAGCTGCTCCACTGGTCCGCGCTACCTGTACCGGGCGTGAAGTAGTCGGCGGCCGTGCCCCGGATCAACTGGGCGACAGCGAAACGCATGCTCGCTTTCGTCAGGCCGGTCACCAGGTTGCCGTTCGCATCCTTGACCACGAAACTGACGACCGGTGGGCTGGCGATGGTCACCGCGGTCACGCCCGATGGCAACGTCGTGAAGGCTGTGCTCGCATCCAGGCTGGCCACATCGGCCGCGGCGATCTGGCCATTTACGGCACCGGGATTGGCGGGCGTGGCCACGGTCGTGCTCCCTCCGCCTCCGCCGCATCCGGTCAGCGCGGTGACAAGCAGGGCAGCAAGGCCCCAGCGAACAGTAGGCATACTCGACTTCAGCATTGGCTCGTCCCTTTCGTGAATCCTGTGAACTCGTGGCGGAGGGCAGCGCCCTCCGTCTCTCGTTGTCTTACTTCAGCAAGCTCGGCGCCGCGACCGAATGCGCGGACCTGACGTCCATCGGACCGGTCGGGCCGTGGCATGTAACGCAGTTCTCCGGATTGTTGGCCGGCATATCCGCCTGGGTCAGGCCTGACCAGCCATTGACCGGATCGAAGACGCCGAAAACCGCCTTGCCGGATCCTGGCACACCGGTCACCGGGTCCGGCTTGCCAGTCATGTGCGCAATCGCTCTGGCGCTGTCATGGCAAGACGAGCAGGTCGCGGCCCTAGGGGTGATGATCGTATCCGTGATAATTCCCGATCCATCCGTGCCCGGATCCACCACCGTGCCGAGCACGCTCTGATCGTCGCGATAGGAATCGTTGACGTGACAGGAATTGCAATTCGCGGAACTGCGCGGCATGGTGACAAACGCAGTGTAGTCCTTGTGCGTCAGCGGGGTCGGCGCTGTGGCGGGCGGGTTGTTAAGCGGATCCGGATCGCCCGTCATGAAGTCGACGGAACGGACAAATGTGCCGGACCCGGGTGGGTTTTGACCCGCATGGATTCCGTGGATAAGACGCTTGAACTGGATGGATTCCCAGTCATGCGGGAGCCCATCCCCATTCCCATCCACATAGCCATTCGGATTCTGCGTCGTCGGAAACAACCACTGAGCCCCCGCGTCATGGCACATGGAGCAGGCATCGGTGTCGGTGCGCAGACCCTGTTTGAGGCTGTGGAAGGCGTAGCGGTCGGACCGGTTGGGCGCACCGAGGACGCCATGACAGGCGTTGCACTTGGCGGTGTCGACCACCTTGCGCCGCGGTTTGCAAGGCGCCGTGCACTGGCTGCCATCACTGAGATTGACGTCGTAGAAGACCGCCCGTACCGGCACATACGCGGACGGCAAGGCAGGGTTCACGGCCGGCTGAGTGTGGTCGAGCGTGCCCATGCGAGTTTCAATTACACCGCCCATCAACGCCACGCGGGTAATTCCGCTTGCAGGTTGAGGTTGCGACGTGGACGATGTCACTCGGTAGTGATGTCCACCCAGGTCTATCTGAGAGCCGTTGTTGACCTTGTTCGGCGAGTACGGATTGAAAAACTCAGTGGGGGCGTTCGGATTGTCGTTCTCGCTCACATACAGTCCGACCTGACCGAACAGAGGATCGCTCAGGTCGTAATAGCTCACCGGACTGGCCGACGGATTGCTGATCGAGTAATCGATGGTCAGGGTCCGGTCCGGGTTCATGACAACCTTCTCGATGTTGTATTTGTAGTTGGCGAGGCTCGCGGTCTCCTGGATCCAGTGCACGTTGGCCACGCGCAACTTCGGGTCGGTCGAGTTCGGGCCATGGCAAGTCACGCAGCCATTGGCTCCGTTGCCGTTGACCACGGCGATATTGTTGGGGCCGTGACTGGAAAAATTCACGTTGTCGTGACAGGCACCGCAGGCCTCCTTGCTGGGCAAGTTCTTCCAGTTGTCGCCCTGCGCAGTGCCCTTGGGCGCGGTCACACCGTCGCTGCCGCCGGTAGCCGTGTGGCACTTGGTGCAGTTGCGCAGGTCCTGCGGATAACCGACTTTGTTGTAGTTGTTGTCGCTGTCGAGGTAACCCCAGACCGTATAGTCCTTGGTGAGGGCTCGCCCACGGTGGATCTTGTGCACCAACACCTTGAAGTCGAGCACGTTGCCGCTGTTGGGATCGGTGGTACCAGGGTTGTGGCACATCACGCAGAACAGCGGATCGACGCGGCCGCCGCCATGGACCGCTATCGGGTCGTGGCACTGGTTGCAGGCCGAGGCGTCGACCACCTGCTTGACCGGGGTCGGGTTGCCTTGCAAGTCCTTGTACGCAACCGAGTTGCCATTCTGGTCGAGGGTGAAATCGAAGGTCGGGTTGACGTAGACGGTTTTGCCTGACGAGTCCTGGTAGCTGAGCTGGATGGCGACGCGATGTACCGCGCTACCATCGAACAGCACCTTGCCGTCGGGATTGGTGGTGTTGATCTTGACGTCGGTGCCGAATGTATAGGTGTAGTAACCATTGGCCGCATCGTACTTCAGCGTGCCGCCTGAATCGGTCGTCGCCTGCCAGGCGCTTGCCAGCGCAGCAGTACCGCCGGGGCCGGAACCGACATTCTGGCTCAGGGTTGAGCCAAATTTGCTCGTCCCGGGAACGGCCGGAACGTAGATGTAACTCACCCAGTTATCCGGGGCTCCGTTGATGCCGGGGACCAGTTTGGCGATGGCGAAACGTACGTTGCTTGTGGTCAGGTTCGTCACCACCGAGCCGTGATCGAAGACAGCAAAGCGCAGGACCGGAGGGCTGTTGATGGTCACCGCAGGGGCTCCGGCTTGGACAGCGGTGAAACCGATACTCGGCGTTGCTGCGGAGTCTGCACCAGCGGCGGAGGCAGTGTTCACGGCCTTACCAATCGCCGCCGCGGTCGCAGCTTGGTTCGAATCGGACCCGCCTCCACCACCCCCGCTGCTGCATGCGGCAAGCGTCGCGACCAGCGCTACGGACAGGCCCAGGCGAACCGCTGAAATCATCTTCGCGACAGACACTTTTTTATCTCCTTGACGAGAAAACCTTGGGCGCCGTGCACCTGGCGGTTCGGATCCACTTATTCCCAAAGGCAAGTAAACCTTCCGGCGGCAGTGTAGTAGAAACCTATTTCGAGGATTGATGCAAATGCATCATTTACCATCGGGCATTTGATCATGTTCGACTCTTTTCCAGTCTGTCCATTCAGGTCTCAGGCAGTGGTCGAGAGATCAGACGAGTTGGTGCTTGTGCGCGAAAGCGACCGCTTCCACGCGGTTGTGCACATCGAGCTTGCCCATCAGGCGCTGGAGGTGGTTGCGTACGGTGGCGCTGCTGATATGCAGCAGGGCAGCCATGTTGTCGACGCCGCTGCCGTTCGCCAGCAGTCGCAGAATTTCCTGTTCGCGACCGGTCAGCATGCTGGCCGCGGACTTTTTCGGCAGGGTGGGTTCATGGCTGGCGGGCTTTGCTTCCGGGGCGGCATGTGTGGAGCGGCAGTCGAACAGGTTTTCGGCCTGACTCCTGCGTCCGCGGCGCATGACATGCACTACGGTCCAAAGGCCATCCTTGAACGACGGGATGAGCATGGTGCCGACGCAAAGTTGCAGGGTCTGACCATCGGTGTGGGTGACGCGCAAGGGCAGTTGCCCAGGGGGCGGCCCCCCCGCGGCCAGGGCACTCAGCGGGCAACCCGGCTTGCAGAACTGACGGCCCATGAGATCGTGGCCCTTGAGCACTTCGTGACAACGGCGACCGACCGCACGGCTGGATGCGATGCCGGTCATGCTCTCGGCGGCGCGGTTCCAGAACAGCACTTTCTGCTGGCCATCGATGGCGAACATGCCATCGACCGATTGCGCCATCAAATCAGGAAATGTCGGCATGGCTCTCGTCCCGGTTCGAGTTGATCAGACTGAACCGCCCGCCTGGCCGGACGGCCTGACGGGCGGGACGGGGTACTGCAATCAGGCGAAGGCGTCAGCCAGGACGTTCCTCAGCCAGCCGTCGGCGTACTCGGCCTCGATCTTGCGGAACAGCTTCGGCACCGGTTTCTTCACCACCGTATCACCTTCCTTGGTATCGAAGTTCACCGGCGACACGCCACTGCCTTCCTTGATGTACACCCACTGGCCGTTCTCGACGCGGTAGAAGTGCACCACCGAGAAGCCGTAGTCGGGCGCCACCAGGCTGTAGCAGGTATTGACGTAGTACGGCACCGGCATCGGCAGGCCGTTGGCCTTGGCGACGATGGCCGCAGCCACGACCTTGGCCTGCGACATGGCCATGTGCGCGGACTTCGGGAAGGCGAATTCCGGCATCTGGCCGCCCGTACAGGCATCGCCGATCGGATAGATGTCGGGCACCAGCGTGGATTCCATGGTCTCAGGCTTGGCAGGACACCAGCCCTTCTCGTTGGTCAGGCCGGTGGTCTTGGCGATCATGCCGGCACTGTGCGGCGGGATGATGTTGATCACGTCGCCCTTGAAGCTGTCGAACTCGGTGCTGACGGTCATCGCAGCGGGATCGCAACTGCCGACAATGCCGCCCTTCTCGCCCGCGACCCATTCGATCATGCCATCCGGGCCGTAGCCGTAGAGCTCTTTCCAGGCCTGCTCGAACAGTCCCTTCTTCGAGAAGGAAGAGTTGGCATCGAGAATGATGATCTTGGCCTTGGTCTTGCCATGGGTCTTGCAGTAATGAGCCACCTGGGCGGCACGCTCGTAAGGTCCGGGCGGGCAGCGGAACGGACCCTTGGGCACGCAGATGAGGAACTTGCCGCCATCCGGCATTTCCTCGAGCTTCTTTTTCAGCAGAAGGGTCTGCGGACCGGCCTTCCAGGCATGCGGCATGATTTCGGCCGCGGCCTCGGAATAACCCTTGATGGCGCCGAAGTTGAAATCGACCCCGGGAGACACGACCGCAGCGTCATAGCCAAATGTCTTCCCACTCTTGGTGGTGACGGTCTTCTTGGCGGAATCGATGGCCGTGACATCGTCTTGCACGACGTTGATGCCGCGTTTCTTCAGGCCTTCATAGCCGACCTGCAGGGTGGAGATATCACGCTCGCCGGAGATGACCTCGTTGGACAGCGGGCAGGAGGTGTAGGTGGGGTTGCGCTCGATCAGGGTGACATCGATCTTCGGATCGAGCATCTTGACGTACTTGGCGGCTGTCGCGCCGCCGTAGCCGCCACCTACCACGACCACACGGGTCGCGCTCTTGGCGCCGCCGGTACTCGCGCAGCTCGAAAGCGGGATGGACAGGACCGAGGCGGACGAGGCCGCGGCGATGGATTTGATGAAATCGCGACGATTGAACTGGTTCATGGTTTTTCCCTCGCTCACTTGCTCTGACTGGCGAAAAATTTCGTAACCGCCTCGAGATCGGCTTCGCTCAGCTTGCGGGCGTTCTTCTTCATCTTGGCGTTGGTCATCTTGAAGCCGTCGTCGCGGTACTTCATCAGTTCCAGTTCCATGTAGGTTGCCGACTGGCCGTTGAGGTTCGGCGTCTTGGCGTCATCCGACTTGCCGGTGTCGCCGTGGCAATCCGCGCACTTCTCGCTTGCAATTGCCTTGCCCTTGGCGATCAGGTCGGCGCTGCCCGTCTGCGCGACCGGCGCCCAGGGTTTGGCCGAATAGAACTTGGCCAGCGCGGCGATCTCTTCGGGCTTGTAGCCCTTGGCGTGGCGGTTCATGGTGCCGGCTTGCCGGTCTGCCTTGTTCCACTCGGTCAGAATGTTGCTCAGGTAGGCCTCGGGCTGGCCGCCGATCGAGGGCATGGCGCCGCCGGCGCTGACGCCGTTCTCGCCATGACAACCGTTGCAGCCGCGGATCAGACCGTCCATGTCCGCGGCATGGGCGACGCTGGCTGCAAACACGGAAAACAGGAGGCTAGAAAGAATTCTGCTCATGTGACTTTCCTTGCGAATCACGTTTATCTATAACCGCACACAGCATCACGGTCTCCTCGGTGCACACAGGGAGCGATGCATCCCCTTCCCCTGGTGCGTACTCGTGTCGTTCGGGTGGTACAGAGGTACGACCGACACGAGGGATGCATTCTAGCCACACAATTTGCGTAATCTCACATCGCGGTCTTGATGCATATCAATTTTCGATAAGGTTCAGCGCCAGCGATGTCTTAAATTAGGCCCCCATGAACACGCTCGAAGCATTACACGGCATCCATCTGCTGCAGAAACTGCAGGCAAAGGCACTGGCGGAATTGGCCAGGAATTCAACCGTGATCAGGCTTGAAAAAAACGAAAGTCTGTTTCGGGCCGGGGAAACCAGCCGCGGTTTCTACGGAGTCGTTTCAGGCAAGATCCTGCTGAACTTTCCAGAAGGCAATGCTGACGATGCCGGCAAGACCCTGGCGGTGGTCGATACCGGCGAGATGTTCTGCGATGCCATGGCCTTCCTGAAGGCCGAACATCCTGTCAATGCGATTGCCGTGACTTCCGGCGAAGTGGTTCTGATCGAGCAGAAGGCCTACCTCGACCTGGTCAGCCACGATCCCGCCTTCGCGGTCAGGATGTTCAATCATCTGAGCCGCGCCATGTTCAAGCTGGTGCATGAAGTTCGCGACCTCAAGATGGCCAGTTCCAGCAAACGCCTGGCCTGCTTCCTGATGCACTATGCCCCGCAGGTGGAAAGCAACAGTTTCGAGTTCACCCTGCCCTTGCAGAAGCAGGTCATCGCCTCGCGATTGAACATGACCCCGGCGCACCTTTCGCGCGCCCTGCAGCAGTTGGTCCGGGACCGGATCATCGCTGTCAAGGGCCGCCGTATCAGCGTGCTCGATTCCAACCGCCTTCAGTGCATGGCGAGCTGAGACAGGGGCAGGATTAACGATTCAAGGCCCAAGGTTCTAAAAAACCGACCTTCTCTTGCATCTTGAACCTTGCCTCGATAACTCTGCGACACCTTGTTGCGCGCCAGCGGCGGGTTCTTCTCGAAATAGCGCTTGATGCCGGCGACGATGGCATCGGCCATCTGGTCCTGATAGTCCTCGTCGGTGAGCTTTTTCTCTTCATCGGGATTCGAGATGAAGGCGGTCTCGACCAGGATCGAGGGAATGTCCGGCGCCTTGAGCACGGCGAAGCCGGCCTGCTCGACGCGGCCGCGATGCAGCGCGTTGATGTTGCCCAGCGAATCGAGCACTGCCCGGCCCAGCTTGAGGCTGTCGGCGATCTGCGCGGTCTGCGACAGGTCGATGAGGGTTTGTTTGAGATAGACGTCCTTGACGTCGATGTTGATGCCGCCGATCAGGTCCGCCTCGTTCTCGCGCTTTGCCAGCCACTTGGCGGCCGCCGAGGTGGCGCCCTTCTCCGACAGCGCGAAGACTGACGAACCGCGTGCATTGGCGCGGTTGAAGGCGTCGGCATGGATGGAGACGAACAGGTCCGCCTGTACCCGTCGCGCCTTGTTGACCCGATCGTGCAGCGGGATGAAATAGTCGCCGTCGCGGGTGAGGTAGGCGCGCATGTTCGGCTGCCGGTCGATCGTAGCCTTCAGGCGCCGCGCGATCGACAGGGTGATGTCCTTCTCGCGCGAACCCTTGGCGCCGCGAGCACCCGGGTCCTCGCCGCCATGTCCGGCGTCGACGGCGATGGTGATGAGGCGTACGTACTCGGGCCTGGACGGTTTGACCGGCGTTGCATCGGCAGGCGCGGCCGCCCTGGCGTCCTGCGCCTGGACCGGCTTCGGCTGGGTCGCTACCGGCAACGGCTCCTTGCCGCCGCCCGGCGTTGCCGCCGGCCCCTCGCCAGCCTTGACGATGGCGGTTTCGACCTGCTGATCGATGCCGGGCGCAACCACCGGGTAGAGGTCCATCACCAGCCGGTAGCCGTATTCGCCCATCGGCTTCAGCGTGAATACCTGCGGCCTCGTCTCCGCCTTCAGTTCCACTACCAGGCGAGTGACGCCGGGCCGGTTGATGGCCGCGCGCAGATTGGCGATGAGCGGATCCTTCGGATTGATTGCGGCGGACGCGCCGGTCAACGCGGCTTCGGGCTCCACGCCCTCGAGGTCGACCACCAGCCGGTCCGGGTTCCTGAGCATGAAATGCTTGAAGCCGATGGACTCGCTCAGTTCGATGGCGATGCGGCTGTAGTCCGGCGAAGGCCACAGGCGCACCGCCTTGACGTTCGCGGCGCCGGCTGCGAATGCCCAGCCGAGCAGTGTCAGCAGGAGCAGCGTGCGACGCATCGTCGGCCGGCCTCCGTCAGCGCCGCGATCCGGGCCACGCGCCCGTCGCCTGCGAACGCCAGTTGTACGTGCAGGTCCGGCTCGGGCAGGAACGCCTCGGCTCGCTCCGGCCATTCCAGCAGACAGACGTTACGGGCGTTGAAGTAGTCGCGAAAACCTGCGTGTTCCCATTCTTCGGCATCATGGAATCGGTACAAATCGAAGTGGCAGAGATTGAAACCCGGCAGCGAGTAGGTTTCAAGCAGGGTGAAGGTCGGACTCTTGACCCGGCCGGTGTAGCCCAGTTCCCGCAACAGCCCGCGGGTGAGTGTGGTCTTGCCGGCGCCGAGATCACCCGACAGCCAGATCGACAGACCCGGCTCCAGTGTCCTCGCCAGGGTCGCGCCAAGCCGCAGGGTTGCCGCCTCGTCAGGCAGGACGATGCGACTATCATCGCTGCCATGGCTCAAGCCCGAACTCCCGATGTCATGGCCGATATCAAGCCCGCCCTGCGGGCATGGGCGCGCGAGTTGGGCTTGTGCGGACTAGGCTTCGCGCCGGTGGATCTTGGCGAGGCGGAAACGCGGCTCATGGACTGGCTGGCTTTGGGCTATCACGGTGACATGGATTATATGTCCCGCCACGGCGGCGTCCGCGCCAAGCCAACCGGGTTGGTGCCGGGCACCCTGTGCGTGATCAGCGCGCGCCTCGATTACCTGCCGGACGCCGCGGACGCCTGGGGCACGCTGAACGATCCCCGGCGCGCCTATATCGCCCGCTATGCCCTCGGCCGCGACTATCACAAGGTCTTGCGCGTTCGGTTGCAGAAACTGGCCGAACGTCTTGCCGCCGAGATCGGCCCCTACACCTGGCGCGCCTTCACCGACAGCGCGCCGGTGATGGAGGTGGAACTGGCGGCCCGGGCCGGCCTCGGCTGGCGCGGCAAGCACACCCTGCTGCTCGGCCGCGGCGGCTCCTGGTTCTTCCTCGGCGAGTTGTACTGCGATCTACCCTTCCCGCCCGACCCGCCCGCGTCGGCACATTGCGGCACCTGCCAGGCCTGCATCGAGATCTGCCCGACACGCGCCATCCTCGCGCCCTATCGGCTCGATGCGCGGCGCTGCATTTCCTATCTGACCATCGAGCACAAGGGCAGCATCCCGGTCGAACTGCGACCCCTGATCGGCAACCGCATCTACGGCTGCGACGACTGCCAGCTGGCCTGTCCCTGGAACCGCTTCGCGAAGCGGACGGATGGGCCGGACTTCCAGCCACGCAACGAACTCGACACGGCCACGCTCATCGACCTGTTCGCCTGGGACGAGGCCGGCTTTCTCGACCGCCTGGCGGGCTCCGCCATCCGCCGCATCGGCCATGAGCGCTGGCTGCGCAACCTCGCCGTCGCGCTCGGCAACGCGCCGCCCGATCCGGCCATCCACGCCATCCTTGCCGCGCGCCGCGATCACCCTTCGGCGCTGGTGCGCGAGCACGTAGAATGGGCGCTTTCCCGGCAGTCCCGCAGGCCATGAACGACGCACTCGATCCCTCCAGTCCCATCGGCGTATTCGACTCCGGCGTCGGTGGGCTGACCGTGGTGCGTGCGCTGATGGAGCGGCTGCCGTTCGAATGCATCCACTACTTCGGCGACACGGCGCGGGTGCCTTACGGCATCAAGTCGGTGCCGACCATCTGCCAGTACGCCGGCGAGATCACCCGTTTCCTGCTGGAGAAACGAGTGAAGCTGCTGATCATCGCCTGCAACACCATGGCCGCCGTCGCCGCCCACGTGGTGCGCGACCTGTCGCCGACGCCGGTGCTGGACGTGATCGAGGCCGGCGCCCTGGCGGCCGCCATCGCCAGCCGCAGCAAGCGCATCGGCGTGATCGGCACCCCCACCACAGTCAACAGCAACGCCTACGCCCGTGCCATCCATGCCGTCGAACCGTCGGCGCGGGTGACCTCGCAGGCCTGCGCCCTGTTCGTGCCGCTGGTCGAGGAGGGCTGGCTGGATCACCCGGTCACGCGCCTCACCGCCCAGGAGTATCTGCGGCCGGTGCTGGCCGAGGACATCGACAGCCTGGTGCTGGGCTGCACCCACTACCCGCTGTTGAAGCCTTTGTTGCAGGAGGTGGCCGGCCCGGCCATCACCCTGGTCGATTCGGCCGAGGCCATGGCGGAGGAGACCGCCGGCCTGCTCGGCGAGAAGGGTCTGCACAATCCAAGCCGTAATCCGCCCGAATACCATTTCTGGGTCACCGATGTGCCGCTGCGCTTCCAGTCGATCGGCGAGCGCTTCCTGGGCCGCGCGCTCGATAACGTGCACATCGTCAGGATCTAGCACCGCACGCTCCCGCAACGTACGGAGCAAAGGTTTTCCCGCACCCCGCCGATAAGACGCAGGCTAATAACCTGAGGAGACCGTAATGCCGGCAAGCATCCTGCGCAACGTCCTGTTCGCCTTTCTGGGGACAGGCGTGCTCATGGCCAGCGTCTTTCCCTTCTACGCCTCGTTCTTTGTCGACTGGAAGCCGGGCATGCTCACCTGGTTCGTGCTCGGCTGCATGGTCGCGGGCCTGATCATGGGCGCCTGCAACTATCTGGTGATGAACCTGGTGCTGGTCTCCAAGCTCAAGCGCATCTCGCAGGTGGCGGGGGCCATCGCCCAGCGCGATCTCTCCTTCACCTGTGCGATGCAAAGCGACGACACCCTGGGAGAGATTATCGCCAGCTTCAATGAGATGGCGGAGACGCTGCGCGAACTGATCCGCCACACCACGCAACTCTCGGACTCGGTGCGTGGCGATGCCGAGGCGGTGCATGGTCAGGCCGACCGCATCCAAACGCGGGTCGATGAACTGGCCAGCAGCGCGGCCGAGATCGATGCCGCAGCGGTCGACCTCGAAACGGCCATCACCGGCATCTCCAGCCGCGCCGGCGAGGCTTCGTCCCAGGCGCGGGAGGCTGGCAGCGTCGCCGATGCCGGCGTGGTCCTGGCCAACGAAAGCCTGGCCGGCATGGAACGCATCCATGTCACCGTCAACCAGGCCACCGATTTCGTCGAACGGCTCGGCAGAAGCTCGCAGGAGGTTGGCGCCATCGTTGCCGTCATCAAGGAGATTGCCGACCAGACCAACCTGCTGGCGCTCAATGCCGCCATCGAGGCGGCCCGCGCCGGCGAACAGGGGCGAGGCTTCGCCGTGGTCGCGGACGAGGTACGCAAGCTGGCGGAAAAGACTGCGCAGGCGACCGCCCGGATCGGCGACATGATCCAGAACATCCAGGGCGAGACCCGCCAGGCGGTGGACGCCATCGGCACCGGCATGAAGGAGGCCTCGACCGGCTTGCTGCATGCGCAGAATGTCGGCCAGTCGCTGCAACGTCTGGCTGACAGCGTCACCCTGCTCGCCGCGAGCGTGCATGAGATCACCGATGCCACCGCCCGGCAGCGCAGCGCGGTGGAAAAGGTGCGGTCCAGCGCCGGGGCCATTTCCGCGCTCAATGGCCAGACCATCAACGATGCGCAGCGCGGCGTGGTGCTGGCGCAGACCCTCTCCAGTCGGGTCGAGGCCCTGGACGCATCGGTGAAGACCTTCCACCTCGGCTGATACAGGAGCGCGGCTGCAGCCCGCGTTCATTCACCCCAGCGCGGCAGCAGTGCGTGGGCGATACCGATCTGGTCGAGCACCCGCGCGACGATGAAATCCACCACCTGATCGACCGATCCCGGCCGGTGATAGAAGCCGGGATTGGCGGGCAGGATCACTGCGCCGGACTCGGCTAGCTGCGTCATGTTGCGCAGATGGATGAGCGAGAACGGCGTCTCGCGCGGCACCAGGATCAGCGGCCGGCGCTCCTTCAGCATCACGTCGGCGGCGCGCTCGATGAGGTTGTCGGCGAGGCCATGGGCGATGGCCGCCAGCGTGCCCATCGTGCATGGACACACGACCATGGCCGTGGCCGGATTGGAGCCGGAGGCGGCGGGCGCAAACCATTCCTTTTCGCCGAAGGCATGCAACCCGCCGCCTTGCGGATAGCGTTCGCGCAGGCAGGCGACAAGTTCGTCGTGGCCGCCCGGCAGGACCAGATCCAGCTCCTGCCGGGCAACGACGCGGGCTGCCTGCGACACCAGCAGATCGACCCGGCAGCCCGCGCCGAGCAGGCATTCGAGAAGGCGCAGGCCGTAGGCCATGCCGGAGGCGCCGGTCAGCGCCAGGGTGATGCGGTTCATGCCTTGACCTCCGGATCCAACTGGCGGGATTTGAGTAGATGCGCGGCCGCCAGGCCATTGACCAGACCGGTGATCCAGGCGGCAGTGAAGAACACCGGCAACAGACCCAGCAGACTGGCTCCCGGCATTAGCCACAGATCGACCACCGCCAACTGGGCGCCGATGTGGGCGAAGGCGGCCAGCAGCGACAGCCCCACCGGACCGAACCAGCGGGCAGGCAGCCGCTGCGCCAGCGCCAGCGCCGCCAGACTCACCACCCCGCCGGTCAGCGACAGCAGGAAGGCGGGGGTCAGGAACTGTCCCAGCACCAGCGCGCCGGCGACGATGCGCAAGCCTGCCACCCAGGCCGCTGCATGCCAGCCATACCGATACAGGACCACCAGCGTGACGATGTTGGCAAGCCCCGGCTTCACGCCCGGAATCGGCAGCGGCAGGACGGCCTCGGCCAGGGTCAGGCCGATGGCGGCAGCGGCGAGCCGTGCCACCCGGAGATCACCGGGCTCGGCGACCAGTTCAATAGTTGAGGCTGTCATAGCCGGCGGCGCTGTTCTCGACCGCGACCCGGTTGGGCAGGCAGACAGCCGCGCCGCCCGGCGGTATCCAGCCCTGACGTACGCAGAGCTGACGCGGGCTGGGATCGGCGGCAACCCGCACCCGGCCGCCCCGGATCTCCACCCGGGTCTCGCCCAACGGTCCGCTGACACTGAGTTTCCGGTCCAGCCGCAGGCTGGACTCGCTCACGATGCGTCCGTCGACGCGCACCAGCACCCTGCCTTCAAGGCCGCCGACCTGGTGTGCCCACAAAGCGATGACGCCAATCAGGCCTGCGACCAGGATCAGCCAGTCACCGGGCCTGGCATGGCTCATGACAGCTCCCGATGGCGGACCAGGACCTGCTGGCCGGCCTGGAAATGCGCCGCCAGGGCCTCGGCAAAATAGACCGAGCGATGCCGGCCGCCGGTACAGCCCAGGGCGACGGTGAAGTAGTGCCGGTTGTCGCGGATATAGGCAGGCAGCCACTTGGCGACGTAGCCTCGGATGTCGCCGAGCATCTCCGTCGCCAGGGGCTGGGCGAGGATGAATTCCACCACCGGCGCATCGCGCCCGGTGAGCGGGCGCAGGGCCGGATCGTAGTGTGGGTTGGGCAGACAGCGCACATCGAAGACCAGATCAGCGTCCGACGGGATGCCGTGCTTGAAACCGAACGACTGGAATACCAGGGTGAAGCGCGCACTGGTCAGTTGCAGCAGATCCTTGATCCAGATCCGCAGGGTATTGGCGGCTATATCGCTGGTGTCGATGACATGGCCGATCTCGGCAATCGGCGCCAGCAGTTCGCGTTCGCGCCGGATGCACTCCTCCAGCGACAGGTCGCCGACCGATAGCGGATGCCGCCGGCGGGTCTCCGAAAAACGACGCACCAGCGTATCTTCCTGGGCGGTGAGGAAGAGGACACGCAGGTCCATCTGCTCTTTGAGCAGTGCGATGGAATGCGGCAGCCATTCCACGCCTTCCCCGCTGCGGGCATCGATGGACAGGGCTACATCCTGATGGCCGGCCCGCTGCAGATGTTCCATCGCGATCGGCAGCAGCGCGCAGGGCAGGTTGTCGACACAGTAGAAACCGCTGTCCTCGAGCACATTCAGCGCCACACTCTTGCCGGCGCCCGACAGGCCGCTGATCAGGACCAGCCTCAATTTCGTAAACGTCGTCCTGCGACGCTCGATGTTCCCCTCCCCCTCGGGGGGAGGGGGTTGGGGGCGAGATGGGGAATTCGCGGAGCATGCTCCGCGCCCATCGAGCGGTTCCGGCATGCAGGCCGGAACGCGCACTGCAAGTGAGGGAGGGCATAACGAAAATCCATGACCGCTTAATCCCCATCCTCGGATGAAGCCGCCTCGATTGCGGCTCGCTGGCGTTCGACCAGTTCGTTCGAGGCGCTGAAGCCGCGCAGCTTGAGGATATGGTTGCGCACGGCCACTTCCACGAGGACCGCCAGGTTGCGGCCGACCGCCACCGGGATTTGCACCTCGGGGATCGCCACGCCGAGGATCTCGCGGATGTGCGCGCGCATGTCGAGGCGGTCGATCTCATGCCAGCGCTCGACCGGGGTGAGATGGATCATCAGCTTGAGATTTTTCTTGTGCTTGACCGCCGTATCGCCGAACAGCTTGCGGATGTTGAGCACCCCCAGGCCGCGCACCTCGAGGAAATCCTGCAGCATGTTCGGACAGCGTCCCTCCAGGGTATCCGGCGACACGCTGAACACCTCCACGGCATCATCCGCAACCAGGCGGTGGCCACGGGTGATGAGTTCGAGCGCGAGTTCGCTTTTGCCCACTGCCGGATCGCCGGTGATCAGCACACCCAGACCGGTGACTTCGAGGAAGACACCGTGCATGACGGTCGAGGGGGCCAGGGCCTGGGTCATCATGTGCGACAGGATGCGCATCAGGTCCGGACTGGACTCGGGAGTCGTGAACAGCGGGGTGGAGGTCCGTTCGGCAGCCTGGACCAGCTCGTCGGGAACCGCTTCCCCATTTGCCACCACCACGGCCGCCAGTTCCGCTTCGTACAGATTCGCCACCGCCTGTCTGAGGCCCTCGCCGGACAGGTGACGCAGGTAATCCATCTCGGCGCAACCCAGCACCTGGACCCGGTTCGGATGGACGAAATTCAGGTGCCCGATCAGGGCCAGGGCCGGCTTCTGCACCGTATCTGAGGTCAGTTCCCGGTCGCCGCCGCCACGGCCGGCGATCCACGACATGCGCAGCCGGTCGCCGGTCTGCCGGAACAAATCGGCGACGGTGATGTGATGCGGGGTGGCGGTTATGGGAACCACGTCGTGATCAGGGCATGCAAGGCCGCCGCATCCGGCGCGGCCCGCAGTTTCGTGCGGAAATCCGGATCGGAAAACATCGCCGCCAGTTCACCCAGAATCTGCAGATGCAGGTCGGTAGCCAGGGCCGGTGCGAGCAGGATGAAGGCCAGATCGACCGGCTGGCCGTCCGGCGCATCGAATTCGATCGCCGACTCGAGCCGGAAAAAGGCGCAGGTCGCATCCTTGAGGTGCTTGATGCGGCCATGCGGGATGGCGATGCCATAGCCCAGCGCGGTGGAACCCAGCTTCTCCCGTTCCAGCAGGCTGTCCGACACCTCGGTCGGGTTGCAGCCGTCATTCGTCTTGAAGGCCATCGCAGCTTGTTCGAACAGACGTTTCTTGCTGGCGACCTGCAGACCGGCAACCACGTTTCCGGGCTTGAGTAACGGCGTGATGAGATTCATGCGGATTTCCTGATGACAACCCCGCCGCCGCGGGGTTGTATGCGGGCTACGTTCAGGCGACGTCGGTGTTCTGCCGTTTCACGCCACCCGATTCGCGGTGCACGTTGCCCACCTTTTCCTTGTGCTTCACCACCTGGCGATCCAGCTTGTCGGCGAGCACATCGAGGGCGGCATACATGTCGGAATCCACCGACTCGACATAGATGTCCTTGCCGCGCAGGTGCAGATTGACCTCTGCCTTGTGCTTCAGTTTCTCCACCGAAAGGATGACAGTGACGTCGATCACCTGGTCGAAATGACGTGTGACGCGACCCATCTTCTCTTCCACGTAGCCGCGAATCGCGGGGGTCACTTCCAGGTGATGACCGGTGATGGTGAGGTTCATACAGACTCCTTTCAGTTTTGGGAACACCGCCGAACGGCGCTCGATGATCCCCCTCCCCATCGGGAGGCGGGTTGGGAAAGATGGTGACACAAATGCCGGCGCCGACTCTCGCCATCCGGCTCGACCGACCCGGTCGTCATATCCAGGGTCGATGCGCCGTTCACAGTGACTTGCGCTGGTTGGCGGGAGGGATATTGATCTGCTCCCGGTACTTGGCGACGGTACGCCGGGCGACGACGAAACCCTGCTTGCCCAGCAAATCGGCTATATCGTTGTCGGACAAAGGCCGGGCATGGTTCTCGGCGTCGATGAGCTGCTTGATCAGGGCACGCATGGCGGTGCTCGACGTGGCTCCGCCCTCGTCGGTCGCCAGGGAACTGCCGAAGAAATGCTTGAATTCGTACAGGCCGCGCGGGGTCATCATGTACTTCTGCGTGGTCACACGGGAAATGGTCGACTCGTGCAGTTCCACGGCCTCGGCGATCTCTTTGAGGGTCAGTGGCCGCATGGCCACATCTCCATGTTCGAAAAACATGCGCTGGCGATCCACAATGGCTTGCGACACTTTCAGGATAGTCTCGAATCGCTGCTGCACGTTCTTGATCAGCCAGCGGGCCTCCTGCAACTGGGTGGAGAGCGAACCGCCGCCGTCTCGGTTGGCGCGCAGGATGCCGGCATACATCTCGTTGATGCGCAGCCTCGGCACCGCTTCCGGGTTGAGGTTGACGGTCCAGAGGCCGCGGGTCTTGCGCACGAACACATCGGGTGTGACATAGCGTGTGTCGGCCTGGGAGAAGGCCGCGCCGGGGCGCGGGTTGAGCGAGGTGATCAGTTGTCGCAGACGGATGAAGTCGGCGTCGAGCAGGCCCAGTTGCTTCTTGAGCTTGCCGTATTCCCGATCCGCCAGCAGCTTGAGGTGCTCGGCCGCCAGCGTCTTGGCCGTCTGCAGATGGGGGGTGGCAGGCGGCAGCGCGTTGAGTTGCAGCAACAGACACTCCGACAGGTCACGCGCGCCCACGCCGGCCGGCTCGAAACTTTGCAACAGCTTGAGGGCGGTCGTCAGTTCCAGGGGATCGATCTCAAGGTCCTCGGGCAGGGCCTCGGCGATCTCTTCGAGCGATGTGCAGAGGTAGCCGTCGTCATCCAGGGCCTCGATCAGCAGGCGGATCAGTTGCTGGTCGCGCTGCGACAGGGGGGTCAGCGAGAGCTGGTTGAGCAGATGCGGACGCAGGCCGGTCTGCGCGGCATCGGCCTGCTGGTAATCGTGTTCGTCGTCCTCGTCGCCGCCGCCGTGGCTGCCGCCGACGGCGCGGTCTCCCCAAGCCATCTCTTCATAGACATCGCGGTTTTCGCGTTCGTCCGGTTCGGACGGCGCGGACTGGAAATCGTCTGGCAGGTTCTCGAATCGATCCTCGCCGTCGGTCCGTTCAAGCAAGGGGTTGTCCTGCAGCATCTGCGAGATCTCCAGGCCCAGTTCCTGGGTCGAGAGCTGTAACAGCCGGATAGATTGCTGGAGTTGCGGGGTCAGCGTCAACCGCTGACTGAGCTTGAGTTGGAGGCTTTGCTTCATGGCGAAGCGCGGGTTGTTTTCGTATCGTGATCAGAGCTTGAAGTGCTCACCGAGGTAGACCTTGCGGACGCTGTCATTGTAAATGATCTCCTCGGGTGTGCCGGCCGCCAATACCCTGCCCTCTGAAAGGATATAGGCGCGGTGGCAGATACCGAGGGTCTCGCGCACATTATGGTCGGTAATCAGCACGCCGATGTCGCGTTCGGTCAGAAAGGCGACGATCTTCTGGATATCGAGCACCGAGATCGGATCGATGCCGGCGAAAGGCTCGTCGAGCAGGATGAAGTGCGGATCGGTGGCCAGGGCCCGGGCGATCTCGACCCGCCGCCGCTCGCCGCCCGACAGGCTCATGGCCGACGCGTCGCGCAGGTGGCGAATGTGCAGATCACCGAGCAGTGCATCCTGGCGGAGTTCCAGTTCGTCCGACTTGTAGCCCTTCAATTCCAGCATCGCGGCGATATTCTCGGCGACCGTCAGGCGCCGGAAGATGGAGGCCTCCTGCGGCAGATAGGCCAGCCCCAGGCGGGCCCGCCGATAGACCGGCAGATGCGTGATGTCGGTATCGTCGATGAGGATGCGGCCCGCATCGGCCCGGATCAGGCCGACGATCATGTAGAAACAGGTGGTCTTGCCGGCGCCGTTGGGTCCCAGCAGCCCCACCACCTCGCCGCTCTTCACCTCGACCGTGGCGTCTGCGACGACCTGCCGGGCGCGATAACGCTTGGCAAGATGTTCGGCAATCAGCGTGCTCACGGGACGGGCGGCCTGGCGTCGGGCTTAGGATGCACCGGCGGGAATTTCGGGCGAATGACCGCGTGCACCCGCTCGCTCTTGCCGTTGGCGCCGCCCTGGGCCAGATAGTGTTCGGTCTCGCCGTCGTAGGTGATCAAATGACCGCGCAGATCGTCGACGCCCCGCTTCAGCCGCGCCTGGCCGATGAGCTTGACCTTGTTCGCGCCGCCGCGGCTGTCGTAATCGAGCTGGCTGGCCCAGCCTTCGGCGTATTCCTCGCTGTTGTCCATCTTCTGCCGGAAATAGACCGGGTTGCCGTGCGCCTCGCCGAAACTGAAGCCGCGCTCGTCCTGACGCACCTCGATCCGGTCGGCGGTGATCAGCAGGCTGCCCTGACTCAGCACGACATGCCCTTCATAGACCGCCACCTTGCGGTTGTCGTCCACCCGTACCCGGTCCGCCTCCAGGCTGACGGGCAGATCGCGATCGGCCCGCTCCGCCCAGGCCGGCGCGGCCAGGAGGAACAACAGCAGCCAGCTATTGCGCAGTGTCATAGGATCCCTTTACCCCGCCGTTCAGCAGCAGGGTTCGCTGCCGGTTGTCCAGATAGAGCCCACCCGCCATCACCACCGAGCGCCCCTGGCGCATGACGACAGGCCGGTCGGTGGTCATCAGTTTCGCCTGCGGGGTCACCTGCAGATATTCGGTATCCAGGGTGACCTGCACCTGCGAATCCTGCATCGTCTGGTCGACATGGACCTGGTTGAGAAGGTAGATATTCTCGCCACTGCTGCCGATCACCGCCCGTTGCGCGCGAACCCTGGCCGACCGGACCGGATCGTAGAACTCGATGCGGGGTTCGACCAGTTCGGTCGTGTCGTCATCCATGAAGTGGCGCATATGCTTGGCGGAAAGCTGGTTTTGCGGCTGTCCGGTCCGGTCGAAGGACAGCACCCTGAACTCGTCGACAATGGCGTCCGGGTCGTGTGTGAAGCCGCGATTGTCGGCGATTTGGGGCAGGCGGGCCAAGTCGTTGAGCCACCAGGTCACCAGGGCCAGACACAGGACCAGCCCGATGGGAAACCAGTGGATGTGCTGGCTGCTTTGCGGCATCGTCGCGCTATCGGTCGTAGAGCGCGAGTTGCGCTGCCCAGGTGCCCTGGGCGCGCATGATCAACTCGCAGACCTCGCGCGCGGCGCCCTGTCCGGCGGCGGCCCGGGTGATGTAGTGGCAGCGCGCCAGCACCTCGGCGGGTGCGTTCGGCA
>Ga0302322_100000395_pt1 | contig 33397 bp, 27 predicted proteins | sample Fen_T0_2_FD_203757 | JGI IMG/M metagenome (GOLD analysis project Ga0302322, IMG submission 203757) | Peat permafrost microbial communities from Stordalen Mire near Abisko, Sweden - Fen_T0_2 | ecosystem: Environmental > Terrestrial > Soil > Wetlands > Permafrost | place: Sweden: Abisko...
GGGCCGGCATCGCGCGGCGCCTCGCGGCCGATGGCTTCACCGTGATCGTGAACTACGCGGGGAGCGCCAGCGCGGCGGCCACGCTGGTCGACGAGATCAACCACGCGGGCGGGCGGGCCAGCGCGGCAAGGGCCGATGTCAGCGACCCGCAAGCGGTGACCCGCATGTTCGACGCCGCCGAAGCGGCGCATGGCGGGGTCGATGTGCTGGTGAACAACGCCGGCATCATGACCCTGGCGGCCGTGGCCCAGACCGACGACGCGAGCTTCGACCGCATGATCGCGGTGAACCTCAAGGGCACCTTCAACGGCCTGCGCGAGGCCGCGAAGCGGCTGCGCGATGGCGGCCGGATCGTGAGCTTCTCGTCGAGCGTCGTGGGGCTCTACCAGCCGACCTATGGGGGCTACGCCGCGACCAAGGCGGCGGTGGAGGCCCTGACCCATGTCCTCGCAAAAGAGCTCGGGGCGCGGGGCATCACGGTCAACGCGATCGCGCCAGGCCCGGTGGCCACCGAGCTCTTTCTGGGTGGCAAGGACCCGGCCACGATCGCTCGCATCCAGCAGATGAACCCGTTCGGCCGTCTGGGCGAGGTCAACGACATCGCGAGCGTCGTGGCGCTGCTCGTCGGCCCCGATGGCGGCTGGATCAGCGGTCAGGTCGTGCGCGCGAACGGTGGCGTGATCTGAGGAGCATGGCGATGAAGTACGTGAGTCTCATCACCGGCGCCTCGAGCGGCTTCGGCCGGCTGATCGCCAACGCGCTCGCCGCGGCCGGGCACACCGTCTATGCGTCGATGCGCGGCCTGCACGACAAGAACGCCGCCCAGGTCGGCGAGGTCGCAGCGTACGCCGAGCGCCACAAGGTCGATCTGCGGACGCTCGAGCTCGATGTCCAGTCGGATCGCTCCGTCGCCTCGGCGGTCGCGGCGATCGTCGACGCGCCGTTCGGCAAGCGGCCGTTCCGCGTCGTCATCGACCCTGCCAGCGACGGCTCCGCCGTCACGTACCCGGTGATCGATCGGGTGCGCGAGGAGTTCCTGCGTCGGATCGGCTTCGCCGATCTGCTGCGACCGACCGACCATGGCGCCGCGTGAGCGCTGAGCGGTCCCGCGCGGCGCGACCCGGGCGGCGCGCCCACGCGGCCGGACCGATCCACGGATGAGGCGCGGCCGGCGCCGCGCGCCGATGGGCCAACCCGCAAGGCACGCGAGGTGCAGAGGCAAGCACCATGACAACCACGACCGTCGGACATCTGGTGGCGAACCTGTTCGCGAAGTACGAGCGCCGCTACCACGACGCGCACCTCGCCGCGATCGCGACCCAGGTGGAGGTCAATCAGCTCCGGCGCACCGGGCCGCGTCGCGTCATCGGCCTCGGCGAGGCGCGCGCGGCGGCGTCGGCGGCGAGAGCCGCGGCCTGGGAGTCGTGGCAAACCCAGGCGTAGCTGGATGCCCGCGACCAGCGCCGGGGGCAAGGGATGAAGATGGCGATCCACGGCAGGACGAAGCGGCGAGGCTCGTCGCGGGCGGCGCATCCGGAGCTTCACCGGAGCGGCCGTGCTCAGTGGCTGCGCGCGGCGGTGCTCGGGTCCGACGACGCGATCGTCTCGACCTCGAGCCTCATGATCGGGATCGCGGCGTCCTCGGCACCCGCGCGCGCCATCCTGGTCGCGGGCGTGGCGGGGCTGGTCGCGGGAGCGATGTCGATGGCGGTGGGCGAATACGTCTCGGTGAGCTCGCAGCGCGATGCCGAACATGCGGACGTCGAGCGGGAGCGCCGAGAGCTCGCGGGGCAGCCCCAGGCCGAGCTCGCCGAGCTGACGTCGATCTACCTGCGCCGCGGCCTCGACGCCGAGCTCGCGGCGCGGGTCGCGGACCAGCTCAGCGCCCACGATCTGCTCGGCGCCCACCTGCGCGACGAGCTGGGCATCGATCCATCCGCGCTCTCGCGTCCGCTGCAGGCCGCGTGGATCTCCGCGCTGAGCTTCTCGCTGTTCGCCGCGGTGCCGATCCTGGCGCTGCTCGCGGCGCCTGCCACGATCCGGACTCCCATGATCGCCGTTGTTTCCCTCGCGAGCCTCGCGGTGCTGGGCGCCGTCGGGGGCCACCTCGGCGGCGCCCCGCTCCTGCGGGCAGCGCTGCGGGTCACCGCGGGCGGCGCGCTGGCGATGGCGGTCACCGCGGCCATCGGGCGGCTGTTCGGGATCGCGGCCGGCTGACGCCCGGAGATCATCGCTGTTGACGACGGCGTTGAAGAATGTTGGCCGCCGGCGAGCGATACCACCTCGCCGAGGCTGCGATCGAATGCGAGGTTCGCGTCGGTTGCCGCGACCTGCACGCGAAGCTCGCCAACGTCGCGTCGGCGACAGCTACACGATCATGAACTGGATCGGCGCGGGGGCCATGGGCAAGGTCGTATAGCCCAGTGGCGTTGCGCTGGAGCCGGTCAGCCGTGCAGGGCGCGCAGCGGGTGCAGCACCAGGTGGATCTCGCCGGCCGTGACCTCGGCGACCGTCGGCGCGGCGGACAGGAGGATCGCGGCCTCGATGATGCGGTCGCCGGCTTCGTGCAGATAGATCACGCGCTTGAGCGGGCGGCGCTTGGTGGCGACCTCCTGGAGATCGTCGAACAGCGTGGGGTAGACGTCGGGGAGCGCGGAGTCGCGCAGCTGGAGGCCGGCGGCGTCGCCGGCGGCGCCGAGAAATTCGAGGAACGCCGGGTTGGCGGCGCGGACCTGGCCGTGTGCGTCGCAGGACGCCATGGGGAGCGGGACGGCGCCGAACACCTCGGCCGCGGCTTTGACGCGGTGGTCGAGCTCGCGGCGCTCGCGCGCGACGTCGCTGATGGTGCGGCGGCGGCCCTGCTGGGTCATGCCCAGCATGCTCATGAGGGCGCGCAGCTCGTACATGAAGGCCTGGACGTCGGGGTGGCGCCTGGCCGGATCTTTGGCGGTGGCGCGGGCGACCAGCTCGTCGGCGCGCTCGTCGAGGCGGTCGGCGCAGTGCTGGGACGGCGGCGGGATCGCGGTGCGCTTGTGCTGGTGGAGCACGTCGGCGATGTCGCCGCTGAACGGCGTGCGGCCGGTGAGCAGCTCGAAGAACACGATGCCCAGGGCGTAGATGTCGGTGGCCTGGCTGACCGGGGCGCCGTCCTGGCGCTCGGGGGCGAGGTATTCGGGGGTGCCGCCTCCGTGCTCGGTGCGGCCGACGTCGGGGCGGGCGAGGCCGAAGTCGAGCAGCTTGACCAGGCGGCGCTGGGTGGTCGTCTTGACCAGGAACATGTTGTCCGTCTTGATGTCGCCGTGGAGCACGGCGCGGCTGTGGATGAAGCGGACCGCGTCGGCGACTTGCCACATGATGTCGCACGCGACCTTGGGGGGCAGCTTGCCGGCGTGGCGCAACTTGCGGTGCACGGTCTGGCCCTCGAGCAGCTCCATGACCATGAACAGACCGAACCGCTCGTCCTGGCCGAAGTCGACGATCGAGCAGATGTTGTCGTGGGTGAACGCCGAGGCCAGGCGGGCCTCGCGGTAGAACATCTCGCGGATCCTGGGGTCGGTGGCGATCGTGGTCTTGATCAGCTTGAGCGCGAACACCTTGCCCAGCGCCGCGTGGCGGACGCGCAGGACGCGGCCCATGCCGCCGCGGCCGAGCTGACCCTCGACGACGTAGCGGCCGCCGATGACGTCGTGCGGAGCGGCGCCCGCGGGACGGCGATCCGGGGGGGCCGGCTCGACAGGCGCGGCGGCGGCGAGGTCGATCGCGACCTGGCTCCTGGCGGACAGCGCCGAGCGGGCGATCGAGGGCAGCAGGGTGCCGGGGGCGTCCTCGATATCGGGGGCGATATCGGAGGGGCGGCTCGGCATCGTTCGATGGTACGGCAAAATCGTGCTATGAGGCCCACTATGGACGACGCGAGCTTCGATGAGGTCGCCCGCGACGAGCTGCACGAGCTCGAGGGCGCGTTCTCGGAAATCGACCCAGATGATGTCGAGGTTTCGACGAGCGATGGCGTGCTGCGCCTCGATCTTCGCGACGGCACGCGGATCGTGATCAATTCGCACCGCGCGGCGCGCCAGATCTGGATGGCGGCGGTGTCGTCGGCGTGGCACTTCGATCCGGCCGGCGATGGCACGTGGCGTGCGTCGCGCACCGGCGAGGAGCTGCGGCCCACGCTGGCGCGCGTGGTTCACGAGCGCATCGGCCTCTCGGTCGCGCTGTAGGGTTCGCCCAAGGATCGTTGTAGTATCGCGGCATGGGCGAGTCGCAGATCCTCATCGTGATCCGGATGTGGGCGGCGGTGGCGTGGGCCGACGGGGAGATGTCCGAGACCGAGGTCGAGAGCCTCACGCGGCTGATCCGCACCGCGGATCTGACCGACGGCGAGCGCGCCGCCGCCGCGCGGTTCCTCGAGGTGAAGGTCGGGCTCCCCGAGATGTACCTCACCAACCTGTCGCCGGAGGCGCGCCACGGCGTGTACCGCGCCGCGTGCCGGATGGCGGTCGTCGACCACGTGTTCTCGGTGACCGAGCGGGCGCTGCTCGATCGCATGCGCAACCTGCTCGGCATCCCCGGCGACATCGCGCAGGAGATCGAGGCCGACGTCCCGGGGATGCTGTAAGCGGTCGCCCTCGCTTCGCAGCGGCCGCCTTCAGGCGACTTGGTTTGGGGGGCCGTGTTCGCCGTCGACCAGCTCGAGCAGGCCGCGCATCGGGATCTCGAGCCAGTCGGGGCGGTGATCGAGCTCGTAGCCGATCTCCGAGATGCACTTCTCGAGCTGGTAGAAGTCGAGCAGCAGGGCGACCTCGGCCGGGTGCGGGGGCAGCAGCGGGCCGCCGCGCAGGGTGTCGCAGTAGCCGCGCAGGAACGCGGCCGAGACCCAGTCGAACCAGGCGTGGGCCCAGGGCGCGACCTGGGTGACGTCCTCGGCGCGCAGCCGGCCGTCGCGCAACGCGGCTTCGCTGACGTAGTCGAACGAGCGCAGCATCGCCGCGACGTCGCGCAGCGGGGAGCGCTTGAACCGGCGCTGCGACAGCGGCCGCGAGGGCTCGCCTGCGAAGTCGACGATCACGAAGTCGTCGCCGGTCCACAGCACCTTGCCCAGGTGATAGTCGCCGTGGACGCGGATGCGGACCGCGTCGAGCCGGCGCCGGGCGACCCGGGCGAGCGCGTGCTCGACCCGCGGCTCGGCGGCCAGGACCTGCGCGGCGGCCGCGCCGGTCGTACCGGTCAGGGTGCCGAGCCGGCCGCGCAGCCGCTCGAACGTGCGGGCCAGGAGGCCGCTCGCCGACTGGTAGAGCGACTGCTGGTACAGGAGGTCGAACGGCTGGGGCGCGAACCGCGGATCCTGGAGGTCGGACGCCAGCGCCTGGTGCAGGCCCGCCGTGCGGATGCCCAGCTGCAGCGCGCGGTCGAGGTAGGGGCCGATCCAGTCGACGACCTGGCCCGGCGGGAGCTCGGCGGCGCGGGTGAGCAGCGTGCCCGCCGGGTGGACCGGCGCTGCGGGGCGGTCGGTGTCCGAGACCAGGCGGTCGAAGTAGCGGTCGAGCGCGTCGAGCGTGAGCTGCCAGGCGTCGCCCTGGTTGGCGACGAAGTCGTGGAGCGTCGCGAGCGTGCTCGGTTCGTGGCCGGCCTCGCGGTACTCGATCGCGCCCGCCAGCCGCGCGACGTTGTGGAACGCGCTGCGCGGACCGGTGAGGAACCGGCCGAGCTCGAGCTCGGTGCTCGGACCCTCGGCGACGATCCGCAGCAGCTCGAGCACGAAGCGGCCGCCGAACTCGATCGAGCTTGTGCGCTGCTCGACGGTGGCCGGGCGCGGCGCGAGGGAGGTGCCAGGCGCGAGCTGGTCGAGCGACTCGAAGGCCAGGCCCGCGAGCTGGCCGCGCGCCGCGCCGAGCGTGCTGCGCGTGCGCATCGCCTCGAGCAGCCGGGCGCCGAACCCGGCGCTGGCCATCGCGTCGATCAGCAGGCCCTGGGGCTGGCGCGCGGCCGGGTCGCCGCCCGGGGCCGTGAACGAGACGCTGGCGATCGCGGTGTGCGGCGCGCGCGTGGGATCGCTCGCCGGGTCGGCGAGGAACGCGATCGGGATCGCGTAGGTCTCGCCGGGGCCGAGCTCGTACTCGATCGCGAGCAGCACCTGGGCGTCTTGATCGCCGGTCGGGATGATGTCGCTGATCGTCGCGTGCTTGATCGCGCGGCCCGCGCCGCGGAACCAGCGGTGCCCGGTCGCGTAGCTGGTCAGCACGCGGGCGAGCTGCGGCCGGCGGGCCGGGACGAGCACCTCCGTCCAGCTGGTGCGGCACACCAGGGTGGGGAGCTCACCGGCGTCCTGGGCGCGCGCGTCGGCCGGCTCCAGCGCGAGCCAGTAGAACCCGTGGGGGCCGAGCGAGACGAAGTACGGCGCCTCGGTGATCTCGGGGAACTTCATCCGGCCGAACACCTCGACCGGGACCTGGCCCTTGAACCGCTCGAGGTTGAGCCGTGCGCACTGCACGAACCGCGACAGGTTGGCGAACACCAGGACGCGGCTGGTCTCGTCCTGCCGGATGAACGCCAGGACGCGCGGGTTATCGGCCGCGCAGAACTCGATCGTGCCGCGGCCGAACACGCGAAACTCCTTGCGCTTCGCGATCAGCCGCTTCATCCACCACAGGAGCGACGACGGGTTGGCCTGCTGGGCCTCGACGTTGATCGACTCGTAGTGGAACTCGGGGTCGATGATCGTCGGCAGGTAGAGCCGTTGCGGGTTGGCGCGCGAGAACCCGGCGTTGCGGTCGGCGCTCCACTGCATCGGCGTGCGCACGCCGTCGCGATCGCCCAGATAGATGTTGTCGCCCATGCCGATCTCGTCGCCGTAGTAGAGGACCGGCGTGCCGGGCAAGGACAGGAGGAGCGCGTTCATCAGCTCGACCTTGCGGCGCACCGTGAGCAGCGGCGCGAGCCGGCGCCGGATGCCGAGGTTGACGCGGGCGTGGCGCTCGGTCGCGTAGGCGCGGTACATCGAGTCGCGGTCCTCGTCGGTCACCATCTCGAGGGTCAGCTCGTCGTGGTTGCGCAGGAACGTCGCCCACTGCGCGGTCTCGGGGATCGCCGGCGTGCGCTGGAGGATGTTGACGATCGGGAAGCTGTCCTCCTGCTCGATCGCCATGAACATCCGCGGCATCAGCGGGAAGTGAAAGTTCATGTGGCACTCGTCGCCGTCGCCGAAGTAGGCGGCGGCGTCGGCCGGCCACTGGTTGGCCTCGGCGAGCAGCATGCGGTTCTTGAACCTGGCGTCGATGTGGCGGCGCAGCTGGCGGAGGAACTCGTGGGTCTCGGGCAGGTTCTCGCAGCTGGTGCCCTCGCGCTCGAACAGGTAGGGCACCGCGTCGAGCCGCAGGCCGTCGACGCCGAGCTCGAGCCAGAAGTCGATCACCTCGAACAGCGCGGCCTTGACCTCGGGGTTGTCGAAGTTGAGATCGGGCTGGTGGGCGTAGAACCGGTGCCAGTAGTAGGCGTTGGCGACCGGGTCCCACGACCAGTTCGAGGTCTCGAAGTCCTGGAAGATGACGCGGGTATCGCTGTAGCGCTTCGGCGTATCGCTCCACACGTAGAACGCGCGGTCGCTCGAGCCGGCAGGCGCGTGGCGCGCGCGCACGAACCAGGGGTGCTCGGCCGAGGTGTGGTTCAACACCAGCTCGGTGATGATGCGGAGGCCACGGCGGTGCGCTTCCTGCAGCAGGTGGGCGAAGTCGCGCAGTGTGCCGTAGTGCTCGTGCACCGCGGTGTAGTCGGCGATGTCGTAGCCGCCATCGCGCAGCGGCGACGGGTAGAATGGCAACAGCCAGATCGCGGTGACGCCGAGATCGACCAGGTAGTCGAGCTTCTCGATCAAGCCCTCGAGATCACCGATGCCGTCGCCGTTCGAGTCGCGAAACGCACGGATGTGAAGCTCGTAGATGACCGCGTCTTTGTACCAGAGCGGGTCGTCGGAGAGCGTCGACGCCGGGTCGCTCGCGGTCATGCCGGACCTCGATCCATGCGGCATGCCAAGCGCGCTTCGCCCGGCCGTGCCCCACGGTCTGCCCTAACGCGCGGTCGGGTTGTCGCCGAACGCGTTGCCGTACACGAGCTGCCAGAACGCACACTGCGCCTTGCGGAAGTCGAGCTTGGTCGCCGGCACCGGCGCGAGGTTGAGGCGGACGTTCATGGTCGAGGTGAAAACCGGCCACGCCGGATCGCCGCTGCCGTTCGGATCGCCGGTCCTGGCGAAGTTGGTCCAGTAGCGCTGGATCAGCTCGCTGGCGGAGGCCGCCTCGGCGGAGAGCGCCGGCGCGGTCCCGAACACCGAGGTCAGCTCCGAGCCGTGGGTCGCGCCGAGGTGGCCACCGGGTGGGTCGAACGCGGAGGCGACCGGGATATCGAAGTTGTACAGATAGACGGTGTTGCCGGCGGCTGCGGCGCGCGACGCGGTGTCGAAAGTCGTGCAGGTCAGGGTCGAATCGCCGATCACGCGCGCGTAGGCGGCGAGGAACGGATTGGGCGGCGCGCTGGCGAACTCCTTGGTCGGATCGTAGAGCCCCTCGAGCGTGCCCTCCAGCGTGCCGTACTGCGCGGTGAGCGCGGCCGCGTAGTCGTCTTGCGACGCGAGCTGCACGCCGCCGACGAACAGCGTGCCTTCGTCGGTGTTGCTGCCGAGCAGCACCGGGATCTGGGCGATCTTGCCGGCCTTGTAGAGCGTCCGCGGCTGATCGGGAATGACCCCGCCATCGCCGTCGAGGGTCGGGGCGAACGAGCCGGGCGAGCCATCGCCCGCGAGCCGGGCCTTGACCGCATCCGACGCCAGGAGATCCGCGGCCGGCTTGGCGCGCAGGCAGGCCAGCACGTCGGCGTCGGCGCCCACGCACCCGAGCTCGGTGGCGACGTCGGTGGCGACCTGCGCGCCCTCGCGCTGGGTCGGCTGCCGCGTCGTGCAGCCGCCGCTCTCGCCGATCGCGGCGCGAAACAGCGGGATGCTGCCGGGCGAGGCGACGTGGAGGCAGACGTCCTGCGAGCCGGCCGATTCGCCGAAGATCGTCACCTTCGCGGGGTCACCGCCGAACGCGGCGATGTTGTCCTTGACCCACTGGAGCGCGAGCCGCTGGTCGAGCAGGCCCTGGTTGCCCTGCGCGGCCCCGGCGCCCTCGGCGGCCAGCGCGGGGTGCGCGAAGAACCCGAACAGGCCGAGCCGGTAGTTCATGCTGACCACGATGACGCCGTGGTCGCCGGCGAGGTGCGCGCCGCTGTAGAACGCGCCGGTCCGGAGGAACGGGACCGGCTCGGCGGTCGAGCCGTTGACGTTGCCGCCGCCGTGGATCCACACCATCACCGGCAGCGGCGCGGGCGGCGGGAACAGCGGGGTCCACACGTTGAGGCTCAGGCAATCCTCGTCGGTGCTGGCGGCGTTCTGCAGCACGGCGCTCGTGATCTGCGCGCACCGCTTGCCGAACTGCGTGGCGTCGCGCGGCGCGGTCCACGGATCGGCCGGCTGCGGCGCCTTCCAGCGCAGCTCACCGACGGGTGGCCTGGCGTAGGGGATGCCGAGGAACTGCCGGCTCGTGCCCTCGACCCCGCCCTGGACTTCGCCGCTGGCGATCGCGATCTTCGTCGGACCGGACAGCGGAGGTGGGGGCGCATCGGGCGCGCCGGGGGCGGCGTCGAGCTCCGGCGCGGGAGTGCCGGCGCGATCGGCGTTGTCGCCGCAGCCCGCGGCCGCGACGACCCAGCTCCACATCGCGAGCGAACAAATGCGGTCCAGCTGTGTCGAGTTCATGGCAGTCCTCTCCCGTCATGCACCAGGTGCCAGTGGCGCCGCAAATTGTCAGTCGAGGATCGCTGCATGTCAATCACGGGCTCGGCGCCTCACCCGGAGCCAACGCGCGCGGTCGCGCGAGGGTGAGCCTGGCTCGGCCTGGCGCGCGCGCAGATCACACCGGGCGATCAGCGCGCGCGTTCGAGCAACACGAGCCGGCTGTCGCGCACGGCCGTGACCTGGCCGGCGCGCACGGTGTACGCGGCGCCGGTGTACGCGTCGCGCAGCGGCTCGGCTTCGGCGAACGCGGCGCCGACCGGGATCGCCGCGCCGGCGGCCACGTCGATCGCCACGACGACGCGATCGCTGGGGCCGGTCGCGTCGCCGGCCGTCTCGGTCCGGCTGAACGCGTAGGGCGCGGTGGCCAGCCGGGTGTGCGCGCCGTGCGCGATCGCCACGTGGCGCGCGCGGAACTTGCCGAGCGCGCGCCAGTGCGCGAGCACCGCCTCGTCGACGTGGTCCCACGGCATGTCGGACCGCGTCGCCTGGGCGGCGTCGGTCCTGGGCGCGATGCCGGGCGGCCGCGCGACCTCGTCGCCGTAGAAGATCTGCACCCCGCCGGGGGCGAGCAACAGCGCGGTGCCGGCCTCGATCAGGTGCGCGCGGTCGAACAGCTCGGTGTCGTGCGACGACAGGTAGCTCAGCGCGTGGGCCGGGCGGCCCTGCATCTGCGCGGCGTAGTCTGCGAACAGCGGATCGAGCGCGGCCGGCTGGCCGGCGGTCAGCGCAGGGAGCAGGGCCGCCACCCGGCCCTGGAACTCGAAGTTGATCATCGCGTCGAACCCGGCGTCGTGCAACGGGCCGCGCGCTGGTCCCAGGCCCCAGAACTCGCCGACCATCCAGAACGGCGCGTCGTCGATCTGCTGGCGCGGGTGCTGGGCCTTCCACGCTGCGAGCGCCGCGGTGGCCGCGCGCTTGAGCTCGGTCCACGCCTCGGGCTCGACGTGCTTCACGGTATCGCAGCGAAACCCATCGATGCCGTAGTCGCGGACCCACGCGGTCAGCCACGCGACCAGGTAGCCGCGCACCGTGGTGTGCGGCAGGTCGGTCGCCCGCGTATCGGCCTTGCGCCGGAGGAACGCCGGCAGCGCCACGGCCTCGGTGCTCTCGGTGCGAAAGTCGGGCAGGAACGCGAGCTGCGACGTCCGATCGTCGCTGCCGGGATCGGGATAGCCGGGCAGGCCGGCGCGGACCCAGGCGCCGCCCCACCAGTCGCGAAAGCTGAAGTTGTTGTAGTCGATGAACGAGTGGTAATCGGCGAGCGTGGCCCGGTCGGCATCCGGCCACAGCACCTCGAGCCCGAGCTGGTGTGCGGTCGCGATATCGAGGTACCCCGGGTGGTTCATCACCACGTCGAACAGCACGCGGATCCCGCGGGCGTGCGCCGCGTCGACCAGCGCGCGCAGATCGTCGGGCGTGCCCAGGTTGCGATCGAGCACCGTGTAATCGAGCGCGTAGTAGCCGTGATAGGCGTAGTGCTTGAACTCCTTGTCACCGCCGACCACCCAGCCGTGGATCTGCTCATAGGGCGCGGTGATCCACAGCGCGTTGACGCCGAGCTCGTCGAACCAGCCGGCGCGCAGCTTCTCGGTGAGGCCGCGCAGGTCGCCGCCGTGAAACGTCGCGACGTCGGCCGCTGGCGTGGCCTCGCGCTGCCGGCCGTAGCTGTGATCGTTGCTCGGATCGCCGTTGGCGAACCGATCGGTCATCACGAAGTAGACGATCGGGTTGTCGGCGAACCGCCCGGGCATCCGCCGGGCGACCGGCGGCGCGACCGGCGTCGGGGCGGGGCGGGGCGCCTCGGTGCCGTGACAAGCCGCGATCGCCGCCAGGGCCGCGAGCCGCGGCCGCACCGTCAGCTCGCCTTGCGCTCGCCGGTGATCGGCGCGGCGTCGGCGGTGCGCGGAAACGCCTTGCCGTCGGCGTCGAACAGGTGCGAGACGTGCGGCTGGATCCCCAGATCGATCGTCTCGCCCTCCTTGGCCAGGCTCGTGCCTTCGCTGCGCCAGAGCGTGAGCTCGTCGGTCTCCGGCAGCTTGACGTAGACCAGCGAGCTCTCGCCGAGGTTCTCGACCAGGGCGACCTCGCCGCGGACGCGCCCGGCGCCGGCGACCGCCGGGGCGCGCTCGACGTGCTCGGGGCGGATCCCGACCGTGACCTGGCTGTCCTTGGCGGCGCGCGTCGCGTCGACCGCGACCGCGATCTCGTGGCCGCCGCGCAGCGCCACGCGCGCGAGCCGGGCCTCGGCGCTGATCAGCGTGCCCGACAGGAAGTTCATCTTCGGCGAGCCGATGAAGCCGGCGACGAACCGGTTGCTCGGGTGGTGGTAGAGCTCGAGCGGCGCGCCGACCTGCTCGACGTTGCCGGCGTTGAGCACGACGATCCGGCTCGCCATCGTCATCGCCTCGACCTGATCGTGCGTCACGTAGATGATCGTCGTCTTCAGGTCGCGGTGCAGCTTGCCGATCTCGATCCGCATCTGGACGCGCAGCGCGGCGTCGAGGTTCGACAGCGGCTCGTCGAACAGGAACGCCTTGGGCTCGCGGACGATCGCGCGGCCGATCGCGACGCGCTGGCGCTGGCCGCCCGACAGCGCCTTGGGCTTGCGCTCGAGCAGCGGCACGATCTGCAGGATCTCGGCGGCGCGCATGACGCGGGCGCGGACCTCGTCCTTCTTCATCTTGCCGAGCTTGAGCGAGAACGCCATGTTCTCGTAGACTGACATGTGCGGATAGAGCGCGTAGCTCTGGAACACCATGGCGACACCGCGCTCTGGCGGCGGCAGGTCGTTGCACCGCTTGCCGTCGATCAACAGATCGCCCGACGTCACCGTCTCGAGCCCGGCGATCATGCGCAGCAAGGTCGACTTGCCGCAGCCCGACGGGCCGACGAACACGACGAACTCGCCATCGTGCACGGTGAAGCTCACCCCGTGGATGATCTCGAGCGCATCGAACGACTTTCGGACATCGCGAAGGACCACTTCCGCCATCGCCCACGATGGGACCACAGCAGGTCGGCGTTGTTCAAGGCGGCGCTCGCGCAGTTGTGCGATCAATTGCGACGATGACGCAGGGAGTCAGTAGCGTCACCGGTTATAGTGGCGACCGATGTTGTCGCGTATCGGCACCGTGGTGGCCGTCGTGGTCGCGCTGTTCGTCGTCTACTGGCTCCACGCGGGCGGCAACCCGATGCTGGCGATCGCCTGGACGTGCGGCTTCGGGCTCGCGCTCTACGTGTACCGCGGGCGCCGCACGTACGCCTATCGCTACCTGTTCCCGGGCCTGGTCAGCGTCGGGTTATTCATCGTGTTGCCGGTCATCTACACGATCTGGATTGGCTTCACGAACTACAGCTCGAAGCACCTGCTGACGTTCGATCGCGCGACCGAGGTGCTGCTGGGCGAGGTCTACCTGCGCGACGACGTGCGCTACCAGTTCACGCTGCACGCCGACGCCGCCGGGTTTCGCCTCGCGTTCAAGACCGGTGACGACGACGCGGCGGACCCGGCGGCGGCTCCCGCCGGCACGGCACTCCCGGCGCGGCCACCGGCGGTGTTCGTGACCCAGCACGCGGTGCCGCTCACCGCCACGGCCGAGCAGCGCGTCGCGGTGGTTCCGCTCGCCACCGCGGGCGTCGCGCTGGGCGAGCCGTTGCCGCTGCGCGACGTGATCGCCCACCGCGACGCGATCCACGCGCTGAGCGTCGAGTTCCCCGACGGGACCACGGCCACGATGGCGAGCCTGCGCGAGTTCACGCCGCACGAGCCGCTGTTCCACCGTAACCCCGACGGTACGCTGACCAACCAGAAGACCCACGAGCGGCTGACCCCCAATGTCAGGACCGGGTTCTACGAGTCGCCGTCGGGCGAGCCGCACGCGCCCGGGTTCCGGACCTACGTGGGCGCCGACAACTACGTGCGCGCGTTCACCGATGAGAAGTTCCGCGGCCCGTTCTTCCGGGTGTTCCTGTGGACGATCGCGTTCGCCGGGCTCACCGTCGTGTTCGTGACCGCGCTGGGGCTCCTGCTCGCCGAGCTGCTCAGCTGGGAGGGCCTGCGGTTCGCCGAGCTCTACCGCGTGCTCCTGTTCCTGCCGTACGCGGTGCCCGGCTTCATCTCGATCCTGGTGTTCAAGGGGCTGTTCAACCGCAACTTCGGCGAGATCAACCTGATCCTCGACCACCTGTTCGGCATCCGCCCCAACTGGACCGGCAACGCGCTGCTCGCCCGGTTCACGATCCTGCTCGTCAACACGTGGCTCGGCTATCCGTACTTCATGCTGATCGGCGCGGGGCTCCAGAAGTCGATCCCGCGCGAGCTCTACGAAGCGGCGGCCCTCGCCGGGGCGGGCCCCCTGACCACGTTCCGCAAGATCACCTGGCCGCTGATCCGAAAGCCGCTGATGCCGCTGATCATCGCGACCTTCGCCTACAACTTCAACAACTTCGTCGTGATCTATCTGCTGACGATGGGCCGCCCGGACTTCCTCGATACCAACGTCCCGGCCGGCGAGACCGACATCCTCGTCAGCTACACCTATCGGATCGCGTTCGAGGACTCCGGCCAGAACTTCGGGCTCGCCGCCGCGGTGTCGACGCTGGTGTTCGCGATCCTCGCGGTGATCTCGATCGTCAACATGCGGCTCACCCGGGTCACCGGCGGCGACAAGCGCTGAACGGAGAAGATGCCCCATGCCCATGGTCCTCGGCAAATCGCAGCGCTGGCGCAAGATCGCCGCGCACGGCTGTCTCATCGCGCTGCTCGCGCTGCTGCTGTTCCCGCTCGCGATGGTGATCTCGATCTCGCTGCGCCCGGGCAACTTCGCGTCGGGCTCGCTGATCCCCGAGCACATCAGCTTCGAGCACTGGAAGCTGGCGCTCGGGATGTCCTACACCGATGCCGACGGCGCGGTGCACAATCCGCCGTTCCCGGTGATGCGCTGGCTGTGGAACTCGCTCAAGGTCGCCGGCGCGACCGCGGCCCTCATCCTGATGCTGTCGACCACGGCGGCCTACGCGTTCGCGCGGCTGCGGTTCCGGTTCAAGACCGGCCTGCTCAACAACCTCATGTTCGCGCAGATGTTTCCGCCGACCCTGGCGCTGACCGCGATCTACGCGATCTTCGAATTGCTCGGCACCAAGATCTCGTGGCTGGGGATCGACTCGCTGGCCTCGGTGGTCGTGGCCAATCTGGCGCAGATCTCACTGCACATCTGGACGATCAAGGGCTATTTCGACACGATCCCGACCGAGATCGAGGAGGCCGCGCAGGTCGACGGCGCCACGCCGTTCCAGACCTTCCGCCAGGTGCTGCTGCCCATGGCGCTGCCGATCCTCGCGGTCGTGTTCATCCTGGCGTTCATCGCCGCCATCATCGAGTTCCCGGTCGCCTCGATCTTGCTGCAGAGCGAGAAGCAGCTGACCCTGGCGGTCGGCGCCCGGCTCTACCTCTACGAGCAGCACTATCTATGGGGTGACTTCGCCGCGGCCGCGGTGCTCAGCGGACTGCCGATCACCTTGGTGTTCCTGCTCGCCCAGCGCTGGATGGTTTCGGGGCTGACCTCCGGCGGCCTGAAAGGCTGACCTCCCGCGCGGATGGTCAACTCGATCGATTGGAGCTGCTCTCCGTCGAGGGAGCACATCCACGATCCACGACATGCTGATGCGCCACGTTGATGGCGGTGTTGCCTGGTCGCGTCACCGAATGGCCAACGCTGCCCTTGGGGGCAACCATAGCCGCGTCCGATTGTTCCGAGCGCTACTCGCCTGCAGCCCGGGCGAAGGAATCATGAAGCTTCATGAGGAGCGTGGTCAGTTGTTTGAGCTCGTCATCCTTCCAATCCGCCAGCACCTCGTTCCAGCATGCGAGCAGCTCGGGTAGCCGATCGTTGAAGTGCGACGTGCCTTTCTTGGTCAGCCGCAAGAGGACGACCCGGCGATCGCCGTGTTTGCTGTCGCGTTCGATGAAGCCCTGCGCCTCCAGGCTGTCGATCAGGCGCGTGGTGGCACCCGTGGCGATGCCGAATTCGCGTGCGAGATCGCCGGCGGTCTCGACGAGACCGGACGCGAACAGTCGCAGCGCCAACCACTCGTTCACGCTGCGGTCCGATTCGGCGAATTTCGCTTGTACGTGCTTCATCAGCAGCTTGTGGACGCGCCGGATGTTGGTGGCCAGCGAGCTTTCGCTCAGAATGTCCTTGGCGCTCAGCCTTGCCACAGTCGCTCCATTTCTCTTCACTGAAGATAAATCGCTGGTATCCGGCGGTGCAAGGGGCACGTACACGACAAGGCGGATGCGATCGGGGTCGCGTGCCTTCGCGTGCGAGCAAAGCCCTTGCATTCTCCTCCAAAAGTGGTATCTCCAGTTGAAGATGATAGCCACGAAGTGGTGTCCGCCGGTCGCCGATGCGCCCGGCGGGTGCTCTACACCGATACGCGCAAACCGACGCGCCCCGCTGACGCGGACAGCGCAGATCAGGAGCCAGCTCCATGCAAGTCGCTCTCACCTATGAAACGTTCGGTAACCCCGCCGAGGTGTTGCATACCACGACGGTTTCAACCTCGACGCTGGGGCCGCACGACGTGCGCGTTCGCCTCGTGCTGTCACCCATTCACAACCATGATCTCATGATCATCCGCGGCGACTACGGACAGTTGCCGTCACTCCCAGCCTTTCCCGGAACCGAGGCGCTCGGGATCGTCGATGAGGTTGGCAGCGAGGTTGTGAGCGTACGCGCCGGTCAGCGCGTTGCGTGCAGCCGTTGGCCGTGTTGGGCCGAAACGTTCGTTGCCCCGGATAGCGCGCTGCTCCTCGTTCCGGACGCCATCGACGACGCCGCAGGATGCCAGCTCATCGGCATGCCGAGCAGCGCGTTTTTCCTGCTCGATGATGCAGACCTTCCACCGGGAGCCTGGCTCGCGCAAAATGCCGCGAATGGCGCTGTGGGTAAGACGCTGGCCCGCGTTGCCAAGATGCGTGGGGTGCCGGTGCTCAACGTCGTGCGCCGAAGCGCTGCGATCGACGAGCTCGCGAAGGTCGGCATCGAGAATGTCGTGGCGACCGACACGCCGGAGTTTGCTCAGCGCGTCGCGGCGATCACCGGCGGTGCGCCGATCATGCGTGGGATCGATTCCGTCGGCGGAGCCGACGCGGGGAAGCTGTTGTCCGTTTTGGCGGACAACGCGACGCTCGTGGTCTTCGGGCTGATGTCGCAGGAGCCGATGCAGGTGGGCTCGGGGGAATTTATCTTCAAGCATAAGAAGGTCGAAGGCTTCTGGGCCGGGACGTTCAAACCGAGACCCGGTAAGCCGGACCGTAAGGCCATCCGCGACGACATCGTGAGGCTCGTCGCGAGCAAACAGCTGGAGCTGACCCTCGAGGCGACGTTTCCTCTGACCGAGCCGGCCGCCGCCGTGACGGCGCACGAAGAACTTGGACGTCGCGGGAAGATCGCGTTCGGCCCTGCTCGATGACGTCCGCAAGCAGCGCCGCGGGCAACGGCGGGACCACCGCCGGCCGCGGCTCGGACGTTCCGTCCTGGAGGTACAGCTCGATCGTGGTACGGGTGGCGGCGGTCCCTGCCAGGCCGGCTGCTCGCAGGCGCCGGACATCATTTCCGACGATGCGGTCGCCGCGCTGATGAAGAAGCTGGCCGCGCTGTGAGCGGCTGATCGAGCGGTAGTTGCTACTTCTTCGCGGCGGGATCGGTGCCCTTGATCCGCAGGGCCGCGCCGTCGAGCGCGTCTTTGGGCTTCTGCCGGCCCTGCGTGATGTTGGTCAGCGCGGACTCCATCGCCGACCAGAACTTGCCCATCTCGGGCAGGCTCGGCATCAGGATGCCGTTCTTGATGTTCACCATCGTCGCGGCGATCAGCGGATCGGCCTCGCGGGTCTTGTAGAACGCCTTGTTGGCGGCGACGCCGATCGACACGTCGCTGTCGAGGACCTTGAGGCCCTCGGGGGTGAGCAGGTAGTTCTCGATGAACTCGATCGCCTCGTCCTTGTTGTTGCTGGCGCGGTTGATCATCGCGCCCTGCACGCCGATGAACGGCTTGGACGGCTTGCCGCCGACCGAGGGGATCGCCGCCACGCCGAAGTCGACCTTGCTCTTGCGCAGGTTGTCCCAGGCCCACGAGCCGCTGATCATCATCGCGATCTCGCCCTTGTTCATCGCCGCTTCCATGGCCGCGTAGGTCGCGCCCTTGGGCATCACGGCGGCGTCGATCAGCTTGGCGAGCATCTCGGCGCCTTTGAGCGCGCCGGCGTTGTTGACGCCGACATCGCTCGCGACGTAGCTGCCGGTCGGCGTGCGGCCGAACGGGTAGCCGCCGTTGGCCGCGAGCAGGGGAAACGTGAAATACGTATTGTTGTAGTCCCAGAGGATCGCGTGCTTGCCGTCCTTGGCGAGCTTCTTGTCGAGCGCGAGCACGTCCTCGAAGCTGGCGGGCGGCTTGGGGACCAGCGCCTTGTTGTAGATGAGGCCGATCGACTCGATGGCGAGCGGATAGCCCCACGTCTTGCTGTCGAACGTGAACGCGTCCCAGCCGATCGGGTCGAACGCCGCCTTGAACTTCGGCTTGGGGCTGACCGGCTCGATGAGGCCCGCCGAGATCCACTCGCCGGCGCGGTCGTGCGCCCAGATCATGATGCTCGGCCCGCCGTGCGCCGACGCGGCCTGCTGGAACTTGGCCGGCGCGTCCTGCGGGTGCTCGACGACGACCTTGATGTTCGTGTCCTTGGTGAACTTCTTGCCGAGCTCGGCGAGCCCGTTGAAGGCTTTATCGCCGTTGATCCAGATCTGCAGCGTGCCTTTCTCGTCGGCGTGGGCGGGCGCCGCGGCGATGACGCCGGTCAGCAGTGTGGCGGCGGCGACGAGCCGGCGCGAGCATGTCAGCTTGAACATCCTGTGATCTCCTTGAGCTCGCACCACGGTAGAGAAACCACGACGACGACGCAATGCGATCTCGGAGATGCCATATCGACGCACCGTGGCAATCGTCGCCAGATGTCGACGTTGCTAAAATCAACGCCAGGGCAATGCCGGGTCAACGCCTGGTCAACGGATGACGAGACGAGCGCGATCGCGGTAGTCGGCGGCGTAGTCCGGCTGGCCCTTGTGCTCCCACGCCTTGGCCAGCTCGCGGCAGCGCAGGGCCTCGAGCGCCGGTGACAGCTCGCCCCCCGCGCGCATCGCGTCGAGCACGAGGATCGCCTCGTCGAGCCGGCCGAGCGCGACCAGCGCCGCGGCGCGGGTGTGCTGAACCGCCGGCACGTCGGGGCGCAGCGCGATCGCCTGCTCGACGAGCGCCAGCGCGTCCTGGGGATCGCGGCCGGCGTCGAGCGCGAGGTACGCGCGGTTGTTGAGCCAGGTCACGCGCTCGGCGGTGTCGAGCGCGACGCCGTCGAACCGGGCGAGCGCGCGCTCGGCGGCGGCGTGGCGGCCCGCGGCGATGTCGCAGCCGGCGCGCGACAGGATCGCGGCGCGCTCGCGGCGGGGCCCGAACGCCAGCGCGGCGATCGCGCGGTAGCGCCGGGCGGACACGCGGTACTGCGCGTGCTCGAAGGCTGCGTGCGCGACCCGCGGCAACCACAGGAGCAGCGCCGCGGTCTCGAGGATGGCGAGCGCGACCGCGATCACGGCCGCGACGCGGCCCAGCGCGGCGCCCACCGCGACCTCGAGGCCGCATGCCAGGATCCAGGCTCCCAGCCGTCCGAGGTGCCGCGCTGCCACGCCCTCAGCGTAGCGCCCCCGCGGCGCGAATGTCGTGCGCCGCCGCCGCTGCCGTGGGGCGCGCCGCGTGGTACAGAGCGTGGTCGATGTCGGACCTGCTGGTGACTCTGGGGAAACCTGCACCCCGGGTGCGTCCTGCGCCCGCCGCGGGTGCGCCGCGCGTCTACGTCGAGACCTACGGCTGCCAGATGAACGTCGCGGACAGCGACCTGATCGGCAGCGTGCTGGCCGAGGCCGGCTATGCCACCGCGGCGCGCGCCGAGGACGCCGACATCATCGTGGTCAATACCTGCGCGGTCCGCGAGAAGGCCGAGGAGCGGGTGATCGCGCGGGCCAGCGAGCTGGGGGCGGTCAAGCGCAAGCGTCCGGGGACCGTGCTCGCCATCGTCGGCTGCATGGCCGAGCACCTCAAGGAGGGGCTCGCCGAGCGGGCCCCCGCGGTCGACGTGATCGCCGGGCCGGATAGCTACCGCCGGCTCCCAGAGCTTCTCGCACAGCAGCGCCAGGCCCAGGCCCAGGCGGCACCGGCGATCGACGTCAAGCTCGACAAGGCCGAGACCTACGAGGGGCTCTCGGGCGCCACCGGCGGCGACGGCGTGTCCGGCTTCGTCACGATCCAGCGCGGCTGCGACAAGTTCTGCACGTTCTGCGTCGTGCCGTTCACGCGGGGGCGCGAGCGCGGGACGCCGCCGCGCGAGGTGCTGCGCCAGGTCCGCGAGCTGGCCGCCGCCGGCTACCGCGAGATCATGCTGCTCGGCCAGACCGTCAACTCTTACCGCTGGGACGACGTGACGTTCGCGCAGCTGCTGCGCGCGGTGGCGGCGGTCGACGGCATCGCGCGCGTGCGGTTCACCTCACCGTACCCGGTCGACTTCACGGCCGACGTGATCGCCGCGATCGCCGAGGAGCCCAAGCTCTGCAAGTACGTTCACCTGCCGGTCCAGTCGGGCTCGGACGCGGTGCTCGATCGGATGCGCCGCGGCTACAGCGTCGCCGACTACCGTGCGATCGTCGCGGCGCTGCGCCAGGCCGTGCCCGAGATCGCGCTGTCGACCGACATCCTGACCGGGTTCTCCGGCGAGACCGAGGACGACCACCAGGCCAGCCTGGCGCTGATGCGCGAGCTGCGGTTCGACAGCGCCTTCATGTTCGCCTACTCGGAGCGCGACCTCACGTTCGCCGCCAAGAAGCTGGCGGACGACGTCGCGCCCGCGGTCAAGCAGCGCCGGCTCGCCGAGATCGTCCAGCTCCAGGAGCGGATCAGCGGCGAGGTGTTCGCCGCCCACGTCGGCCGCCGCGAGCGCGTGCTGGTCCACGGCCCGTCGAAGCGCGATCCGGCGCAGCTGATGGGCCGCACCGACGGCTTCAAGACCGTGATTCTGCCGGCCGGCGTCGGCGCGATCGGCGAGCTGGTCGACGTCACGATCGCGCGCGCGACGATGGCGACGCTGCACGCCGGGTAGCGGTTGGCGGCGTCACGGGCGGCGGGGCAAGGTCAGCGGGAACTGGCCGGGGTCGGCCGCCAGGCCGCTGACCACGAGCCGCGCGCCCGCCGCGTCCGACGTGAACGTCGCGGCGACGCCCACGGTCACGCCGGTGGTGACGAACGTCCCGGGCGCGCTCGGCAGCGCGGCCAGCGGCAGCGCCCCGAAGTCGGTGACCAGCGACAGATAGACGGCCGGGTCGACGACGCCCCAGCCAAAGCCACAGCCGTAGCCCGGCGTCACGCTGGCGTAGGACGTCTGGGTCTGCCACCGACGGCCGCTTCCTCGTCGACCCGTCGCTCGCGGCCCTCGAGCTCGACCTGGCGCCGCGCCTGCTTCGCGTCCACCGCAACTAGCTCGTCGCGACCGCGCATGTCCGCCGCATGGAGCGCGGCGCCGAGCCGGTGCTCGTCGTCGGGCCGAGCCTCAAGGTCCCGGTGTCGCGGGACCGCGCCGCGCTGGTGCGCGAGGCCTTGCTCGCCAGCGCGCTCGGCGCGCCGTGACGTATCACGGCCACGGCGCGACCGCGCGCCAGGGTCACAGCAGGCCGAGCTCGTACTTGAGGTAGTTCGTGTTCTGGTGGAACCAGTACCGCCACCACGGCGGTGCGCCGGGGTACGCGAAGTAGGTTCGATACTCGGCCACGTCGTCGAAGAACTGGAACGTGTCGTCGCGCAGGTTGCCATCGGCGCTCGCGGTGTCTCCCCAGACGAGGTGGACGTTGCCGGTGAACCCCGAACCGCTCGAGGTCTGCAGGTCGCCCAGCGCGCTGGCCGCCGTGATCTCGGTCGGCGGATAGGCCACGGAGAACGCGCGCACCGAGCCCCGGTTCCCGGTCCCCGACGCGCGCTGGATCACGAGCGCATCGAAGCCAGATACGGAGTAGCGCGCCAGGCTGATCTCGTCGTCGGCGGTGATCCCCAGGTTGGCCGGGCCGTACCAGCCCCAGAACCGCGCGTAGTCGAGCCCGGGCCGCCGGCTCTCGTAGACCTGGATCGATCGATCGGCCAGGCTGAACACCAGCAGATCATCGAGCCCGGTGACGCCGTCGGTGTCGTGGAAGTTCCCGGCGTACAGCCGGACGCCGCCGGGCAGGTTCAGGCCGCCCAGGTTCGCCACCATGTTCGGGTTCTCGACGAAGCGGGCCGCGGCGCGATCGAAGCGCCAGAACCTTATCCCGGAGCCGTCCCAGCGACTGTAGGTGACGACCTCGTCATAGCCATCGCCATCGAAGTCGCCCACGGCGAAGCCGTTGCCGCCCGTGGGCGACGACGGCATCGCGTACGTGAACGCGGTATTGTACTCGACCGGCGAGGTCGCATACAGCGTCGAGCCGAACAGGTCGTAGCACACCACGTCGGGCTCAGCGGTCACGTACCACCGGTAGTACGTGCACATGTTGTCCTGACCCGCGCTGGTGAACCGGCCCTTGAACGCGTAGACCGAGTTGGTGCGGATGCACGGCCCGCCGCCGCACCCGCTGAACGTCTGCGCGCCGGTCGCGAGCGGCGCGCCCCCGACATCGGTCAGGTGGGCGGTGACGTCGTAGCCCCCCGAGGTCGCCGACAGCCAGCGATCCGCCGCGCTGCCCACCGGCTGCGCGAAGCTGCCGTTGATCGCGCGCGGATCGGGTCGCCAGGCGCCGCTGCCATCGCGCGCCCGCGCGTGCGCGCCAGGTGACGCGAGCAGCGCCGCGGCACACACGATGCCGCCGAGCACGCCCCGACCGCGCGCTCCCCGGACCGACCGGATCAACACGAACGCCAGCTCCAACCCGATACACTCCATCAACTTACCCATCTTCCGCATCGCCATCTCGCTTTCCGCAACAGGCTTGTTGCAATCGACTTACCATCCACAGAGAAGCCACATCGAAGGACGCAGGTTTCCAGACGGCCGAGCTGCGCTCGGACGCTACCCGCTGGACCGCGGCGCCGCGCTCAGCGCACCGACGACTGCAGGAGCGGCAGCACGCTGGCGCCGAGCGCCGTGGCGCACACCCGCCGATCGGTGAACAGATCGCAGGGGTGATTGAGGTACGTGGTGTACGGATGGCCCCAGCGGCGCGCGGCGTCCGCGTCCGCGCGGATCCCGACGCAGCTCGTCGCGACCAGGTCCGTGGTCGTGCACGCGGGCGTGGGGCCATCGCACGCGCGCGGCGGGTTGGCGAAGCACGGCGTCCCGGCGCCGTCCCGATCGCTGCCCGTCCCGGCGCACAGCCGCGCGGCGAGCAGCGCGTTGCCCTTGTCCCATCGATCGCCGTAGCAGGCGAACTGGTCGCCCCACAGCATCGTGTTCGACGGGAATTGCGGGCTCGCGACGGCGAACAGGTTGCCGTAGAACGCGCCCTCTCGGTAGGTGAAGACCTCCCGCTCCGGCGCCGGGTACTGGTCGTGGTCGGGCGCCACCGGCCCGACCCGGCGAACGTCGGTGGTCATCGGCACCGACGACAAACCTGCCGGAGCTGCCACCATCACGGCGTAGTAGCCGGCGCGGCGCGAGGCGTCGAGGATCGGCCCGTTCGCGGGGCACGTGAACGCGACCGCGTCCGCCGGGGTCGGGCTCGTCGCGAGCCACGTGCCGCCGTACCAGGGCGTGTCCGAAGCCGGGAGCGTCGTCGGGCCAGCGCCGGGCGCGTCGTGATCGCAGCCGTAGATCCCGGCGCATATCCGGACCTCTGCCGGCGTGGTGGCTGCGAGCTGGACGCGCGATCCCGCGACGCACTCGCCGACGAAGCGCGGCGCCCAGCCGCAGTTGCGGTCCCCGGGCGCGCCGGCCCCCGGCGGCCCGCCGCACGGCGCGAAGCTCACGATCGGCGTCCCGTGGTGCTCGCGAAACGCCGGCTGCACGGGGACCTGCGCGGACAGCGCCGTCCCGTCGCCGCGGATCGACAGCACGACCCGCTGGCCGAGCGCGTTGGTCCGCGCGAGCACGCACGCCGACACCCGCTCCAGGCACCCCGCGCTGGGGGCCGCGTCGCGCCACCTTGGCTCGCGGGCAGCGGCGAGCTGGTTGTAGCGATCGCCGCACAGCCCCAGCTCGCCGCGGAACGCGCCGCCGAAGCTCGCGGCCAGCGTCCTTTGCTCCACGGTGCGGGTCGGGAGCTCGACCTCGTCGCACGGATCGAGCGCGCACGACACGACGTACTTCACCAGATCCGCCGCGTACGGGCTCGCGAGCGCGTCGCCGGTGAACACCGCCGCGGTCAGCGGCGCGCCGGCCAGCGCGGTCACGAGCGCCTGATTCTTGGTCAACGCCTGGACGGTGAGCCCGTTGTTGGGCATGTCGTTGTTGGGCATGTCGTTGGTGACGATCGCGGCGGCATCGCGGCACTGCGGCGCCGTCGCGGGCGGCCGCGAAGCCGTACACGCCGCCGCCACGATCGTCCCGAGCCACGCCCGCGGCTCGCCACGACTCGACATCACGGACATCCTCTGATCCCGCTCATGCTCTGCCCATGTGCAAGCGACGCGCCCGGCGGTGTGCGCCGCAACCGGGCGGATCGTCGTGCGCGCCGGGCAGCGCAGCGCGGTGCGCCACGGTTGCACCCGGTTGCACCCTGTTGCGGTGTGGCGGTCACCTCGCCATCTCCTCGAGCGCGGCGAGGATCGGCGGCCGGACATCGGCCAGGCGCCACGCCGCGACGACCTGGCGCGCAAGCCGGGTCGCCAGCGCCGCGTCGCCGCGGGCCTGCGCCACCTGCGCCGCGCGCGCCATCGCGAGCGTCGCCCCGCCCCACAGCGCTCGATCGGCCGCGCTGCGCAGGCCCACATCGATCGCCAGGATCGGATCGCCCGCGGCGGCGAACGCGGTCACCATCGCGTCGGCGAGCAGCCCGACCGCGGCGCCCGCGTCGCGGACCAGCGGCCGCCACGCCAAGGCGGCCGCGGCGGGGGCCCCCGCCGCGAACCGGCGCGCCCCTTCGATGAGCGCCCGGGTCTCCTCGGAGCTGCCACCGCGCAGCCGCGCGGGCGCCACGATCCGCGCGAAGCAGCGCGCCGCCGCTGCGGCGGACCCATGGGCGCAGATCGCCGCGATCTGACGGCGCTCGTCCTCGGACGAGCCGTCGAAGCCGAGCTCGGCGCCATCGATCAGCGCGCCGATCGTCTCGTCGGCCACCTCGCGGCCGCGGCCGATCACGGCGGCGGCGGTGACCGCCTGGACCGCCGCGATCAGCCGCAGCGTGCGCGTCCACCCGGCGTCGCCCGGCTGGGGGCGCAGCTCATCGCGCGCCGCCGCGAGCGCGGCCCCGAACCGCGCCTCGCTCAGGTCGAAGCGGATCAGGAGCAGCGCGCTGGTCCGCTGGTGCACCGGGTGGTGGCTGGTCGCGAGCCGCTGCGCGATCGCCCCGGCGTCGGCGCTGTGGCCGCCACGGATCTGGCGCTCCGCCAGATCGCTCGCGAGGTTGGTATCGAACGGCGACAGCGCGTAGGCGCGCGCCGCGAACGCGCGCGCCTTCTCGGGCGAGCCGGCGGTGCGCGCCGAGTACCACCATGCGTAGCTTTCCCACGGCGCCCAGACCTGCCAGCGCGCCGCGACCCGGCGCTGGATCGACGAGCCGTCGGCGATCGACATGAGCTGCCCCCAGCCGCCGCACCACTCGCCGGTCGGGTTCTTGGGCTCGTCGTCCACCGCCGCCTGCGCCCAGGCCAGCGCCTCGCGCGGCGCCGACGCGAACACCAGGCACGACAGCGTCGCGGCGAGCGTCGAGCGCGCCCACGCCGAGGTCGCTGCCTGGTAGTGCGCCTCGAGCGCCGCGCGCGCCGCCGCCAGATCGTGGCCGAGCATGTGCTCGACCCGCACCCACGCGGTCAGCGCGCCGGGCGACGTCGGCGCCGGCGGGACCACCTCCGGCGGGGCCTCGCCGAGCTGGTAGCGGCACACGTAGCGCAGGAACGGCGCGAGGTCGGTCGGCGCGGCGGCGAGCCCCGCACACTCGGCCTCGAGCCCACCGGCGTTGGCGACGAACGCGAGCTTGAGGTCGGTGAGCCGAACGAGGGTCGCCGCGTCGGCCGCGCGGGCGTAGTCCGCGACCACCGGATCGGGCGCGCGCGTGGGGATCGCCGCGGCGTCGAGCATCGGCTGCATCGCGCCACGCACGGCCTCGACCAGCCCGGCCGCCTCGGCCTCGCCGCGCGCGAGCGGGTCGCCATCGGGCCGGCGGAGCACCAGCCGGACCCGGAACCCCGCGGCGCCGTGCGCGACCTCGCCGTCGAGGTACGCCTGCCCGCGCCGCCGCGCCTCCGCGAGGCTGCGCGCGCGCGCCTCGGGTTGCGCAAACGGATCCGCGTCGGGGTCCTCGACCGCGGCCAGCGCGAGCAGCTCCGCCGGGACGCGCGTCCTGGCCGGCAACCCGCCGAGCACGGCGCGCGCCCGCTCGCACGCCATCGCGGCGGCCGCGGCCCCGAGCCAGGCGCCCTGCGCCGGCGCGCCCTCGGTGTCGAGCATCGGACACGCGAGCACGGCGTCGCGCTCGCCCAGCGGCGACGCCGGTCCTGCCCACGGCGCGAGCTGCCACGCGGCGCAGGCCACGCCCACGACCACCCCCGCCACCAGCGCGCGCGCCCGCCACCGCCGTGCGCCGCGATCGGCCGCGCGCGGGCCTGCGCTCGTCGCGGCCTCGGTCCCGCCCGCGGCCGCCGTCGCGCCCGCAGGCCCGTCCACCGGCAGCCCCGCGCAGGCGCTCGCCGCCGCGGTCGTGTCCGGCGCCGCGGTGATCGCGTCTTGCAGCGCGGCCGGCAGGTCGACCCCGAGCGCGGCCCCCAGCGCGGCCACCGCCGCGAGCGCGGACGGAAACCGCTGGTCCGGAACCCGCGCAGTCGCGCGCGCGAACCAGTCGTCGAACCCCGCCGGCAGCGTCACCCCCGCGGCGCGCGCGCGCACGGACGCGGGCTCCGGCGGCCCCTGCACTGCGACGAGCCCAAACCCCACCGGATCGAGCGCGCTGGCCTCGGTCCAGTAGGTGCGGCCGACCAGCAACGTGAACGCCAGGAGCCCGAGCGCGTAGAGGTCGGTCGCGGTGCCGACCCCGCGACCGCGGAGCTGCTCCGGCGCCATGTACGCCGGCGTCCCCGTGACCCCGGTCGTCGCGGCCGCGCGCGGGCCGACCCGCCGGGCGATCCCCAGATCGAGGAGCTTGATCCGCGCGGGCTCGCCGGGGGGCTCGTGGAGGAACACGTTGCTCGGCGTCAGATCGCGGTGGACCACGCCGCGCGCGTGGACGCGGCCCAGCGCGATCCCGAGCTGCGCGAGGTGCTCCACGACCTCCGCGGCCGGGCGCGCCCCGAGCCGGTCCAGCCGTTCGCCGAGGTTTTCGCCCGCGAGCAGCTCCATCACCAGGAACAAGCGATCGCTGTCGGGGTCCACGCCGGTGTCGGTCACCTCGACCAGCGCGGCGCTCTCGATCCGGCTGCCGATCCGCGCCTCGAGCTCGAACCGGGCCCGCGCCTCCGGATCGTCGGCCGCGTGCGCGTAGGTCAACTTGAGCGCGCGCGGTCGATCGAGCGCGGTGTCGACGACCTCGAACACCTCCGCCATCCCGCCGCGCGCGAGCCGCCGGACGATCCGGTAGCGGCCTGCGATCAGCGTCCCGGGCTTCATCGCGACGCTCCGTTCACCGGCGGAACGTCGCCGGATCCAGCGCGAGCCGCTTGAGCCAGCGCTGGACCTGCATGCGCGCCTTGCCCATCGCGCGCGCGACCGCGGTCACGTTGCCAGCGTGCGCGCGGAGCAGCGCGACCAGCTCGTCGCGCAGCGCCGCGTCGTGCGCGATCGGGGCGACCTCGACCGGCGCCGCCGTGGGCAGCGCGAGGTCGGCCGCCTCGATCGCGCGCCCGGGCGCGCGCCGGACCAGCGCGCGCGCGATCGCGTGATCGAGCTCGCGGACGTTCGCGGGCCACGACCAACCCACCAGCGCGCGCAGCGCCGCGATCTGGAGGGTGAGCGACGCCGCCTCGCCGGGGCATCGCCGGCGCAGGATCTCGGCGATCATCAAGCCGAGGTCCTCGCGGCGATCGCGCAGCGCCGGCAGCGCCACCCGGTAGCCGGTCAACCGCGCGAGCAGATCGGCGCGGAACCGCCCCGACGCCGCGAGCGCATCGAGCGGCTGGTGCGTCGCCGCGACCACCCTCAGATCCACCGCGACCGCGCGGGTGGCCGCGATCGGCAGCACCTCGCGCTCCTGCAGCGCGCGCAGCAGCGCCGCTTGCTCGGCGAGCGGCAGATCGCCGATCTCGTCGAGCAACAACGTGCCGCCGTCCGCGGCTCGGACCAGGCCGAGATGATCGGCGACCGCGCCCGGGAACGCCCCGCGCCGCCAGCCGAACAGCTCCGCCGCGATCCGCTCCCGCGGCAGCGCCCCGCAGTTGACCGCGACGAACGCGCCGGCCCGCCCCGACGCTGCGTGGATCGCCCGGGCGATCACCTCCTTGCCGGTCCCGGTCTCGCCCTCGACGAGGATCGCGAGCGTCGACGCCGCCATCCGCGCGACCTCGTCGAGCTGGGCCTGGATCTCAGGCACGACGGACCCCAGGCCGACCGCGGTGGTTCGCGGCCGGATCACCGCGTCGCCGTCCTGGCGGATCGCCTCGCGGTAGCGCAGGACCGCCTGGCCCACGTCGACCAGATCGCCATCGGCCAGCGTGGCGCGCTCGACCCGCGCGCCGTTGACGAACGTGCCGTTGCGCGAGCCGCGATCCTCGACATGCCAGCGGCGATGGACGAACACGAACCTGGCGTGCGCAGCCGACATCCGCGGATCGGCGAACCTGAGCTCGACCTGGCGCGGATCCGCCGGGCGCGGCGTCACCGCGGTCGAGGTGCCGCGGCCGAGTTGGACCTCGTCGAGGCCGCCGAGCCGGACGCCGAACGGCGGCGCGAGCGGGCGGTTGCCCTGCGCGATCATGAACAGGCACGCGCCGAGCGCGACCTCGGCCCCGACCGCCGGCGCGGTCGCCGGCTGCGTATCCCCTGACATCTGACCTGCCATCACGCGCGCGGGCGAGTGTACGCCGCGGCGCCGCGTTCCGCCAACGTGCGGGGCGCACGGCGCCGCGTGGTGCTCGTCGGGACTCCCCGCACCGCGCGTCGTCCATCGTCACGGCACGTCGCCGGGCGACCCGACCCGGATCCGGGCGCGCGTGCGCGAGCCACCGGTCGGGTTCACGGCGAACGCGAGCGCGCCAGATAGCTCGCGGCCAGATCGCGATTCTGCGCCACGGCGTCGCGCTGCCGGATCTCCGTCAGGACCCGCCGTCGTGCTGCTCGGGCGCCATGTACGGCAGCGTGCCTGCGCGGCCGGCCTCGCCGCCCTCGCCCGCCAGCCCGAAGTCGAGCAGCACGAGGCGGTCCGCGGTGCACAGCACGTTCGAGGGCTTGACGTCGCGGTGCACCGTGCCGGTGGCGTGCAGAAAGCCGAGCGCCGCGGCGAGCTGCGCCATCGCGCTGCGCAGCCGTGCGAGATCGAGCGCGCCGCCCGGCCGCACGTGGCGCAGGAACTCGGCGCCGTCGATCAGCTCCATGGAGAAATGGAGAAGAACCACCGGCGGCGTCGTCGAACAGCTCGCCCAGCGACACCAGGTTGGGGTGCGCGAGATCGTGCAGCACCAGGAACTCGTCGCGCAGCCGGTGCATCGCGTCCAGCGTCGCGGCGTGCAACATCTTCAGCGCGACCGTGCACCCGCGGTGATGATCGCGCGCGGCGTACACGACGCCCATTCCGCCACTCCCGATCGCGCGGCCGATCTCTACAAGCGGGCGCTCGCGCTCGCGGCCCACCCGGCGGCGCGCGTGGTCACGCTGTACGCGCGGCTCGGCGACACGCTGACCAACGCGGGGCGCGGCGCGGCGGCCGCCGAGGCATATCTCGCCGGCGCCGCGCGGGCCGCCGGCGACGCCAGCCTCGAGCTGCGCAACCGCGCGGCGGCGCAGCTGCTGCGCTCCTGCCACACCGATCGCGGGCTCGGCGTGATCGATCATGTGCTCGGCGAGGTCGGGCTGCCGAAGGCGACCCGGCGGTGGCTGCCGATCGGATCGAGGACGCGTGCACGGCGCTCGGCACCCACCCGGTGGCCGAGCCGGTGCCGCGCTTGATCCACGCAGGTCTCGCCGTCCTGCGCGGCGATCTCGGCGCGGCGGTCCGGGGCTACCGCGCTGCCGCCGCCGGGTTCGACGCGATCGACATGACCGGTGCCGCCCGACGCGCGGCGGCCGATCGACGAACCCGGTCGGTGACGCCCGACTCGACGTCATGGGTCATCGTCATGCGCCGAGGGGCTCACGACCGCCGAGACCCGCTGGGAGTGCTGGACGCCGCCAGCCGCTCCCCCGGCGGGGAGATGCTGGCGATGAGTACATCTTCAATACAAGCCGAAAAAGCCGCCGCGCGGCGAGGAGCTCGTGTATGAGCACGCCCGCAAGTACCAGCTGTCCGGCGCCTACATCCGTCACGCCTGCTTGCGCGCGGCGTCTCTCGCGGCGCAGGAGGAAACCTCCGTGCATCAGCACCACCTGGAGCGCGCCGTGGCGTTAGAGTTCGCCGAGGTGGGCAACCTGTCCACGACCGAATCGATTGCATGCGGGGAGGGAACCGATGAGTCACGACCACGACGAACGCCGCCGCCGCGACGAGCAGCAGCGGTCCGCGCCGGGCACGCCCACCCATTCCGATGCGGTCGCGCCGGGCCAGGTCAGCCGCAGCGCCCAGTTGCGCCGGCGCGAACCCGGAGCCCTCGCCGTTTGTGGCGGCCATGCGACGTATAGCGAGCGAGACGTCGTTGCAGCGCGAGGCGCCTCCGGTCGCCGATCCGACCCCGTCCACGCCGGTTCAGCTGCGCTCGGCGGAGCCGCCGCCGCCGCCCGCCGCCGATGCGCCCAAGGCGGCCGAGTCGGAGTCGTTGGTGCCGAGCGACGGTGATGCGATGCCGCCGCTCGAGAAGCTCGCGCCGCACGGCGTGCCGGCGCTCGCCACCGGAGCAGCGAGCGACGACCACGTTCATGAGGCAGCGCAGCGCGGCGTCGCCGGCGCCGGATCTGCGCTGCCCCACGGCGACGCGATCCAGCGCGCGTTCGGCCGACACGACATCAGCGGCGTCCAAGCCCACGTTGGGGGCGAGGCGGCGACCGCGAGCCGCGCGATCGGCGCCGAGGCCTACGCGACCGGCGACCACGTGGCGTTCGCCGCTGCACCCAGCCTCCACACCGCCGCGCACGAGGCCGGGCACGTCGTCCAGCAGCGCGGCGGGGTGCAGCTGAAGGGCGGCGTCGGCGAGGCAGGTGACGCGTACGAGCAGCACGCGAACGCCGTGGCCGATGCGGTCGTGCAGGGCAAGAGCGCCGAGGCCTTGCTCGATCCGTACGCTGGAGGGTCGGGCGGCGGCGCCGCGCATTCGGCGGGCGTGCAGCGCTACGAAGCCGGCGAACACGCGAAGACCGGCGACACCCAGGACGAGCTCAAGAAGGCCTACGCGCCGGTCCAGTACACGGTCGCAAAGACCGACACCTTGGAGGGCATCGCCGACAAGCTCAAGATGACGCCGGACGAGCTCAAGACGGCGAATCCCGGCAAGGTCAAGAAGGTGCCCGCGGCTCCCGGCAGCAAGAAGATGGTGGACGGCTTCGCGCCCGGCGACCAGATCGGGATCCCGCAGAAGCTGAACGAGATGGCGCGCGACGCTACCAAGGACCCCTCCATCATGATCACGGTCAACGGAGTCGTCCTCGACTACGGCACCGCGATCGCGATGGGCGGTGATCTGTTCGGCTCGCCCGAGGAGATGGCGAAGGCATCGCCCGAGGAGCTGAAAGCAATCGCCGCTCTCGTCGTGGAAGAGAAGCAGACCGGCAAGCTCATCACCACCGAGCGCTGGATGGCAGCGACGCACGGCCGTTATCTCGGTCTCGCCTCGAAGAACGAGCCGCACTTCGCGCCGTCGAACCCGAGCTTCGTCGCGGTGTCGGGACAGTCCACCGGCGATCACAAGCAGTCGTGGGAGAGCAACCATCGGCAGGCCCTGGATGCCTCGCGAGCGGGCGACAAGGACAAGGCGCTCTTGACCAACGCATTTGCGGATCACTTCCTCACCGATTCGTTCTCGGCCGGACACCTGTTCAACAAGCGCGACGTCATGGAGAAGTTCAACAGCCAGCTCCCCACGACCGGGAAGGGTGATAAACGCAAGTTCACGGAGGGCTCCGAGAAGTTCTTCGATGGGGTTGCCGCTGCCGCTTTCGTGGGTGCCGTGGCGACGGAGTTCTCGAAGTACGAGACCGCGGAGCGGATGTACGGATTCCATCCCAACATCAACTCGGTCAGCCGCTTCTCATCCCTGCTGCAGGGCGTCCATTTGGAGAAGCCCGAACTCCTGGAGAGCGCCGTCGCAAAAGGCATCCACGACAACCTGAACACCCATCCCGGTGGCATTCCTGTCGACAATGCACTCGGCGAGAAATGGCCGCTTTCAGGAGATGGCACGCTGAACGCACAGACGCTGGCGATCGCGCGGCGCGCCGTTGCGCAGTCACAGCAGAACGTGATCGCGGTGTACCGCAGCCCGACCGAGCCAGACTTCGCCGCGGCGTTCAAGCGCGTGTGGGATTTCACGCCGCGCCCAACCGCGGAAGGACGCAAGGACGTGACGCAGGCGATCGACGGCGGGGCAGACATCAACATCGCGCAGCTGCGCGCCGCGATCGTCGACCTCATCAAGGGTAACTATCTGACGATGCTCGAGGAGCTGGTGAAACTCAACAAGCTGCGGAAAGCATGATGATGAGGGCACCGATTGCACTCGTTGTGCTCGTATCCCTGGGAGGTTGCGCGATGCGAAGCGAAGAACGACTACTCGCCGTCGGCGGCGTGCACGCACTCGAAGGCGCCGGGCCATGCCAGCTGAAGGACGTCGAGCCCGCCTCGGCGCTGGAGGATCTCCACTGGAAGGATGCGCTGGTCGTCCGCGCTCACGGCGAGGGGCATGCCGAGCTGGCTTGCGGTGATCATCGAGTCCGGCTCCAGCTCGTCAAGCCGGACCGGCTCGAGCTCATGTTGGTCGATGACCACGTGGCGGTCGGGAAGCGGTTCCAGGTGCGCGCGGTGCCCCGCGACCGCTCCGGCCGCGAGCTCGAGATCGGCAAGTGGACCGAGATCACGTGGCGCGGCGATGGTGTGGTCGCTCCTGACGACGACAAGTCTGCTGGCGAGTTTGGCCTCGCGTCCACGTCCTTCGGAGTGCACGGGTTCCGGGCCTCCGCGGCGTCGGGCGGCACGGTCGAGGCGCGCCTGGGCGAGGCGGTTGGGACGCTGCGGGTCACCGCGAGCCCATAGCGCACCGCGGCGCGGCGCCTGGTGAGCGAATCAAGCC
>Ga0302322_100000396_pt1 | contig 33314 bp, 31 predicted proteins | sample Fen_T0_2_FD_203757 | JGI IMG/M metagenome (GOLD analysis project Ga0302322, IMG submission 203757) | Peat permafrost microbial communities from Stordalen Mire near Abisko, Sweden - Fen_T0_2 | ecosystem: Environmental > Terrestrial > Soil > Wetlands > Permafrost | place: Sweden: Abisko...
CGATGACTTCGCTCGTGGTCAGCGAGTCGACGGTCGGTGGCGTCAGCCCTTGCTCACCCGGAGGGTCGCCGGCGGGACGACCGCCGCCAGGTCAATCCATCAACTTGATTCAGCGCAGCTTCGACGCCAGCTGGGCGAGCAGATCGTGATCCGCGGCGAACTTCTTCACGACCTGCGGCGCCACGGTGCCGGCGTCGAGGAGCCGGGCGAGCGAGCGCTCGAGCGGGATCATGCCGGCGTCGCGGCCGGTCTGGATCGCCGACGGCAACATCTGGAGATCGCCCTTGCGCATCAGGTTGGCGACCGCGGCGGTCACCGGCACCAGCTCGATCGCCGCGGCGCGGCCGCCGTCGCGGCGCGGCAGCAGGAACTGGGTGACCACGCTGCGCAGCACGGCGGCGAGCTGCCAGCGGATCTGGCGCTGCTGGCCCTCGGGGAACGCGTCGATCATGCGATCGATCGCGCCGGCGGCCGACGGCGCGTGCAGCGTCGCGAGCACCAGGTGGCCGGTCTCGGCGGCGGTCAGCGCGGCGGCGATCGTGTCGCGATCGCGGAGCTCGCCCAGCAGGATCACGTCGGGGGCTTCGCGCAGCGCGGCGCGCAGGCCGGCGGCGAAGCTCGGGATATGGCTGCCGAGCTCGCGCTGGTGGACCAGGCCGCGGCGCGGGGTGAACCGGTACTCGATCGGATCCTCGAGCGTGATCACGTGGGCGGCGCGCCGCTGATCGAGCAGATCGATCAGCGCGGCGAGCGTCGTCGACTTGCCGGCGCCAGTCGGCCCGCACACCAGCACCAGGCCGTCGCGGAGCTCGATCAGATCGCCGAGCTCTGGCGGCAACCCGAGCTCGCCGAGACCGGGCACGGCGTCGCGGATCAACCGGGCCACCAGGCCGGCGCCGTTCAGGTGATCGAACGCGTTGACGCGCAGCCGGGTGCCGGCGAGCTCGAGGCTGTGATCGGTATTGGAGCCGAGCGCCGCGACGCACCCGGCCAGCTCGGCATCGTCGAGCGGGAACTCCAGCGTCTCGAGCCCGCCCGCGATGCGCAGCCGCACCGAGCCGGTCGAGACGATCGCGTCGGACGCGCCGCGTTCGCGGGCGATCGCGATCACCGGCGCGATCAGCTGGGCGAGCCGAGCCAGCCCCTCGGTGGTGCGCGACGCGCGGGCGGCCTCGTCGCGGCCGCTTGGCGGTGGCGGAGCGCCGGGCGGCGGCGCGGTACCGGGCGTGGCCGGCTTGGCCCACCACGCGCTCGGCTTGGCGTCGGCGGGCCCGGCCGGTGATGCCGCGGGCGCGGCCGGCGCCGCGGCGGATTTGGCCGGCCGCACGACGATGCGCAGCCCGCCCGGTGTGCGGTCGATCGCGATCTGGTACTGCCCGCCCCCCGGCTCCTGAAACGCGACCGAGACCACGCCTTCGGCGGCCTTGCCGGCGAGCAGCGGCGTGGCGAACTCGGTGAGCAGCTGCGGATCGAGCGCCGGCATCGCGAGCGGCTCGACCTGGCCCCGGCGGCGCAAGCTGGGTACCTTGCCGCCCTCGAGCACGATCGCCTCGGCGTCGCGCAGCGTCATCACGCGCAGCAGGGACAGGATGGCGGACATAGCGCTGTGTGCCAGCAACGGACGCGCCACGCCAGCGGGGGCGCACGCAGCGCCCGCAGCGGCCCACCGCGCGCCACAATGGCACCGCGCGGTCCTGCCAGCGCCACTCTGACGCGCCGGGTCGCTACCGCAGCTCGAGCGCGAGGCTCAGGACCTCGTCGCCGGCGCGGACCGTGGTGCGGGTCGTGCCGCGCGCGGTGACCTTGGTCGCCACCACGGCGAGCTCGCCGGTCGGGCAGTCGTGGATGCGGAACTCGCCCTGGCCGTCGGTGTCCGCCTCGCAGGTCGGGCCCCCGCCGAACGCCGCCGCCGCGACGACGTGCGCAGCGGCGATCCGCTGGCCGCGCGCGTCGCGCACCGTGCCGCCGATCAGCGAACCACGCGCCAGCTCGATGAGGATATCGCGCACCGACGTGCCGCCCGGGGCGTTCGCCGCCGGGACGTCGAGCTCGCGGCTGTACGCGAGGTAGCCCGGCAGCTTGATCGCGACGCGCCAGCGGCCCGGACGCAGCGGCCCGAGCTTCCAGCGGCCGACCTTGTCGGTCGACGCCTCGGCGAGCGCGTTGCCCGGGCCTGCGGCGGCGAGCGTCACGCTCGGGAGCGCCGCGCCGCTGGCGGCGTCGAGCAGCGCGCCTTCGACGCCGCCGCCCAGGGCGAGCCGGAGCCGCAGGCGTCCGGGATCCCCGGTCGCGGCGACCACGTCGACATCCTCGGACGGGTACGCCGGGTGGGTGATGTGGAGCCGTAGATGGCCCGCGGGCAGCCGGTCGATCGCGAACGTGCCGTCGGTGGCCGCGGTCGTGCGGCGGCCATCGCTGGCCCCGCCGGCGACCTCGAGCTGCGCGCCCGCGACCGCGGCGCCGGTGGCGTCCTCGAGGATGCCGGCGACCGCCGCGTCGGCGACCGCGAGCACGAGATCCTCGCGGCGCTCGGCCGGGGCCTGGCCACGCACGGCCGCCAGCGCCATGGTGCGCCGGGCTTCGCCGTGGCCGTACGCGGTCGCCCGCAGCTCGATGCTCCCGGCGACCGGCCCCAGCCTGTACCCGCCCGCGTCGTCGGTGAACGCGTCGATGCTGGCGCCGCCGGCCTCGCCCGCGCCGCTCGGCGTGGCGGTGAGCTGCGCACCGATCACCGGTGCCCCGTGTTGATCGGTGACCTTGCCGGTGAGGATTGTCCCGGCGGTCGCGATGATGTCGATCCCGGTGATCTGCTGGCCGGGCTCGATCGCGAGCTCGGGGCCGCGCGCCTCGGCGAACCCGCTGGCCGCCGCGAGCACGGTGACCTTGCCGCGCGGCAGCCCGCGGATCCGGTACACGCCGTCGGCGCCCGTGATCCAGATCGGCACGCGCGCCGGGTCGACCGGCAGCGCCGGCGGCTCGCCCGCCAGGCTCGGATCGATCGCGATCGCGGTCTGCGCGACGTGCGCCCCTGGCGGCGGAATCGGCGGGATCGGACCGACCATCACGCCGAGCTCGCCGCGGGCGACCAGCTCGGGGTCGCCGCTGCCGCCCGCGCTGCCCGGCGCGAGCACCGGCACCGGCGCCGCGGTGCGCCCGCTGAACCGCCGCAGCTTGTCGCGATCGACCTCGGCGGAGATCTCGGTCGCGTGCGCGCCGGTGGTCAACGCTCGCACCGCGGCGCCGGCGAGCGGGTGACCGTCGCCATCGAGGACGCGGCCCTCGACCGTTCCGCCACGGGCCAGCGCGAGGTCGGTGATCCCGTGGCCGGCGTCGAGCTCGACCCCGCCGGGGCTCAGGTAGCCGGGCACGAACGCGTCGGCGATCCAGCGGCCGCTCGGCACGCCCTCGATGCGAAACACGCCATCACCGCCGCTGCGCGCGTAGCGCGGCGCCTGGTCGTCGCCCGAAGGCCGTAGCTCGATCGCCGCCGCCAGTCCGGTGCCCTCGTCGCGATCGATGACGCGGCCGACGACGATCGCCGCGGCCTCGAGCCGCAGCTCGACCGGCCCGAACGGCCCCGCGCCGAGCCGCGCGACGCGCACCGTGCGGGCCGCCAGCGCGGCCTGCCACGCGAACAGCTGGTAGCGGCCCTCCGGGAGGTTCGCGAACCGAAACCCGCCGGTGGCGCTGCTGCGGATCTCGATCGTTCCGCCGATCGCGTCGCCGCGCAGCGCGACCGGGGCATTCGCGACCGGCTTGCCACCATCGGTCACCGTGCCCTCGATCGCGACCTGACGAGCCACGACGATCCGCGCCTCGTCCGATGGCACCGGCACGTAGCGCAGCTCGGCTGGCAGGAGGCCCGCGCCGGTGACCCGCACGCGGACCCGACCCGCGGCGAGGCCGCCCAGCACGAAGCGCCCGTCGGCGCCGGTCAGCGGAGCGACCACGACCGCGGGCAACTCCGACGAGCCGCCGGCGCGCGATTGCGCGGAACCACCAGCACGCAGCGACTCCGCGGAACCACCAGCACGCAGCGATTCTGCGGAGCCCACGCGGGCCGCTGAACCGGCGGCGGGCGAGCTCGCGACACCTTGCGGCCCTGCGGTGCCACTTGCAAGAGCGACGGCAGCGCCGGGGGGCTCCGCCGGGCGCGCCGATTCCGCGGAATCCGGCGAACCCACGGTGCCCACGCCCGGCGCACGCGCCAGGGCGCCATGCTCGGGCTCCGCGCTGACCTCGGCCCCGGCGACCGGCAGCCCCGCGCCATCGACGACGAAGCCGGTCAACCGAACGCCGGTCTCACCCGCACTGGCCAGTGCAGGCCCCTCCGGCGCGCGGATCGCTGCCTTGCTCGTCGACCCAGCAGCCGGCGCCCGAAGATCTGCGCGGTGGGATCGGCCCGCGAGCACGAGCACGACCGCCACCGCGACGCCCCCGAGCGCGCCGGCGATACCCGCGCGCCGTTGCCAGGCGGGCCGAGCCACCACGGCGACCGGCGCAGCACCACCTTCTGCCGCCGCACCGGGCGGCGCGGCCGTTGCCAGTGCGTCCGCAGCCGCACCTCCGTTTGCCGCCGCAACGGGCGGCGCGACCGTTGCCATCGCGTCCGCAGCCGGCACGTCCGCGGCCCCCAGCAGCTCGCCTGCCAGCGCCCCGGGCACACCAGGCGCTGCGTTCGTGTCCTCGATCGCCATCCGCGCAGCGGGCGCGCCATCCGTCACGGCGTGCAGCTCGTCTTCCGGCGGCGATGGCGTGCCCGCCGCGCCACCGGGCACGGCAGCCGGTGTCCCCACCCCCGTCGGCTTGTCCTGCGACACGTCGGTGAAGATACCCAGTTTTGGGCGACGCGGCCCGGCAACCCACCAGCGCGACCTGCGGTACGCTGTGCCGGTGTCGTTGTTCGCGAACCAGCGTGAAGCGACGGTCGCGTCCACGGTCGCGCTCGTCGAGCAAGCGCTGCGCGACCTCGGTCACCCGACCGAGGCCCGCCGGCCCGCCGATCCCGGGGCTCGGCCCAGCTGGCAGATCGTGACCGGCGCGGCGACGGCGCAGGTCGCGGTGGTCGATCGCGACGCGTTCCCGCACCTCCGGGTCTCGGCGGTGGTGATGACGCTCGACGCGGCGGTGGATCGCGCGGCGCTGTTCGCGCACCTGCTCGCGCTCAACGCCGAGCTGTGCGGCGCGGCGTTCGCCACCGAGGGAGATCGCGTGATGGTGGTCAGCGAGCGCTCGACCCTCGACCTCGATCACAGCGAGGTGGTCGACGCGATCTCGCGGGTCACGACCTGCGCCGACGAGCACGACCAGGCGCTGGTCGCGCGGTTCGGCGGCCAGGCCGGCGGCGCGGCGACCTGATCCGCGGCAGGCTCTCGCGCAGCTCGGCCGACGGCGCGCTCGCGCCGTGGGCGAGGCCGATCGCGCGCAGCGGATCGCCAACCAGGCCCGGCTCGCAGCGCTCCAGGCCGCGCACGGCGCCGAGGTGGCGATCTTCAATGGTCACGACCCAGTCGACTACGACCGCCAGGCGGCTACTTGAGATCGCGGCCGCGCGGACCTTCGTCCAGCGCGATCGACGTCAGGATATTCGGGCACAGCGTGAGCTCGCCGGTGTCGCGGACGACGCGGCCCTGCGAATCGATGAGCTTGGCGTCCGACAGCACGACGAACTCGACCGGGCCCGCGGCGGGCTGACACGACGCGAGGTACCCCGTGATGCGCGCTCCGGTGTCGTACTCGATGGTGACGCGATGGCTGATGAGATCGTGCAACTTCGCGTAGTTCGGCATTCCGGGCTCGCTATATCACGGTCAGTTCGCCCATGGATCAGCCGGCGCCGGGATCTGGCGGCGCTGGCCGCCGGTCGCCGGCGCAAGCCGGGAGGTCAGCTGGCCGGTGCGGTCCATCGTGTACTCGATGCGCTGGATCTCGCCGCCCTCGAGCGTGGCGGAGCAGCGAAACACCGCGCCCCGGCGATCGATCGGAATCCGAGGATCGCAGGCCATCGCGGTGACGCCGTGAGGACGCAGCTGGGCCAGCAGATCGGCCGCCATGACCTCGCCATCGGCGATGGTCGGGCGCCGCGCGAGCCCGACGCCCAGGACGGCCACCGCGCCGATGAACCCCACCGCGGCCAGGCTGCGCACGCGTCAGCTCTCGGCCGGCCGGCCGACCGCGGTCGCGATCCGGTCGAGCACACCGTTGACAAACGCCGAGGACTCGGCCGTGCCGAACCGCTTGGCCAGCTCGACCGCCTCGTTGATCACGACCTTGACCGGGACGTCCGGGAACGCGACCAGCTCGCACACGCCGAGCCGCAGGATGTTGCGATCGACCCGCGACATCCGGTCGATCCGCCAGTTCTTCGAGACCGCGGTGATGAGCTCGTCGATCTTGCGGGCGCGCTCCGCCGCGGCCGCGACGAGATCGCGGGCGAAGTCCTGGGCGGTGGCGTCGATCTCGAGCTCGAACTCGTCGGCCCAGCGCGTCGCGGCCCCGGCGACGTCGGTCGCGAGGTCGCCGTCGCGCGCATAGAGCAGCTGCAGCGCGTAAGCGCGGCCCGTGCGCCGCGAGCCCGCGGTCACGGCGCCCGTCCCCGCTTGCGCGCGCCCGCGGGCGGCGCGAGCGCGGTGCCCGGCGTGAGCGCCAGCGCCGAGCCGGCGGGCGCGAGCGCGCGGAACAGCGTGGCGAGCTCGATCGCCGCGAACGCCGCGTCGAACCCCTTGTTGCCCGCCTTGGTGCCGGCGCGCTCGAGCGCCTGCTCGATCGTATCGGTGGTGAGCACGCCGAAGCTGATGGCGACGTCGGCGCTCGCCGCTGCGGCCGCGATGCCATGCGCCGCCTCGCCGGCGACATAGTCGAAGTGCGGCGTGGCGCCGCGGATCACGGCGCCGAGCGCGATCACCGCGTCGATATGGCCGCGCGCGATCACCTTGCGCACCACCTGCGGAAGCTCCCAGGCTCCCGGGCAGCGCACGAGCGTCACCGCGTCGGGGTCGCCTCCCGACCGCACGATCGCATCGATCGCGCCGCTGATCAGCGGCTCGACGATGAGCCCGTTGAACCGGCTCGCGACGATCGCGAACCGGAGGCCCTGGGCCGACAAGGTGCCTTCGATGGTCTGCGGCATGCCCCGGAGATATACACCATCGTCATCGCGGACCCACGCGGTCACGGCGATTGCGCTTCGCGACGCTTGGGGGCCGCGCGCCCGGGGATGGGGACGCGCTCGACGACTTCGATTCCAAACCCCTCGAGCGCCGCGATCCGCCGGTCGCTCCACATCATGAGGCGGATCCGGGAAAGGCCGAGGTCGGCCAGGACCTGGGCACCGAGCCCGAAGTCGCGCAGCGCCTCGCTCGAATCGCTGCGCAGGTTGGCCACGGCGCGCGGCGCCGTGCGGTGGCTGATGAGCCGCTCGAACGCGGTCGACAGCCGGGCCCGGTTGCGGTTCACGACGTAGAGCAAGACGCCGACGCCGGCCTGGTCGATCGCCTCGAGCGCCGCGACCAGATCGGGCCGCAGCATGAAGGGATCGCACAGCGGATCGAGCGCCGCGACCCGCACCAGCACCGGCTGGCCGGCCGCGGACGCCGCCGCGACGTCGCCGCGGACCAGCGCGAGGTACTCGGTATCCTCCTCGACGAGCGTATCGTAGTAATGCGCGACGAACGGCTCGCCGGGGCCGAGCACTCCGGGCCGCAGCGTGCCGGTGCCCTGGCGGCGCACGATGCGCTCGCGCTGCAAGCGGTACGCGATCAGGTCGGCGACGCTGAGCAGCAGCAGTCCGTGCTTGGCGGCGAACTGCTCGAGCTCGGGCCGCCGCGCCATCTCGCCATCCTCGCGCATGATCTCGCAGATCACGCCGGCCGGGCGACAGCCGGCGAGCCGCGCGAGATCGACCGAGCCCTCGGTCTGACCGGTGCGAACCAGCACCCCGCCCTTGCGCGCGCGCAGCGGAAACACGTGGCCCGGCGAGACGATCTGCGTCGGGCTGGCGTGGTCGGCGATCGCCGTGCGGATCGTGGTGGCCCGGTCGCGCGCCGAGATCCCGGTCGACACGCCGTGGCGCGCCTCGATCGACACCGTGAACGCGGTCCCGAGCGACGCCTGGTTGTCGCGCACCATCATCGGCAGCTCGAGCCGATCGATCATGAAGTCGTCCATCGCGAGGCAGATGAGGCCGCGCGCGTGGGTCGCCATGAAGTTGATGTGCTCGGGGGTCACCAGATCGGCGGCGAACACCAGGTCGCCCTCGTTCTCGCGATCCTCGTCGTCGACGAGGATCACCATCTTGCCGTTGCGGATGTCTTCCAGGGCGCGGGTGACGCGATCGCTGGGGGTCATGGCTTCACCAACTTCTCGACGTGCTTGGCGAGGATGTCGACCTCGAGGTTGATCCGATCGCCCACCACGAGGTCGCCGAGCGTGGTGTGATCCCGCGTGTGCGGGATGATCGCGACCGAGAACCCGCTGGCGTCGACCGCGTTCACGGTCAGGCTGACGCCGGCCACGGCGATCGAGCCCTTCTCGACCACGTAGCGCAGCAGCGCCGGCGGGGCGCGGAAGTCGAGCACCAGGTTGGCGCCGAGATCGGTGAGCCTGGCGAGCTCGCCGGTGCCGTCGATGTGGCCGGTGACCCAGTGGCCTCCCAGCCGATCGCCGACCCGTAGCGATCGCTCGAGGTTGACGCGCTTGCCGACCGCGAGGCCGCCCAGCGTCGTGCGGGCGAGCGTCTCGTTGCCCGCGAGCACGTGGTACGCGTCGCTCGCGATGTCGGTGACGGTGAGGCAGGCGCCGTCGTGGCACACCGACTCGCCGACGGCGAGCTCGGCGAGCGCGATCCTGCGCGGCCGGACGCCGAGGATCAGCGCCGCGCCGCGCCGATCCGCCGAGATGATCGCTCCGGTATCTTCCACCAGGCCGGTAAACACGGGGACCGTTTACCACAACCCGCCGAGATCGACCGCCTGCCGCGAGTCACCCCCGGCGGCGACGGCGAAGCAAGACCAGCAGGCCGACGCCGAGGCCCGCGCCCGACGGGGTGGAGCCACCGATCTGGCAACCGCCGCCCCCCGGGGCCCCGGGGGCGGATGCACCGCCGTCAGGAGGGTAGATCACCGGCGCATCCACCCGGGCATCGAGCCCCGGCGCGTCCTCGGGCGGCACACCCGCGTCCGGGAGCGAACCACCGTCGAGGACCGGGCCGTCCTGCGCGGGCCCGCACGTGCCGGTGTCGGGCACCAGCGACGAGCCGTCGGCCAGCTTGTCCGCGTTGAGCGCGATCTCCAGCTGGACGTTGACCGAGGCGCTGCACGCATTGCCCGCGGTGATCGCGAACGTGAAGTCGCCCGGCAGGATCCCCACGGCGGTGTCGTCGAGCGACACGGTGAACGACACGGTGGTCGCGCCCGACGCCGCGAGCGCGCCGATCGCGACCGCCGGGTCGGCGATGTGGATCCCCGGCGTCGTCGAGGTCAGCGCGACCGCCAGGTCGGACAGCGCGGCGCCGCCCGGGTTGGCGATCGCCAGCGTGACCTGCGCCGACTCGCCGCCGTCGAGCACGCCGTCCTGGTCGCAGTCCTTGATCAGCGTCATCGCCGGGGTTCCCGCCGCGATCCGGCCCTTGACCTCGGCGCTCTCGACGATGTCGACGAACGTGGTCGAGTTGCGCGGCGGCGAGATCGCGCAGCTGCCGAACCCGCGGCGCGCGTAGGCCTGGGCGAGCACGTCGTGGTCCGCCGGGCTCGCCGCCTGCGCCACCGCGAGGATCGCGTCGCGGGTCTCGGTCGGCGTGGCGTCGGTCGGCGCGAGCAGCAGCCCGCCGACGACGTACTGCCGCATCTTCAGCCGGACGTCCTCGAACACGCCGCCTGGCTGCTGCTGCAGCGCCGCGTAGCCCTCCCACATCATCGAGGCCCAGACCTCACCGGCGTTGTGGACCTCGTTGTTGTTCGCCGGGTCGCCGCCGTTGAACGGCGCCGGTGGCAGCGGCTCGCCGACCGCCATGTGGCGGAACGACAGCGCGTTGATCGCGTGATCGGCGCTGTACGGCGAGCGGCGGATGCCGTAGTACACCGCATCGGCCGGGAAGCTCGCCGTCGAGTACACGCCGACCGGGAACGCCTTGTTGAAGTCGTCCCCGGCGCGCGAGGTGACCAAGAGGCCCGCGAAGTCGCCCCAGCCCTCGCTCATCGCGCCGCACAGCATCGTGTTGCACGACGTCAGGCGGTGGTGGAGGTAATGGCCGTTCTCGTGCGCGATCACCGTGGCGTCGAGCGTGCCGTCGAGATCGGGGCCGAGGTCGCGGTGCATCGTCGCGCTGACCACCGGCTCGGCCCGCAGATCGGCCTTGATCTGCGTGCCTTCGGACTTGAGGATGCCGAGCACGCCGATCGTGATCGTGGCGCTGAGCGTCGTGTCGTCGCCCAGCGCGATCGGCGCCGGCGCGTCGATGTTGTTCGCGATCAACAGGCCGACGCCCCTGGCGTTCTGGACGTTGAGCGCCTTGGTCTTGAACGTGCAATTACCGCGGTCGGCGAGCACGATCTGGTCGGTCACGGGCGCGACCAGCGCCGTGCACGCATCGGTCGGCGTCCCCGTGCCGTCGTCAGCGAGCACGACGGCGGCGGTGGTCGTGAAGTGCTTGGGGCCAAACCCGGCGCCGCCGGTCGCCGGCGCGCGGCGCGAGATGGCGAGCCCGCGGTCATCGATGCCGTCCCACACGAACACCTGCATGCGGGGCGGCATGCCATCGGCCGGGGTCGCCATGTTGGCGTTGTTGCGCGAGCCGTCGTTGGCGTTGTCCTGGGCCTCGGCGAGCAGCGCGTCGTGATCCTCGCCGCCGCGCCCAAGGTTGTCGGTCTGGCCGTTGCCGGCGGCCTCGGTGAACCCGGCGTCGTACCAGAAGTCGTGCAGCCAGTTGATCAGGTAGAACAGCGACGTGATGCCGGCCATCTGCTGGTCCTGCGAGGCGGTCGCGGACAGCGCCGTCGCGTACGTCCGGTCGAACGTCGCGGGCGAGGTGATGGTCGCGCGGAAGTCGCCCGGCGTCAGGCCATCGGGCGGGTGGATATCGGTGTATGCGTCGACGTTGTTACCGAGCGTCTCGGTGCGGCCGGCGGCGAGCCACGGATCGGGCGCGCCGCCGCCCGCGGGGTGGTTCAGGCCCTCGACCGCCACGAGGTTCGGCAGCAGGTACGTCGGGTAGGCCGTGGTGTTGGGCCGGCCGGTCGGGCTCGGCGTCACGTCGGCGAGCGGGCCGTCGAGCGGGTGCAGCTCGCCAGTGGTCTCGGCGAACACGCGATAGCTGAACGCGGCGTCCGCCGTGAGATCGGTGGTCTTGAGCGTGCGGCCGTCCTGGGCAATCACGGTGCGGAACACCTGGCTGGTCGACGACGCCGCGTCGCCCGCGTAGGCCTCGACGCTCCACGCCCGGGTCAGCGAGCCGCCCTCGGGAAACCACACCGGCCGGGCGCGCGACCTCGCGACGCGGATCGCGCCGGCCTGGCCCGCGAGCATGCGCGTGCCGTCGGCCGACCCCGAGGTCATCGCCAGCGCGGTGGGCGCGAACGGAACCCCGTACTGCGCGCTCACGGCGCGGGCGACCGCCGCGGCGTCGCTCGTGACCTCGCTTTTGGCCAAAGGCCGGGGCGCGAGGCGTGGCAGGTCGCCGGCGATCGCAGCCCCGCCGGCGGCGACCAGCGAGCCGTCGCCACCGATCATCAAGCGGAGCTCGCCGCCTTGATCGGGATCGACGGGAACGCCGTCGATGACCTGGCCGAGCCGGACGATCGTGCCGCCGGGCAGCGCGACCTCGCCGAGCGAGACCAGCTGCGGCATCGCGCCGGCCTTCACGCCCCACACCGGGGCCAGCTGCGCGGCGTACAGCCGCGCCGCGCTCACCGCGTCGGCCGCCGGCAGCTTCGACATCGACGGCATCGCGCGAACCAGATGCGGAACGCCGGCGTCGCTGAACGCAAGCGGCGTCACGCCGAGCTGGGCCGCCGCGCCAGCCGGGTTCTCCGCGCCGGCCGGCGGCGCCGTGGGCGGAGCAGCACGCGGCGTCGCCGGCTCGCCACAGCCGACGAGCAACGCGACGAAGGCCACGAGACAACGCCAGAACTTCGTCGGCATCAAGACCGCCACGCTAGCACGCGGGTCCACGGCATCGATCGCGATCTGGCCGCACGAGGCGGCCGCTTCCGCTACCGTGCGGCGACCGCGGTGATCCGCAGGTCGCCCGCCAGGTCGACCGGATCGCGGTCGAGCACGAACGCGTGCGCGCCGGCCAGCGCGGCGACGCCCCCGCCGCCGACCCAGCTCTTGGCCGGGCCGCCCACGATCTTGGGCGCGAGGTAGAGCACCAGCTCATCCGCCAGCCCCTGCGCGAGCAGGTAGGCGTGAATCTCACCGCCCCCCTCGACCAGCACGGAGAGGATCCCGATCCCCGTGAGCTTGGGTCCGAGCCGCCGGAGATCGAGCCGGCCATCGCGGTGCGCCGGCAGCCGCCACACCTCGGCGCCACGCGCGATCAGCGCGGCCTCGCGGCGCACCGGCGCCTGCCGCCCGGCCACGATGATCGTGCGCGGTCCCGCCGCGGCCGGCAACAGGTTCGCGGTGAGCGGCGTGCGCAGCCGGCTGTCGACCACGACGCGGATCGGATCGCGCGCCCCCGGCCTCCGCGCGGTGAGCCGCGGGTCATCGGACAGCACGGTGCCGATGCCGACCAGCACGGCGTCGTGGTGATCGCGCAGCCGCATCACGTCGTCGCGCGCCGCGGCCCCGGTGATCCACTTCGACTCGCCGGCGACCGTGGCGATCTTGCCGTCGAGCGTGATCGCCGCCTTGAGCGTGAACGCCGGGCGCTGCCGGGTCGCCCACGCCACGAAGCCCAGGTTCGCCCGCGCGCACGCCGCGCCGAGCACGCCGACCTCGACGTCGATCTTGGCGCGCCGGAGCAAGCGGATCCCGCCGCTGTGCGACGCGATCGGATCGGCCATACCGACCACGACGCGCGCGACGCCAGCATCGCGCACGACCGGCGCGCACGGCGGCGTCCGGCCGTGGTGGTTGCACGGCTCCAGGTTGACGTAGAGCGTGGCGCCGGGCGCCTTGCCGCCGAGCGTGCGCAGCGCCGCGACCTCGGCGTGATCGGTGCCCGGGCCGCGGTGCGCACCCTCGGCGATCACCTGGCCCCGGCGATCGACGATCACGCAGCCGACCAGCGGATTGGGCGACGTGCGACCGCGGTACACCTCGGCGAGCTCGAGGCAGCGCGCCATGTGGCGATGGTCGATCGAGCGGCGGCGTTCCCCGGGTGGCCGGGTCACCCGATGCGCTCCGCGGGCGGCACCGGCGCGTGCTCGTCGGTGCGCTCGTCGCCGACCGCGAACGCGCCGCTGTCGTTGCGGAGCGCGTCGAGCTCCTTCTCGAAGCCATCGAGGTCGCGGAAGTCGCGATAGATCGACGCGAACCGGACGTAGGCGACCTGATCGAGCGCGCGCAGCCGCGGCAACACCCGCTCGCCGACATCGCGCGACCCGATCTCCGAGACCCCGAGCTCGGCGATCTCGCGCTCGACCCCGAGCGCGATCGCCGCGACCTGATCGCGCGACACCGGCCGCTTGGCGACCGCGGCGAGCAGGCCGTGCTCGATCTTGGCGCGGTCGAACGGCTCGCGGCGGCCATCGTTCTTGATCACGAGCGGCATCGACTCCTCGATCCGCTCGTACGTCGTGTAGCGACGCTCGCAACCCTCGCACTCGCGACGCCGGCGGATCTCACCGCCGTCCTTCGATACGCGCGTCTCGATCACCTTGTCTTCATGGGCACCGCAGAACGGGCAACGCATCTAGAGCTCGACACTCATGCGGCGGCCTCCTTGGCCCCGGATTTCAGTCGCCCTTGTAGCGGGACATGATCAGCGCGGCGTTGGTCCCGCCGAACCCGAAGCTGTTCGACATCGCCACCTCGACGCGCTGTTCGCGGGCGTGGTTCGGCACGTAGTCGAGATCGCAGTCGGGATCTGGCGTCTCGTAGTTGGTGGTCGGCGGCAACACGCCGCGCGCCAGCGCGAGCGCGGTGATCCCGGCCTCGATGCCACCGGCGGCGCCGAGCGTGTGGCCGGTCATCGACTTGGTCGACGACATCGCGAGCTTTCTGGCGTGATCGCCAAACACCGCCTTGACCGCGATCGTCTCGTTCTTGTCGTTGAGGTCGGTCGAGGTGCCGTGCGCGTTGATGTAGCCGATCGCGCTCGGATCGATCCGCGCGTCCTTGAGCGCCGTGCGGAAGCAGGCCTGGGCGCCGCGGTGATCCGGCGCCGGCGCCGCGACGTGGAACGCGTCGCTGTTGGCCGCGTAGCCGATCAGCTCCGCGTAGATCCGCGCGCCGCGCTGCTTGGCGTGCTCGAGCTCCTCGAGGACGACGACGCCGGCGCCCTCGCCGATCACGAAGCCGTCGCGGTCCTTGTCGAACGGCCGGCTCGCCTTCTCGGGCGCGTCGTTGCGCGTCGACATCGCGCGCATCGAGTTGAAGCCGCCGACGCCGAGGATCGCGATCGTCGCCTCGGAGCCACCGGCGATCATGCCGTCGGCGTAGCCGTGGCGGATCGTGCGCATCGCCTCGCCGATCGAGTGCGCGCCGGTCGAGCACGCCGAGACGTGGGACATGTTGGGGCCGGTCGCGCCGGTCCGGATCGACACCATCCCGGGAGCCTCGTTGATGATGATGTCGGTGACGAAGTACGGCGAGAACCCGTGGCGCGGCCCCTTCGCGCCCTGCGCCGCGTAGGTGTTCTCGATGGTCTGAACGCCGCCGAGGCCGGCGCCGATGTAGCAGCCCCAGCGATCCGCCTCGGCCTCGGGCACGCGCGTGCCGAGCCCGGCGTCGGCGACGGCCAGCACGCCCGCCGCCACGCCGAACTGCAGGAATAGATCGATGTGCTTGAGCTCCCGCTTGTCGAAGAACTGGGAGGCGTCCCAGCCCTTCACTTCGCAGGCGAACTTGGTGGCGAACCTGGCCGTATCGAACCGCGTGATCGGCGCGGCGCCATTCTTGCCCGCGAGGAGGGATGACCACGTCGATTCGAGGTCGTTGCCGATCGGAGTGATGAGGCCGATGCCCGTGATGACGACGCGACGCATGGCTATTGCTTTACCTCACTAACTCCCGGAACGCAGCCCGCACGGCTACTTCGCGTGGGCCTTGATGTAGCCGGTCGCGTCCTTCACCGTCTTGATCTGCTCGGTGTCCTCTTCCGGGATCGTGATCTTGAACTCCTGCTCGAACGCGAGCACGAGCTCGACAACGGCCAGCGAGTCCGCCTTCAGATCGTCGATGAACGACGCCTCGGGACGCAGCTGCTCGAGCGACACCTCGAGCTGGTTGCAGATGATTTCCTTGACCTTGCGCTCGATATCTTCAGACATGGCTTCCTCGTTTTTGCGACACGTTGATAGTCCAGAACCCTCGCTACATCAACATCCCGCCGTTGACTCGCAGCACCTGGCCCGTGATGTAGCTCGCTTCTGGGCCGGCAAGGAACGCGACGGCGTCACCGATCTCCTCGGTGCGACCGACCCGACCAAACGGGATCTGCTCGAGCAGCTTCGCGCGCTGCGCGTCGGGGAGATGGTCTGCGGTCATGTCGGTCTCGATGTATCCCGGGGCGATGGCGTTGCACGTCACGCCGCGCGACGCGAACTCCTTGGCCGTCGACATGGTAAGCCCGATCAGGCCGGCTTTGGACGCCGAATACGCGATCTGGCCGCCGTTGCCGGCCTCGCCGACGATCGACGTGATGTTGATGATCCGGCCGGCCTGCTTGGCGCGCAGCAGCAGGCTCGCCGCGGCGCGGATACAGTGGAAGGCGCCGCCGAGGTTGACCGCCATCGTCTTCTGCCACTGGTCGTCGGAGAACCGCATGACCAGCCCGTTGATCGCGATGCCGGCGTTGTTGACCAGCACGTCGAGGCTGCCGTGATCCTTGCCAATCTGCTTGATCGCGTCGGTGACCGCGGGACCGTCGGCGACGTCGAACCCGGCGATCGCGGCCTGGCCGCCGGCGGCCTCGATCGCCGCGACGACCTCGCGGGCCGCGGCGTCGCGCGTGGCGTAGTTGACGATGACCTTGGCGCCGCGCCCGGCGAGCGCCATCGCGATCGCGCGACCGATGCCGCGCGACGCGCCGGTGACGAGGGCAACTTTACCGAGCAGAGCTTTATCGGAGATGGCCATGCGTGTGTCCTTGTGGATTGGCGTGCGGAACGCAAAAACCTCACGCCGTGAACGCCGCGACCTCGGCCGGCTCGCCGATCGTCGTCGTCACGAGCGACTCGGCGATCCGCTTGACGAGGCCGCGCAGCACCGAGCCGGTGCCGAGCTCGTAGGCGCGGGTCGCGCCAGCAGCGACGATCGCCTGGATCGACGCCTCCCACCGCACCGCCGCGGTGACCTGCTCGATCAGCAGCTGCTTGATCCGCGCGGCATCCTGGGTCGGCTGCGCGGTGACATTGGCGACCACCGGCACGGCAGGTGTGCGGATGGTCACCTCGGCGAGCGCCTGGGCGAGCTGATCGGCCGCGGGCTGCATCATGGAGCAGTGGAACGGCGCGCTGACCGCGAGCCGCACCGCCCGCTTGGCGCCGGCGTCCTTCGCCAGCGGGATCGCGCGATCGACCGCCGCGCTGTGGCCGCTGACGACGATCTGGCCGCCGCCATTGATGTTGGCCGGCTCGACCGGCTCGCCGGGCAGGCTCGCCGCGGCGCAGATCGCAAAGACCTTGGCCTCGTCGACGCCGAGCAGCGCCGCCATGGCGCCCTGCCCGACCGGCACGGCGTCCTGCATGTAGGTGCCGCGCAGGTGGGTCAGGCGCACCGCGTCGCGAAACTCGAGCGCGCCCGCGGCGACCAGCGCGGACCACTCGCCGAGCGAGTGACCGGCGACCACATCGAACGCGAGGCCACGCTCGACGAGCACGCGAAACACCGCGATCGACGCCGTCAGGATCGCCGGCTGGGTGTGCTTGGTCAGCGTCAGCTCGGGCTCCGGGCCCTCGAAGCACAGCGCTGACAGCTTGAAGCCCAGGACGTCGTCGGCTTCCTCGAAGGTCTGCCGGGCGGCCGGGAACTCGTTCACCAGGGCGCGGCCCATGCCGACCTTCTGGGAGCCCTGCCCGGGAAACAGCAGCGCCGTGTTCATCGTTGGGCCTATGTCGCACGGCCTCGCGGCGTGGGGAAGCGACGCACTTATCGATTTCACGTGCATGCGTGGTGGGCAAAGGGCGGCAACGGGACTTGCGACAGCGCGGCCGGCGCTGATCCCGGTGTGCGGGAGCGCGCAGAATCTGTCCGCCGAGGTCCGACCGTCGCACGCAGATCAGCGTTTCTGTGATACGTCTACCTACATGGTCGCGCCGAGCTCGCCACCGCGATACGCCGTCCAGCTCCTCCTGCCCGAACCGGTCGCGATCGATCCGGCCGCGGTCCACGACCAGCTCGTCGCCTGGCGCGGCGACATCCAGCTGATCGGATCGGTGCCCGGCGAGCATTTCGGGTTCGCGATCCCGACCCAGGATCTCCCGCTGTTCGTCCACGTGTTCGACGCGCCTCCGGACGCCTACGCGCCGTGGCTCGACGAGGCGCTGATGTGGAGCCCGAACTGGGCCGGGCGGTTCGCCGCGGTCGCGCGGTGTCGCTCGTCGCTCGTGGTCAGCATGGTGGCGCACCGGCCGATCAACCACGCCACCATGCTGGGCGCGTTCACCGCGGTGCTCGACGCCGTGCTCGGCACCGTCGACGACGTCCGTCCCACGGTGCTGCACTGGCTCCCCGCGCAGCGCGTGATGCCGTTCTCGACCTACCGCCTGCTACGGATGGAGCTCGGGCCGTGCGGACCGGCCATCAATGTCCGGATCGCGCCGGCCGGCGACCACGATACCGTCGCCGATACCGTCGGGCTCGCCGAGCTCGGACTTCCGGACCTCCAGACCCTGGCCACCGATCGCGATCCGGCCGCGCTGGCGTCGCAGCTGGTCCGGCTCGCGCGCCGCATGTTCGTCGGTGACAAGCTCGATTGCGCGTGGGTCGAGGAGGCATCGTTCTCGCCACCTTGTCGCGACGTGCTCACGCTGCAGCTCGATTGACGGCCGGCGCGCGGAAACGTGCTTCCGATCGCACGGCGAGATCCCAGGATTTCTGACGAAGTCCTGCGTCGAGGCCGAGCGCCAACGTGGGGAATTACCGATTCTGTCGATTGATCACATTGATTAAAAAATTCATCGCTGGTGGCTTTTTCCATGCAGTTCGACCTTCGATACAGCGATACTGCCGAATTGAATGGGGGGCGCTCGATCGACATGTCAGTCATAATGCCAGCGCCCGGTTTCGGGCCTTTCCGATTGTTGGCCAGGGCCGGTCAGGGCCCACGAGGGCCGGTCTTCATCGCGCTGCGGACCGCGTCGGGCGCCAGCGAGTCGCCGTGCTTGCTCGAGATCAGCACGTTCGCCACCGGCGAGGATGACGCCGAGCGCACGTTCACCCGCGACACCGAGGCCGCGTCGCGGATCCAGCATCGCAACGTGGTGGCGATCCTGGACCGGGGCGCCACGCCCGCGGGCCACTACGTCGCCACGCCGTATCTCGACCGCTGCACGCTGGCCGAGCTGCAGGATCGCCACCGCGCGATCCGCCCGCCGCGTCTGGTGATCGCCGCCGTGCTCGACGCGTTGCACGGGCTCCACGCGGCGCACGCGTTCCGCAAGGACGGCGCCGCGCAGCCGCTGGTGCACGGCAGCCTGTGCCCGGAGCACCTGACGGTCGGCGCCGACGGTACCTGTCGGCTCGCCGGGTTCGGCAACGCGCGCCCCCGCGTGCTGACCCGGCCATCGCACCGCAGCGCGACCGCCACCGCGTACCTGGCGCCCGAGCAGCTTCACGACGGCGCCGTCGATCACCGCGCCGATCTGTTCGCGATGGGCGTGGTGCTGTGGAACGCGCTCACCGGCAAGAAGCTGTTTCACGACCCGATCGACCACATGACGATGTCGAACGTGCTCGAGCGCAAGGTGCCGCGACCGAGCTCGGTCGGGCTATGTCCTCCGCCGGCGCTCGACGCGATCGCGATGAAGGCACTTGAACGCGATCCCGAGCGGCGGTTCCAGTCCGCCGACGAGCTCGCCGGGGCGCTGCGCGACGTCGCGCGCGGCGCTGCCTGCCTCGCCGCCGCCAGCGAGCTCGCCGAGTGGGTCTCCGCGTCGTTCGGCCGCGAGCTCGCCGAGCGCCGCCTCGCGGTCCAGGTGCTGGTCACCGATCCGCCGGCATCCGATCTCGCCACGTTCCCCCCGCTGACCGCGACGGTCTCGGCCGAGGCCAGCGCGCGCGACTACCTCTCGCTCGAGGAGCTGGCGCGCGCCGTCGAGCGCGTGCCGCGCGCCCAGCCGCCCGCCGCGACGCCGGTGCCGGCGATCGCCGCCCCGGACGCCGCGCCGCGCCGCCGGCTCACCACGGTCGGCGCGCTCGCGTTCGGCGCGGTCGCTAGCATGATCGGTTGGCGGTGGTCGCTCGCGGCCTCGGCGCGCGATGACGTGGTCGCGGCTGCCCCGGCGGCAGCGCCGGTCGCACCCGCGGTCCGTCCCCCTGCGCTCGACGTCACCGTGCTCGAGGTCCGCAGCCTGCCGTCCGACGCGGGGCCCGCGCCGGAGGCACCGGCACCGGCACCGGCACCGAGCCGGGCCGCGACCACGGCCGCGACGCCGAGCCGGTCGACGCTGCGCACGGTGCGCAGGCCATCCCGTGCCGCCCCACCGGCCCCGCCGCGCAGCGCGCCAGCCGCCACCGCGCCGGTCGCTCCCGAGCCGCGCCCGGATCCGCCGACCCCGGAGGCGCCGCGGCCCACGCTCGAGACCAATCCATATCTCTATAATAAATAATGAGTTATCTATGAAGTATCTGGCTCTGTGGCTGCTTTTACCGGGCTGCACCACGTTCAGCGACAAGCTCGCGAACTGCACGACCAACGGCGAGTGCACCGATCGACTGGGCGCCGCGGCGGTCTGCGTGCAGGACGACGCGCCTCGCTGCGTCGCGCTGGCGAGCGACGACTGCGCGGTCATCACCGGCGACTACCGCGACGACAAAGCGGTCCTGATCGGGTCGCTGCTGTCGACCACCGGGGCGCAGCAAGCGACCAACCTGCCCCGCCAGCAAGCGGCGATCATGGCGGTCGAGGAGATCAACGCCAGCAACGCCTCGGGTGGCATCCTGCTGAGCTCCACGCCCGGCGATACCCGCAAGCTGGTGATGGTCTCGTGCGACGAGGCGGCCAACTTGCCGCGCGCCGCGACCCACCTCGTCACCGAGCTCCACGTCACCGCGATCGTCGGGCCGAACCTCAGCCAGGACGTCCTCGCGCTCACCACCGGCGACCCGACGATCGGGCTGCCGAGCAGCGCGCAGGCCGGCACCGCGCTGCTCACCCCCACGGGCGTGGCCTCGGCGATCGCGACCGTGCCCGACAACGGCCTCACCTTCATGATGACCGCGAGCGACATCCAGCGCGTGCCGCTGATGACCCAGCAGATCAACGCGGTAGAGGCGATGCTGCGGACCCAGCGCAACAAGCCCACGATCAAGCTCGCGATCTACTATCGCGACGACGCGCTCGGCCAGGGCACGCGCGATGGCCTGGCCCAGCTCATGATCAACAACACCACGCTGTCGAGCGCGATCACCGCGGGCAACGCGCGCGAGGATGCCTATGATCCCACCGTGACCGACCACAAGACGCAGGTCGAGTCCTACGTCCAGTTCCGGCCCGATATCATCGTGCTGGTCAGCGCCACCGAATCGATCAAGTCGTTCGTCGTGCCGCTCGAGGCGGCGTGGCCGAGCAACGCCGCCCGGCCGTACTACATCGCGATCGATCCGATGAAGGTCCCAGATCTCATCACCGCGGTCACCGGCAACGACGATCTCCGGGTGCGGTTCCGCGGCACCGGCATCTCGGCGGAGACCGGCGAGACCCAGAGCGTGTTCGATGCATTCCAGATCGCCTATGGCCAGCGCTGGAAAGATGCCAGTGGCAATCCGCAACCGGCGACCCTGTCCGGCATGGGCCCGGCCTACGACGCGGTCTACACGGTCGCGCTGGCGCTCGTCGGCAAGCAGAGCGCGACCGCGCAGAGCATGGTCGCCGGCCTGCCGAACCTGTCGAATAACCCGGTGGCGTGCGGCTACGACGCGTCCGGGGTGGTCGCCCCGTGCTTCACGGTGAGCGACCACTCGCGCACGCTGTACAACAACATGGGCCTGTTGCTGCAGAACAAGAAGGTCACCGAGATCGGCACGTTCGGCCGGCTCGAGTGGGATGCCCAGGGCGCCAAGTCGAGCGGCCTCATCGAGATGTGGTGCATCAAGGCGACCAGCGGGGCGCCGGAGTTCGCTTCATCGGGTCTGTTCTACGACGTCAAGAGCCAGCAGCTCAGCGGCAGCTACACCCAGTGCCCCCCGGCCGCGGTGCAACCATGAAGCACGTCGTCGCGCAGATCCTCCTGGGGACCGCGCTGCTCGCGTCCACGGCACGCGCCGACGTCGCGGCCGCCGCCCGCGCGTTCTCCGACGGCCAGTCGGCGCAACTCGAGGGCAACTACGAGCGCGCCGCCCAGAGCTTCGAGCTCGCCTACAACATCGCGCCGTCGCGCGAGGCGCTACGGAGCGCCGTGCGCGCGCGCCAGCTCAGCGGCCAGCTGCCGCGCGCCGCGACGCTGGCCCAGGTGCTCGCGACCCGCTACGCGGACGATCCGGTCTCGGCCAAGCTCGCCGCCGACATCCTGTCCGAGGCCAAGCTCAAGCTCGCGCGGATCGTCGTCACTTGCACGCCGGCGTGCACGCTCGCGGTCGGCGGCCGCGCGGTCTCGCTCACCGCGGCTGCCACCCAGATCGTGTTCACCGCGCCGGGCCGCCAGGCGCTCGAGGCCACGTTCGAGGGCGACCAGGCGGTGGCCCGCGAGATCACCGTGCGCGCCGGCGACGACCTCACGTTGCCGATCGATCCGCCCCCGCCGCGCGTCGTCCTTCGTCGCCCGCCGCCGCCTGTCGCCAGGCCCGCCCCAGCCCCCGCGCCTCGCGATCGCGGCCTGTCTCCGGCGGTGGCGATCACCGGCGGCGCGGTCACCCTGGTGCTCGGCTCGCTCACCTTGTGGTCGGGCCTCGACACCCAGAAGGCGCACGAAGCGTACGTGGCGGCGCCCAGCGACGCGGGCTTCAACGACGGCCGATCGAAGCAGCTGCGCACCAACCTGCTGCTCGCCGGCACCGGCGCCTCCGGCCTGACCACGGCGGTGATCGCGATCTTCTGGACACGCTGGCGCTCGCACGGCGCGCCGCCCGAGGTCTCGCTGTCGACGACCCACGGCGGCGTGAGCCTCGCGCTCGGCGGTCACTTCTAGATTTGGAGTCCGGCCCAAGTTCCGGGCAGCCCGGCCAGAGGTCGGACGCTCCGGACAAACTTCGTGGTGATTCCGGGCGCTTCGCGCGGCACGCGGCGCGCGCTGACCGGCTCCAGGACAGAGCTGAGGTCAGAGGATCTGGAGCTTGCGGCTGTGCTCGGCCTGTTCGCCGACGTACTCGAGCACGTGCGGGTGCGTCATGATCACTTCGCGGAACGCCGCCGCGGGTAAGCACAACGCGAGGCCCTTGCCGCGGGCGATGACGTCGCTCTTGAACGGGCCGCCGGACAGCAGCGCGGTCTCACCGATCAGGTCGCCGGGCCCGAGCTGGGCGACGGCGGACTGGTTGCGCTGCACCAGGAACTGCCCGGCGAGCACGATGTACAGCCCGTCGGGGCGGTCCCCGGCGCCCAGCAGCAGCGTGCCGGCGTCGATCTCGAGGAACTTGAACCTGGCGGCGAGATCGATCCGCTCGCGGTCGTTGAACGGCCGGAACAGCGGGCTGGTCCGCATCCAGCGATCGACCAGGCGGTCGCGCACGAACCGCAGCACGGCACGCAGCACGTCGGGGTGGTTGGCGAGCACCAGGGCGAGCGTCTGGCGATCGATGCGGAGCAGCTCGGCGGGCTGCACGCACACCACCGTCGCCGAGCGCGGCTGATCCGTCATCAGCGCGACCTCGCCGATGAACGTGCCCGGCCCCAGGCGCCCGGTCTCGCTCCGCGGCGGCCCATCGGACTGCACCGACAGCTCGCCCTCGACGATCACGTACAGCGCGTCGCTCGGATCGCCCTCGCGGAACAGCAGCTCGTTGGTCTCGAGCGAGACCAGCGTGAGGTTGGCGACCAGCGCCTGCAGCGCATCGCTCGGCATGCCGGCGAACAGCGGCGTGGCCGCCAGCGCGCGCGCGGCCGCGGCGCCGATCACGCGCGGCTGGGCGAGCGGAATCTCCTCGAGATCCGAGAGATCGAGCTCGGTGGAGTCGGAGAGCTCCGGATCGTCGACCTCGAACGGCACGTGGAGATCGACCACCGGCAGCCCGGCGCGATCGACGCTGGTCGGGTTGTCGAGCTCGAACTCCTCGTCATCGATCGGGATCACGTGGACCCCGGGATCGCCGCCCTCGAACGCATACGACTCGGGGACCTGCTTGGCGAAGTCGACGCTATCGAGCGCCGCGCCGCGGCTCAGCGCGATCGGCCGGCTCCGGGTCCGCGCCTGCCCGGCGCTCGCTGGCGGCGTCGCCTGGCGGATCTGGCGGTAGGCCTCGGACTCCTTGCGCGGCCGCGACAACCCGTCGTCACTCGCGCGCGCGACCTCCGGGGTCAGCCGGCCCTGGCGGAGCGCGGCCACGCTCGGGTTGTGGTGCAGCGCGGGGTTGTTCTCGGCGAGGTTGGCGGCGCGGGTCTGGCCGGCGCCGATCTTCTCGTTCATCTCGGCGAGCCGCTGAAGGGTCTCGGCGTGATTCGGATCGATCTGCAAGATCACCTTGCACACCGCGATCGCCTGGACGAGGAAGCCGTTCTGCGCGTAGCGCTCGGCCGATCGCTCGAACGCCTCGATTGCATTGGAGCTGTTCCCCAGCCGGCGGTAGGTCTCACCGGCGCGCTTGGCCCACTGGGCGTCCCCGGACTCCAGCCGCTCGAGCTCGAGGTAGGCCGCCAGCGCGCGCTTGTGCTTGCCGGCGGCGACTGCAGCCGCTGCCTCCTCGCGCAGTGCTCGACCGTCCTTGGCCATTGCTGGGATGCCAACTATAGATCAGAACGCGACGGCGCGACGCGCATCGCGGCCTGGTACGCGCGCACCAGCCGGAGGGTCACCGGACCGCGCGGTCTCACGTCGGCGTCGAGGCGGGTCACGGGAACCACCCCGCGCAGCGAGCTGGTCGCGAACACTTCGTCCGCGCTGCGCAGCTCTCGCAGGGCGAGCGCTCGCACCACGGTCCGTATGCCAGCTTCCGCACACAAGTCCAGCACGCGGCCGCGCACGATGCCCGGCAAGGCGCCCGCATCGACCGGAGGTGTGACGACCACCGCACCGAGCACGGCAAACAAGTTACACGTCCCACCTTCGACGGCGTCGCCCGCGGCATCGAGCCGGACGGCGTCATCGGCGCCCCGCTCACGCGCAAGCTCTTGCGCCAGCACGTGATCGAGGTATGCCAGCGTCTTGTGGCCGCGGCCCGGGCGCGATGGCAGCGGCCAGTCGACCACCGCGAGCGAGATCTCCGCAGGCAGCGCGGGCAGCGGCTCGACGATGACGATCGCCGCGCCGCGGCCCAGCGCAGGCAGCGGGCTCGCCAGGCCCCCCGGTCCCCGCGTCAGAACGATCCGCAGGCGGTGGTCGCCCGGGCCCGCCGCGGCGATCGTGCGCGCGACCGCGGCGGCCAGCGCGTCGCGCGGAAGGCTCTGGAGGTGGAGGAACGCGGCGGTGTCGAACAGCCGATCGAGGTGCGCCTCGAGATCGCGGGCGACGCCGTCCCACGTCCGCAGCACCTCGAAGCAACCGTCGCCGTACAAGAGGCCGCGATCGAACACACTTATCGTGGCCGCCTCGGCCGGCACGACCACGCCATCGATCGACACTGCGCGCATCGGGTTGCAAGCTTACCTTTGCATCGATATCTTGCGCGCTTTCCGATGCCGCAAGCGCTGATCGTCGTTCCTACGTACAATGAGCGTGACAACGTGCGCGACATCGCGGCGCGCTTGCTCGCGGCGCTGCCGGGCAGCGAGCTCTTGTTCGTCGATGACAACTCTCCCGATGGCACCGGCGCGCTGCTCGACGAGCTCGCGGCGGCCGAGCCGCGCCTCCACGTGATGCACCGCGCCGGCAAGCTCGGCCTCGGCACCGCCTACATCGAGGGCTTCGGCTGGGGCCTCGCGCGCGGCTTCCGCTACCTGTTCGAGATGGACGCCGACGGCAGCCACGATCCGAAGTACTTGCCGCAGATGCTCGCGCTCGCCGAGGACGGCGCGGACGTGGTCGTCGGCTCGCGTTACGTTCCGGGCGGTGGCACCGAGAACTGGAGCCTGGTCCGGCGGTTGATCTCGCGCGGCGGCGGGCTCTACGCGCGCACGGTGCTCGGCGTCGATCTACGCGATCTCACCGCCGGCTTCATCTGCTGGCGCAGCGCGGCGCTCGAGAAGATCGACCTCGCGACGATCACGTCGAACGGCTACGGCTTCCAGATCGAGATGAAGTACCGCGCGCTCAAGAACCACCTGCGCGTGGTCGAGACGCCGATCAAGTTCATTGACCGACGTGTAGGACAGTCGAAGATGTCGCGCGCGATTTTTGTCGAGGCGCTCTGGAAGGTCTGGGGCCTGCGCTTCGGGCGCGAGCGATCTCCGTGAACGAGCCTTCGCACAAACCCGATCCCGACTGGTACATCGACCTCACGATTTGATACGGTGTCTCGCCGTCGATGGTGATCCTGAAGCTCCGAATTCGGACCGCTGGTGAGTGGCGGGAACTCGCGCCGAGCGACTCCGCCGCGGATCCCGTGTTCGTGCCTACCACGGACGAGCTGGAGCCTCAGCAGCCGGTGATCATCGAGGTCTCGTCGCAGCTGTTGCCGAACAAGGTGCTGGTCCGCGGCACCGTGCAGAGCTGGCGCCCGGCGCTGCCTCGCATGCGCGTCCGGGCCGGCGCGACGATCGATCTCGCTCCCGACGAACAGACCAAGCTGACGTTTCTCCACGAGGTGTTCTCCGGCAAGCGGACCGACGTCCCGCGCCGCAGGCATCATCGGCTACCGGTGTCGGTGATGGTGCGGTATCGTCTCACGAACAGCTCGAGCTTCGTCGACTCGGCGCTGAGCGAGATCGGCGTCGGTGGCGCGCTGCTCACCACGCCGCAACCGTTGCCGATCGATACCGAGTTGACGCTCGAGGTTACGCCACCCGGGGCGGCGGCGCCGATCGCGATCGCCGGCCGGGTGTCGTATCACGTGCCCTCGGGCGGCTCAGGGCTGCGCTTCGTGAGCCGCGATGGTGATGGCGACCGCCGTTTGCGCGAACTGATCCGTCGGCTGCGCGCATCGTGAAGCGGCCGCGGCGCTCCGGTAGCTCCGGAGCGGTGCCGGCGTCTGCGGCGATCGCCGCGGCGCTGTCGTTCCACGGCATCGCCGACGAGGTCCACGCCGGTCGCGTCATCACCGAGTGGGCCGAGCTGGTCGGCTCGCGGATCGCGCAGCGCACCCGCCCCGATGGCGTGTTCGAGCGCGTCCTGTGGGTCGAGGTCGCGAGCAGCGCGTGGCTGCACGAGCTGACCCTGCTGCGCCCCCAGCTGCTGAAGGGCCTGCTCGAACGGCTGGGCGGCGCCGCGCCGTTCAGCGATCTCAAGTTCCGGCTCGCGGGCCGGCAGCGCCGCGCGCCGGTGATGCTGCGCGCGCCCGGCAAGCCACCGCCACCGCCGCGATCCACGCCGATCCCGGCCACCGGCACGGCCCGCGATCGCATCGTGCGCGAGGTCGATGTCGTCGACGACGCCGAGCTCCGCGCGTTGATCTGCCGCGTCCGCATCGCCCACGACCGCTGAAACCACCGGCGGAAAGGCCCCGGGCGCGTCGTCGTCGGCTGCGCTTCCGGTGGTTCCCGCTGCTACTTGGCCGCGCCGGAGATCGCCGAGCCGCCGACCGTCAGCAGCGCCGCGAGGTCCTCGTCGGTGAACTGCAGCATGCCGCCCAGGAAGTAGTCGCGGCCGTAGCGCAGCGAATCGAACTGGATCGGTACGCCCGAGTTGCCCTCGACGATCGGCAGCCGCGCCGGCTTGTTCAGCAGCTCGTCGACCCCGCCCAGCACGTAGATGTGGCGGAACATCTCGAACGCCGCGGTCAGCTTGACCCGCGGGTACTGATCGAACGACGCGTCGAAGATGTCGGCGGACAGCTTGAGGTCGCGGCCGTACCACGGCAGATCGACGTCGGCGCCGACCCCACCCGTCGAGTCCTTGATGCCGTAGCGCAGGGTCAGCCAGTCGAACCGCTTGGCGAACTGGAACGTGAACCGGATCTTGTCCTCGATCGTCGTCTTGCGGATCCAGTGATTCGGATCGACCGTCGGATCGAACGTCAGGGTGACGTCGGGGTAGCCACCGCGCGGCCCCTTCTCGAGCTCGATCAGATAATACTTGTCGGGCCGGGTGTGCAGCTCGACGCTCACGTAGTAACGGGCGAGCTTGGCGAACACGTTGTACTCGGTGCGCAGCCCGACGTAGGCCTTGAGCCCGAACAGCGTGCCGAGGAAGCCCTTGGCGTCCTCGGTGATCTGCTCGACGTTGTCGGCGATCGCCGGGTCGTTGACCAGCCGGCCGAGCGTGCCCTTGTCGTCGTCGATCTTGTGGGTGATCGACTGGGTATTGTCGATCACGCCGTCGAGCTTGTCGAGCTTGCCGCGCAGCGCGTCGCCGGTCTGGGTCAGCTCGCTCTTCGCGGTGGCGACGAGATCCTTGGCCTGCGCCGAGGCGTCGTCGAGGTTGTGCAGGATGCTGTCGATCCGCGGATCCGCGCCCTTGGTGATCGCGCGCAGGTCGTTGGTGATCTGCTCGATCTTCGCCATCGAGCGATCGGCGCGCTCGATGATATCGCTCACCGTGCCGGCCTCGCGCTGGACCAAGCCGTCGACGCGGGTCGCGACCGACTGCAGCGGGCCGTTGACGATCCGCCGGACGTCCTCGGACAGATCGCGCACGCTCTCGAGCACGCGGTCGACGTTGGGCAGCGTCTGCTCGATCCGGTGCAGCAGCTGATCGGGCGTGGTCGCCTCGACGACGTTGACGATCCGGCGGCACGGCTCGGCCTTGGCGCGGTCGGAGTCGCCGTACGTCGAGCAGCCCGGCCCGAGCTTGGTGAAGGACTGGTGCGTGCCGTTGGGCGCCTGCTTGAGCTGCTCGCCGGGATCGATCTCGAGGTAGTTATCGCCGAGCAGCGAGCGCGCCTTCTTGATGATCAAGGCGCTGTTCCACACCGTGATCTCGTTATCGAGCTTGAACGTGACCTTGGCGAACCGGCCATCGATCTCGAGGCCGATCACCTCGCCCTTGGGCAGGCCCGCGATCACGACCTTGGTGCCCTTGGGCAGCCCGGACGCGTCGCGAAAGTTCGCGTACAGCGTGTAGTTGTCCTTGCCCGCCGGGTTCTGTCCGAGGTTCTTCCACACGACGTACACCGCGACGATCATGAGCAGGAACAGGATCGCGACGCGCACGCCGGCCGAGAGCGACTTCACGCGCAGGCCCCCGCGCCACGTGCCGTCGACCGTCGAGCCGCTATCTCGCGCAACATCTGCACCGAGCCGACCTTATACCGCTCGCTGCCACGCCGGCGCACGTCGCGGCGCACCCGGATCGCCAGCGAACACCCGAGAACGCGAGATCGCAGCCGTGTCGGTAAGTCATACATGCGCGAGGCAACGCCTATCAGCCATTCCCGGTCTTGAAGATCGACAGCAGGATGTAGCTCAGGAAGAAGTCGCCCACCAACGTCGAGACCGACGCGATGACGACGGCGCGCGTGGTGCCCATCCCGACGCCGCGGCCGCCACCCGCGGCGTTGAAGCCCTGGAAGCAGCCGACCAGCGCCACCATGAAGCCGAAGAACACGCTCTTGATGAGGCCCTGGACGACGTCGATCGGCGCCACGATATCGCGCAGGTTTGCCACCCACTGGCCTTGATCGACGCCCGAGAGCACCACGGCGACCAGCCAGGCGCCGCCCATGCCGACGACGAAGAACAGCAGCGCCAGCATCGGCGTGACGATCATCGACGCGATCAGGCGCGGCAGCACGAGGTACTGGACCGGGTTGACGGCCATCGATTCGAGCGCGTCGATCTGCTCGGTGATCCGCATCGTGCCGAGCTCGGTCGCGATGCCGGCGCCGGCGCGTCCGGCGAGCATCAACGACGTCAGCACCGGTCCGAGCTCGGTCGACAGCGCCTTGCCGGTCGTCCCGCCGGAGAACGACTCCAGGCCGAACTGACGGAACGCATCGACCGACTGGAGCGAGGTCACCATGCCGGTGAACGCGCCGACCAGCAGCACGATCGGCAAGCTGGCGAACCCGATGTACTCGGCCGCGTCGAGGTAGAGCGACGGGCGATACGGCCGCCGTGGCAACCACGACAGCGCGCGGCCGATCAGGATCAGGTGGCCGCCGACCACGTCGAGGAAGCGCAGCAGCGGCGCGCCGGCCTCCTTGACGCCCTGGACCATCGCACCGCCGACGACCGAGGCGGTGTGCGCGCGAGGCCGGCGCTCGCCGTTGGGCGGCGGCGCGAGCTCGCCCGGCGGCGGCGGCGGCGCGCTGGGCGCGGGCTCGGGACCGCGCGGCGTGGTCATGACGGCTCCCCCGGCTGCTCGCCGACGTACGTGCGCGGCACGCGCTTGCTCATGCCGCAGGTCACCTCGTACTCCGACAGCCCGGCCCACGCGCCGTACTCGGCGACCGAGATCGACGCACCGCCGGCCGCCCGGCCGAGCAGCACCGCGGCATCTCCGACGGCGATATCCGGCGCGTCGGTCACATCGGCGATCGCGATGTCCATGCTGATCACGCCGACCAGCGGCAGCCGCCGGCCGCGGATCGCGACCAGCGCGCGACCGCTCGCGGCCCGCGGCAGCCCGTCGGCGTAGCCCAGCGGCAAGACCGCCACCCGGCTCGGCCGCGCGGCGCGCCACTCGGCGCCGTACCCGACGCTGGTACCCTCGGGCACGTCGCGCAGCTGGGCGACCTCGGTCACCAGGCGCATCGCCGACTCGTGCGCCGGGCCGGACGCAGGCCACCGGCCATTGCCGTAGATCGCGATCCCGGTGCGCACCAGCCCCAACCTTGCCTCAGGAAACATCAAAGCGCCGCTGCTGTTGGACGCATGTCGCACGCGCAGCGGCGCGCCGGCGGCGGTCACCGCGCGGTCGACCTCGCCGAACCGGCGCAGCTGATCGCGCGTCATCGAGCCGGGATCGGCAGGGTCGTCGCTATCGGCGCACGCGAAGTGGGTCATGAGCCCGACGATGGTGACTCCCAACCCCGCCGCGCGCACGGCCAACCCGGGCGCCGCGCCCGCCGTCACGCCCAGCCGCCCCATCCCGGTATCGACCTTCAGGTGCGCCTCGATCGTCCGGCCGCGCCGGCTGGCCACCGCGGCCAGGAGCGCGACGTCCTCCGCGCTGCCGATCACCGGGGTCAGCCCGGCCATCACCATGTCGTCCTCGCCGCCGTGCTGGCTGGGCCCCATCACGAGCACGGGGGCCAGGACCCCAGCGTCGCGCAGCACCACGCCCTCCTCGACGAGGCTCACCGCGAACCCGGAGACCGCCCGCGCGGTGCTGAGCGCCCGCGCCACCGCGGTCGCGCCATGGCCATAACCGTCTGCCTTGACCACGGCAAACACGTCGGTGCGGGTCAGCGAGCGAACCGCGCGAGCGTTGGCGATGATCGCAGCGAGGTCGACCTCGACGCGCGTGCGCCGGATCATCGTCGACGAATGCATGCGCGGGCGATCACGCGCGAGATCCACACACATGTCAAGCCGGTGAAGCCGCGTCCCCTGCAGCAGATCTCGTGGAGAATCTGACCTGGCGACCGCCCCGCTGCCCCTCGCGAGGCGGCTGCCGCGATCAGGAAAGCCCGTGGGCCCCGTTCAGCTCGGTCGTCGCGTGGTGGTCGTCAGACTACGCGGCGGTCTTCTTCTTCTCGGCGCGCTCGATCAGCGCCGGGGTCACCACCAGCGAGCGGCCGCGCGGGATGATGAGCCCGTCGCGCGCCAGCTGATTGAACGCGCGAGAGATCGTCTCGCGGCAGCTGCCGATCATGTTCGCGAGCTCCTGCTGGGTCGGGCGGCGGCGCACCACCAGGCCGTCGGGTCCCGAGGCGCCTTCCTCGCGCGCGAGCCCCACCAGGCGGTGGATCAACCGCTCGTTGACATCGCACAGCGCGAGCTGCGCGATCGTCTCGTCGGCGCGACGCAGCCGGCGCGACATCTCGCCGAGCAGGTTCATCGCCGTGCGCGCGTGCATCTGCATGTGGCGCATCAGATCTTCGCGCGACAGCACGAGCAGCGCCGTGGGCTCGATCGCCAGGCAGTGCGCCGAGCGGTTCGACTGATCGAACAGGCACATCTCGCCGAACGAATCGCCCGCGCGCAAAAGCGACAGCGTGACCTCACGGCCGGTCTCGCCGAAGATCACGACCTTCACGCGGCCCGACATGATGATGAACATGGCGTCGCCCGGTTCATCCTGCGCGACCACCGTCTGGCCCACCGGAACCTTGCGTACCGTCACCCTCGCCGTCAGATCCTCGATGGCGGTGATGGGCAGCGCCGCGAACAGCGGCGCCCTGGCGATCGTGGCGCGAATCCGGGCAGGATCTTCCCCCGCGTTGCGCGGATCCAGCGACCGGAGCGTGGGCATTGAGGCGGGGGACATGACCGGACGAACAATTCCTAGCGTCATAAGGCGAAGCTCCTAGGGTGACGACCTACCGTTGTGCTACCTCCTACAAGGGTCGTGCCCATGTGCGCTCACGCGCATGCGCAACGCAGTTTCAGTCACTTGCCTGCTATCCCACATCTCCGGAGTGTGACCGGCATTTCACAGCCCACCTCCAGGAACCGGCCTAGATGTCGTGGTCCTTACATCTAGCCCCCTCTTTTACAGTGACAAGAGGAGTTTTGGCCTGGGGCGGGCGACCCCGGGGGTGTGGTGGTAGCTTCGCGGTGATGTCGGTGAACATCGACGTAGTCATCAACGGCAAGCCGCGGATGGTGAACCCAGGCACCACCGTCGCCGCACTCATCGGGGACCTCGGCCTCGCCGGCAAGCCGGTCGCCGTCGAGCGCAACCGTGAGGTCGTGCCCCGCGCCCAGCACGCAACCACCATCCTCGCTCCGGGAGACCGGCTCGAGGTCGTCACGTTTGTCGGAGGAGGCTGACATGCCCGAGACCCTCAGCGATACCTGGAGCCTGGCCGGCAAGACCTTCCACTCGCGCATCATTGTAGGCACCGGCAAGTACGCCTCCAACGCCGAGACCCGCGACGCCCTCGCCGCCTCGGGCGCCGAGATCGTCACCGTCGCGCTCCGCCGCGTCGACCTGTCGAGCAAGCAGACCGTGCTCGACGCGATCGACCGCAGCAAGTACGTGCTGTTGCCCAACACGGCGGGCTGCTACACGGCCGACGAAGCGGTCCGCACGCTCCACCTCGCCCGCGAGCTGGGCATGGACGAGCTGGTCAAGCTCGAGGTGATCGGCGACCCCAAGACCCTGTTTCCCGACAACACCGCCACGGTCGAGGCGGCCGCCCGTCTGGTCAAGGAGGGCTTCAAGGTGCTGCCCTACTGCTCCGACGACCTGGTGACCTGCAAGCGCCTCGCAGACGTCGGCTGCCTCGCCGTCATGCCGCTCGCCGCCCCGATCGGTTCGGGCCTGGGCATCCGCAACCCCCACAACATCCGCCTCATCATCGAGAACGTCGCGGTCCCGGTCATCGTTGATGCTGGCGTCGGCACGGCCTCGGACGCGGCGATCGCCATGGAGCTGGGCTGCACCGCGATCCTCATGAACACGGGGATCGCAGGTGCCCGCAAGCCGGTCCTCATGGCGGAAGCCATGCGCCTGGCTGTCGACGGCGGCCGCAAGGCCTTCCTCGCCGGTCGCATGGCTCGCCGCGACTACGCCAACGCCTCCTCGCCGACCACCCAGCTGATCGAATGACCCTCGCCGCCCTGCGCGTCGTTGCGATCACCTGTCGCCAGCTGATGGTGCCGGCCGACCTGCTCGCCTCGGCCGACTGGTCGGCGATCGCCACCGCCTTCGCCGCCGCGGTCGAGCGCGCCGTCGCCGGCTGCCCGGCCGGCAGCGTGA
>Ga0302322_100000397_pt1 | contig 33307 bp, 28 predicted proteins | sample Fen_T0_2_FD_203757 | JGI IMG/M metagenome (GOLD analysis project Ga0302322, IMG submission 203757) | Peat permafrost microbial communities from Stordalen Mire near Abisko, Sweden - Fen_T0_2 | ecosystem: Environmental > Terrestrial > Soil > Wetlands > Permafrost | place: Sweden: Abisko...
CGGTGTGAACTCGTCGAGGTACCGACGGCGTGCGTGGTCCCCCAACCAGGCCCGGGCCTCGCCTGGCGGCTCGTCGGGGGAGCCGACCACCGCTTGCACCGCGCCGGCCAGGGCCTGCGCGTCGCCGGTACGGAACGCGAAACCGGCCTGGCCGACCACGACCGGGGAACAGATGTTCTCGAGGTCGGAGCAGACGACGGGCGTCCCGCAGGCAAGCGCCTGCAGCAGGACCAGCGGTGGGCCCGCTTCGTACCACTCCGAGGGGACGACCGTGAGCGTCGCCTCGGCCTGCAGCTGCGCGAGCCGCTGCGCCTCGCACCAACCCAGCACCCGGATGGCCGGGTTGCGGGCGGCCTCGGCGTCGACCATGGAACGCAACGGACCGTCGCCGGCCAGGTAGAGGTCGAGCCCTCCCGGGCGGTGCTGCCACGCGGTCAGCAGAGTCTGGATCCCCTTCTCGGCCACGAGCCGTCCGGCGAACAGGGCATAGGGAGCGCGCAGGCTCGGGGGAACGGGGGACCCGGGATCGGGGACCGAGTTCGGCTTGACCGTGATCCGTTCGGCGGGGAACCCGTCGCGCACGAGCAGGTCGCGGGCGAACGCGGTCAAGGTGATGAACCGGTCCACCGACCGCGAGAAAGTGCCCATCGCTCGGTGCCCGACCAACGACACGGTGAGGGCCGCGCTGGCCGCCCGGCTGTCGTGGTAGCACGCATGGCGAACGCCGGCCAGCTTCAGTCCCGACCCGACGCACGACTCGCAACGCAGACCGTCGCGCAGGCACGTGCCCGCGATGCAGGCGTAGCGAAAGCTGTGTGCCGTGGTCACCGTGGGGCGTCCCGTGCGGTGTCCGACGCGCAGCGCGGCGGGCGACATCAGCGGGAACGGCGTGTGGACGTGGATGACGTCAGGGTCGAAGTCCGCCACGCGAGCCTCGAGCTCGGCCACGACGGTCCGGTTCCACACCGCCGAGACGGCCATGTTCACGGCGCCGCGACGGTCCGCCGACGCGGGTTCGAGCAGGTACTGGTCGACGACGTGGCCGGCGTCCACGAGCAGGTCCCGCTCCTGGTCGACGACCTCGTCGGCACCGCCGCGGGTCTCGTGCCGGTTGTGCACCTGCAGGACTCTCACCGCGTCACCCCGCGGTCTCTCGGACGAGGCTCAGCCGCGGGTGAAGGGTGGCCACGGTGTTCACCCCGAGCTTGCGCCACGCGGCCACCCAGATGCCCACGAAGAAGGCCGTGGACCACACGGCCGAACTGACTGCCAGGGCTTCGAGCCCGAACGCCGAAGCGACCAGGCAGCCCACGCCCACGCGGGCCACCAGTGTCGTCCATTGCATCCAGGCGACGGTTCCCTCCCGGTGGGCCATGGACATGGTCAGGCCGGCCAGACCCATCACGGCGTTGAGCAGCATCGCGACGGACAGCACCATGACCGGGACCGCGGCATCGGCGAACCCGGGCCCGAACACGATCCGGACGACGAGCTGCGGCATCACCAGCAGCGGGAGGCAGATGAGCGCCGTCGCCACCGTGGCGAGGGTGGCTCCAGTCCGCACGAGCGTCTCGAGGTGCTTGCGGTCGCTGGCGACCACCATGCGCGAGATAGTCGGTGAGAACACCACGCCCATCGCCGTCATCGGCAGGACCACCAGCATCGACATCCGCTGCGCTGCGCCGAACATGGACGTGTCGGCACGGGACAGCAGGGCGCCCGCGATCCAGATCTCGATGCTGGCGTTGAGCAGGATGGCCACCTGGGCGCTCGCGAACCGCCAGTCGCGCTTGGCCACCACGCGCAGGTCCTTCAGCAGGTGTCCCTTCCCCGACACGTGCGCCCAGCTGCGGGCGACGACCCGTGACGCCCACAGAACCGGGATGGCGTAGCCGACCGCGACCGCACCGAGTGCGCCCGCGAGGCCCCAGCTGGGAACGAAGATCCAGACGAGGGCGACCAGGCCGGCTTGGATCAAGGCGACGAGTGCGCCGCCGGAACGACCCTCGAGCAGCCCCGCGAATCGGACGTGGCCGAAGCCGCGCAGGTAGTTGGCCCACACCTTCTGCAGGCCGCTCAGGACCACCAGCAGGGCGACCCCGATCGACATCACGGTGCGGTCGCCCGTGCCCAGGGAACCCAGCAGGAACCAGGTCACCAGCCCGCTGACCACTGACACCGCGGGAAGGGACACCAGGGTGGTCGCGCGGACCCCGCGTCGTAGCTCGGCGAGCTGCTCCACGTCGTCGTGCGACAGGCGAGCGGCCTCGCGCAGCCCGGAGCGGTGGACCCCGAGCAGCCCGATCTGGCCCAGCACGGTGGTCAGGGTCAGGATGCCCACGAAGTAGCCGAACGTGCTGGCGCCCAGCAGCCGGGCGGCCGTCGCGTTCAGGGCCAGGTAGCCCACGATCGCCAACCCGTAGCCACCGCCGAACCACACGACGCCGTGCGCCAACGACGTCGGCTTGGCGGTCCGCATGGGATCACGCTGCCGCGCCACGTCGCGTCGCACCCCGCTTCCGTCGTCTTCCTACCGCACCGGCGTAGGGCCGATGACTCAGGGTCAGCCGCGGTCACTGAGCGTGCGCGACCGGCGGAGGCGCCCCGGCCCTACGATGGCCGACTGACAGGTACGGCCCGGGCCCATCATCTCGTTGGCTCCTCAGCCGTCGACCGCTGGGGAGGACCGATGCGCATCCTGGCCGTCTGCTCCGCCAACCTCGTGCGGAGCCCGGTGGCCGAGGCGGCGTGGCAACGATGGGCCGACCGACGCGGGCGGGCCGACGTTCACGTCGCGAGCGCGGGGATCACCGCCGCAGACGGGATGCCGGTGCCCGGGGAGGTCAAGGTGGCGGCGGCCGACCTCGGCCTGGACCTGTCGGACCATCGCTCGCGGGTCGTGACCCCCGAGGACTTGATGACCAGCGGGCTCGTGCTCACGATGACCGAGGACCAGCGGACCTCCATGCAGCATGCGCGTCCGTCGGCCACGAGTCGCACCTTCACCCTTCGCGAGTTCGCCCGGCTGGTCGGTGGGCTCACGGCCGTCCCACGCGGGGCGAGCCTGGAAGACGTGGTGCTCCTGGCCCACCGACAGCGGGCTCGGCAGGCGCGCCCCGACGGTCCAGAAGACGTGAACGACGTGTACGGCGGTCGGCCGAAGGACTATGCGCGCTGCGCGGCCGAGATCGTCGGGCTGGTCGACTCGGTCACGTCGCGGCTGCCGTAAGGCCTTCGTCGGCCGTCTCGGGAGCGCGCGACGCGACGTTGCCGTACCCGTAGCTGGTCTCGTAGGTGTCACCGACAGGGACATCGGTGTAGACGGCGCCGGCCACGGACCCGCCGACCTGTCGGATGCGTTCCACCGCGTCGCCGACCGAGTGGGTGCGCGAGTAGCCGTGCCGGGTGACCATGACGACGAGGTCCGAGGGAGCGACCAGCTCGAGGGAGTCGGCGACGCGCAGGATGGGCGCCGAGTCGACGATCACCAGGTCGGCGCGACGGGCGAGCGCGGCCAGCAGCTGGCTGGTCCGTGACGACGCGAGGAGCTCGGCCGGATTGGGGGCCAGGCTCCCCCCGGCCAGCACCTTGATCCCCTCGAGCTCGATGAGGTAGTCGTCGAGGGAGTCCTTGCGGGCGACCACGCGGTCCATGACCGCGTTCCCCCCGATGACCTCCACGAGGAGGTCGTCGGTGGGGGTGTCGCTCACGAGGAGGTCGGTGAGTCCCGGAGGTGAGCCCAGGCCCATGGTCGGAGCCACCTGCGGATTGCGGAGGTCGGCGTCGACGAGGATGACCCGGAGGCCGAACCGGGCAGCCGACACCGCGAGGTTGCACGAGACCGACGTCTTGCCCTCGCCCTGGATCGCGGAGGCGACCAGCAGGACCCGTCCGCGGGGCGCCTGGTTGCGTGGTTCCCCGGCGCGCGCGGTCCGCGGTTTCGAGGGAACCCGTGACGCCGTCGCCGCGGCGGCCGTCGACCGGTCCGACGCCATCAGGAACCGGACGTTGGTGATCAGCCCGCGGTAGGCCTCGCTGCCCGGGGAGTTGGGGTCGGTCACCGTGACGAGTGGTCGCGCCCCGCGCGTGCTTAACCGGGGGATCCGCCCGAGGACCGGCCGCTGGCCGACGGCCTGCTTCACGCGGGTGTCGTCGCGCACGGCGTCGTCGAAGTGGTCGCGGACGAAGGCGAGCCCGATCCCGAGGACGAACCCGATGAAGGCCCCGAGCAGTCCGGTGCGCAGCGGCTTGGGGTTCGCCGGCCCGTTCGGGGTGTTGCCGGGGACCAGTACCTGCCCGGCGCCGGTCGTCGCGCTCGGCGCGGTGGCTGCGGCGGTCGACTGGTCGCTCATGACCTGGGTGAGCTGGACGAGCAGGGTCTGTTGTTCGTTCTGCAGCTGCACCTGGCGGTCGCCGGTGGCGGTCGTGAGCTCGGTCTGGACCTTGTCGAGCTGGTCGCGGATCCGTTTGGCCTCGTCCTTCAGCGCCTGCTGGTTCTGCTGGTAGGCCAGGTTGGCCTGCTCGCGCCGGAACGACAGGTACTGGTTCACGAATCCGTTCACGACCGACTCCGCCGCCCGCGCCGTGGGTTGCTGGGCGGTCACCGTCACTACGCGGGTGTCGGACTGCGGCGTGACCGTGACCGTCTTCAACAGGTCGCTCGGGGAGGTCGTGAGCTTGAGGTCGTCGATCACCCGCTGGGCGACCGGTTCGGAGAGGAGCACCTGGATCTGGGTGCTCACCTCCTGCGGCTGCATGACGAGGCCGTTGGTGCTGACCCCTGACCCGGAGTCCGGGGCGATCTCGAGGATCGCGCTGCTGCGGTAGATCTTGTGCGCCGTGAACGAGAGGGCCAGGGCGGCGAGCAGGCCGACGACGGTGCTGATGGCCACGACCCGCCAGCGTCGACGGACCACTGCGGCTTGGTCGCGCAGCTGAATGACGTTGTTCTCCACGCCGAGGTGCCTCTCGTCAGGACGTCGATCGCCCGAGACCGAAGGCATCGAGCGGGAACCGTCAGTGTAGGCCCCGCCGACGACACCCCCGTGCGACAATCTGGCGCACCATCCGAATGGGCGAAACGAAGGGGTAGCCGTGCGCTGGTTGGGGCTCCTGGCGCTGGCCGCCCTCCCGCTGCAGTGGTTCGTGGTGGCCGGTACCCCGCTGGGGGTGATGCGCCTGCACCAGGCCGTCTTCCTCGGGGTGGCCGTGGTGCTGGTGCTGGCCCGACCGATGCGCAACCTGGTGCCGGTGCTCCGGCTGACCAAGGTCTTCCTCGCCCTCAACGCCTTGATGCTCGTGGTCTGGGCGGCCGTGACGCTGTACCACGGTGCCCTGCCGACGATTCCTATCCAGGAAGGCATCTACCTGGGCGTCTTCGTGATCATGGCCACCTACTTCTTCCGGGCCGCCAGCGGCCAGGAGGCGGGCGCCCTGAAGGCCCTGCGATGGTCGGCGACCGGCGCGGCGGGGTTGTTCGTCGCGGCCCTGCTGCTTTCCATGGTGAGCAACGGCGTCAACCCGATGAACGTCATCCAGCAGACCTTGGCGACCTCGAACCCGGAGGTCCTGCAGAAGGAGTTGTTCCGGTCGAGCTTCGTGGGCTACGGCTACGACGCTGCGTCCATTCGGGGGAACATCCGCCACGAGATCTTCGGCGCGATCCTGCTGGCCATGTACGTGTCGGTGTGGGCCGAGGGGCTCCTGCCGAAGGTCCGTGACCTCGGCTGGCGGGTGCGTCAGGCGGGTCTGGTGCTGGCTTCCCTGCTCCTGCTCGTGTCCATGAGCCGGGCCGTGCTGATCGCCGCCGCCGCCTGGCCCCTGCTGTACGTCTACCGGTCGCTTCGGACCATGACCTTGTCGAACCGCCAGGTGGCCACGATCTACGTCGTGGGCGGGGCGTTCATCCTGCTGCTGGTCTCCGGCGTCGGCGAGGTGATCTGGGTCCGGTTCACCCAGGACACGGCGTCGTACAGCTCACGGGGTGGGCTGTACGACGCAGCGTTCGCGAACCTGCGCTCCACCTGGTTGTTCGGCGGCGAGGACACCACCGGGCAGAGCTCCCACAACTTCGCCATCGACGCGTGGCTGCGCGGCGGGATCGTGGTCTTCCTGCTGGCGCTGTGCATCTTGGCGCTGCTGATCGTGGTCTGGCTGTCGCTGCTGGTGAACCTCCCGCGCGCGCCGATGTGGATGGTGCCCGTCGCGGCCGCCTTCGCCCTGCCGATCGACCGGATGCTGACCTCCGGGGGAGGCCTCATCCCCCCGGTCAGCTGGCTCACCCTGGCCTTCGCGGCCGGGGCCCTGTGCTACCGCTCCGAGCTGCAGCGCCGCGAGACGGAACGGATCCTGGCGCGGACCACAGGCGGGCCGGCGGACGACGACCTCGCCGACGTCCAGACCTCGTGATCCGCGTCGGACTGACCGGCGGGATCGGGTCGGGCAAGACCGAGGTGGCCCGGCGGCTGGCCGATCTCGGTGCCGTGGTGGTCGACGCCGACGCGCTGGCGCGGGAGGCGCTCGCCCCCGGGACGCCCGGCCTGGCCGCAGTCGTCGACGCCTTCGGGACGCAGGTGCTGGCCGCTGACGGGTCGCTGGACCGGGCGGGGTTGGCCGCTCGGGTGTTCGCCGACCCGGCGCAGCTCGACCGGCTGAACGCGATCGTGCACCCGCTCGTGGCCGAGCGCACCGCAGAGCTGCTCGCCGAGGTGGCGCCGGACGCCGTGGTCGTCCACGACATCCCCTTGCTCGTCGAGACCGGTCGAGCCGACTACGACCTCGTCGTCGTGGTCGACGCCCCCGACGAGGTCCGCGAGCAACGTCTCGTCCAGCTGCGCGGCATGGACCCGGCCGACGTGCACCGCCGGATGCAGCAGCAGGCGACCCGCCAGGAACGGTTGGCCGCCGCCGACGTCGTCATCGACAACTCCGGGGTGCTCGAGGACCTGGGCGAGCAGGTCGACGAGCTGTGGCGGGAGCTGGGCGAGCGCCTCCGATGAACGGGGCTGCGGCCCTTGTCGGTCGGCCGCCGTACCGTGTCGGACATGAGACCGGTCACCGACCTCGTCCGTCGGGTCGCACCGTTCGAGGTCATCTCCGACTTCGAACCCTCCGGCGACCAGCCCGACGCCATCGAGCAGCTGGAGCGGCGGATCAGAGCCGGTGAGAAGGACGTCGTGCTGCTCGGGGCCACCGGCACCGGGAAGTCGGCCACCACCGCCTGGCTGATCGAGCGGCTGCAGCGTCCCACGTTGGTCATGGCGCCGAACAAGACTCTCGCCGCCCAGCTGGCCAACGAGTTCCGCGAGCTCATGCCCAACAACGCCGTCGAGTACTTCGTCTCCTACTACGACTACTACCAGCCCGAGGCCTACGTCCCGCAGACCGATACCTACATCGAGAAGGACTCGTCGGTCAACGACGAGGTCGAGCGACTCCGCCACTCGGCCACCAACAGCCTGCTCACCCGTCGCGACGTCATCGTCGTCGCGACCGTGTCGGCGATCTACGGACTCGGCACGCCGCAGGAGTACGTCGACCGCATGGTCCGGCTGCGGGTCGGGGACGTCGTCGAACGCAACGCCCTGCTGCGTCGGTTCGTGGACATCCAGTACACGCGCAACGACCTGGCGTTCACGCGCGGAACCTTCCGCGTGCGCGGTGACACGATCGAAGTCATTCCCATGTACGAGGAGCACGCGGTTCGGATCGAGATGTTCGGCGACGAGATCGAGGCACTGTCCACGCTGAACCCGGTCACCGGTGAAGTCGTCACCGAGGACGCCGAGCTGTACGTGTTCCCAGCCAGCCACTACATCGCCGGGCCCGAGCGGCTGGTCAAGGCGATCGCCGGGATCGAAGCCGAGCTGGCCGACCGGTTGGCCGAGCTCGAGCAGCAGGGCAAGCTGCTCGAGGCGCAGCGCCTTCGGATGCGCACCACGTACGACCTCGAGATGCTGCGCCAGGTCGGGTCGTGCTCCGGGATCGAGAACTACTCACGGTTCATCGACGACCGGCCGGCCGGAAGCGCGCCGAACTGTCTGCTGGACTACTTCCCCGAGGACTTCCTGCTCGTGATCGACGAGTCGCACGTGAGCGTTCCGCAGATCGGCGGCATGTTCGAGGGCGACATGTCGCGCAAGCGCACGCTGGTGGAGCACGGATTCCGGCTCCCCAGCGCCATGGACAACCGGCCGCTGACCTTCGACGAGTTCCTCGGTCGGGTGGGCCAGACGGTGTACCTCTCGGCCACCCCGGGTCCGTACGAGCTGGGCCGTGGCCACGGCGTCGTCGAGCAGATCATCCGGCCCACCGGGCTGATCGATCCAGAGGTCGTCGTGAAGCCGACGAAGGGGCAGATCGACGACCTCATCCACGAGATCCGTCAGCGCGCCGAGCGGGACGAGCGGGTCTTGGTCACCACGCTGACCAAGAAGATGGCCGAGGATCTCACCGACTACCTGCTGGAGCTGGGGATGCGGGTGCGCTACCTGCACTCCGAGGTCGACACCTTGCGCCGGGTCGAGCTCCTGCGCGAGCTGCGGCTGGGTGAGTACGACGTGCTGGTCGGCATCAACCTGCTCCGGGAAGGCCTCGACCTCCCCGAGGTCTCCCTGGTCAGCATCCTGGACGCCGACAAGGAGGGGTTCCTCCGCTCGTCTCGGTCACTCATCCAGACGATCGGCCGGGCCGCCCGCAACGTGTCCGGTCAGGTTCACATGTACGCCGACTCCGTCACGGCGTCCATGGAGCAGGCGATCGACGAGACCAACCGTCGGCGGCAGAAGCAGGTGGACTACAACACCGAGCACGGCATCGACCCCACGCCGCTGCGCAAGCGGATCAGCGACATCACCGAGCTGCTGGCCCGCGAGGACGCCGACACCGAGACCGTCCTCGGCGGCTCGGGACGCGCCCAGTCGCGGGGCAAGAGTCCCGTTCCGGGTCTGCTCCTGAAGAACGCGGGCATCGAGGAGTTCACCGCGCTGCCGGCCCGGGACCTGGCCGACCTCGTCGGCCAGCTGACCGACCAGATGCACGCCGCGGCTGCCGACCTCCAGTTCGAGGTGGCCGCTCGGTTGCGCGACGAGATCTCGGAGCTGAAGAAGGAGCTGCGCGGGATGCGCGAGGCCGGCGTCACCTGACCGGAGCGGCTACCAGCCGCGCGCCCGCCACTGCGGCAGGGAGGGTCGCTCGGCACCCAGCGTGGTGTCGCTCCCGTGTCCCGGGTAGACCCAGGTCTCGTCGGGCAGCTGCGCGAAGACCTTGGTCTCCAGATCGGTCATGAGCTGCGCGAACGCCTCCGGGTCGCCCCAGGTGTTCCCCGGGCCCCCGGGGAACAAGGAGTCGCCGGTGAACAGGTGCGGCGCCCCGTCGGGGTCGTCGTAGAGCAAGGCGATCGACCCCGGCGTGTGCCCGCGCAGAGCGGTCACCTGCAGCGCCACGTCGCCGACCCGCAGGATGTCCCCGTCGGCCAGGAACACCTCGGTCTCCACCGGGATCTCCGGGGCGTCCTCGCGGCTGGCGTACGTGCGAGCACCGGTGGCCCGGACCACGTCGGCCAGGGCCTGCCAGTGGTCGGCGTGCCGGTGGGTGGTGATCACCGCGGCCAGCCCGTCCGAGCCGACGAGGTCGAGCAGGCGCTCGGGCTCGGCCGCGGCGTCGACCAGCGCCTGCGTGCCGGTGCGCCGACAGCGCAGCAGGTACGCGTCGTTGTCGTGCGGGCCGACCGCGAGCTTGCTGATGATCAGTCCGGTCAGCTCGTGGACGTCGGCCGGTCCCCCGACGTGGACGTCTCCGGTGTAGGTCATGGTCCCATCCTGGCGACCGGCGCGGCCCGCGGCCACCCCGGCCCCGGGTCGTGCCCCGTCCGCCCGGGAAGAACCTGTCGGACGGCCTGGTTAGGCTCCTGACCCGAACCGTGACTGTGACCCGAAGGACCGCTGTGGCCGAACGTCTCGTCGTGCGAGGTGCCCGAGAGCACAACCTGAAGGACGTGTCGCTCGACCTCCCGCGGGACGCCCTGATCGTGTTCACCGGCTTGTCCGGGTCCGGCAAGTCGTCCCTCGCGTTCGACACGATCTTCGCCGAAGGTCAGCGGCGCTACGTCGAGAGTCTGTCCGCCTACGCGCGCCAGTTCCTGGGTCAGATGGACAAGCCCGACGTCGACTTCATCGAAGGTCTGTCGCCGGCGGTGTCGATCGACCAGAAGTCCACGTCGCGCAACCCCCGCTCGACCGTCGGCACGATCACCGAGGTCTACGACTACCTGCGCCTGCTGTTCGCCCGGATCGGCCGGCCGCACTGCCCGATCTGCGGTCGACCGATCGCCCGGCAGACACCCCAGCAGATCGTCGACCGCGTCCTGGAGCTCCCTGCGGGCTCGCGCTTCCAGGTGCTGGCGCCGGTCGTCCGCGCCCGCAAAGGGGAGTACCAGGACCTCTTCCGTCAGCTGCAGGCGCAGGGGTACAGCCGGGCCCGGATCGACGGGACGGTTCACCCGCTCACCGAGCCGCCGAAGCTGAAGAAGCAGGAGAAGCACACGATCGAGGTCGTGGTCGACCGGCTGACCGTGAAGCCCTCCGCCCGGCAGCGGCTCACCGACTCGGTCGAGACCTCGCTGGGCCTGTCCGGTGGACTGGTCACCTTGGACTTCGTCGACCTCCCCGACACCGACCCCGGGCGGGAGCGCACCTACAGCGAGCACCTGGCCTGCCTCGACGACGACGTCTCGTTCGAGGAGCTGGAGCCACGCTCCTTCTCGTTCAACAGTCCCTTCGGTGCCTGCCCGGACTGTCACGGCCTCGGCACCCAGATGGTCGTGGACCCCGAGCTCGTGGTCCCGGACGGGGCGCTGAGCCTGTCCGAGGGTGCGGTCTCGCCGTGGGCCGGGGCTCACACGTCCGACTACTTCACCCGTCTGCTCGAGGCGTTGGCCGACAGCCTCGCCTTCGACATGTCCACGCCGTGGCGACGCCTTCCGGTCAAGGTGCGCCGAGCGGTCCTCAACGGCGTCGACGAGCAGGTGCACGTCCAGTACAAGAACCGCTACGGACGCCAGCGCTCCTACTACACGTCGTTCGAGGGGGTCATCCCCTATGTGCAGCGTCGCCACTCCGAGGCCGAGACCGACACCAGCCGGGAACGGTTCGAGGGCTACATGCGCGAGGTCGACTGCCCGGTGTGCGGCGGAGCCCGGCTCAAACCGGTCTCGCTCGCGGTCACGATCGGCGGCCGGTCGATCGCCGAGGTCGCCGCGCTGCCGATCGGGGAGGCCGCCGAGTTCCTGGCCGAGCTCGATCTCACGGCTCGCGAGGAACAGATCGCGGTCCGGGTCCTGAAGGAGGTCAACGAGCGGCTGCGTTTCCTGCTCGACGTGGGCCTCGAGTACCTGACCCTCGACCGCGCGGCCGGCACCCTGGCCGGCGGCGAGGCACAGCGCATCCGGCTGGCCACCCAGATCGGTGCAGGTCTGGTCGGGGTGCTCTACGTACTCGACGAGCCGAGCATCGGACTGCACCAGCGCGACAACCACCGGCTGATCGAGACGCTCGTACGACTGCGCGACATGGGCAACACGCTGATCGTCGTGGAGCACGACGAGGACACGATCCGCACCGCCGACTGGGTGGTGGACATCGGGCCGGGTGCGGGTGAGCACGGCGGCCAGGTGGTGGTGTCGGGTCCGGTCGCCGACCTGCTGGCCTCTCCCGACTCGATGACCGGTGCGTACCTTTCCGGCCGGCTGAGCATCGCGACGCCGCAGGAGCGGCGTCCGGTGACACCGAAGAAGTCGATCACCGTGCACGCCGCCCGGGAGCACAACCTGCGCGACGTGACGGTGTCGTTCCCCGTCGGTGTCTTCACCGCGGTCACCGGCGTCAGCGGCTCGGGCAAGTCGACGCTGGTCAACGACATCCTCTACAACGCGCTGGCGCGGGAGCTGAACGCCGCCCGCACCGTGCCCGGCCGGCACCAGCGGGTGAGCGGGCTGTCCCACGTCGACAAGGTCGTCCACGTCGACCAGAGCCCGATCGGACGCACGCCGCGTTCGAACCCGGCGACGTACACGGGCGTCTTCGACCATGTCCGCAAGCTGTTCGCGAGCGCGCCCGAGGCGAAGGTCCGCGGATACCAGCAGGGCCGCTTCTCGTTCAACGTGAAGGGTGGCCGGTGCGAGGCCTGTGCCGGAGACGGCACGATCAAGATCGAGATGAACTTCCTTCCCGACGTCTACGTCCCCTGCGAGGTGTGCCACGGAGCCCGGTACAACCGCGAGACGCTGGAGGTCCACTACAAGGGCAAGACGATCGCCGACGTGCTCGACATGAGCATCGAGGAGGCCCTCGAGTTCTTCGCCGCGATCCCGCCGATCCGCCGCCATCTGGCCACGCTGGTCGACGTGGGTCTGGGCTACGTGCGGCTCGGCCAGCCCGCGCCCACCCTGTCCGGTGGTGAGGCGCAGCGCGTGAAGCTGTCGGCGGAGCTGCAGAAGCGATCCACCGGGCGCACGATCTACGTGCTGGACGAGCCGACCACCGGGCTGCACTTCGAGGACATCCGCAAGCTCTTGGGCGTCCTCGGCCGGCTCGTCGACGCCGGCAACACAGTGATCGTCATCGAGCACAACCTCGACGTCATCAAGACCGCCGACTGGGTCATCGACATGGGTCCCGAGGGTGGGTCCGGCGGGGGGCTGGTGGTGGCGGAGGGAACGCCGGAGGACGTGGCGGCCGATCCCGCGAGCCACACCGGCCGGTTCCTGTCCACCGTGCTGGGAACCCGTCGTCCGGCCCGAGCGGCCAGGCGTCCGCGACGGAGGGCCAGCGCCTGACGGCGCCGCACCGACATGGCTGACCCCGCGTCCTACCGACCTCGACCGGGAACCATTCCCGACGAACCGGGTGTCTACCGCTTCCGTGACCAAGCCGGACGGGTCGTCTACGTGGGCAAGGCCAAGAGCCTGCGCCAGCGACTCGCGTCGTACTTCGCCGATCCGGCCGGCATGAACCCCCGGACCCGGGCCATGGTCTGGGCCGCCGCGTCGGTGGAGTGGACGGTCGTCGCGACTGAGGTCGAGGCGCTGCAGCTGGAGTACGCCTGGATCAAGGAGTTCGAGCCCCGGTTCAACGTCAAGTACCGCGACGACAAGTCCTACCCGTTCCTCGCCGTGACGGTGGGCGAGGAGTTCCCCCGGGTGCAGGTGATGCGCGGCGCCAAGCGCAAGGGCGTCAAGTACTTCGGGCCCTACGCCCACGCGTGGGCCATCCGCGAGACGCTCGATCAGCTCCTGCGGGTCTTCCCGGTGCGGTCGTGCTCCAACGGGGTCTTCAAACGGGCTGGGCAGATCGGGCGTCCGTGCCTGCTCGGCTACATCGACAAGTGCTCCGCGCCGTGCGTCGGCCGCATCTCGGCCGACGACCACCGCGCCCATGTCGACGACCTGGTGACGTTCCTGTCGACCGATCCCGGTCGCTTCATGCGCGCGCTCGAGACTCGGATGCGGGAAGCGTCGGCCGCGCAGGAGTACGAGCGCGCCGCCACCTTGCGCGACGACCTGCGGGCGCTCGAACGCGCCCTCGAGCGCTCGGCGATCGTGCTGCCCGACGACACCGACGCCGACGTGGTCGCGATCGTCGACGACGAGCTGGAGGCCGCCGTGCAGGTGTTCCACGTCCGCGCCGGACGGGTGCGTGGCCAGCGCGGGTGGGTGGCCGAGAAGGTCGACGACTCGGGCCCGGCGGAACTGGTCGAGCAGTTCCTGGGACACCTGTACGGCACCGGTCCCGGGGCGGTGGGCGCCGACGCCCCGAAGGAGGTGCTGGTTCCGACCCTGCCGACCGATGCACCTGCCGTGGCCGAGTGGCTCGCCGAGCTGCGCGGGTCACGGGTCGAGATCCGGGTTCCGCAGCGCGGGGACAAGCACACGCTCATGACCACCGTCGCCAACAACGCCCGCCACTCGCTGGCGCTGCACAAGATCCGGCGGGCCGGCGACCTCACGGCCCGGGGCCAGGCGCTCTCCGAGCTGCAGGAGGCGCTCGAACTGGCCGAAGCCCCGCTGCGGATCGAGTGCTACGACGTCTCGAACCTGCAGGGCACCGAGATCGTCGCCTCCATGGTGGTCTTCGAGGACGGGTTGCCGCGTAAGTCGGAGTACCGGCGGTTCGCGATCAAGCAGACGGCCGGCCAGGACGACGTCGCGGCGATGCACGAGGTGATCAGCCGCAGATTCCGGCGCTACCTCGAGCAGCCTCTGGGCAGCCCCGACGAACAGCCCGAGCGGCGGCGGGCCGGCTTCGCGTACCCGCCCCAGCTGGTGGTCGTCGACGGTGGCCCGCCGCAGGTGGCGGCCGCACAGCGGGCCATGACGGAGCTGGGGGTGGTGGACATTCCGGTGGTCGGTTTGGCCAAGCGTCTCGAGGAGGTCTGGTTGCCCGACGACGACGCGCCGGTGATCCTGCCCCGGACCTCGCCGGCGCTGTACCTGCTGCAGAGGGTCCGAGACGAGGCCCACCGGTTCGCGATCACCTTCCACCGCAAACGCCGGTCCACGGCGATGACCGCTTCTTCCCTCGACACCGTCCCCGGGCTGGGAGCCACGCGACGCAAGGCGTTGTTGGCGCGGTTCGGCTCGTTGCGCAAGGTGCGCGCAGCCTCCCCGGAGGAGCTGGCGCAGGTTCCCGGGATCGGTCCCAAGACGGCTGCCGCGATCCACGCGGCGCTGAAGGCCGGGGAGCCCGAAGCGCCTGCAGTCAACGTGACCACGGGCGAGATCCTGACGTGATCGCCGGTCCGCGTTCTCCCCATCGCCGCCGCCCGCCGACCACAATGGCCCGGTGAGCATGGACGCGACGGCGCCGGGGGAGGAAGTCCGGTCCCAGGCCAGCCGCCCCGAGATGGTGGTGCTCACCGGGATGTCCGGAGCCGGCCGATCCACGGCGGCCAATGCGCTGGAGGACCAGGGCTGGTTCGTGGTGGACAACCTGCCGCCGGCGCTCCTGCCGTCGCTGCTCGAGGTGTCCGACCGCGGCGCGCACGGACCCATGCGGATCGCCGCAGTCGTCGACGCGCGCGGCGGCGAGTTCTTCGCCGACCTCACGGCGGCGTTGATCCAGCTCGAAGCCGTCGGCATCCATCCCCGGGTGCTCTTCCTCGAAGCCGACGACGACGAGCTCGTCCGTCGGTTCGAAGGGTCCCGGCGACCGCACCCCCTGCAGGGGACGGGGCGCGTGGTCGATGGCATCGCCGCGGAGCGGGTGCTGCTGGCCGACCTCCGCGACCGGGCCGACCTGCTCGTGGACACCTCGGACCTGAACGTGCACCAGCTGCGGGCCCGGATCGATCAGGCGTTCTCCGGCGACAGTCGGGCGGACCTCAGGGTCACGGTCATGTCGTTCGGCTTCAAGTACGGCCTGCCGCCCGACGTCGACCTGGTGGTCGACTGCCGCTTCCTGCCGAACCCGCACTGGGTTCCCACGCTGCGTCCGCACACGGGGCAGGACCAGGACGTCGCGAGCTACGTCCTCGGACAGCCCGCCGCCGGTGAGTTCCTCGACGCCTACGAGCCGGCACTCCTGGTGGTCCTCAACGGGTACAGCCACGAAGGCAAGCGGTATGCGCTGGTCGCGGTCGGCTGCACCGGCGGGAAACACCGCAGCGTCGCCATGGCCGAGGAGATCGCCCGTCGACTCGGTCATGACGGCGTCGACGTGCGGGTCGAGCACCGCGACCTGGGGCGCGAGTGAGCCGTCCATCCGTGGTCGCCCTGGGCGGGGGGCACGGGCTCTCCGCCACGTTGCGCGCCCTGCGGGACGTCGCCGATCCCTTGACCGCGGTCGTGACCGTGGCCGACGACGGAGGGTCGAGCGGCCGACTGCGCGACGAGTTCGGGGTGCTGCCGCCCGGCGACCTCCGCATGGCGTTGGCAGCCCTGTGCGGCTCCGACGAGTGGGGCAACACGTGGAGCGAGGTGGCGCAGCACCGGTTCGCCGGAGACGGCGCGCTGAACGGCCACGCGGTGGGCAACCTGCTGATCGTGGCCCTGTGGGAGCTGTTCCCCGACGACCCGGTGACCGGCCTGGACTGGGTCGGCCGACTGCTGGGATGTCGGGGCCGGGTGCTGCCCATGGCGGCGACGCCGTTGGAGATCGTCGCCCAGGTGAGCGGCCTGGTCGCCGACGACCCCGACCGTCGGTGCGAGGTGCGGGGGCAGGTGGCCGTGGCACTCACCCCCGGGCGGGTCGAGGCGGTGCGACTGGAACCGGCCGATCCGCCGGTGCCGCCCGAGGTGGTCGCGGCGGTGATGGACGCCGACTGGGTGGTCCTCGGCCCCGGCTCCTGGTACACGAGCGTCATCCCGCATCTGCTCGTCGGTCCGGTGGCCGAGGCGATCGTGACGACGTCGGCCCGACGGGCCGTGGTGCTCAACCTGGAGCCCCAACCCGGCGAGACCGCCGGTTTCGCGGCGCAGACCTACCTCGAGGTGCTGCACCGGCACGCCCCCCGGCTGCGGCTCGACGCGGTGATCGTGGATCGCGCCTCCGTGACCGACCCCGACGCACTCGATCAAGCGGCTGCGGCGTACGGTGCCGAGGTCGTCGTGGGAGATCTGCGGCTCCCGGACGGGAGCGCCCGGCACGACGACGCCGCGCTGGCGGCGACGTTCCAGGCGACGTTCGGCACGTTGGGAGGAGCCCGCTGATGGCGATGACCGCAGCGGTCAAGGACGAACTGGCCAGGCTCGAGGTCACGAAGCCCTGCTGCCGGAAGGCCGAGGCCTCTTCCATCCTGCGCTTCGCCGGAGGGCTGCACATCGTCGCGGGACACATCGTGATCGAGGCCGAGCTGGACACGGGCGCGGCCGCTCGTCGGCTGCGCAAGGACATCGCCGAGATCTACGGGCACTCCAGCGAGCTCGTCGTGCTGGCCCCGAGCGGCCTGCGCAAGGGCAACCGCTTCGTCGTGCGGGTGACCCGCGACGGCGAGGCACTCGCCCGCCAGACGGGGCTGATCGACGGGCGCGGACGGCCCGTGCGGGGCCTGCCGCCGCAGGTGGTGAGCGGGGCCATGTGCGACGCCGAGGCGGCCTGGCGCGGTGCGTTCCTGGCCCACGGATCGTTGACCGAACCGGGCCGGTCCTCGGCGTTGGAGGTGACCTGCCCGGGTCCGGAGGCGGCCCTGGCCCTGGCTGGCGCCGCGCGGAGGCTCGGGATCGCCGGCAAGGCGCGCGAGGTGCGTGGCGTCGACCGGGTGGTGATCCGCGACGGGGATGCGATCGGCGCGCTGCTCACCCGGCTCGGGGCCCACGACTCGGTGCTGGCCTGGGAGGAGCGCCGGATGCGCCGCGAGGTTCGGGCCACGGCCAACCGCCTGGCGAACTTCGACGACGCCAACCTCCGCCGGTCAGCCCGCGCCGCGGTGGCCGCCGGGGCGCGGGTCGAGCGCGCCATGGAGATCCTCGGCGACGACGTGCCCGAGCATCTCGCCAGCGCCGGACGGCTGCGGCTGGAGCACAAGCAGGCCAGCTTGGAGGAGCTCGGCCAGCTGTCCGAGCCGCCGATGACCAAGGACGCCATCGCCGGCCGGATCCGACGACTCCTGGCCATGGCCGACAAGCGGGCCGCCGACCTCGAGATCCCGAACACCGAGGCCAACCTCACCCCGGACATGCTGGCGCCCTGATCGTCGCTAGGGTGGACACACCGTTTGCGACGACCGTCCCGCATCGTGCGTTCGCACCACGAACCGACCCTGGGGGAGCTAGTGACCATCCGCGTAGGCATCAACGGATTCGGCCGGATCGGCCGGAACTTCACCCGCGCCGTCCTCGTGCAGCAGCGTGGTGGCAAGGTCGGCGACCTGGTGCGCTGGGCCTTGGGCGAGGGGCAGCCGATCGAGATCGTCGGGATCAACGACCTCACCGACGTCGCCACGTTGGCGTACCTGCTGAAGTACGACTCGATCCTGGGGCGGCTCGACGCCGAGGTCGAGGTCGACGGCGACGCGCTGGTGGTGGGCGGACACCGGATCCCGGTCACGGCCCAGACCGACCCGGCTGCGCTGCCGTGGGGCACGCTCGGCGCCGACATCGTGGTGGAGTCCACCGGCCGGTTCAACAGCGCGGAGGCGGCCGGCAAGCACCTCAGCGCCGGCGCCCGCAAGGTGATCATCTCGGCCCCCGCGTCCGGTGACGTCGTCACGGTCGTGATGGGCGTCAACCACGAGACCTACGACCCGGCGACCGACGCCATCGTCTCGAACGCCTCCTGCACCACGAACTGTCTGGCGCCCATGGCCAAGGTCCTCAACGACGAGTTCGGGATCGAGCGCGGCCTGATGACGACGATCCACTCCTACACCAACGACCAGGTGATCCTCGACTTCCCGCACAAGGACCTGCGCCGGGCTCGCGCGGCTGCGATCAACATGATCCCCACTTCCACCGGGGCCGCGAAGGCGATCGGCCTGGTGCTCCCCGCGCTGAAGGGCAAGCTGGACGGGTACGCGATGCGCGTGCCCACGCCCACCGGTTCGGCCACCGACCTCACCGTGGACCTGGCCAAGTCGGCGACGGTCGCCGACATCAACGCCGCGATGCGGGCCGCCGCCGAGGGGCCGTTGCGCGGAATCCTCAGGTACACCTCCGACCCGATCGTGAGCACCGACATCGTCACCGACCCGGCTTCGTGCATCTTCGACTCCGGCCTGACCAGCGCCATCGGGGGCATGGCCAAGGTGGTGGGCTGGTACGACAACGAGTGGGGCTACTCCAACCGGCTGACCGATCTCGTGCGCTACGTCGGCGCCGCGCTCGACCAGTAGCCGCAACCGATGCGGACGATCGACGACCTCGACGTCGCAGATCGGCGGGTGCTGGTCCGGGCCGACCTGAACACCCCCATGGACGGCGAGTCGATCGCCGACGACCGCCGGATCCGCGCGGCCGTGCCCACGATCAGCACGCTGCGGGACCGAGGGGCGCGGGTCGTGGTGGTCTCACACCTGGGGCGCCCGAAGGGCGAGGTGGTCCCGCAGCTGTCCCTGGCGCCGGTGGCCCGGCGCCTGGCCGAGCTGCTCGGCGCGCCCGTCGCCTTCGCCGACACCGTGGTGGGCGCGTCGGCGCACGCCACCGTGTCCGCCCTGGCTGACGGCGATGTCGCGCTGCTGGAGAACGTCCGGTTCGACGCCCGGGAGACGAGCAAGGACGCTGCCGTCCGCGCCGAGCTGGCCGGCGAGCTCGCGGGACTCGCCGATGCGTTCGTCAGCGACGGTTTCGGCGTTCTGCACCGCAAGCAGGCCAGCGTCTACGACGTGGCCCAGCGGCTGCCGCACGCCGCCGGCCGGCTCGTCGAACGCGAGGTGGCCGTCCTGCGGCGGCTGACCGTCGACCCTCGTCGCCCGTACACCGTCGTGCTGGGCGGCTCGAAGGTCTCCGACAAGCTCGGTGTGATCATGAACCTGCTGTCCCGGGTCGATCGACTCGTGGTCGGCGGAGGAATGGTCTACACGTTCCTGGCCGCGCAAGGGCATGGGGTCGGCTCGTCGCTGCTGGAGGCCGACCGACTCGACGACGTGCGGGCCCTGATCGCCTCCGCGGCACAGCGCGGTGTCGAGCTGGTCCTGCCCGCCGACATCGTGGCGGCCACCGACTTCACGGCCGACGCCGATGCGACGGTCGTCGCCGCGGACGCGATCCCGGAGGACCGAATGGGGCTGGACATCGGGCCGCAGGCGCGCGACGACTTCGCCCGCGCCATCGAGTCGTCGGCCACGGTCTTCTGGAACGGACCGATGGGCGTCTTCGAGTTCCCGGCCTTCGCGGTCGGGACGCAGCGGGTCGCCGAGGCCATGAGCCGCGTCTCTGGCCTGACCGTCGTGGGCGGAGGCGACTCCGCCGCGGCCGTGCGCGCGCTCGGGTTCCCCGACGACGCGTTCGGACACATCTCCACCGGTGGTGGGGCGTCTCTGGAGTACCTCGAGGGCAAGACCCTCCCCGGCTTGGCAGTACTGGAGGACTGATTCCGTGGCAGGCGAGCGCACGCCGTTGATGGCGGGCAACTGGAAGATGAACCTGAACCACCTGGAGGCGATCCGGCTGGTGCAGGACCTCGCCTTCCGGCTCACCGACGACGACCATGCGGCCGTCGACGTCGTCGTCCTTCCGCCGTTCACCGACCTGCGGTCGGTGCAGACGCTGGTCGATGCCGACCACCTCGGCCTGAAGTACGGCGCCCAGGACGTGTCCCAGCACGACGCCGGGGCGTTCACCGGGGACGTGTCGGGGGCGATGCTGGCCAAGCTCGGCTGCTCCTACGTCGTCGTGGGCCACTCGGAGCGACGCGAACACCACGCCGAGACCGACGAGGTGGTCAACGCAAAGGCCCGGGCCGCCCTTCGCCACGGTGTCGCGCCGATCGTGTGCGTGGGCGAACCGCTGTCGGTCCGCCAGGCCGGCGAGCATCTCGCCCACGTCCTGAGCCAGGTCGACGGCTCGCTCGCCGGGCTGACCGACGAGCAGGTCGCCGGACTCGTCGTGGCCTACGAACCCGTGTGGGCGATCGGGACCGGCGAGGTGGCGACGCCGGAGGATGCCCAGGAAGTCTGCGCGGCGGTGCGGGCCCGGATCGCCGAGACGGTCGGCGAAGCGGCCGCCGAACAGGTGCGCCTCCTGTACGGCGGCTCGGTCAAGGCCGACAGCGCCCCGGGCCTGATGGCGCAGCCAGACGTCGACGGCGGACTGGTCGGCGGCGCGAGTCTCGACGCCGAGCACTTCGTGGCCATCGCGCGGTACCGCGAGGCCGGAGGCGCCGGTTCGTGAACCCGCGGTCTATCCTGTGGTCGGCCCCCCGGACCTCCGGGTGGCTCGTCAGCCTCGCCGGTTCGCCGGCTGATACCGGAGGAGATCCAGCGACGTGGACTGGGTGACGGTTGCGATCGGCGTCGTGCTGATCATCACCAGCCTCCTGCTGATCCTGATGGTGCTCTTGCACAAGGGAAAGGGCGGCGGCCTGTCGGACATGTTCGGCGGCGGCTTCAGCAGTTCCTACGGCGGGTCCTCCGTGGTCGAGCGCAATCTCGACCGGATCACGGTGGCGATCGGGATCGTCTGGTTCGCGGCCATCGTGGCGGCGGGCCTGTTGATGAAGACCAACTGACCAGGCGGCCGGACGGCACGTCGGCGAACAAGGAGACGATGGGTTGTCCAGTGGCAGTGCGATCCGCGGGAGTCGAGTCGGGGCCGGACCGATGGGGGAGGCCGAGCGTGGGGAACCCGCCCCACGCCGACGGATCGCCTACTTCTGCTCCAACGGCCACGAGAGCCGACCCAGCTTCGCCGACGACGTCGACCCGCCACTGAGCTGGGACTGCCCCCGGTGCGGGTTCCCGGCCGGTCGCGACCGGGAGAACCCGCCCGCGCCCCCGAAGAACGAGCCGTACAAGACCCACCTGGCCTACGTGAAGGAGCGCCGCTCCGACGCCGACGGCGCAGCGATCCTGGCCGAGGCGCTGGCCAAGCTGCGCGGCGAGGGCTGAGCCCAGTCGGCAGGCCCTGGTCCGCTCAGGGCGAGGCCAGCCGGCTGAGCGCCTGAGGCAGGCGGGCCGCGGCGGCGCGGTCGAGCACGACCACGGTGCGGTGCGACCCGCGGACCCCGGCGGCGGGAACCTGAACCGGTCCGGCGGCGCCGAGCATCAGGTGGGCGGCGGTGGCGACCTCCGGTCCGGCGGCGACCAGCCAGACCTCGGCACTGGAGGCCAGGCCGGCCACGGTCAAGGTGATCCGGGTGGTGGGGGGCTGCGGGGCGCCGCGAACAGCGCACACCGGCCGCTGGTCGTGCACCGCCGGCTGCTCGGGGAACAGCCCGGCCACCGACCCGTCGGGGCGGACGACGAGGACCGCCACGTCGAACTCCGGAGTAGGCCCGTGGTCGTCCACGTCGCGCGCAGCGGCGAGCTCGGTCGCGTACTGCGCCGCCGCCTCGTCCACATCGGGGGCCTCGTGGGTTCCCGGATGCGGGTGCAGCGTCGGGCCGTCGCCGCCCTGGCTCACCGCGGCGAACAGGGCCGCCCAGGCCCGGCGGTCAGCCCGCGTGGGGTCGTCGGCGGCGGCCCACGCGTCGTCGGCCCACCACACCTCGAGCTGGGACCAGTCCACCGCATCGCGGGCCGCCGAGGCGGCGACCGCGGCCAGCACCTCGTCGACGAAGGGGTCGCCGGCCAGCAGGATCCGAGCCCGTGGGGCGGCCGCTTGCCGCTCGACCAGCGTGGTCACCATTCGGGCGGCCAGTGCCTGCGCGAGCAGGTGGCGGTCGCGAACCACGAAGACGGCGGGAGCGCTCATGTCCGGACGGAGTCCAAAGCGCCCTGCACCGCCGCGAGCAGCTGCTCCCACGCCGCCGTGAAGGACTCCACCCCGGCTCGTTCGAGGTCGGCCACGACGTCGTCGTAGTCGACGCCGACCTCGGCCAGGGCCCGCATCACCGACGCCGCGTCGTCGACGTGGCCAGTGATCGTGTCGGCCAGTACCCGGCCGTGGTCGGCCACTGCTTGCAAGGTGCCCTCGGGCATCGTGTTGACGCAGCCAGGGGCCACGAGGTCGACGACGTACATCGTGTCGTCGTAGGCCGGGTTCTTGGTGCTCGTGGAGGCCCACAGAGGACGCTGCGGTTGGGCTCCGTGCGCCGCCAGGGCCGTCCACCGCGCAGAGCCGATCACAGCGCGGTGCCGGGCGTACGCGAGTCGGGCGTTCGCCACGGCCGCCCGACCCTGCAGCTGCGCAGCGGACTGGCCGCCGTTCTTGGCCAGGAGCGCGTCGATCGTCGAGTCCAAGCGGCTGACGAAGAACGACGCGACGCTGGCGAGCCGGACGACGTCGTGCCCGGCGGCCACCGCCTGCTCCAGGCCGTCCAGCCAGGCGGCCATGACCGCCTCGTAGCGGTCGAGGCCGAAGATCAGCGTGACGTTGACGTTGATCCCCGACGCCAGCGAGGCCGTGACGGCCGGGAGTCCCTCCGCGGTGCCCGGGATCTTGATCATCAGGTTGGGTCGGCCGACCTCGGCCCACAGCTGCCCGGCCTGGGCGATCGTGGCGTCGGTGTCGCGGGCCAACCGCGGATCCACCTCCAGCGAGACGAACCCGTCGCGTCCGCCGCTGGCTTCGTGGACGGGGGCGAGCAGCTCGCAGGCGTCGCGCACGTCGTGCGTGGTCAGCGCCCGAACCGCCTGCTCGGCGGTTGCCGCGGCCCGGGCCAGGGCGGCGAGCTCGGTGGCGTAGTCGGCGCCCTCGCCGATCGACTTGGCGAAGATCGACGGGTTGCTGGTCACGCCGGTCACGTGGGAGGAGTCGACGAGCGCACGCAGCGAGCCGGTGTCCAGGCGTCGACGCCCGAGGTCGTCCAGCCAGATCGACACCCCGGCGGCCGCCAGGGCGGCGAGCGGGTCGTCGGTTGGGCTCATGACGCCCCCTCCACGGCGGCCAGGGACTCCCGGGCCGCCGCCACCACGGCGTCGGTCGTGACGCCGTACTCGCGGAACAAGGTCGCGGCATCGGCGGACGCCCCGTAGTGCTCGAGGCCGACCACCCGGCCGGCGTCGCCGACGAGGCGCCACCAGCTCATGGCCAGTCCGGCCTCCACGGCGACGCGGGCGGGCACGCCCGGGGGGATCACCGAGTCGCGGTAGGTGGCGGGTTGGGCCGCGAACCACTCCTGCGACGGCATCGACACGACGCGCGTGGGGACTCCCTCGGACTCGAGGCGCTCGCGCGCGGCGACGGCGAGCTGCAGCTCCGATCCGGTGCCGATCAGCAGCAGCTGCGGGGCGCCGTTCGACGCCTCGGCGAGCACGTAGCCGCCGCGGGGCAGACCATCGGTGGCCAGCTCGGCCGTGCCGGCCAGGACGGGGACCGCCTGGCGGCTGAGCGTGAGGGCGACAGGGGAGTCGGTCGTGGCCAGCGCCGTGCGCCAAGCGGCCACCGTCTCGTTGGCGTCGCCGGGGCGCACCACGGTCAGACCCGGGATCGCGCGAAGGGCGGTGAGGTGCTCGACCGGCTGGTGCGTGGGACCGTCCTCGCCGACGCCGATCGAGTCGTGCGTCCACACGTAGACGACGGGCAGCCCCATGATCGCGGCCATCCGGACGGCCCCTCGCATGTAGTCGCTGAACACCAAGAAGGTGGCCACGTAGGGCCGGGTGTGCCCCTCGAGGGCGATGCCGTTGGCGATCGCCCCCATGGCGTGCTCCCGCACGCCGAAGTGCAGGTTGCGGCCGTAGCGGTCGCCGGGGAACATCACGCTGCCGCGCTCGGGCGGGAGCGCCGACGAGGCACCCTTGACCAGGGTCTCGTTGGAACCGCCCAGGTCGGCCGAGCCACCCCACAGCTCGGGCAGCATCGGGGCGAGGGCGTTGATCACGGCCCCCGACACGGAGCGGGTGGCGGCCGTTGCGCCGGCCGCGAAGGTCGGCAGGTCGTGGTCCCACCCTGTGGGCAGCCCGCGTTCCAGCATCCGGTCGGACTCCCGCGCGGCCTGCGGGTGGGCGACCCGCCACGCGTCGTGGTGACGCTGCCAGTCGCGCCGCAGCTCGGCACCCCGGGAGCCCACCTGACGGGCGTGAGCCAGTGCCGTGTCGTCGATCGCGAACGACACGTTCGGGTCGAGGCCCAAGATCACCTTGGTGGCCGCGACCTCGCCGGCCCCGAGCGCGGAGCCGTGCGCCTTCCCGGTGTTGCGCAGGTTCGGCGCGGGAAAGCCGATCTGGGTGTGCAGGGCGATGAACGACGGCCGACCGGCTTCCCGACGCGCGGCGGACAGCGCCTCGTCGAAGGCGCGGACGTCGACGTCGCCGTCGGGGCCGAGACCGACCTCCTGGACGTGCCAGCCGTAGGCGCGAAAGCGGGCCGGCACGTCCTCGGTGAAGGCGATCGACGTGTCGTCCTCGATCGAGATGTGGTTGTCGTCCCACACCAGCGTGAGCGCACCGAGTTCCTGGGTGCCGGCCAGCGACGCCGCCTCGGCGCTGACCCCTTCCTCGAGGTCGCCGTCGCTGGCGAACACGTAGATCGCGTAGTCGAACGGGGAGTCGCCGGGGGACGCGTCGGGGTCGAGCAGCCCGCGCACCCGCCGTTGCGCGAGCGCCATCCCGACCGCGTTCGCCACCCCTTGGCCCAAGGGCCCGGTGCTGGTCTCGACCCCCGGCGTGTGACCCCACTCCGGGTGGCCCGGAGTCTGGCTGCCCCACGTGCGCAGCGCCTCCAGGTCGGCCAACGACAGGGGGTAGCCCGACGCGAACAGCTGCAGGTACAAGGTGAGGCTGGAGTGCCCCATCGACAGGACGAACCGGTCGCGTCCGGCCCAGTACGGGTCGGCGGGGTCGTGCCGCAGGTGGCGTTGGAAGAGCAGGTGGGCGGCCGGGGCCAGGCTCATGGCGGTGCCGGGGTGCCCGTTGCCGACCCGCTGCACGGCGTCCATGGCCAGGCCGCGCAGCATGGTGACCACCGCCGAGTCGTCCGGCGTCCACGACGCAGGGACCGATCGGGGAAGGGATTCGGCCGGAGTCAGAGTGCTCATGCTCGCTCTTCGTCGTGGGGGGTGGGGGCACAACGGGAGCCGCGCTCCGCGGCGAGCCTATCGGGCTACAGTGACCCCGGTGCGTCGCCCGTGACGCCCGGCAGACCCCGTCCTCCCGAGGTGTCAGTGACCGCCACCGACTCGCGTCCGGCCGTGGTTCGCCGGCCGGGGCGCACGCTCGGGCAGACGGTGGCCGCGTTCGTGGCCCTGACGAAGCCGCGGATCATCGAGTTGCTGCTCGTGACCACGATTCCCACCATGTTCCTGGCCGCCGACGGCGTTCCCGCTCCGGGCCTGGTCCTCGCCACGCTCGTGGGGGGCGCCCTGGCGGCGGGCAGCGCCAACAGCCTCAACTGCTACGTCGACCGCGACATCGACGTGGTCATGAACCGGACCGGCCGCCGCCCCTTGGCAACGGCGACGGTCAGCCCGCGTGAGGCGCTCGTCTTCGGGATCGTCCTCGGCCTGGCCGCCACGGTCGTGATGCTCGGCTGGGTCGGAGCACTGGCCACGGCGTTGACGCTGGTCGCGATCGCCTTCTACGTCTTCGGCTACACCATGGGCCTGAAGCGACGCACCCCGTCCAACATCGTCTGGGGGGGTGCGGCCGGCTGCCTGCCCGTCCTCATCGCGTGGGCGGCCGTCACGGGCACCCTCGCCTGGCCGGCCGGGGTGCTCTTCCTGGTCGTCTTCTTCTGGACGCCGCCGCACTTCTGGGCGTTGGCCCTGCGCTTCCGCGACGACTACGCGGCGGCCGGCGTGCCGATGCTTCCGGTGGTCGCCACCGAGGAGACCGTGGCCCGCAGGGTCGTCGGCTACTCATGGGCCATGGTCCTCACCTCCCTGGCCCTGGTTCCGGTCGCCGGATGGGTCTACGCGGCAGCAGCGCTGGCGCTCGGGGGTGCGTTCCTGGTCCAGGCCCACGCCCTGCGCGGACGGGTCCGCAGCGGGCTGCACGATGCCGCGCTGAAGCCGATGCGGCTGTTCCACTGGTCGATCACGTACCTGACGCTGCTGTTCGTGGCCGTCGGCCTGAGTCCGTTCCTCACCGGCTGAGCGCGCTCAGCCGTCGGGCGTCCACCCCGTAACCTCGGCCGGGTCCGGCGGCGGCAGCACCGTTCCCGCGGGTGGCGGTCCGAGCTGAACCACCACCCCGAACCCGCCGTCGGGTGACTTGACGATCGACAGGGAACCACCGGACGCGGCTGCGGTGCGGCGCACGATGTCGAGCCCGAGTCCGGACGAACCGGCGCCCGACGTTCCCCGGTGCACCACCCCGGCGTCGGGGTGCCCAGGGCCACCGTCTTGAACCACCAGGCGGCCGCCCCCCTGCGGGTCGGGCTGCAGCGAGACCGCGAAAGCCGTCCCGCCGGGGGTGTGCTGGAAGACGTTGCCGATCAGCGCATCGATGGCCGACGACAGGTCGGCGGCGCTCGTGCGGACCAGGACCGGGCCAGGGGCGACCTCGACCGTGAACCGGCGGTGCTGGTCGTCGGCCAGGACCGCCCAGAACCGGCAGCGACCCCGGACGACGACGGCGGCGTCGCTGTACGCCGCACCACGTTCGGCCACCGGTCGACGGGCCTCGCGGATCACCTCGTCGACGCCGGCCGACACCGCGTCGGCGTCGGCGAGCAGCCGGGTCCGTTCCTCGGCGTCGCGCAGGCCCTCGGAGTCGAGGCGCAACGCGGTGACGGGGGTCCGCAGCCGGTGGGCCAGGTCGGCCACCACCTCGCGCTCGGCCGCCAGCAGGTCGCCGATCCGTCGCGCCAGCCGGTTCAGCTCCTCGCCCACGGCCTGCACCTCGGGCGGGCCGGCGGGTCGGACCCGCGCCGCCAGGTCACCGGCCGCCAGGCGGTCGGCGGTGCGGGCCAGGTCGCGGACCGGACGGACGAACGAGCGCGCCACCAGCGAGCCGACCGCGAGGCCCAGACCCAGCAGGACCACACCGAGGGCGAACAGCACCAGTCGGGCCCGCAGGACCCCGGCGTTGAGCTGCCGACCGGGGACGAACACCCGGATCACGGCCGTGCCGGTGGGCTGGCCGCCCTGGTCCAGCCCCTGGACGGGGACGAGCAGCTCGAGTCCGCCGTCGGTCTCGAAGGTGAACGCCTGGCCAGTGGCGGCGAGGTCGACCGACGCGGTCCGTTTGGCCGGTGCCCCGAGCGTGCTCCCGTCGGGCAGGAAGACCGTCACCGGCGGGTTCCCGCCACTGTTCACCCGCTCGATGGCCAGCTTGAGGTCGTTGCGGGTCACGGTTCCGACGAGCGGGACCAACGTCTGGATCTGCAGGGTCGCGGCGCTCTCGACCCGGCTCGCGGCCACCCCTCGGACCAGCACGGCCAGAGGCAGCAGGAACGCGAGCAGAACCAACGAGATGGCTGCACCGACGGTGAGCAGGATCCGGCGGCGCACGGTCTCAGGCGGTCGGTTCGACGAGCTTGATCCCGACGCCGCGCACGGTCACCAGGAAACGTGGCTCCTGGGCGGTCTCGCCGAGCTTGCGGCGCAGCCAGGAGAGGTGGACGTCCACGGTCTTCTCGGCGCCGCCGTACGGCTGTTGCCAGACCTCGGCGAGCAGCTCCCGCTTGCTCACCACCTGCCCGGGGCGGGCCGCCAGGTAGGCGAGCAGGTCGAACTCGCGGGGGCTGAGCTCCAGCGCCGTGCCGTCCACAGCGACCTCGCGGGTCCGCGGGTCGATGGTCAGCCCGCCGACGGTCAGCGAGGGATCCACGTCGACGGCCGCGGTCCGGCGCAGGACCGCCCGGATCCGGGCGTCCAGCTGATCGGCACTGAACGGCTTGACCAGGTAGTCGTCGGCGCCGGCGTTGAGGGCCCGCACCACCATCGCGTCGTCGTCCCGGGCCGTGGCGACGATCACCGGGACCTGGCTGACCGCGCGCAGCATGCGCAGGAGGTCGGCACCGTCGAGGTCGGGGAGTCCGAGGTCGAGGACCACCAGGTCGGGACGATCCTCGACCGCGTGCCGCAGGCCGGACATCGCGTCGCCCGCGGAGGCGACGGCATGCCCACGCTCGGTGAGCGCGCGGATGACCGCCGACCGGATACCGGCGTCGTCCTCGACCACCAAGACCTGAGCCACGCGCCCCACCGTAGCCAGGTCGAGGCGTCCGCCCGGTCGTCGGCCACGCGCGGGCCGACGCTTTGGGTGGGGTTAGCCCAGCCTTAGGGCGATCCGGCCGACCCGGGTGCGACAGTGAGGCCATGTTGCTGGGGGAGGCCCGACCATGACGGGGAGCGGGCGGCGAAGTCGCACCCGCCGGGTCGCCCTGCGTGGCGGCGCGCTGCTGTGGGCGGTCTTCACCGTGGTCGCCGTCGTGGCCGGCCTGGCTGCGGCCAGCTCGGTCCAGGGCGCGATCAGCGGCGCCGCCTCGCGACCGCGCACGGCGGCCCAGGTCCATGACGCGCTGCGTGCCGTGCCCACGCCGTCGCACACCGGGTCGAAGGCCTCGTCCCCCAGCCCCCGGTCGACGCCGGCCACCCACCGGCCGCACCCCACGGGCAGTGGCACCCCCACAGCCACGAGCAGCCCAGGACATCACGGCTCGGGGCCGTCCCAACCGGGCGGATCGTCCGGCCCGAAGGCACCGGGCACCACCGCGTCGTCGCGGCCGCCCGGCGGACCTGGGTCCTCGGGCGGGCCGGGTCCGGGGTCCGGATCGGGCGGCGGTCCCGGAAACGGCTCCGGCGGTTCACCCGGGGGCGAGGCCGTGCGCGCGACGTTGTCGTCCAGCGCCGGCACGGTCGTGGCGTCGTGTCGCAGCTCCCAGGTCACGCTGGTCACCTGGAGCCCGGCCATCGGGTACCGCGTCGACGAGGTTCACGGCGGGCCGGCCCGTGAGGTGGAGATCACCTTCACCTCGGACAGCCAGCACGACGTCACGATGGTCGTCACGTGCTCGGCCAGCGGCGAGCCACGCGCGAGCGTGCACGGCGACAGCCACGCCGACAACGGCTAGTCCGGTCTGGCCGCCAGGCTCGACGAGGCGGCCGACTCGCGCGTCGACAGCAGCACCGCGAGCGTCGCCAGCCACACCAGACAGGCACCGAGCATGTGCGCGGCCACCAGGGCCCAGGGCAGTCCGCTGAAGAACTGCAGGTAGCCGATGCTGGCCTGCGCGACGAGGGCGCCGAGCAGCCACAGCGACTGGCGGGTCACTCGATCCGGTGCCCCGGTCAGTCGCGCGCCGAGCCAGAAGGCGATGCTCAGGCCCACGAACAAGATCACGACGTCGGCGTGCAACCAGCTCACGTAGCGGGGATCGAACGGCAGCCGGTGCACCGCGTCGGCGTCGCCGGAGTGCGGCCCGCTGCCGGTGACCACCGTGCCCAGCGCGAGCACCGCCACCGCCAGCCCCACCAGGACCCACGCCAGGTTGCGCAGCTCGGGGCGAACCACGACCACCGTCGGGCCCGACGGTTCCGCGGCCCAGCGCCACAGGACGAACGCCGAGGCGATGATCCCGATCGACAGCAGCAGGTGGGCCGCCACGAGCAGCGGGTTCAACCCGGTGAGGACCGAGATCCCCCCGATGATCGCCTGGCCGAAGATGCCGGCGACGACGGTGCCGGCCAGGACGACGAGCCGCCACCGGCGTGGGGACGACCGACGGACCGCGACCACGACCGCGACCAGTGCGGCCCCGGCGATCGCCACGAGGGCAAAGGTGAGGGTCCGGTTGCCGAACTCGATGAACTTGTGGAATCCCTGCGGCTGGTTCGTGACGGGGACCAGGCTGCCGGTGGTGCACTCGGGCCAGCGCGGACAGCCCAGGCCCGAGCCGGTGAGTCGCACCAGGCCGCCGCTGACGACGATCATCACCTGGGCCACGACGTTCGCGAGCAGCAGCCATCGGGTCCGACGGCCGACCGGGGGGCTCACCGGCACCGTCACCGCCACCGAGTGAGACGACGACGCGGAGCTGTCGCTGGCCGCCCGGGTCGTCACCGCACCAGGGTAGTCAACCCGGAGGCCTACAAGGCCAACGTTCCGCGCACCACGCTGTTGCCGGAGTGCACCGGGTTGCCGTCCATCGGTTCGATCGAGACGTCGACGACCCGGTAGGTGGACAGGTCCAACCCCTTCGGGATCGCGAACGTGCCGTCGGCACCGTCCAGGGCTCCCAGGCCGACCATCTGGAAGGTCTTCGGGTCGATCAGCCAGACCTCGTAGAAGCCGCCGGGATCACGGGTCAGGTTCGACACGTCCACGACGAGCTGCTTGCCCTGAGGGGTGCGCACGATCTGCGCCTTCCCCGAGCCGGCATGTTGGGGCAGTGCCGTCAACGCGGCGGTGGCCACGACCGGTGCCGAGGGCGACGCCGCGCTGGGTGGCGGCGCGTCGCCGCCCCCGCTGGCGAGGAGGACGCCCGCAGTGACTCCCACGACCAGGGAGAGGACTGATGCGGCTGCCAGCAGCCACGAGGACCAGCGACGACTCGTCACCAAGGGCGTCACGGTGGCCACGCCGGCGGTTTCGTCGGCGTCCAGCTCGGCCTGGACCCGGTCCCACACACCAGCCGGCGGGTCGGCCGGTTGGTCGTCGGCCGACACCGACCGGCCGACTGCGACCGCGTGCCGCAACGCGACGAGATCGGCCGTGCACCGGTCACACCCGGACAGGTGCACGCGGTCGCTCGGGGAGCCCTCGGGCTCGCCGAGGGCGATCAGGCTCAACGTCTCGACGTCGACGTGCGCGTCATCGAACACCGTCGGCCTCCAGTCGGAGACGCAGCCGCTCGAGGCTGCGGCGGATGTGGCTCTTGACGGTTCCCAGCGGGAGGGTCAGCTTCTCGGCGATCTGGGCGTGCGTCAGGTCGTCGAAGAAGGCCAGTTCCAGGATCTGCCGCTGTGGCTGGCCCAGCCGGCTGAGCTCGTCGGCGATCAGGACCCGGTCGGCGACGGCCTCGGTCGGTGAGGGCGCGTCGACGTCGTTGTCGGCCAGGACCACCGCCGCGTCGGTCAGGCGTTGCTCGCGGCTGCGGGCCGACCACCGGTCGGCACACTTGTTGCGGCAGATGCCGAGCAGCCAGGCCGAGACGCTGGCCCGGCTCGGGTCGAACCCGAGACGGCCCCGCCAGGCGGCGACGAACACCTGCTGGGTCACGTCCTCGGCGTCGTGGTCGTGACCCAGGCTGCGCCGGGCCACGGTGTAGACCAGTCGCGACCATCGCCGGTAGGCCTCGGCCAAGGCGGTCTCGTCGCCGTCTCGCAGGGCGCGCCCCAGAGCCGCGTCATCGCGATCGTCCACACGACGGACGGTAACGGCGAGTGGTGCCACGGGCGAATCCATCAGCATCAGCACGGCGCACCGCTTCGCCCGCGCGTCATCTCGCCACCCTCCACCGGACGGAACAGGTCATGGATTGGTCCTGCCAATGGTTCCGGACCAACCGGCCGGTTGGATGCACCCGAGCTATTCCCAGCGGAAGGTCCGAGCCGCCAGCACACCCGCGCAGACGGCCCACACCGCCAGCACGGCCAACTGGCTCACCGGCCAGCCCGGTGGCTGGCCCGACCCGAGGGCCTCCCGAAGGCCGTCGGCCAGCGCGGCCGAGGGCAGCAGCTCGAGCAGCCGCTGCACCTGCTCGGGGAAGACGCTCAGGGGCACGACGATCCCGCCGAGCAGCAGCAGGACGAGGTAGACCAGGTTGGCCACGGCCAACGTGGCCTCGGCGCGCAGGGTGCCGGCCAGGAGCAGGCCGAGCGCGACGAAGGCGACCGTGCCCACGAGCACCAGCACCAGGGCGCCGCCGGCGTCCGCGCTGGGCCGCCAACCCAGGGCGACGGCGATGGCGGTGATCAGCACCACCTGCGCCGCCTCGACGGCCAGGACGGCCACCGTCTTGGCGGCCAGCAGGTTGCCGGCGCTCAGGGGGGTCGACCCCAGCCGCTTCAGGACCCCGTACCGGCGTTCGAACCCGGTCTGGATGGCCAGCCCGGTGAACGCGGTGGACATCACCGCCAGGGCCACGATGCCCGGCGCGACGAAGGCCACGCGGGGCCCGTCGCCGAGATCGCCGAGCGGTGCCCAGGTGAGGAACAGCAGGAGACCCACGGGGATGAACACGGTCAGCAGCAGCTGCTCGCCGTTGCGCAGCTGGGTCCGGAGCTCCAGCCGCGCCTGGGCGGCCACCCGGCGCCGGGCCGGCGCGGAACCGGGCCGTGGGGACAGGTCCTGCGTCATCCGCGCAGCTCCCGGCCGGTGAGGTCCAAGAAGACGTCCTCGAGGCTTCGGGACCCCACCCGCAACCCCTGCGCCATCACGTTGCGCTCGGCACACCATGCCGTGAGTGCGGCCAGCACCTGCGGTCCGACCGGACCCGACACGTGGTAGTCGCCCGGCCGCGTCTGCGCGACCCGACACCCCGTGGGCAGGGCGGCCTGCAGGCTCGCGACGTCGAGGTCGGGCGGTCCGGTGAAGTGCAGCGAGTCGGCGCCCTCCGTCCCCCCGGTGAGCTCGCGCGGGCTGCCGGCGGCAACCACTCGGCCGGCGTCCACGATCACCACGTGGTCGGCGAGGTGCTCGGCCTCGGTCATCGAGTGGGTGGTCAGCAGGACACCCACACCCACGCTGCGCAGCTGTGCGATCAGGTCCCAGGTCGCGTGCCGGGCCTGCGGGTCCAGACCGGCGGTCGGCTCGTCGAGGAAGACGACCTCGGGCCGCCCGACCACGGCCAGGGCCAGCATCAGCCGTTGGGCCTGGCCTCCGGACAGGTGCT
>Ga0302322_100000398_pt1 | contig 33265 bp, 26 predicted proteins | sample Fen_T0_2_FD_203757 | JGI IMG/M metagenome (GOLD analysis project Ga0302322, IMG submission 203757) | Peat permafrost microbial communities from Stordalen Mire near Abisko, Sweden - Fen_T0_2 | ecosystem: Environmental > Terrestrial > Soil > Wetlands > Permafrost | place: Sweden: Abisko...
AAACTCGAGATCACGGGACTGTCCTTCAAAGACAACCAGCATCTGATGCAGATCATCGATCGCATCGTCTCGCGCATTGGACGCCGCGTGGATGAATCTTCGCCGATGGTGGACGCCCGCCTGCAAGATGGCTCGCGCGTCAACGCGATTATTCCGCCGCTCGCACTCGATGGCGCGTGCCTCTCCATTCGCCGTTTTGGCCGTGATCCGGTCACTTCGCGCAACATGCTGGAGAACAAGACTCTGGCTGAGCCCATGCTCGAACTTCTCTCAGCCATGGTCAAAGGCCGTCTCAATCTTCTGATCTCCGGCGGAACCGGCGCCGGCAAGACGACGCTACTCAATGTCCTTTCCGGATACATCCCGAATACAGAGCGCATCGTAACCATCGAAGACGCGGCGGAACTCCAGCTCAAACAGGAACACGTAGTCCGACTGGAAACTCGCCCGCCGAACATCGAAGGCAAGGGCGCCGTCCGCATGCGCCAGCTCGTGATCAACAGCTTGCGTATGCGCCCCGACCGCATCGTGGTTGGCGAGGTGCGCGGCGAAGAGGCATTCGACATGCTTCAGGCCATGAACACGGGCCACGAAGGATCGCTTACCACGGTCCACGCCAACTCTCCGCGCGACGCCCTGAATCGCGTTGAGAACATGGTATCGATGGCGAACTTGAATATTCCCGAGCGTGCCATCCGGCAGCAGGTAGCGAACGCCATTCACGCCGTCGTCCAGATCGCGCGCCTTTCGGATGGCACCCGTAAGGTGATGACTGTCTCGGAAGTCACCGGCATGGAAGGCGACAGTATTACCATGCAGGATATTTTCATTTTCGATCGCAGCGGCCTTGATGAAACTGGCCGCGTTCGCGGTGTCTTCCATTCCACCGGAAAGCCTCCGCAATTCGCCGAGCGTCTCGCTACTGCTGGTTGTCGTCTCAGCCCCGCCATCTTCGACGCGCGGTTGGAGGTATAGACGATGCCCATACTGGTCGCCGTCCTCGTTTTCCTGGTGGTAACGGTTGCGGTCTTTGCGTTGATGTCGTTGTTTGATCAGCGCAACGCGCAGGCCCGCATTCTTCGTGAGCGACTTTCCACCGCCGAGAAGCCTGCGGATCAGGCGCCTCTTCAGGCCGCACTTCTGCGGGACGAGATGCTCAGCCGCATCCCGGCCTTCGACACCTTCCTGCGCCGCTCCGACCGCGTCTCGCAATTGCAAAAATTGCTGGCACAGGGCAACGTCGATGCCCGAGCTGGAAATTTCCTCGTCCTGTGCGCGGTTTCCGCTGTTGCTCTTGCGGTCATCGCCTTTTTCGCTGGCGGCAGTCTTGCCTTTGCCTGGGCTGGAGCGATTCTTGGCTTCTTTCTTCCTTACGCCTACGCATCACACATGCGCACCAAGCGCTTTCAGAAATTCGAGGAGAAATTTCCCGAGGCAATCGATACCCTCGCCCGCGCAGTTCGCGCTGGACATGCCTTTACGACCGCGCTTGAAATGATCGCTAACGAAATTGCCGAACCCGTAGCCGGAGAGTTCCGCCAGCTATACGAAGAACAGAAGTTCGGCCTCCCGGTGCGCGATGCCCTGATGAATCTCACAGAACGCGTTCCCCTGGTGGACGTGAAGTTCTTTGTGACCGCCGTGATGCTGCAACGCGAAACCGGCGGCAACCTCGCGGAGATTTTAGACAATCTCTCTTATGTCATTCGCGAGCGTTTCAAGATCCTGCGCCAGGTCCGCGTGCACACAGCCCAGGGCCGTCTCACTATGGTCTTACTGATGGCTCTGCCTCCGACCATCGTGGTCATGATGCTAATGCTCAATCGCGGCTTTATTCAGCCTCTTTTCACCGATCCATTGGGCCATGCATTGATCGTTGGTGGTATTACGTTGCAGACGATGGGCTACTTCGTGATTCGCAAAATTATTCGGATTCAGGTCTGATTCCATGTTGGAAATTGTTCTCGCCAGCCTCGTCTTCCTCACGATCGCGATCGTAGTGTTCGCGTTTGGAGCGGCTACGGTGGCGCCTTCCTCAGTCCTGGGTTCCCGGCTTCGCGAAATCGGCTGGCAGCGACCGAAGGTTCAGGAAAAGCCGGTCATTCGCGAGCGCATTCAGCAGGCACTCGACCCCCTCAGCCGCGCACTGCCGGTCTCGACCGCCGACGTCTCGCAAACTCGAGCCTGGCTGATTCAGGCCGGATACCGCGAAGCGCAGCACTACAGCATTTATCGCGGCATGCGGGTTCTGTTTGCTGCTCTGGGGTTCGTTGCTGCTTTTCTAATTTCCGGTTTTGACTCGCCGATGCTGCTCCTCGGCTTGCCTGGATTCGGTTTCTTCCTTCCACGCTTTCTGCTCAAACGTAAAGTGAAGGATCGTCAGCACCGCCTTCGCCTCGCTCTGCCGGATGCGCTGGATCTCACGGTGATCTGCGTGGAAGCGGGCCTCCCTCTCGACCAGGCGATGACGCGCGTGGGCGAAGATCTTCAACACGCGCATCCCGAGCTCAGCGACGAGTTTCACCTTTTCAATCTGGAAACCCGTGCCGGGAAGCCGCGCGTCGAAGCGCTGCGCAATCTGGCTGCTCGGACGGGAGTCGAAGACATACGTTCGCTGGTGGGCACGCTGATTCAGACTGATCGTTTCGGAACCAGCATCGCGCAAGCCCTGCGCGTACATTCGGATTCTCTACGCACAGAGCGTCGCCAGCGCGCGGAAGAACAAGCTGCCAAGACCACCGTCAAAATGATCATCCCGCTGGTTCTTTTCGTCATGCCGTCTCTGATTTTCGTTACGGTAGGCCCGGCCGTAATCCAATTGCTCCGCCTGCTCACGCCGATTAGTGGCGGCAAGCACTGACGCCAGGACCCGGAGAATGCCTCCCCAGACTCCCACGGGATACGCCTTCAACCGCACACGGGCCACCTATCTCGCCACCGAGTTGATGTTCGCCCGTACCCACTGGACCCGCTTCCGCGGACTGATGGCGACAAACTCCACTAGTTTTCCGCGAGGGCGCGGTCTTTGGATCAGTCCCTCTCATGGCATTCACACGTTTGCTATGCGCTTCCCGATCGACGCCATCTACCTTGACCGCGACCATAAAGTCGTTCACATGGAAGAAGGCCTGAAACCTTGGCGAGTCGCCGCCATTCGCGTTCAGGCAGCGTCAGTCCTGGAAGTACCTACTGGAATGATCGAGGAAAGCAAGACGGAACTCGGCGATCACATCGACATCTTGCTGGAACATCCGCTGCACGAAGCTGCTTAAGTTCAGCCCTCGGCTTGCACTCCTGTCTGGTTCGGTCGCTTGACCTCCCTGCTAAAATGATGGCACAGCAGACAAAGTGATGGCTGCGGCAAAACGCTCCTCGAAAGAATTGGTGGAGACGCCGGCCATTACTTTCCAAACCCTTTCGAATGCACAAACGGACCATAAGTCATTGATTTTGAAATACTTTACGCGTAAGTCCTTATTTCTCAGAGACCTTGAGCCTAATTGTCGCCAAGTCTTTGATTCTAAGAGACCGCGCAGCAGGGGGTTCCGACTTCTCCAAGGCACTTAAGGTTAACGCATCAGACCAGAGAATCCTCCAGCCGCACTACACTAATAAGAATTCATGACAGAAGTCCTCACCGTTCCCGAGAGTACGACGCAATGGCCTGAGCCACCTCGCCTGCTCGTGGAATGGTCTTCGCCCTGGGAAGAATTCAAGACCGCATTCCGCCCCGCTTTGACCCGCGCTCCTAAAGCGCTGGCGGGAGAAGCGCCGGTCGGGATATTTCCCTATCGCGGCATCGTTGTCGCCTGGGTGCTTGAATGCCTTCTCCTGATCGCCGTGATCGTCCTTCCGGATCGCTTGGCCAGCTTTCAGCCTGTTCCGCTGCCGCAGCATCCGAAATGGGACGTCATCTACTATTCTGGCGATGAACTTCCACAAACCGCGGATCGCGGCGGTGCACAGTCTGGAAAATCCGGTCATGCCGGAGGTGATCAGGCGCACCATCGCACGCAGACCATCCGCGTGGCTAGAGGCGACAAGCCTAGCGAACAGATCGTAGGCGCGCCGAATGTCAAACTGCCGCACAGCGATTCCGCCGTCGCCAATCTGCTGGCGCTGAAGCCAAATCCCGGACCGCCGCCAGCCGAGGGCCTGCGCTCTTCCCTGGTTGCGCCAGCGATGCCAGCGCAAAGTCCTGTTCCGCCATCGCCGGAGTTGCAGTCGTCCAGTGGGCGCACAAATCCGGCTCTGCCGACGAACGTGATTCAGCCCGCTCCGGAAGTTTCCCACTCGAACACTCGTAGCGCGCCTGCTCTGAATTCTGCTCCAATCGCACCCGCGCCCGATGTGGCGCGGGAAAAGATGCGCTCTGCGAATCCGCTCGCCACGAACGTCGTGGCTCCGGCGCCGAACGTTTCCCGCGACAAGATGCGTGCCGTGAATCCGCTGGCCAACAACGTGGTCGCTCCGGCTCCGCAAGATGCCCAGCGAGATTTGGCCAGTTCGCGCGCTCCGGTCTCGCAAACTACCAACGCAGTGGCACCGCCTGTTTCCGCTCCGGCACGCGACTCTGCAACGGCGGCCAAACTCTCGCTGCCAGCACCTGCTGTGATTGCGCCTCCTCCGTCCCAAGTCAGCCGCGACCTCAATAGTTGGGGGAGCACGCGCAGCGGGGACATTCGCTCGCAGCCCGTTCCTCCTCCTCCGTCCGCAACGGGAGGTTCGTTAACGCGCTCCGGCGGAGGAACACTCACGGCGCAGGTTGTGCCACCTCCAGCGAACATGGATGGACTCTCCGGCGCTTCGGGCAGTGGATCGGCAAGTGGTTCGCTGAGTAACGGTCGCGCCGATGCTTCGCAACTTGGACCCGCTACAGTTGTTCCACCGCCACCGGGCATCGGAGGCGGGAAGGCGTTGGGTGGCAACGGACGCGGCAACAAAGGTCTGGGTACTGGCAGTCCGCTGGATCTAGGAACAACCGCCGCTCCGCCCACAAATGCAGGTGGGAACGCTGCGGGCACCGGAGTAGTGATGTCGAGTCAACCCGGAACGAAGGTTGGGTTGCCGAACTCCACAGGCGGAGGAGCAATCGCCATGTCGCCCACCGGCACAGCCAAAACCGGACTCGGCGGAAGCGGTGGGGGAAACGGCATTGGACGTGGCAACGGTCCCGGCAGCGGATTGCACGGCGAAGGCTCCGGCGCCGGAAAAGACGGAGCGGGCAAAGGCTCCGATCCAAACGCGCACGGCGGAATCTCGCCGTATCCAGGCCAAGGCGGCGCGGGATCTGGAACTCAAGGTACGCCTGCAATCCCCGGAACCTCAATCCAAGGGGGCGCTACCCAAATTACGCTTCCAAGCTTTGGTGACGGAAAAGGAAGCGTGCTAACAAATGGTCCAGGTCGTTCCTCAACTGATCCGCACAAGGGATTTAACGCAGCCGTGGAAGCAACCGCTCGTTCCGGCGGCGTATTCGGAACCGGCTACTACGGGATGCTGAAGGGCCAGAACTACTCCATTTACATTCCAACGTCGATGGGCACAGCGGTCATGCAGTACGCGGATCCTACATCAGCCACGCATCCCTCGAAAGAAGCGCTCACTTCGCCCGAACCAATGCGCAAGGAACTGCCTGTGGGCCTGCGCCCCACGCGCGTAATCATCGCCTGCATCCTTGACCGCTCTGGCTTAGTGAAGAACGTCAAAGTACTGGAACCGGGAGCAGAAGAAACGACCTCGAAGATTCTGGTCGCGCTGCGGAACTGGAAATTCCGGCCAGCATTCCGTGGCGGGGAGCCAGTGGAAGTCAACGCGATCCTCGGCTTCGGCATAGACACACGATAGAGCCTTCGCTCGGTCCGCTTAAGGCGCTACGCTGGTACCTTCACCTCAGGCCAATAGCGAAAATTACGCAGCGTGGCCTTGCCAGCGCCGCAGGCGTAGAGCGCGGGACGCACGTCAAGAAAACCACCGAGTACGTTGTGTTGCATCCCTGAGATTTCGGCAGATTCCTGGCTGCGCTGCCATGGCTTGCCGGGTATGCGGAAATAGAAATCCACCTCCTGGCGATCGTTGACGACGCGGAGAATAGCGCGTGTCGTGCCCTTCTGCTGGCGGCTTGGAACATAGCCATTGGCAAGCTTCACGCCTACACCCTCGCCGTCAAGAAAAATGCCGGTGGAGTGCTCGGGGTTGTAAAAAAGCAGTAACCCGGATTCGCATCCTGGATCGACCTCAACATCAATCTCAACGGTGTACGAGTGTCCTCCAACCGGCGTGGTGAGGACTGAAGTGTCGGCAACGGCCTTGCCGCGGGCCGCGAGCGTGAGAGAGCCCTTCCCCGTGGTAAAGCGCGTCGGATCGAACTCGCGCCAGAATCCCCACTGAAGACCCAGTTCAGGACTGGTGAAATCGTCTGAGGGATCGGGGAATGGCTGCTGGCTCGTGCCTACGATGGGCATCGGAATAGCAGAGTCCGCGGTAACGCCGCCTGGAACGCGAAACCAGCCGTCAGCGGTCCACTCAACGGGTAGCAACATCAGTTGGCGTCCTAGCGCGCGGTAGCCACTTTCATAAGAATGAACCGTCATATACCACTTGCCGCCCGGAGTATCGACGAGACGGCCGTGGCCCACGCTCATCCAACGATCATCGCGTGAGGCCGTGCGAACCACGGGATTGTACGGCGAGAGTTCCCACGGGCCCTCCGCGTGGCGACTGCGCGCGCTGACCACAGAGTGGCTAGTGGCTGGCCCTGCTGTACCTCCCTCGGCAACGGTCAGATAGTAGTAGCCGTTGTGCTCAAAGAGTTTGGGAGCTTCGAGGCAAGTACACTCCATCCTCGTGCTCGTAGGTACAGGCCAAGGCTCGAACACAATGCGCGGAGCAGCCTTGACGGCCAAGCCGTCGGCGGTCAACTCCGCCATCTGTCCGCCCGACATGTAGAGAAAACGACGGCCGTCCTCCCCGATGTGCGCGGGGTCAATGGCGTTGATGCCGAGATCGACGGGATCGCTCCACGGTCCGGTCGGATGATCCGCGTGGACGACGCGAAGCCGGTTGTCGGCGGGGAAATAGATATAGAAGCGCTTTTGATACTCGCAGAGATACGGAGCCCACACGCTGCCGTGGTAGCGATGCAACGCGGCGGCCACGGGGCGCCAGTTGATCAGATCCCGCGAATGCCAGATCAGTAGGCCCGGCGCGTAATCGAAGCTGGAGTGCGTGAGATAGAAGTCGTCGCCGACGCGGATGGGACTGCCGTCAGGGTGATCGCCGCCCATGATCGGGTTGTGGTACGTGCCTGCTCCGGCGAGAGCGAGGGCTAGACGAGTTTCAGGAGAAACGGCCAGAGCAGCGGAGACGACCGAAGCATTCCGGACAAAACGGCGGCGTGTAATCATAGCGGGTTCAGTCTATCTTCCCGCTTGAGGCGGGTGAAGTGACTTTTCGACTGCGGGCGATCACGTCCGCAGTTCATCGCTGTTCCTGCGATATTTTCATCCTTTCTTCCCGCGCGGGAGTGGCGTTTTCCACGATATGTGGCGAGACTAATTGCGTCGCCGAGGACCCTATGCCGCACGACTTTCGTGCTGGCTGCTTGTTTGGCGCTCCAGAAGCGAGCGTACAAAGGCCAAGTCTGCGATTTCGTCATGGCTGTGCCCAGAATAAGAAATGTAGCCGTCGGGCCGGACCAGAGTAACTTTGTGGCCAGAGAGTAACCGCAGTTCAAAGACATCGTTCAGTGATTGTGCAAGCTGTTCAGCCGCCTGTTTCGTCGTCGGGGCTGCATTGTGATTCAGCACGAGAATGAAGCGGCTGCGTATTCCGTCGCCGCCTCTAAGAGAATCATCGAAGTAGCGCTCCCCTGCCCCTTCAACGATCGGGCTTCCCTGATAGGCGACCCCGAGTTCGGAAAGCCTCCGCACAAAGGCGTGCTGAAAAGGCGCCAGTCGCGAGACCAGGGGAATGACAGCATCGCGCAGATTCTGCGCAAGCTTGCTTGGGGTTCCCATCGCTTTGGTCATAAAATCGGTAGTCTCAATCACTTGCTTGATCACCGGGCGACGTTCAGCGCTGTAGCTCTGGAGCAATTCTTCGTTGCCGTGGCCGCGAAGAACGAGGTCCAATTTCCAAACCAGATTCCATACGTCATGCAGTCCGGTGTTCATTCCCTGGCCACCAAACGGACTGTGAATGTGAGCAGCATCGCCAGCGATGAAAATACGCCCGACGCGGAGCTGTGCTGCCTGGCGATGGTGTATCCGAAAAAAACTACTCCAGTGCAACGCACGCGCCTCGATCCCACTTGGTGCACGTTGCGCCATGATGCTCCGCACCAGGTCAAGCGAAGGCACCTCTCCTTCGGTTTTGTCTATGATGGCCACGATCCGCCGGCGAGTGGCGCTCATTGGAAAAATGGCGAGTGGTCCTGACGCACTCGGGCAGAGCTGCAACTGGTCTGCAGGAAGCGTTTCGTTCGTCTCGATGTCCGCCAACATGAACGAATCCTCGTATTCTGCTCCCTCAAAAGGGAGGTTCAGCAGATGGCGAACGGCACTGTGGGCACCGTCGCAGCCGACAACGAAGGATGCCCTGAGATTGACGACCTCGCCTTGCCGGCTGAGGACTGCATTCACGGCGTCACCCTGCTCCGCAGCCGAAACGAATACTGTATTGTATTCAACGTCGCCGCCCTTACGACGTAGCTCCTCCAGGAGAAGTTGTTCCGTCACATCCTGCGGGACCATGGCGATAAAAGGATAGGGACTGTCTTCGGGTTTGAATTGCATTTGGGCAATCGGACGTCCATGTGACACAACAGCAACGGACGTGACACGATTCGCCTTTTCGAGAAAAGGACCCACGATACCGGCCATGTCAAATATCTCAAGAGTGCGGGGAAAAATAGCGAGCGCTTTTGAGTGTTCGGACTGCCCAGAGCGCGCCTCGACAAGTCGCCATCGCAGCCGTCGCCGAGCGCACTCATTGGCTAGAAACAACCCGACGGGTCCGGCGCCAACGATGAGAACATCCGTATCAACTTCGGTCTTTGACATAGTTCCTCCTGGTATGGGAGCGATCACCCTACTGAATCAGCACTACCCCGGCACAACAGATATTTGGATTAGAGCGCTGAGCTCCGGGATTCACAGACTTATGTTGCTTGCGGGCCCGCGAAATAGGCCGTCATTCAGGGGAATGTTGTACGCGAACTTGGAAGACTCGCTGTGCGTCAGTGAATGAGATACGAGGCAAAGTCGAAGCGCAGACCGAAGAACACGAATGCCGCACAGGGCTTTGGGTGCAAAGCCAAAAGGTAAAGGTGTAGTCAGACAATTCGCACTCAACTCAGCTTCACTGCAAGCGTTCCAATGGAGTCCGGTGGCAGTTCGACGGCGACGGTACGCTTCCCTGCCTGCACCTGCACCATCTGGGCGCGAGGCAGTTCGTTGCGGACCAGTAGCACCACGGTTCCGTCGGGATTCACGAATGCTAGCGCATCGTCGCAGGTTCCAGTCGCCTCGACGCTTTGCGCGCCCACCTCGACGAAGTGTGTGAGGTGCTTCAGCAGGTAGTAGTCGTGGTTGTAGCGATAGGTTTTCGCCAAGGTATCCACGCTCACCAGAGCATTCTGCGCCCATCCCCACGTGCTTTTGCCGCTCTTGTCAGTCGAAATATTCCAGTACATGTAGCCGCCAGGCACCGCTGCGGAAGTAGTGTTTCATCAGATGCCAGCAATAATTCGTGTAGCTCCAGGAGTTACTGCCATCGCCGCATTCCTGCTCTGACTGGTAGATCGCCAACTCGGGAAATTCGCGGTGAATTGCGGGCAGCGCGTTCTTCCCTGCCCACTGCGTGCCTACGCCCTTGATAAATCGAGCGACATCTTTGTCGGCCATGATTGTTTCGAACAGCTTGGGATTGCCACGTTCAAGCGTACCGAAGAACACGTCGACGCCGCGCTTCTGCATCTCCGGCCCCAGATGATGCAGAAAGCGGACAAGGCCTTCCGGCGTCCAAGTACAACTGGGGAAGTTTTGCGCCGAATTGAATTCGTTCTGCGGCATCACCATCCCCACGCGAATGCCTTCTGCGCGGTACGCGTCGATAAAGCGGCCGAAGTAGCGTGCGTAGGCATCGAAGTAGCGCGGCTCCTGGATGAATAGGTCTTCGCCTTCGTGGCCGATCTGTTCCGGGCGAATCCCGTTGTCGGTCATGCCCGGATAGGCCTTCGCTTCGGCATAGAAATGATTGCGCTTCATCCAACTCGGCGGCGTCCATGGCGACGCCCACAGACGCAACTTTGGCTGATAACGTTGTGCGGCGTGAATGAAGGGGATCAGCGTTTGCCTGTCGTGTTCGATGCTGAAATTCTTGAGGTCGAAGTCGCCGTCCGTCTCGTCGTAGCTGTAAGCGCCGGTGGCAAAGTCGTTCGCACCGATGGGCATGCGGCAATAGGTGAAGCGTGCTCCGGCACTAGGGTCGAAAAATTCACGCAGGATGCTCTCTCGATCGTGTTCCCCAAGTGCGCTGAGTGACGTCCAGCCCAGTTCATTGAAACAAGCGCCGAAACCCTCCATGTGGCGGGCAACTGGTAGCGTCCGCGCCGGATCGACATTGAGGTTGAGCGTGTCCCATGCGAAAGCAGGTTTGAAGATCGCACCGTCCTGCCATGGGCTGGCTTCTGTTGTGGTTACAAATGTGAGGCGCTCATCCTTCAATGGTTCTAGAGGAGGCAGTTGGGCGACGGCTGGCAGGGGGCGAACCATTCCGGCCAACGCCGCGCCTGCCGCAACACGTCCTGAATCCTTTAGGAACTTCCGTCGATTCCACTGCTTCGTTTTCATGGCCGCTCGCTCCTTCTTTGCAATCGTGGAGGTTGAAAGAGCAGGACAGCCTCATTCAAGCCTTCCCACCTGCAGATCGCAAAACTCGCCTGGTCACTGCAAACCGCACTGGAGCTATGGTTGGCGGGAACATCGAGACCGGCCTTCGGGTGTTTGCGCGATCGTGGGCTACTATCTGGAGTCAAAAACAAATCTACGGTTGCGAGGAAGGTCCGACCGCCACCCGGTGCCAGAAGCAAACTGCTCTACGGCGAACCCTTGCGTTCCTTAGCCGCAGGCGCGACGTACAAGTCGGCCGTCATGCTTGGCAAAACTGCCGCATCCCAAATGCACTTTTCCGTTTCCACCGTCTGGACACCAATTTGGCCCGCCCTCTCGCCGTCACCCACCCACATCACGCGGAACCGGGCTTTACTGGTCTTGTGGGTTATCGTGACAATCTGCCCAACTTTCAACAGGCCTTGCATGCCCTCTAACAAAGCCCCTTGCCGACTGACGTTGCGCGTCGGGACCATAAGAAGGATGGGACGTCCGCTGTCATCGACCGCGGCGATTCGGACATGGAGTTTCGCCTGCATCCGAGGCTCTTGGCGTTTTCCCAAAATTCGCACCTCTCTCTTGCCAACTGCATCCACCACGGGAACTATGTCGCATTTTCCAGAATGTTTTCAGGACAAATGCTGTAACAGCGATTGTACCCAAGTCCTGCAATATTGCCGCGACGCGTAGCCTGAGCTTGCGAAGGGCGCACTCAAACCCCGTAGCAACCCCCGGATCCCCAACTTTCCCGGAACCTTTTCCACTCACCCTCCGTACCTTCACACGAGTACTACCAGGAGGCCTCACCCATGCGCCAGTCCATCAGAAAGTTATGTTTCGTCCCAACGATCGCCGCCGTTTTTGCCGTGTTGTTGCCTCTGGCCTCTTGGGCTCAGACCGCACCAGCCCAGAAGCAAGACCGTTGGCTCCACGTTCGTGTGGAGAGTTCGCAAGCCAAGGGCGAAACAGTGCGTGTCAATGTTCCGCTGGAACTGGCCGAAAAAATCCTCCCCGCCATCAACCAGGATCGACTGCACAACGGCAAGGTAACGATCGACAAATCCGAATCCAACGGCGTGGACCTGCGCGCTCTTTTTGACGCCATCCGCTCCACCAAAGACGGAGAGTTCGTCACCGTCCAGAGCAGCGATTCCGATGTCCGCGTAGCGAAACAGGCCGGCTACCTTCTCGTCCACGTCCACGAAAAGGGCACCGGAAAGAAAGAGAATGTCGAAATTCGCGTCCCCATGAAGGTCGCCGAGGCCCTGCTCTCCGCGGCGAAAGATGAGTTGGACATTCTGGCAGCCGTCCGCGCCCTTTCTTCCCAGGGCGATACCGAACTCGTCTCCGTGAAGGGCGACGACGAAACGGTCCGCATCTGGCTCGACTCCAAGAATCTTTCCGACTAACGCGCACCCGCGGGAGGCACAAATGTTGATACTCGCAAAAATCGGACTCGGCATCACCGGTACACTTGCCGTTGCAGCTGGCTACACCATGCATGAAGGAATGGTTCGCGTCTCCGTGGATGAGCACCGCGTGAATGGTGACCACGTGCACCTGATGGTTCCCGCAGCGCTCATCCCTGTGGCCATGAAGCTTGCGCCGCGAGATGCCATGCAGGACGCCGCTCGTCAGGCAGGCCCGTGGATGCCCCTGGTCCAACAGTTCGCAAAAGAACTGGGCAAATTCCCCAACGCTGAATTGGTGGAAGTGCGTGATGCCGACGAACACGTCGTCATCCACACCCAAAACGGAAAACTGCTCATCGATGTCGAATCTTCTGACGAAACGGTGCATGTCGCCTGCCCGCTCGCCACCATCGAACACATTTCCGAGGAGATTGCGGACTCACCAGCCGCGAATCCATCTGGATCCGATTGAAATGCAAAGCACGACCGTGGAAGAGCGGCCCCTTCAGAGTGTGCGTGAGAACTGGGATTTCCAGGTATGAGGTGGGACAGAGCTGTTGAAATCCAGCCGCGAAGCGGCGGCATTTGTTAGCCCAGGGCGTAAGCCCTGGGTGGAGTGTGAGATTGACGGGAGTCCCGGAGGGACGGCACGAGTTCTCACGCACACTCTTCAGGGCCGCAGAAGTCACCTCAAATCGGTACGGGCTTCAGCCCTGGTTGTGGCCGCTCTCTTCGCTGCCGGCGAGTTCTCCAGCAAACTGGTCAGACTCTCGGAAGAGTCTTATCCTCGGGTTCATCGGATGCGAATCCGGCGAGCCACCCTCTTCTGCGCCCCCTCCAAGTCAAGTACGCACGTCACAGACTTTCCTCCTCACTCCGTGCGATCCTAGCGTAGCGATAGAGCAGGCGTAGCGTCGGCGTGGGGCTGACCATACATTCCATCCGAACTCCCTCGAAAACGGTGTTCCGTGCTCGATCGTGAAGACACCCTCCAGTGGGGGTCTAGCAAGCAGGCTGGTTCTTTGACAATTCATTTAACCCTAGCTGATCCAGGCGAACATGTGAGGGAGCCAATCGGCCGGTCAACCCGCATTCACTCCAGCCTTTGCCCGTAAGAGTCCTGACCCTTTGGAAACTTGGCAACACCCAAGGCAAGAAAAAAAATAACTTGTTTCTTATCAATACTTTGCTTGTAAGTCCTTATTCCCCATGGACCTGGCGGCAATCGACGCCTAAGTCCATTGTTTTCATAGACCACATAGGGGGTGGGGGGTAGGGGGAAAGGGCAAGTAGACGCCCTATCAGGCGTCTTGTGGTTCTACAGATGAGGATCTAGCTTCAGCGAGTTGGTCTGAGTCCGAGGTTCCGGAACGCGGTTCCGCTGCTGCATCGCGCCAGCCAACTGGATGACTGACGCGCGGTCGCATCGCATCGAGAATCGGCTGCGGATAGCCCGCTCCTAAATCGCCCACAAGCTCCACGCGGTTGCTGGGAGAATTTGCAATCGGCCAGTGGAACTGATCGAACGCATGACGCACGAGAGAGATTTTTTCTGGGTCGTACGCAAGCAGCTGCGCGCCGATCCAATCCATAGCAGCCGCATTGTTGCTTCCGAGCAGAAGCCCAAGTTCCAGCGGTTCAGGAGCAAGCGGCCCGTTTCCCTGCCCTGCAATCACTGCATCGGCGATGTGGATCACGCGCCGCTGCATCTCTTCGCTCATCGTGCCATCGGATTTTCCGTAAAGCAGAATGCGATTCAGATCGAGGCAGGTTCGCCAGATCGTGTCATTGCCGAGCCACGAACCATCCAGACCGACGCGATCTCCACTGGCACGCGACGCACGCACCAGCAACGCGAAGAAAAGATGCCAAAGCATTCCGCCGGCGTAAGAAGTCGTAATGTTCTGACGGTCGCTGACAAATTCGAGCGCGCGTTTGATGACGCCATCATCCGGATAATTATCGCCTCCGGTTTTCGGTCCGCCTACGCGATGATGCGGCAAATATTCTTTGTTCCCGTTGATGCCGATCAAATTTTTGAGCGCGCACGTGACACCAGCTTTTTTGTGGGTCTTGAGCTTGGGCAAATTGATGAGGACATCGGCATCAACCACTTCTCGCGCAACCAGATACTGATGCTTGCCCTGATGATGCGTTTTCGCCATCAAGCGATGGTCATACCAGGCAACGCGGAAACGAGGATCCGCTGAACTGATCGGCTCAAGCAGGCTTTCGCGGCCCAGATCAAAGAGCGTGAAGTGATCTTCCGATTGCAAATTTTCAGCGGCAACGCGAACGCCATGAACAATCACACAGGTAGTACGCCGAAAATCGCGCACGCCTTTGAATCGCGGGTCGCGCGACATTTGTTCACGGGACCACACATCGAGTCCAGACGTCTTAATGAGCGCATCAAAATCGCAGCCCTGAATGGGCGCATCACCAACCAGAACTTCGCCAGCACCAGTTCGCAAAGCTGCCTCGACAGCAGCGCGAATCAACGAGGCATGAGTGACAAGGCAGTTGATTCCCTCAGGACCGTGAAACCGCGGATCGTCGTTCTGATGCAGAACCAGATTCGGCTTGATAAGCACGCGCGCGCCCGCAGGAATCACTCGTCCGAAAGGCCCACTTTCATTTGCCCAACCAAGCGAATCCGCCAAACGGTCAAGCGCCTCAGAAACCGGATTCGCAGCCAGATCGCCATCCTTCAAGTTGGGATAAGACGGCGAAGGCAAGCGCGCAATGCCAACCTTGGGCACGAAGGCATGTTTGGCGTTCTCGGACGTGATGTTTTCCGCCATGATCTTTTCGCTTAAAGCTTACGAACTCGCTTGCGAAGCAGTCTCGTTCTCAACCTGCGCGCCAGTCACGCTGACATCGGAGCGAGTGAAACGATGCTTCCCTGCCTTCGACAGCGGAATCGATTCAACCTCGCGAACGTCCACACGAATTGGATGATCGGGAGTAACAGCCTGAATCTGCCGGATCGAGTCCTTGATCTTCTCTGCTCGCGCTTTCGCATCGCCAGGACCAGAAACGATCGAGAGAATGATTTCGTCCACAGCAGTCTGGTGAAACTGGAACGTCACGATGCCGCTGCTGCCGTACATCAAGTGAGTAAAGAACTCGCCATGCACTACGCGTCCGCCGGGAAACAGGAAGTTGTCGCTGGTGCGCGCAATCTCCAACCGCATCAGTGGAAAATGGTTGGCGCAGGAGCAAGTCTCGTGCGACAGAAAGCCACAGTCCTCATTGCGATAACGGATAAACGGCATGGAATAGTTCAAGAGCGAAGTAACCAGGAACGGTCTTGGCCTATCGCCTTCCACACGATCTTCTTCGAGAACGACGAAGTCGGCGTTGATATGCATCTTGCCTTCGGAACATTCCGCGGCAATGTTCTGCACCTCACTCGAGCCATAGCAGTCATATACTCTGCAGCCAAACACATGGGCAATTACATCACGCTGAGGCTTGTACAGTTTCTCCGCGGTGGTGAACACGCCTTTGACGCCGCTGATCTTCTGACCGCGACGATCAAGAAACGAAGCAAAGAGCGCAATCGTTGAAGCGTACCCCAGAATGGCTTTGGGGCGAATCCTCGCGAATACATCAACCCACTTCGCCATGTCCGCTTCGCCCGCAAAGAAAGGATCGAACTGGTACATGCGGCGAATATACTGTCGCACCTCAAATTCGATGCGAGACATCCCGTAAAGTTTGTCATTGCCTCCCCAGAAGAATGCAACCATCTCTCCAGGGCGCCAGCCGCATTGTTCGAGGTTGCGATAAGTTCCGGCATCGCTCGCCACCATGTAATCGGCACTGCGAAAAAACTTCAAAGGCACTCCGGTCGATCCACCGCTGAAATGCTTCTGCAGTTTCTCGACAGCAACATCTTCGCGGATGAGGTTGCGCTCTTCTGCCCGAATGATGTCCTTTGTCAGAATCGGCAGCCGCGAGAAATCGTCCCAGGAGCGAATGTCCTCGGAACGAACCCCAATGTTGCGGAAGAGTTCCCGGTAGTAAGGAACGCGCTTTGCGGCATGCGCGAGAAGCGCACGAACGTCCTGAAGTTGCTTGCTGCGGACGTCCTCTGGAGAACGGTACGGAGCAGACTCAATCTGCTTAAGCGTACCCAGAATATCGGCTCCGCGAAGGCGGCAAGTCAGGTCAAGGAGCGCACGACCGAAGAAAGGACCGCGACCGACCGAGGAACCCATCGCGACTACTCCCCGCAAGCGGCGCGCCGTGGCGCACGCAAGCCCAAATTGATGATTCGGATCATGGTAATCGGCGGGAAGGCCCTCACCTCGAAACTATAGCATGCCCCTCCAGCAGCCCATCCAGAGGCCTTTAGCGCGCAATTCCTTAAGTCATGAAGCCACTAGGAGAAAGACCTTCTCCGTGCCTGCAGACCAGGTAACTTTGGTAACCACAGCTTTCACGAGCCCTTCAAACCCCGCTCGGATCGTGCGTGATAAGATTTTACGTGGGCTCGCCGATGCCAAATCCAAGTGATCGCAGGACTTCGCCCGTCTTCGTGATGGGCTGCCATCGCTCTGGAACGAACCTGCTCTACGATATGCTGCTGTCTGCCGGAGGATTTGCCATCTACCGGGGATATTTGCCGATCTACAAGGTTCTGATCGCGCGGTACGGCTCGATGGCGAGTCGCGCAAACCGCGAGAAGATCGTCGCTACCTGGCTGCGTAGTAAGGGCTTCCGCCGCACCGGACTGAGCGCGGAGCATTTCTCTCCACGAATTCAGAATGAGTGCAGAACTGGCGGAGATTTCATTCGCCTCGTGCTCGATTCTGTCGCGCAACAACAGAACGCTCCGCGCTGGGCATTCTATGACCCGGACAATGTCTTGCATTTCCGGCGAGTCAAGAAAGACATTCCTAACGCGCTGTTTGTCCATATTATCCGCGACGGCCGCGACATCGCCCTCTCGCTCAAGAAGATGGGCGGATTCTCGCCCCTCCCGTGGGACCGCAGCGAGACCAACAGCCTCGTCGCGACAGCTCTCTACTGGCAGTGGATGGTGCGCCGCGGACGTGAAGCGGGACGACTCTTCCCTGCCGACTACATCGAGATTCGTTACGAAGATCTGATTACAAACCCCCGCGAAACCTTGTCGAGGTTAGGGGGATTCATCGATCACGACCTCGACTACGACAAGGTTCAGCAAGCAGGACTAGGCAGCCTTTCCAAGACGAACTCGTCCTTCCGCGAAGAGGCGGCTAAGGAAAAGATCAACCCACTCGGCCGATGGAAGGAGCGCCTTTCAGCCGCTAACATCGCCGCCATCGAAAGCGCCGTTGGTGAGTGCCTGGAGCAGAACGGGTACGATTTGTCGCTCTCCGCGCCCGAACGTCGCATCACGTCGCGCGGGGCATTCATGAAAGCGATGTATCCAACCTACCTCAGCAGCAAACTCTGGCTCAAAATGAACACGTTAGTGGGACGATTGGCGAATATGTCCGCGCTCGAACTTGCAGACGAGTCAATTCCACCTGCGGAAATGGCTTCACGCTCCAATCCTTCATGAACCCCGTGACCAAAGCAGCAGATGTGACGGCCACACAGCCTGTCAGTCCCAGCCCGCGCTCTAAAGCGCCCGTCTTCGTTCTTGGCTGCGGGCGTTCGGGCACCAAGCTTCTCTACCACATGCTGCTTTCGTCCGGGGGATTCGCAGTTTACTTTGCCGAAAGCAACACGTTTAACCTACTAGGCGTGAAGTTCGGCAACCTGGCAAACCGTGGGAATCGGCGAAAACTGCTCGACGCCTACTACAAGAGCGTTTTATTCGAGCGCACTGCCCTGGAACCGCAGGACATCGATCAGCGCGTGATGGACGATTGCCGCAACGCAGGCGACTTCCTCCGCATTGTCATGGAGTCTGTTGCGCGTAAACAGGGCATGCCGCGCTGGGCCGAATGCACTCCGCTCCATCTTCTTTGTCTGCCATTGATCAAGCGAGTGCTGCCAGACGCGCTCATCGTTCACATCATCCGTGACGGCCGCGACGTCACGGCTTCCCTGCACCGGATCGGGTGGATTCGTCCGTTTCCTTGGGACCGCAGCCGGGCCTGTCTTGCCCCCGCGATCTTCTGGCGCTGGATCGTCGGCAAAGGACGCCGCGACGGCCAGGCAATGGGCGGCGATTACATGGAAGTGCACTACGAAGACGTCGTTCAGAATCCGCGGGAAACACTCGCCACGATCGGCAAGTTCATCGGGCAGGATGTGGACTACGATCGCATTCAAGAGGTTGCGCTCGGATCAGTGCACGACCCCAATTCGTCATTCCGAGGCGACGGCAAGGAAGCGGAAGCGAAAACCATCGGCCGCTGGAAGGCGAATTTTACAGCAGAGCAAGTTCGCGATATCGAAAGCATCCAGCAGGATTTGCTTCAGGCGACGGGATACGAACTGGCGACGAAGCCAGAGAGGCTGCGACCATCGTTTCCGGTACGAATGATGAGTTTTCTCTACCCGCTATACTTTGGCTTTAAGCTCTGGCTTAAATCAGAAACACCTTTTGCGAGGATGGCAAGCACGGGTCGAATGGGAGTCGCCAAGTCTCAGCCGAAGTGAGCGCTCGGCACTGCGGACTAGTTCCTGAAACGCGTGAGGGTCAAGGATCTCTGAATCATGTCTGGCGAGAACAATCCGCCCAATCTGCGGACAGAAATCGACAAGTATTTGGGCGCTGGGGCATTCGATCGCGCGGCCATGGGCCTGCGCGAACTCTGGAGACGCGAAGCGGGTTCAGCGTCCGCGAGTTTCATCAGTGCACGTCTTGATCGGCTTCGCGACAAACTGCCACTCACCAAATTCAAACTCGCCATCCTTCGATCGTTTACTGTTGAACCGATTCTGCCATTGTTGCGCGCCGATGCGTTCGCGTACGGGATCGATGTTGAAATTCATGTTGGCGATTTCAATACCTACGTTCAGGAGATCGTGGACGCGAACAGTTCCCTGTACAAGTTTGCGCCTAATGCTGTCGTGCTTGCCGTCCGCGCCGAGGATATCGCCCCGGACCTGGTTCGCGACTTTGCCGATTTGTCTTCCGAAGATGCATCGCAGATCACAGAACGGGTAACGCGCAGCTACGAGCAATGGGTACAGTCATTCCGCCAGCACAGTCAGTCCGCGCTCATTCTTCACTCACTTGAGCAACCTAGCCATGCGAGCCTCGGCGTTCTCGATAGCCAAACCGAAACGAGCCAGTCGGGACTGATTCGGCAGATCAACCGTGAATTGCGTCGAATTGCCGGAGGTGTCCGCGGCGTGTACGTCCTCGACTATGAAGCGCTAGTCGCCCGATACGGTCGCACACATTGGCACGATGAACGCAAATGGCTCATGGCACGTCTGCCCATTGCGGCGGATCATCTCCTTCATATGGCCCGCGAGTGGATGCGCTTCCTCGTCCCGTTGACGGGCCGTACTGCCAAAGCCTTGGTTGTCGATCTTGATAATACGCTCTGGGGCGGCATCATCGGCGAAGACGGAATGGCTGGAATTAAAGTGAGCGCCGAATATCCGGGCGCCGCGTTTCAGGCGTTGCAACGGGCCATGCTCGATCTCTCGCGCCGAGGCATCCTGCTTGCGATTTGCAGCAAGAACAATCTTGAAGACGCAATGGAAGCGCTCGAAAAGCATCCCGGAATGCTGGTGCGCCCGAAACACTTTGCGGCGATGCGCATCAACTGGAACGACAAGGCACAGAACCTGCGCGAGATTGCGCAAGAGTTAAACATCGGCGTGGATTCGCTCGCATTCCTCGATGACAATCCGTTCGAGCGCGAGCAAGTACGCGCGGCGCTACCGGAAGTCACCGTCATCGAGATTTCTACAAATCCGCTGGAATACGGCACGGCACTACGTGACTGCCCAGTATTTGAACGGCTGAACCTGTCTGCCGAAGATCAACAGCGCACCGTCATGTATGCGGAACAACGTCAACGTTCCGACGCCGAACAGAAGTTCCGGTCCAAGGAAGACTTCTTTCGCTATCTGGAACAAGAAGCTGAGCTCGAACCTGTCAGCGATTTGACAATCGCACGGGTGGCACAACTCACGCAGAAAACCAACCAGTTCAACGTCACTACCCGGCGCTACAGCGAAGCGCAAATTGCGGAGGTGGCGAATATGCCCGCGTGGAATGTATTGTCGATCCGAGTTCGCGATCGCTTCGGCGACCACGGGCTGGTTGGAGTCGCAATCACGCACGACGAAGGTGAGCAGTGTGAAATCGATACGTTTCTGCTAAGCTGCCGCGTGATTGGAAGAACCGTTGAGACGGCTCTGCTCGCCCATATCGCCAAAAACGCCGCTGAGCGCGGGCGCAAACGCTTGATCGGGTGGTTCTTGCCCACAAAGAAGAACGCACCGGCACGTGATTTTTATTCACAGAATGGGTTTGTGCAGCAGGAGACAAACGAATCGGGCACGTTGTGGGGCCTGGACTTAAAGACCTCGGCGCTGCGCAGTCCGGACTGGATCAAATTGAATCTCGCCGAAAATGCAAACGCGCGATGAGCAGGAACCTGGAGGCAGGAATTGGCCGCAAGCACATTTGATGAAATCCGTGGCATAGCCAGTGACATCTTGGGAGTTCCCGCAGAGAGCCTCAATGCAAGTTCTTCGCCCGACACTATTGAAAGCTGGGACTCGGTCCAGCATCTGAATCTAGTGCTGGCTCTGGAGGAGAAATTTGGCCTGCAACTTTCGCCGGAGGAGATTGAGCAGATGAAGAACCTCGGCGAAACCGCCAAACTGATTGAAGCCAAACTTCAGGCTGCTCCGAGGTAGCGTTGGCGATCGTCATTCAGCCATATCGCCAGGAGCATGAATCGGCGGTGCAAGAGTTCAATCGCCGCCTGCAGGCATCCTCGGGCGATCCCGATCTCGTTTTTTCCCAGTCTGCGAGTCCCCGCTGGCTCCCGCCTAGCCAAGACAAACCGGTCTGGAACGAATTCTTTGTTGCGGTTGACGGCTCGGCAGTGCGCGGAACCTACGCTCTCAAGCAGGAACTGTTATTCATCCGCGGCAGCGGATTACAGCGGGTGGCCTGCTACCATCATCCGCTCTCTGAGGGAATCGTCGATCGGGCATTTGCGAGCGTGGGAGTGCTGCTCGCGCGAGACGCACTGGTGCGGCAGCCATATCTCTACGCTTTAGGCATGGGCGGAGTGGATCGTCCGATTGCGAAGATGCTCAAGGCACTTAGCTTCAGTCTGACGTCGATCCCTTTCTATTTCCGCGTGGTGCATCCAGCCAAGTTTCTTCGGCAAATGCATGCCCTGCGGCAGGAGCGGTGGCGCGCCATTCTGATGGACGCAACTGCCGTCACGGGCGTGGGCTGGTTGGGAATCAAATCGTTTCAGAGCCTCACGAGCCTGCGCGGGCGAACGCCTAGTTTCAACAGTGAAGAGGTGGGCGAATTCTCCGACTGGGCAGATGAACTCTGGAGCCACGGAAAAGACTTAGTCAGCCTAGCAGCGGTGCGCGATGGGAACACTCTGCAAATTCTCCACAAAGCTGACCTCGCAAGCGTGAAGAGTTTGCGGATCAGCAGCAATGGTCAGGCAATTGGGTGGGCAATCGTCGGAGAGCGTCGCAAGGATGCAAAATTCGGGCAGATGCGAGTTGGATCCATCGTCGATTGCTGGGCATCCTCGACGCACACAGGGTCGGTGGTTAAGGCAGCCACGCGGGCTTTGGAAGCATCCGGAGTTGACCTGATCGTTACGAACCAAAGCCATCACATGTGGTGTACGGCTTTCGAGAAGTTCGGCTTTCTGAGAGGCCCTTCGAACTTCGTCTTCGCTACTTCCCGAAAACTAACGGAACTATTGCAGCCGCTGGAGGAAAATCAGAAAGCATTTCACATCACCCGCGCCGACGGCGACGGGCTGCCTGCAAACTTCTGAGGGCAATCTAATCCTTATCGTCGTCAGGGTCGGTCTGCTCCTGCGATTCAAAATCGACTTTCTCTGCCTTGATCTGCACAAAACCACGCGGCTTCGTCAACGGGAAGAACGAACTCATATCGTCCGCGTAGGCATCGGCAAAGATTCCTGGCCCGATCAAACCGAGGCCGAAATTGGTTTCCGTAAATCGCAGGAAGCTTCCGAAATCATGGTCACCGTTGTCTACATAGCCAACCGGCGTGTATGCGGAGACCACAATCAGGGGCAACCGGAAGCCGTAAATGTAGGCCTTGCCCCATCCGCTCTGCGGAATCGGCGGCGGAAGAACGTGGTCATACCAACCACCCCAATCATCCCAGGTGATCAGGATCGCGGTGTCATTCCAGTAGCTTTCGCCACCGGGACAGGCGGGATTGGATCCGATGGCGTTGACGATCGATGACACCCATGAGGGACCGCCTCCCGCGTTCCCCCCGGCGTGATCCGAGTTTTGACCCGTGGGCGTAATCCAAACTACGTTCGCCAGGTTGCAGGCTGCGATGTCGTTCAGGACCTGCTTCGGGCTGAGAATGTTATACGGCGAATTGTAGTAGTTGGTGAGGGACGCGGGAGCATCCCAGAGCACTTTCGCGTTGGGGCTGTAATAGCGCCAGGAGAGTCCGGCCGCCTCTAAAGAATCGAAGATGGAGCTCGTGTCGAAACAGGGATAGGTCTTGCCCATCTTTCCATTGCTGTCAACGGTGTAAACCCACGCACTTTTCGGAGCCGTACAACCAGCCTCGAAAGCACCCATATATGGGTTGTCGGCGACAAAGACTGGACTGTCGTTGTGAGGCGCAGAGGTGCCGCTAACCAGAAACTGATGGGCTGGAAGGCTTGGCCCCTGATTGGTCTGGAACATGCGATTCGCGTATCCGTAGTTCGTGGCGAGATCGAAATAGGGTTGGATCTGACCGGACGAATTGTCCACGTAACGGTAAGCCTGGTTAGATCCCGACACGCAACCGGCCTTGCGCACGGGCGGGAGCTTGTCGAATCCGTTCATCTTACCGTTGTTGTATTCCTTCAAAAAGGCCAAGTGCGAATGGCCCAGATCGTAGCAACCATCGAGCCCCACTGCGGTCAAGGGAATTTTTTGCCCATGTGAGCCGAGTCCATAGGTTGCGATATCAACCCCTGGCTCAAATGCAGGGTTGCTGCCAAAGAGATTATCCGGGGTTCGATTTTCCTGCACGATCACGACAATGTGAGTAAAGCGTTGAGCTTGAGACGTGGTGAGAGCGGAAACGATCAGCAGCAGAACAGCAATCAGTGATTTCATTTTTCGTCTCTTTGGCCAGAATTTGTGGCAAAGCTCCACACGGGAGGGTGATGGATCGCAATGCCTGGCGCGCAACTCACCGTTGGTTGAATGCTATACCAAATCCGTATTTCTGGTTCGTGAAAATGCTCGAGGGCTTGCAGTTGCAGGTCGACATTGAAATTAAGAACGCTGCGACTTTTTTCACTCGGGGGGTGCCAAGGTTGAAATGCTCTGCACACAAGTGACTATTTCTTCCTTACTCCCTCGAGGACTTGCCGATACATGTCAATCCACTGCCCCCGTACGACATCCCAAGTATATTTTCCGGATTCTTCGTAAGCGTTCTTGGCAAGCCGAGCGGCCAACTCCGGTTCGCGGAGAAGGCGGATCACATTTGCGGCCAGTGCTTTCTCATCGCCGACCGGCGAGAGCAAGCCCGTGCGCTCGTGATCGACCAAATAGGGCATAGACTCGGGGGCAGTCGTCACCACTGGTGTGCCGGCGCCAAATCCTTCTATGACCGAGACGGGCATGTTATCGAGCCACGAGGCGTTGATGAAAATATCAGCTTCATCGTAATACTTGCCGATCCTTTGCCGGGAAGCTACTCCAGCAAACGTGACTCCCGTCAGTTTCAGTTCCGCGACCAACTTGCGAATTTCCGCCTCGAGTGGACCGCTCCCAACTAAATCGAGCTTCGCATCTGGATGGAGTTTCTGAACTTCTGCGAACGCCTTAACGACGATATCCACGCTGTAGTATTCGGAGAAGCCGCGCGTGCAGACGAGGTGCGGTCGGAGCGGTTTACGTTCGCGAAAGCGGAATTGAGAAAGGTCTACTAGATTGGGAACGATGGCAGCATCCAACCCGAATTCGCGGAACACATCGACCAGGTAGCCTGAAGGGGCAACGATTTTGTCGACTCGTGAGAGCACAAACTTGCCGGAGCGAAAGCGTTGGAGGTGGTCCCGCGCTTCCCCACTTCGATAGTTGATGATGGTCTTCTTGCCCCGTAGTTTCGCGATCCACCATGCGGGCGCCGGAGCGAGCAGGAACGACCAGTAGGAGGCAGAAAAAATGTGGGCAACATCGACATCTTTGAGACCGTTCCAGAGATGCCAGAAGTAAATCGGCTCTCGAACCAGCGTACGCAGACCAGGAATGCGCTCGGCCCAAGCCAGCAGGCCCGGCAGCGGAGGATCCACGCCGATGAAACTGACTTCAACCTCCGGATCATTCTGCCAAAGCCTTACCAGCAGGTCTGCCTGCACCGCTTGACCACCCACATAGCGCAAGCTGGGCGCGACAATCGCCACTTTCAGCCGCTTGCCTACTTGGGACTTGTCTGCGGCGCTCATGCCGTCGGGCTTCTCCCAATTTTTTGGGCAAGCAGCTCCGCGTAGAGTTCTTGATACTGACGGACAACACGACTCAGGCTAAAGTTGTTCTCCGCAAACTGGCGCGCTTTCTGGCCTTGCTCGAGACGAAGATTCGTATTGGACAGAAGACGAACAATTGCGGCAGCGAACTCGCCCTCTTTCCCCGCGGGAATTAATGATCCTCTTTGGTCGTTCACGAGCTCGGGATTACCTCCCACCGCATAGGCAACCACCGGGACGCCCGCGGCCATGGCTTCGAGAATGACATTCGACAGCCCTTCCGAATCAGATGTTAGGACAGCAACGTCGGTTGAAGCGAGCATGGCGGGGATGTCCCGACGGTCGCCCATGAAGATGACTCGCTCGCCAAGGCCGAGTTCCGCTGCCTGACGCTCGATGTCAGCCCGCAGGGGTCCATCACCCACGAGCACGAACTCGGCTCCCGGGACACGCTTGTGAACTTCGGCGGCGATACGCAGAAACCCGGCGTGATTCTTGTAGTGAGCATTCATGCGCGCGATCATGGTTACCCGCAACACATTGCTGTCGCGCAGCAGCGCCGGCGAGGCGGGTGCAAAGACCTCATCAGGCATAGCATTCCCGATGACCACCAATTTCTCTCGCTTCAGTCCGGCATCTGCCAGGCGATTTGCGCCTGCCTGCGAGTTGCAGGCAACCGCATCGCACCAGCGAAATGCGGCGGCTTGCGTGCGGAATTGCGCAGGTGTCATCAAATCCCCGAGCTGACGATGGCTGCCGATAACAACCGGCACCCGTGCCAACCGTGCGGCGGGAATCATTGTAAGGTTGACGTAGAAGTCGAAAGAGTGCGCCACCTGGACTTGATTCTTGCGAAGATGGCGTGCAAGTGCCAAACGCGTACGCAGCGACTGCCACCCAAAAAGGCTGCCGCCTAAAGGGAAGCGGGCAACCGGGCCCAACTGATCGGCAAGCGGCCCGCGGGGATTTACGCATCCTAAATGAATGTCGAACTCGGATCGGTTGAAGTTTTGCGCGAGCAGCGCGAACTGGCGCTCGGAACCTCCCGTTTCAAAGTTGTTGATCATCAAGAAGAGGCTAGTGGGTGCCGCGGCGTGAGGCATGGGTAGGCTGGAGTCGTTTTGAGGAGCCAACGGATCACTCCCCAACCGGAGTCGGTGCGAGTGCAGGGTGGCTGGACACTTGTCGCCGTGAGTCCGCAATTACCGGAAGAGAAAATAGACCAGCAGGCTTCACGTATTTCTCAAGGAAGTTACGATGCCAGAGCTCGAACATCAGAAGGCGCCAGATGCGACCTGTCATCGTTTTGCCGCGAACGAGATGGTCGTCCATCAGGCGGCGAATGCCGGTCGCCTGGAAATACCCGCGTTCGAGAGTACGTGGCTCTAGAAGAATCATCAGCATGTCTTTTAATTCGTTGCGCATCCAGTGGACCAACGGAAGTGAGAAGCCACGTTTTTCGCGATAGAGCGCCTCACGCGGTACGCCCACGCGTTCCGCGAGTTTGCGCAGGATGTATTTCTGCTGTTTGCCGCGCAGCTTCCAGTCTGGCGGAAGGCCGGCGACCCATTCTACGAAAACGTGATCGAGCATCGGGACGCGAACTTCGAGCGAGTTCAACATGCTCATGCGGTCAACTTTGGCCAGAATGTCGTCCACCATGTAGGTTTTCGTGTCGACATAGAGGGTTTGGCTGACTGGATCTTTCGCCGGTGCGGCGGCGAAGCGGCGACGCAAGACGTTTGCCGGATCTTCGCTGCGCTGGAGGATGGCGCGGAATTCGTCGGATAGGAGTGGCGTGTCGCGCTCGAATGCGGGAAGGAATGAGAGGCCGTCGACGTAACGCTCCTGCCATGGGAGCGTCAGGTTGTAGCTGAGTTTGCGGCCGTCCATTGTGTTGGGCAAGAGTGGGAATATCTTGTCGCGATAGAACTTGCGCGCCCATCCTGGAATACGTTCGTACATCTGGCGACCCGCTTGAATGCGGTAGCGATCGTAGCCCGCGAAGAGTTCGTCTCCTCCGTCGCCGGAGAGGGCCACGGTCACATGCTGGCGCGCCATCTGCGAGACATAGTACGTCGGCAGCATGGAGGAATCGCCAAAAGGCTCCTCCAGCGAAGAAGTTAGGTGCTCGACGGTCTCGACCACGTCGGGCTCCAGGATCATCTCGTGATGATCGGTGCCAAACTTCTTTGCAACCATGCGGGCGTATTGCGCCTCGTCAAAGTCGTCTTTCTTGAAGCCGATGGAAAATGTCTTGACGGGACCTGCGCTAGCACGGGCCATAAGGCCGACAACCGTGGAGGAGTCGGTGCCGCCGCTCAAGAACGCACCTAAGGGGACATCGGAAATCAGGCGGATTTTTGTGGCTTCGAAGAGGCGATGCTCTAATTCCTCCAGACACTCTTCTTCACTCTTCGGTGTGTGAGTGTTGTACTCAGGAAGGTCCCAATACTGGCGGATGCGGATCTCGCCATTTTCGAATTCCAGCAGGTGCCCGGAGGGCAACTTGTGAATACCGGTAAAAGCTGTGAGGGGCTCAGGAACGTAGCCGTAGTAGAGGTATTCGAGTAGGGCTTGAGAGTTAACTTCGGCTAACTCCGGAGCGACGGCCAAAATGCTCTTGATCTCGGATGCGAAGTACAGATTCCCTTTGTGCAGCGCGTAGTGCACGGGCTTCTTGCCCATGCGGTCACGAGCGAGAATCAGTTTGCGTTTGGTCTTGTCGTAGATGGCAAGTCCGAACATGCCGCGCAATTTGGTGACGCAGTCGGCACCCATTTCTTCGTAAAGGTGGATGATGACTTCGGTGTCGGTCTTGGTGTAGAAGCGGTGGCCGCGACGTTCGAGTTCAGGGCGAAGTTCGGGAAAGTTGAAAATCTCGCCGTTGAAGACAATCCAGGCGCTGCGGTCTTCGTTGAAGACGGGCTGGTGGCCGCCGGAAAGATCGATGATCGAGAGGCGGCGCATGCCAAGGCCCGCGCCATCAGCCACGTAGATACCTTCATCGTCGGGACCACGATGGATGATCCGGTCGCACATGTGGCGCACGAGAGCCTCGCTAATGTTGCTGTCGCGAGTTGTGCTGACGACTCCGGCGATTCCGCACATGACGGACTATCCTTTCACGCTGACTTCGCGGGCGAATGGTGAAATCGATTGCGCCGAGGGCGATCCAACTGTGGCGTAGGGCTTGAGCCGATAGTCACGGTAGTCACCGGGCTGACCATCGCGTCCGTCGCAGGCAGCGAGGATGATGTTGGTCATCTCGCGCGCAGTAACGAAATGCAGAGTCTCTTTTCGATCGGCGGCGCCGCTGACGAATTGCTTTAAAAAACCCTGAAATGCAGTCCCGATAACAGCATCCCGTTGGGTCGGGTCCATAGAATGACAGTGGAGCTTAATGAACCGCCAATCCGGGCGGCCGATGATGCGAATCTGCGCTTTCTTCCAGAGCCCCAGACGACGGAGAGTCATGGGAGTAAACCCCGTGATAGCTCCATTTTCGATGACGGGCTTTGCGCTCCGCAGAGAGGCAGACAGATCGGCAAGGAGCGGGCCCTGGATAATGAGCGGCCAGGTTTTGGGCGCTCGGCCCACACTGAGATCGCGGCCCTTCCGCTGGGGCGCTACCTGGTCGAGCGGCAAGTCGCATTCATAGATGGAGTTGACCTTCGCGGTCTGCGCCGGATGCCAGAGACTAGTCGGCAAAGTGAGGTCGGCGTAGCAGCCAGTTTCGGCAAGGATCTGCATTTCCGAATCAACCCCACAGAACAGACCGCCGGCGGAATTGGCGAGAGCAAAATTTCCGTGGACAAAGGCGTAACGGGGCTGGACTGAGCCGTCTGCCACTGACAGACAGCGGTGGCGAAAAGCCAATTGGTCGCGGAACTCGGTCAACTGACGGCGGGTATTGTCCGCAGTGTCGGGCTCGAACATACCATGGTGTAGATGGATTTCGGTTTCGCCCCAACCGGCGTGGCAGTGATCGGCAAGCATTTCGACGAGTTCTTCGTCGTACTGCTCAGCAGGATAGAAATAGGTATGGAGCAACGGGCGACCATCGTGGTCCCGCAGATTCTCCACGACTCTCGGGTATTCGCGTGCCCAAGCTTCCATGCGCTGAAGTTGCTCATCGCGCGAGACGCGTTTATAGCCGCTCGTGGGATCGAATGCAGGTTCGAAATGGTCGGCCAGCGCGAAAATGATATGAACCGGGCCGGACGAAGCAGAGAGGAGCCCATGCAGGGTTGCCGTAGGCAGAACTCTTCTGGCGTAGGCGAATTTTTTCTTAAAGCGCATGCATTTCGTGCGGCGGCGATCCGCTACTTGGGCTGTTGTGGCTTTTGACCACGAACGGCAATCGAGAATTCTCCAACACGCATGTCTTCCATACCCATCGCTTCATACCAGCGGAAGACCTGCTCGTAGGTGTGCTTGGACTGATATTTCGGCGAATACCAATCGAAGGTATCCAGCATCCGAGCTTCTGCAGTTTTCTGACGATTTACTGGGAACATGTGGTGAACCAGACCAGCAGCGGGACGCCCGACTAGCGGCACTTTCTTCAAAACCTGCTGCGTGTTGTAAAGAACTGGCACTGCGACCTTCAGGATGCCGTGAAGCGTTTGCGGCTTCATGCGACTCGTGTAACGACGCCAGAAGTCGCTGAAGCGATACCACTTGTTGTAGCCGCTATACAGCCAAACTGCGAGAATCCCGCCGGGTTTCAAATACTTGGCGAGAGCCTTCACCGCAGCTTCGCAATCGGGCGTGTGATGAAGTACGCCCATGCTGTAAATGATGTCGAAACTCTCCGGGGCGAAAGGCAATGCAAAGACGTCTGCCTGCATGGCGACAAAGTCGCGCGATGCCAGATTCTTGGCAGCCACTTCCGCAGCCGCACTAAGATCGATGCCCACAACGCGCGCGCCCCAACTCGTGGCCACTTCGGCGAACCGGCCCATGCCACACCCCACATCGAGAACTAGTTTGCCTTTGAGTTCTTCCGGGCGAAGCGCGGATTTCCAACGGAAATTCATGTCGGATTCACGAACTTCATCGTGATCGAGCTGGGTCTTCTGGTAACGATGCCATTGGAAACCGAAGCTGGCGGCGTAGTGCTGCGCGTCCACGAAACGGGCGATACCGTTCACGTTGGGATAGGCGCGCTTGCAGGCCGGGCAAATGTAGCCGCCTGCCTGGTCGCTCTCAAGCGGCGAAGTGCAGCTAAGGCACCGCAGAATGGTTAGCAGGTCAGCGGGCAGGGCTGACTGCGTCTGTTCTTCCGTGATCATAAACCTCCAGGAAATGGCGCCGCTTCTTCGGCGGCAGTGCAGCCGAGACGGTTCCTTGATCTTGATCTTGTTCCTTTATCGTCTGCACCAGTGTGGCGGTGAACGCCACCGCAAAATAGGGGAAGTACTGGTATGCTTCCGGGGCAAACAGTGCTCCGACTGTGAAACCGACCAGTGAACTTGTCAGCGCTCCCACAAACAAGGTGATCTCGGGGTTAAGATCAGTTCTCTTCCGCAGGATTTTTAGATTCTTGAATCCACGCCGAAAAAACATCAGATAAATGATGAGGACCGGGATGCCACCTTCGGCGCAGATCTGAAGGTAGGTCATGTGAACATCGCGCCAGATCCCGGAAAAACTCGGGAAGTTGTGCACGCCAACACCGAGCACGGGGTACGTCTCGATCGCGTCGGCAGCGCGGAACATAAGAAACTTACGCTCTTCGTACGACCCGAGAGCGGACTGTTCCGTGGTAGTCCCCCCTTGGAGCGCGGTGAAGCGATCGTAGAGTTTGCCGCCTACCGTGGACACAATCAGTACAACCGCGAAAACAGTCGAGACGATCAAATAGGGACGCTTGCCCTTGATCGCGAAGAAGTAAAGAGTGACCGAACCGGAAATCACGAGGTCGATAAAACCGGCACGCGATGCGGTCATGAAAATGGTGGTCAGCATCACAAGCATTCCGCAGAGCCACAGCACTTTCACAATTACATTCTTGGAAGTAACCATAAAGGCCAGCGCAAACGGGAGCGCCAGCACAACGGCGAATGCCAAGTCGTTCGGATTGGAGTAAATCCCGCCAAGGGCGCCATTCAAGCGCTCAATATTATGACCTTTGATAAGAGCGGCTGTGCAGGCTACAACCACGGAAACCGCTTGAATAAGGATGATGCGACGGAGGCGCTCGAAAGTGGTGATGAGCAGAAACACCAGACTCCAAGCAATAATGATCTTGGAAAATTCAACCGAGTGGGAGACGGCGCCCCCCTTCCAAACCGGCGAGAAGAACGCACCGAAGATCAGCATGCCAACCATGATGGCCAGCAGTTTGCCCTCTTGTGGGAGGTCCTTAAACGTGCGCTTGGTGCGCCCCAGGCTGTTGAACAGCCCCCAGATGGCGAAGATCGCGGTAATTTTTGCGAGCGGAATATACCCCATGCCCGGGACGAAGTCGCCTGGGCGCGCACAGTACACCACGAAGAAAGCGCTCAGCCAAAAGAACGCGGATTTCGTTGGATCCGCGGCCTTGATGGCCGGTTGACCGCTTGCTCTCTCCACTCCGGTCGCTATGATGTTCCCGCCGTTCGCCACACAGTCCTCGTTTTCTTCTTACGCCATGCGCGCTGCAACTTCTCGTTCCGGTTGAAGCTTCATTTCCGCCACCGCCTGCAGCACCTCACCGAATTGTTGCCCAATCGCCGGCCAATCATAGCGCGCCGCTGTTTCGGCTGCCGCCTTCTCATACCGGCGGCGCATTTCGCGATCCCGCATCAACAGGATGACCGCCTGAGAAAATGTTCGGGCGTCGTCGGCCAGAATGATGTCACGACCGTGATGGATATCTAGCCCTTCCGCTCCTACCGTTGTCGAGACCACCGCTTTGCCCGCCGCCATGGCTTCGTAAATCTTCAAACGGGTGCCACCGCCGATTCGCAATGGCACGATGACTACTGCAGATTCGCGCAGATGCTCAACCACGGAGGGCACTCGTCCCGTTACTTCAACCGAATCTGAAGCCAACTTCTGAACGCGGCGCCCCGGATTGCGTCCGACAATGCGGAATCTCGCGGCTGACAGTTCCGTCTTGATTACGGGCCAAACCTCATTACAAAAGTATTCCACACCATCCACATTTGGCTCCCAGTCCATGGCGCCAACAAAGGTAACCAGTGGAGCAGGATCAGCCTTGTCAGAATTCGATGCGCTCGGATCTGGCTTGTAGTGCGCGAGGTCCACTCCAGTAGCAACAACCGTAACGCGATCGCGATCGACCCATTTCGTCATGAGCGAGCGATCATTCTCCGAAACGGCAATCACGTGCTGAAATTTCTTCACGGCGGACTGTTCGTACCGGAGCATCTTTCGGAATTCAATGCGGTACATCACTTTCTTGGCTGGATTCGCGGCAGTCTCGGCATGACGCCGCCAAATCTCACTCTCAACGTTGTGCTGGAAGAGGACGCTCGGAATTTCGAGGTCTGCCGGGAAATTCACCGCTGCATCCAGAAAGTCGCAGACAGCCACATCAAAACTTCGCTCGGCAAAACGCTTCGAGATATCCCGTTGGACATGGGCATTCGCAAACCGGCTAACCGCATAAGGTGGCAGAGCACCAAGATGCATCGCGTAGTGCAATCCTCTCGCGAGCCCAGTGAGTTCCTTCTTGCCGGTGCAGACGGCGATTGAGCCGGGCAGTTCTCGCGCCAGAGTTTGCTCGTAATCCAAGTCTTTTGCTCCAGCGTAGTAGGAGTAAAAAGTCAGGTCATGGTGTGAGGCGAGATATCGCATCAGGTGGTACGAACGGATATTGCCACCGTTCTGTACCGGCAGTAGCTTATCGGCCTTCACCCAGAGGATTCTCATAGCGACTCAGCGAGCCCAGACTGCTTTCTTGCCCGTAACGAAGTTCACGAACGCAACGAGAGCGGCGGTGTTCAGTACGACAAAGGTTCGGGCCGGGTCAGCAATGCGGGACAATGGGCCGACTTTGATACCACCCAGCGCCAGAAGGCTAAGCCCATAAAACACAATTTGCGCAACCAGCGCCGCCCGGTAAAAAGGCGACGACAAAAACATGCACGCAATAAAAAGTGCCAGCAACCCGAACGGCACCACGAGCCGCATCAACTTGTGGCTGATGAATTCAAAGCGAATCACATTCTTAGAGCTCAGAAGCGATGGCGCAATTTGGAGCAACTGGTAGTTTCCGCTCAGGGTTCGAACCTTTCTGGAAAATTCACGACTTCCCCCCAGGTCCGGCGAGTCCCAAGCTTGGGCTCGCGAATCGAAGATCACGCGGGATCCC
>Ga0302322_100000400_pt1 | contig 33128 bp, 12 predicted proteins | sample Fen_T0_2_FD_203757 | JGI IMG/M metagenome (GOLD analysis project Ga0302322, IMG submission 203757) | Peat permafrost microbial communities from Stordalen Mire near Abisko, Sweden - Fen_T0_2 | ecosystem: Environmental > Terrestrial > Soil > Wetlands > Permafrost | place: Sweden: Abisko...
CGGGAATGACGGGGGCATAGGCCGGAACAGAATAGACGCCCCAATGAATGAAGATGCCGAACTTTGCCTCGGTGTACCAGTTGGGTACCGGCCGCTTGTCCAAAGAATCCCAGGTTGGTTGGTAGGTTTGGGCGCTCAATCGGCCGAACAGCAAAACGAAGATGACGAGGTATTTCATTCAGGACCTTTCCTTGCGAGTACCGTTGAACTCCGTCGTGCTCAATGCTGTACGACATCCACGATTGCCGTGTCCGGTCCGCTCCATGCGGCGGCGCCCTCGTGTCTCAATTGGTGCTTTGACTCATCCCAGTGAAGCCTGGTGATCGAGCCCGCATTCTTCTCATAGGCGTATGTTGTCCCGTCGTCTGAAAAGAGAGTGAAGTCGGCATCCGCTCCTGGGTAGACACGAACCGACGCGATAGACTGCGGCTGCTGCGTGCTCAGGACCGTCGCTCCGAACGGCACAATGGAACCCGCCCGGACGAAGAGTGGAATCGTATCGATAGGTGCCGTCGCAGTAATAGTCTGGCCGCCCTTAATCCTTTCATTGGTCCAGTAGTTGTACCAATCAGAGCCCGCAGGCAGATAGACACTGCGGCTGGTTGCTCCTTGCTCCGTGACAGGAGCCACCAGAAACGCGGGACCGAACATGTATTCGTCGGGAATGTTCGTGACTTTGGGATCGTTGGGGAAGTCCATGAAGAGCGCACGCATGAATGGAGCGCCCGTCTGATAGCTGCCGTAACCAAGCGAGTAAGTGTACGGCATGAGTTGATATCGCAGCCGCAGATATTTCTCGAGGATGGGCTCTGCCTGTTTGCCATAGGACCAGACTTCGTTGTGCATTCTTTCACCATGGGCGCGCATAACGGGCTGAAAAGCGCCCCACTCGAACCAGCGCACAAACAACTCAGGGTAATCCTCGTAATTGGTGACATTCTCTCGCGCATCTGAAGAGTCAATCAACGGTTTGTGGGAGGCATGATAGTTGGCGGAGATATTCGGCGAGAAAAAACCAGCGATATCCGTATCCCAATAGGTCATGCCGCTGGCCGTGAAGTTCAATCCGGCGGGGATCGAACGCTTCAACATGTCCCAGGTGGAGAAGATGTCGCTCGACCAGAAGATGGTGCCGTTGCGCTGCGCGCCAAGGTACGCCGCACGAGAAAGAATCATCACACGGCGGCTGTCTCCGAAGTCGCGCCGGAACCCGTCGTAGACCGACGCTGTATGGAACAAGGGATAAACGTTGTAATAGCGCTTTCCTGACCCGATGAAGAAGAAATCGTGGTCCGGCTCAATGTCCGGCTCGGTCTCGTCGAGCCAGAGGTAGTCAAAGTCATACGGCTTGATGTAGCGATCGCGTATCGATTCCCACCACCATTTGGCAGCCGCAGGGTTGGTGGTATCGAGGTTTGGTCCGATCACTCTGGCAAAGCCGCCGGAGTCCGGCGAGCCGTCGGCGCCGTGAATGAGCCAGCCTTTTTTGAGAAGCATGTCATAAAACTGCGTGTCAGGGGAGAAGTGAGGCCAGACGCTCAACAGACTGTGGATTCCCATTGTATGGAGTTGCCGGTTCATTGCGGCGGGATCGGGCCATCGGGCCGGATCGAGATCCAGTTCGCCCTGCTTCGTCATATTCAGGAAATCGACAACCAGCACGTCCAGCGGTAACTGACGTTCGCGATATCCCTTCGCAACATCCATCAGTTGTTCCTGTGTGGGATAGATCGCTTTGCTCTGAATGTAGCCATACGCTGCCTTCGGCAGAAGGTGCGAGACGCCGGTCAGTTGGCGATAGCCCTGGTAGATCTCATCGCTCTTTTCTCCCGCGATGACAAAGAAAGAAACGCGATCGCCCACCTCGGACGACCAGACGTTCTGCTGGTTAAATCCAAGATCAATCGTCGTCTTCGACGGGTTATCCCAGATCAGACCGTAGCCGCGGCTCGACACCATGAAGGGGACGCAGACATCTTCGCCACCAATCGCACCGTATTCATGCCAGCAGTTGATGCGATGGTCCCGCAGGTCAAGGGCGCCCTGTTGCTGCTGGCCAAGCCCGTAGTAGTGCTCATCGGCGGGCGAGTCGAAGATCGCGGAAACTCGATAGCCGGGATCGATCTTATCCTGCTTATCTGTGCCAACGGGCGCCGTCTCGGAGTGATTGGGAAACATGGCCCACCGGCCCATAGTCAGTAGAGTCCTGCCGGTCGCAGTGGTAATGGAGATAGCGTCGTCATAAGGTCCATTCCCTGCTCCGCTACTAGGGAAGTAAATATCTCGCAGCGACTGATTCAACGAATCGAATGGAAAATGGTGCGGGCCGGGCAGGTTCTGCGGAGCAACGCGGATAGTGAGTTCTCCGGAGCGAAGCACATCGTAACCCTCGGAATCCTGTTCGCGGCTCCAGCCAATCATCGACGGCGTGCCCACAATTCCGTATCCTGTCGCTCCAAGCGCTGCAAGTCTCTCCCTGCTCAAAGTAACGCGAACAATACCGGGACCATATGGCTCGATCGCAATCGTTCTGTTTTCTCGCGCCAGCACGAATTTGCCGGTTTCATCTTGAGCTCCGGCGCTGGAAGCAGTGCTCATGCCAAGCAGAACGATGATGATGGCCCAGGCAAGCTTTGCTGCATTCGAGATTTTGCGGAGGCGACAAGAGCTGTAGCACGCAAGGAACCCAGCACTGAATGAATCTCGCATTTTTCCGTGATGCCTTTCTCTCAAACTGCTTTGGTGAAATTCAACGTTATCCGATGCCAACTCTATGTTACGGCGTACAGGCTGCTTTTTGGTCGATCAGCATAAGATGGCGAGCAGAGGCGTGAAATGATCCTGTGAATTTTCCTGTGACGGCAGCAGGTGGAAATCAGGCTCGATTGAATCGCCGCCTTGCACCCTCCGCGCAAATCGAGGCAGGGTGGGGTTCATTGTGTGTTCTCGGCATATTTTGCGGTCGCAGTAAAGATCACAGTTTTGCCGCCCACTGCAAACTGGGATTGAGCTGTTACTTTCACCGGTCCTTTGGCAGAGGGTAGCGTGAGCGTAACGGAGGCGATACCAGTGGAGTTGGTGGTGGCAATAACCCGGCTCCCGCTCTCCTGTCCGTTGGAAAGCATGCCGGCCGAGGCAGTAAACAGAACCTCGGCTCCCTCGGCACTGGCGCCTGAGTCACCTGGGTCGAGCGTAACGGTGAGCGGCTTGGATAGAGTCTTTCCGGCTGCGGCGGTTTGATTGTCTCCTTCGGCTGACAGCGTGCCTGCCGCTCTTCCTACAACGATCCACCCACCCTGCTTTTGAGTGACTGCGCCATCGGTTCCGGTTACCGTGTAATGGCAGAACATCGGCCGATAACCAGCTTTTACGGTAATGGTTGCTGGCTCTCGTGCGGTGATCTTCGGGTCGGTCAACCGCAGCGCGCCTCTGCACGGTCCCGCTCCTTCGTATGCGTCAAAGACGGCCGAGATGAGCGTGACTGGAGCCGAGCCGCTGACGAGTTTGGGATGCAGAACACCGCTTCCGAAGGCCGGAATCATCAGATCGTCCGGATTCAAATTCCACTCCGATGCGGGTTCGGTAGTCTGTGTTCCGCCGACCACAAGCAGCGTGATGCTATAAGGAGCGAAGGTCTGTGTCGCATTCCACTCAGCCGTCTCCGATGCCGAGATTTTGCCTGGATCGGCAGAGACCAGTGAATATGCGCGATAGTTCTTCGCCTGAAATCCATTGAGCCGGAATGCGGTCTTTACGGCATTGTTCGGGTCTTTGTTCAGCACCATGATAGTCATGGCCGAACCATCGCCGTCCAAGGCGGCGAAACTCTCGAACAAGTCAGGATGAACGCTGGATTGAGTAGAGACAGAGATCTTTCCGAATCCGTGTCTGGCGCCATCGTAGTTGGTATAGAGCCGCATACCCTGATAATTCGGATGAGGCTGATGTGTAGTTTCGTCGCTCTCCTCCGGCCCGCCCCAGCGGGTGGAGAAGCTCAAACCTTCGCGTCCCATTGTGCCAAAGGCAGAAGCATCGGCGAGCGCAGTGGCAAAGTCCCACTCCGGCTGCGGCACCACCCATCCTTCCCACTCGGAAAATGAAAGCGGCGTCCCTGGATAGATGGCGTTCACCAGCGCCTTCAGCCGAGGAATCTCGAATTGGACGGAGCGAACCGGCTGCATGGTGGTCATCCAGTCGGCGTCATTGCCGGGGTAGACATACGTCGGGTCCCAGTAGCTGCGGTACATGCCTACCGCCGCTGCCCGCTTCTCTGAGTCGCTGAGCTTGGCGGTATCCACGTTCGGTCCAGCATAAGCATGAATATCGACCACATCCAGAGTCCGCTCGCCTCGAATAAGGTCTCGCCAATAGATGCGATTGAGCCACCAGGGAAGAAAGTCAATGCCGGCGTGCGCCTTCTTGTCGTCCCTTTCAGGTCCTGCGGTCCAGAGGTAGTTCCAGCAGCACGTCACCGGTCCAAAACGTATAGCCGTTGGATCCCACTGCTTCAACTTTGCACCGACGGTTTCGAACCTCTCTGCCAATTCTGTATAGCCTGGGTGATTTGGATGCACGTCTCCATGTACGCCGTCCCATATCTCTGGCTCATTGTCGATATCGTAAAAATGACAGCTCGCAATCGCGGAATACGGCACCTTGCATTTCTCATTTCCAAACGCGGTCGCAAGCGCCTTGGCCCACTCGTCGCGAAACAGGCAATTTCCCGACGTGCAATCGCCGGTCGTGTCGACCAGAGGATAGTAGGCGTCCGTCACTGGCTTGGTGGTCACGCGTGTTTTGCAATCGGGCTTCTGGCCGTTGCCGGCATCGGGATTGTTCGGTTCCGTTTTGCACTGGGGACCGAACTTCGCCACCGAGTACGTCCAGTGCCCCTGCTCTCTGGCCACCCAGCCAAGCGTTGGCATCGTGGTCAGAACATGGCTCCCAGTGCTCTGGACATAATTGACGTGCAAGATGGAATCGCCGATGTTTACCTTGTTATCACCAAGCGAATAGTCGTTGAAAAACCAATCGCCGCCTGAGTTATAAGTGAAGAGTTTCCAGTTATAGTCCGAGGTCTGATTGCCGCCCCAGCGCACGAGACCCGGAGAGAGACCTTTGATGGTGTCGAATTTCGATGCATTGATCCCGTAAATGAATGGACTGATCTCGTGGCGATTCGACAGGACGTTGATATCGACCACAGCATCCACAGTGCCGGGCGCGGTCATCGTAATCAAGGTCGTTCCCGTGGCCGCGAGGTAGCGCGACTGGCTGGCGGCGTCCGGCTCATAGGTGGCAGTCAGAGTATCAGCCCCCTTGGCGAGCGAGCCCGGAGCAAGATAGAAGATTGCCGAGCCGGAACCAAGCTTTGTAGCCTTGGACTGGTAGCCTCCACCAGCCAGAACAACCAGACCCGACGGCATCTCCCCGCGCCCCGACACAGTAACTGTGACGATCAAGTTCTCGGCAAATGGCTGCGTGGCCGTGCCGGGTGAGACGGTCACAGTCGGTGTTATTGCATTCGACCGCACAGTTACGCTGTCTTGTGCAGCGGCTGGTGCCAGGCAAGTGAGAGACAAGGCAATCCATTCAACCCACAGATACTTCACAATTCGTTTCATAAGACCTTCTTGTGAAAACTCGTTCTGTTTCTCTGCGGGCTGGCCCTCTCGGATCTGACTTAGGATGAGGGGAGCGGGGCAGCGGGTAACGGCAGACGAATCTCCATCGACCCAATCCGTCCGCTGCGGTCGTCGCGGACGACAAGTCGCAAGAGAGCGGCGTTCACAGGCACAAAGAGCACCTGCACTGGCTTATAGCCGTTTAGCAGCACATCGTCGATGGCCGACGAGGGAATCACATCAGCAATCTTCGTATCGATGCCGCACAACGTATTGCCATCGGCGTCAAAGGCCATCGCCACCAGTGAAAGATGCGGCAGATAGGCGCCGTTGTCTGAGATGGGAAGCTCCAATTGCCCGGCCAGTACCGCGTACTGGATCGCGTAGGGTTGCAGTTGAACAGGCTTAGCGGGCGGGATGAGCGTTTGCCGGGCTGCCTTGGCTGCCTGTTGCTGATAGGGCAGCAGCGATTCCATCTGCGCGGGAGTTGCGGTAGCCGGAGCGCCGAGCGCATCCACGTGCGCGGCAAACAGCAGTTGATGCGCTTGCGGCGTGCCAAACCCAGCGGCTGAAGCCAGAGCGCGCATCGCGTCGCCACCATCGTCTTCCGCTACCTTCCGGCTGGTTACCGAACCCATATCGTCGGCGAAATAGCTTCTCCGATACGCCAGATGGATGCCGGGGCGGTCCACACTCACCGATACCTTACGCACCGATCCGTCAAACTTCGAATTTATTGGTGCATAAATGAGCGTGTAATAGGATGAACCGTCGTTGGCTGCGGCCCGCAGCGCCTCGGTCAGCCCGTTGGTATTGTAGAAGGCGCGGCCTCCGGTCTGGCTCGCAAGACCATCCATCGTCGCCTGTTCCGCGGCGGAGCGAGCCGCATTGTCGCTTACCGCTTTGCTTGCGGTTTGTATCGAGCCACTCATGCTCGAATAATGAGACGCCGGATGGCTCGCATCGAAAGACGAACTGGTTTGCAACCCTCTGGCATCCACGGGATAGACCGCGACCTGCGCTGCATTGAGCAAATTGCTGGCAATCCTCATGCGGCCGCTGTAGAAACGCTCCGTTGTGCCGCTGTTTACTGCATCGATCGGATCGGGACCGACCCCGGCGGGAAACGAGCCAGAGAACCAGATCAGATTCTTGCGGCCGCTGACGCCAGCCAGAAAGCGTCCGATCTCCTCGAACGCCTCCAGCGTGGTGTCTACGCGGCGATCAAGCATCGCGGCAGCCTCAAGCTCTTCCATGTGCTTTAGTAGCAACTGAGCATCGAGGAACCCTGGCGCGAGGGCCTGTGGCCCACTGCTCTGCTGCGCTGTGCCCGGCCCCTTGTTGCCCGATGAAGCAGTCGGTGCTGCGGCGGCGCTCGAACTGGCACCCTCGTGCCAGGCCGTGCGCTGCGTCTCCGTAGCTTGGCTGGTGGCCGCGCGCTCCAGCAGTTCACTGTCCGATGTGAAACCCTGCAAGAGACGCAATCGGTCGCTCAAGACAAAGATGGCAATCTGCTGTCCTGCATTCTTCTTCAGGAACTCCACCATCTGCGCATGTGCATACGGCTGAGCATCTACAGGCGTGTTCAGCACGTCGTAGAGCAACGCTGTCAGCGGGCCTTTTTCCGGCGCAGCAGGTAGATTCATGAATGTGTGTGCGGGCAGTTGCCCGGCATGCGGCGCAGGCTCAACTGCTTCCTCGGCGCTATGCGATTCGAATTGCCGGATCGCTTGCTTCTTGCCATCCTCGTTCAGATGAAAATCGCTTGCCTGCAAACCAGACACAGGATTTCCATGGACGTCGGTGACAATCACGTCGACCACGACGCGCCGCACAGTCTGATGCAGCACAACCCCGGAGTCTGTCACGGCCGGCGAATCCAATGCGGGCTGATCCGTTTGCTGGGCTGCTGATACGGCAAGGAATGCCAGAAGCACAGCGGCAACTAACAGTGCGCGACATTGCTGCGGCGTTCGCAGTACAATACACCGCCAAGGTGCGCCGGATCGCCGATCAATCCGAACCTTTCTAGCCTTCTGATTCCGCAAGATCAGATTGTCCATCGCTCCTTACATTCGCCTGCCCTTCAGAGAATGTGGATCACTCATCAGTTCGCCAGGGGTATCAGAATATCGGTTACCGTGTACGCTGGCACGGTCACAGTAAATGTCGAACCAATACCATCGATCGCCGATTGCTCAAACTGCGCACCCGCCTTCTGTTGTTGCTGCCCCCAGTCGATTCTCCTTCCCTTGGCGGCCACATTGCCGCCCGTGATCTGGACAGTGATCGTCGCATCGGCACGCGGATCCTCATTGATCAGCATCAACCCCAGATAGCCGTCCCGACGCCGGACAGCATGCACCGCGACGGTTGACGAATTCGAATCCGCCTTGACAAATACGTCTCCTGGGTTGTGTGCCACAATATGCAGCATCGCCATTCCCATGAAGGCTGGACCGAACTTCTTGCCGTCGCCGCTGAACATGCTATCGCCGTGCATCTCGCTCCAGGCCACACTTTCAGCGCCCGTCTCGATGAGCACGGCATACGTGTCGGCAACCCACAACGCCGGGAACGCCGGGTGATCCAGATGCGGCCAGGCGGGGAGGCTGGCCGCGGAGAACCCGATTCGCGGAATGTGACCCGACGGACAATTGCGCTTGTCCAGTTCGATCAGCGTCGTTATGATCTCGCCTATCCGGCTTCGCGTGTTGCTCAGCAGGTTGGCTTCGTCCAGTGTGGACCAATCCGGGGGGCGCAAAATGCTCGGCTGCATTTCAATCGTCTCGAAGTCAATCGCCTTGCAGCTGGCCCGCAGCACCTTGTCGTTCCAATCGGCAATCCACAACTTCTTGTTCCAATCCTGATCCGAGGGATGCCCCTCCGGCGTTCCCAGCGTGGCGCCAATGTGGATCGAGGGGTCGACGGCTTTCATTGCTGCCGCATACTCGGCCACCCGCTCCCCATAAAATGCCGGCGAAAGGTTAGCGTTCTTCTCAAGCCGGCCAAAATCCTTCTCCTTCGTAGGAGCTGGCCCATGGAGATCCGGGTTGCCTGTGTGATCGCTGCCGTAATATCCGTTGTTGTAGACCTGATCGCCAATCTGCCACTCCGTAATCCCAAAAGGTTTGGGATGACCGATGCGGAGGAAGTTGAGCCCGTCGTCGGCGGTCAGCGGCTGCTGGCTGCGCACCGTGGCCCAGTAGCCCACGGTATTCCAATCGTCGCCATCCTTGTCCTTCCGAACCGGACGCGTATCATTTGGATCGCCGTTCATGTAGGCCACCCAGGCTGCCGCCTCGCCCGCATCGCCTCCCTTCGTGCCATCAGGGCTCGACCCGTAATTGACCACGATCAACGCTGTACCGAACTTATCCAGATTCTGCGCAAGGCTGCCGAAGTTGCTCTCCTTCGGAATCCAGGGAGAGCCAGCGCCGTGCCATTTAGTCAGCGAGTTCAGCGACCAGTGGTAAAGATCGGCAGTGCCGTGTCCGCCTGGGAAGCGCACCATTGTCGCACCTGACAGGCGCGCATACGGTGCCGACTCCGGTTTGAATGCGTCACCATCTGTCAGCGCCACCGGCAAAGCCAGTGACGTATTCGTCAGCACATTTACCGGCTGATTCAACGCCACCGTCACCTTCGAGCCGCCCGCATACGCAGCAGTCGCAGAGACGCACGCCAGTGCCGCCATCAGCATCGTCCGCTTCGCAATGCCCATAAAGCGCCAGTACCTGCCAGACACCTGAGGCAGCCACTCTCCATACATAAAAGTCATAGATCTCCCATTCCTTCCCGCAAGCGCCGCACCCGGCGATCACCGGCTCCTGAATTGGGCAGCCGGATACTCCGTTCGGTCGAGCCCGGCACCCAAGTCTGTCTCTGAGAATCAGCTACGGAATCAAGTCCGCTTCCCAAGGTCCCAGAACCAGCTTCTTGTCGTAAGTGCTCCCGGTCAGAATTCCCTTCACTGTGCCGGCCACATCAATCGTCTGTTCCGTCCCGGTCGTGTTCACAAAAAAAGTTCGTCCATCTACCACACGTGCATAGACTCCGTCAGGAGTCTTTGGACCAGAGCGCACGCCCGCGATCTTCTCCGCGTAGTCCAGCGCTGGATTCATCGTGCTCGACCTCGACTCCGTTGCCAGGTAGATTGCCGTCCCCTTGCCGTACCGGTTCACCGTCAATACCGGTGAATGCTCCGCGGTGTTTTCAAAGCGCGCCGCGACCTGGGCCTCGGACGGCTCCAGCACCTCGTAAAACTGCGATTGCGCATCGATCTCCGCTCCATTCATGGTGAATTTCAGCGGCGTCTCATTTTGATAGAACGCATTCGTCTTGATGCCGAACACATCGCTCAGTCTTCCCGGCAGCGGCGTATCGAACCACAGTCCGTGTTCGTCCACCTTGGCTGAATAGGCGGTCATCAACACTGTGCCGCCATCGCGCACATAGTCCCGGATCGCGATGGCGCTGGCCGAATCCATCACATAGTCGGCCGGCACAACCACAAGTTTGTATGGCGCCAATGTGGCTTGGCTGATGTTGATGATCGCGGCGTCGACATTCGCCTTGAAGAGCGGCTCGAATGCGCCCTGCACCTGATCCGTGTAGGGGGTGCGAAAATACTGCAAGGTGGTGTTCGAGGGTCCGTTTGGGTGCGAATCCACCCACGAATCGAACGAATACGCGATCGCAACTTCAGGATGCGTGTAACGCGGGAACCCATACTTCTCGAGCAGGCGAAAATCCGAAGCGATGCGCGCGAACTCATCCACCTTCCAGGAAGCCGTGCCGTCGTGATCGACCAGGCCAAACAGCGCCTGCTCCTCGCCGCCAATGTGACTGTTGAAGGTCCAGGCCAGCAAGCCCTGTGCTCCGATCATCAGAGCGAGATGCGCATACATGCGGCTGCGGCCCGGAGTGCCATAGTATCCCCCGCCCCCTGCCGTAAACTCGTTGAACCATATCGGAGTGGCCAAATCGCCTTTGGTTGTCATCGCGCCAAAGGCGCCGCTAATAGGATCGCCCGGATAGAAGCCTTCCGCACCAAACGAGACGTAGGACTTATACGTGGAGAGGTAGTCGAAGCCTCTTCTGCCAGCCGTGTCCCAGAGATTCGAGATGGTGGGTGTATTGGGTATAAGCCGCTGGCGGATAGCGTCCAGTTCCTTGAGCCGCGCAACCGTCACATCGGACCAATATCGATGCAAGTCAAGATACCGTTCCGATGGTCCCGGCCCAGACTCCAGCGGCAGGTCAACGTCGTCGAAACTGCTCAGACGGCGCGACCAGCGTTGCGTCGCCCACGCCTTGTTCAGAGCCTCAATGCTCCCGTATTTTTGTTTGAGCCAGACGATGAAGCGCTGGCGGTCAGCCTCGGAATAGGAGATGAACCCGTTGCCTATTTCGTTGTCATAGCCAACGGCGATCACCGCCGGATGATGCGCGTAGCGTTTCATCATGGCTTCGGCCAGAATTCCGGCCTCGCGCACATAATCTGGATCGGAGATGTTGTCCATGTAGCGCTCGGCCGGCGGCAGACGCACTCCGTTCTGATTCACAATATCGACCCCTGGGTAGAGCCGATGCAGCCAGATCGGAGCTGGCGAACCCGGAATATCGAGGATGACATGAATCCCTGCCTCTTGCATTTTGTCCAATATCTTGTCGAACCACTCGAACTCGAGCTTGCCCCGCTCCGGCTCGAACGAGTCCCAAGACAGATCACCCATCCGCACCACATTGAAGCCAGCCTTCTTCATGATGGCGATATCCTCGTCGACCTGCTCGGCCGAGCGATCGATCGGCTGGTAGCATGTTCCCGCAAATAGATGCCCCGGCCCCGGCCATTGCGGATTCAATGCAGGCTGCTGCCCGCACGATATGGGTGCAACGCCTGCCGCAACCGAAAGCGCAAGCGCAAGCCGCCAAATGAACATCGTCAAATCCTCCAATGAATCGTGACCGAGCCAAAGTCGAGACACCGCTTCAGAAGCAAACGCAGTCAAAGCCTCGCCGAGAGCTACTTGCGGACTCGCGTGAGCGTGGCGAGCGCGATGTCGTTGCTGTTCATCTGGATTGTGCATTCAACCATCCCGTCCGAACTGCTCTTGAGTAGCTTTTCTGTTTCCGGTAGATCCTGCGTCAGTTCATTCATGCGAGCCAACTGCGCCGGAGTCAAGTCCTTCGGCATCCCCAGGTCAATATACTCGGAAAGCGGGTCGTTTTTTCTATATCCAGTGCGGAGCACCAGTAATCGATATTCGGCATTCGGCACAAGATGCGCTACGCGCAACTGCACAGGTGCGGTTGCATGCGAAGGAACCAGCCTCGTATAGAAAGACCGGTTGCTCAGTTTCTGTTCGGGCTGCTCGAAGTCCCATAGCACCGCAGCCAGGTCGCCGCTTTTTGCCGCTAGCATTGCCTGCTTGTCGGTGGTTGCAATTGCGTTGCCCTGCAGAGCATGAAGATACTTGTAGGCGAAGAAGGACGGCTTCCGGATGCCCTCTCGATTGAGAAGGCCAAAGCCGCCGTGCATCGATTCGCGCGGGGGGCCAGGCTCCTCGAAAAGGTCCGTGTAGGTCCAGTAACTCATACCCTGCAGCAGTCCCTGACATGCCTTCAGTTTAGCCAGGATGTATGCGCCGCTGATGTAAGAGTCGTGCACGAAATCGCGCGGAGTGTAGCTTGTGCTCCACTCGCTGAAGTAAAGAGGAAGTCCAGGGAAAGCCGAGGCCTCGATCTGTTCGCGCACCTTTCGCACATCGCCGACGATTGCATCCGGTGACGGCGACAACTTCGTATCGTCCTTACCGTTCTCGTCAAGAAAGCCGCCGTCCACGCCATAACTATGCGTGGTCACAAAGTCCACTGGGGAGCCATTTTGCTTGACGTGCGCGAGAAACTCAGGGACCCACGCTGCACCCGCAGTGCCAGGCCCACCGACGCGCAATGCGGGATCAACCGACTTAATCGTCCTGGACGTCATATCGTAGAGCTCAAAGTAGGCCTTCTGGTCCGCGCCTTCCCAGAAGCCGGATAGGTTTGGCTCATTCCATACCTCAAAGAACCATTCACGTACTTCGTCTTTTCCGTAACGCGCCTCGATGTGGCGGATAAAGGCACCGATCAGATCACACCAGCCCTCAGGCTTCGGGTGCGAGGTGTTGCCATTCCAGTAGAAGATGCTGTTCCCCGAGGTGGCTAGCGAATTGGGGGTAAATCCGAGTTCGACAAACGGCTTGATGTGCCGCGCCAGCAAATCGTCGTAGAGCTGATCGATCTTCGTCCAGTCGTAGACAGTCTTGCCATCTTTGACACGCACAGTCCCCAATATGTCGTGAAAAATGGCGTGAAAGCGAATGTAGCGGAAGCCAAGTTCGTCCGTAGTGAGCTTGAGTTGGGCCTGGCTGTCGTTGCGAATCAGTGTTCCGGGAAAGTCCGAGCCGACCGAAAGATCGAAGAATCGATCTACAGGGCCGTTCGTCTTGTCGATTGAGACGGCAATTGTTCGCGCTGGAGATGGGTTGGTTTGGGCAGTGATCGGCAAGGCAGCAATTACAACGAGGACGCCGAGAAAAGCCGTCGTGAGGAGTCGCGAGTTCGACTTGAACATTGGGTTGCTCCACGAGCGGCAATGAACCGCACAGATCGTTCACGGCTAAAGGCGCCGGTTATTTGTGAATTCGTCTTGAAAATCGACACAAGACGGCAAGTCGCAGAATGTAAAAAAGACGCAATCGGCGATGCATCGGTTGTTACGTTAACCGCAGGCCGGGATCGTGGAAATGGTACAGGTCTACTCTCATGAAGTTCCGAGGCTGAGCCGCGTGGCCTTGGCAGGAACCAATTATTGGGAGAACGGATTGGGCGGGTTTATCTCGTTGCCGAAAAAGCCGGCCGGAATTCATGATCCGAATTCCGGCCGGAGGAGGCCATCATAGTTTTGCCTATTGCACCGTCACGTTGACCGTAAACGATTGCTGGAAGCAGGGGTAGGTACTTGACGTCGAGCAGGTTTGCGTCTTTGTAGTGTCCAGCTTCGGAGAAGTCACATACGGATCACCCGATGCGATGACAGTCACTTTGTCTGTACCCTTGGGTGTGGCAAAAGCGACCCCGCCGGAGGAGCAGCCAACGGCTCCTGCAATGCCGATGGAAAGTGCGCCAACGCCAACGATCAAAAGCAATGCACTCCATCCGCTGGAAACTAGAGTCCGTCTGGTGCGCCGGTACACAATCAGCAACAGCAACCCAGACGGAATAGCGATCCACCAAACGACTCCGCTCACTGTGGTCGTCTGCGGCGCCTGGTTAATCGTCACCGAAAACTGCGTCGTCGCAGGAGGATACGTCAATGAAGACGTGTTGGCGCTGATAGCGATCTGGCCCGGAGAAAAGACGCAACGGGCATGGGCCGGCAACGTTGATGGGTCGCAACTAAAACCGACAATGCCCGACCAACCACCATAACTGGTCGCCGTAAAGGTCACTGTGCCGTTTTGGGTTGCGCTCGACGTGATGCTCGTCCCGCTGGCGGCTGTCGCCACCGAGCCCTGCGATCCGGAAACATTCAGTGTGCTGCTCGCGGAAGCCGAACCGCCGAAGTTGACATCGCCGGAATAGGTGGCCTTGATAGAAACGACATCGTAAGCCACGCCCGCCGCCGGAGCTGCGGGTGTGTAGCTGTAGGTAGCCTGAAAGCCCCCCGATCCCGCAAGCAGCAATCCTGTTCCCGACGTGGTACTGCCGCCGGAATCGGCGATGCTGAAGGTGACACTTCCGCCCGGAACGCCCGCGAACAACGTGGCAACTGTCGCGGTGAGAACCAAAGGCGTCCCCGCAGGCTGGCTGTTAGGAGCTACATTGAGCGATGTGTAGGCAAGCGTGGTGGTCGTCGCCACAGTCGCTACATTAATGGTCAACGACGACGATGTGCTTGCCGAGTAGTAGTTGTTCCCGTTCAATCCGCCAATGTACTTGGCCTGAATCGTATGATGGCCGCCAGCGAGTACGCCGCCAGCAAGCGTGAACGATACGGTTCCGTTGTTCAAAGCCGTGGTTTGCTTGGTGATGCCATCGACCAGCAGGCTGACTGACCCGGCCGGGGTTCCATTCGAACTGGAGACAGTAACACCGAAGGTCACCGCCTGATCGTACGCTGGAGCGCCGCTCGGCGAGGTCTGGGAAACGGTGGTTGTTGTTGAGACAGTCACGGCGCCTGTGCCCGTGAACGCCACGGTCTGGTTGCTGGCATTTGCCGCATTGCTGCTGAGCGCCAGCGTGTAGGTGAAGTCGCCGAAGCCGGCAGGCGTGAACAGCGTATCGATCAGGCAGTTGGCGCCGATTGCCACCGTGCCTCCATCTACGCAAGCGCCGCTATTGGATTGCAGGCCGAAGTCGGCAACATCGCCCGTAGCAGTCTCGTAGGGCGTGCCAAAGGTGAGCGTGGCGTTGCCAGCGTTCTCAACCTGAAAGCTGAGTGTTCCGCTTGTGGTTGTCGGCGACCATATTCCCGCCGACTGGGTGGAACTGGTGCGCGCAACGGAATAGGCCGCTGCATTCATGTTATCGGTGACATAAGCATTGCCGGATGCATCCAGCGCAACGCCATAGGGATTGGCGACGATCTGCGATCCAGAGTCATTGAGCTGACCAACAACGTTCAGCGCGCTGGTTGGAACGAGCGCACCGCCCACATTCGGAATGCGCCAGATCTTCTGGTTGCCCTGGTCGACGACAAACAGTGCGCCCGAAGCATCGACGACGACACCAGTCGGATTGTTATATCCCGCCACTACAGTCGTCTGTAGGATTTGCGTGAGAGGCAACTTCAGCTCGAAAACCTTGCCCGCAGTCGCATCGGTAACATAGATGTTTCCTGCCGAATCCAGAGCAATCGCCGACGGCGCGCTGAAACCGGATCCCAGCGTCAGAGCCCGTGAAGGAGCCAAAGCACTGTCAAACGGCACGTAAACCACGCGTTGATTGCCTGTGTCCGCGATGTAGAGATTGCCCGCCCCGTCCACGGTGATTGCCTCGGGAGCATTCAGAGTATGCCCAGCCACTGAAGTTCCAGCCGTGATCGCAATGACCTGCGCCGCAGTCGACGGGACTCCGCCAACCACTGGAATTTCGACAATCTGGTTGTTGCCGGTATCGGCTACAAAAATGTTTCCGGCTCCATCTACCGCAATGCCGCGCGGTGCGCTCAAACCGCTGCCGAGAGCAACCGTAATTGATGCTCCGGAGGCAAGCTCGTAGACGGTGTTGGTACCGGCGTCCGCGATGAATAAGTTGCCTGCCGCATCGATTGCAACGCCCTCCGGCATGGTATAGGTGCCGGCCACCATGGCGACTGTGCCGGGATCGATGGTCAGCCCCGCTCCCGTGCCTACTCCAGAGAGATAGCCCTCAGTCAAGGGATTGCTGCTGGCATCGGCGACTGTGACGGCAGAGGACGCAGCGCCGGGTTTGGTTGGGTTAAAGGTCACTTGGAGCGTACAGGACTGACCGGCAGTGTAAGCCGTAGTTGCAGCGCAGGTTCCACCGCTGACCTGGAAAGCAGGGTTTGCGGCATTGACCGCGAAGGAACTTGGCGTTTCGTCCGCATTGAAAACAAAATTCAGCGTGCCACTAACGGCGGTGCCCACTGCCGAAGTACCGAGATTAACGGCGCCAAGGTTGAGCGCGTAAACTCCAGTGTCGTTGTTGGTAAAGTACATCTGACCCGTCTGGCCAATCGCAACACCGCTGGTGGCGGCCACTCCGGTTCCAAGGACGAACATGTCGCTCGGATTCAGGCTTCCCGACTCATTGGGAATCTCGTAGATCGTCGATACTCCGGAGTCGGTGATATACAGGTTTCCGGCCGCATCGAAGCTAACGCCGGTGGCATTGTTGAATGAAGGACCGAAAGCCACCTGACTGGCAGCATACGACCCTCCGCTGTAGGCCAGTTTGTATATCTGGCCGCCCATCGAAAAGAAGATGTTATTGGCCGCATCGACAGCAATTGAATCGATTTTCGCAGGCAGAGAAGTGGAGCCGCCGAGCAGTGTTGCGCCGCTCGATGAGTCTGCGTTCTCCTCGACAAGCTCGTTGCCAGGCGCGCAGCAGGCGTTGTTTGTGGCAATGAAGACGTTGCCGGACGAGTCGGCGGCAACCGCCGAGCTAGTAAACCAATAACTGATTCCACCTTGGTTCCCGATGCTGAATGAGTACGCACTGGCGGTGTTAAGTGTGCAACTGGAGATCGGAATGCGCGCGGTTGTCATGGCGCCGGTCACATAGAGGTTGGCCTTGGCCGCATCCATCCATAGACCGCCCATTGCCCATCCCCAGTCGTCCACCGTATACACCGTCGTGGGCGCACCGCCGCCGGCGGGAATCCTGGTCACTTTTGCGCTATTTGATGCGATCGAGTAGATGTTCCCGCAGGCATCCAGTGCAATTGCCGCTTCATTGTTTGGCAACCCGGTGGCAACTGTAGAAACACTGCTAACCACGACGGGAGGCACACCGGATGCGGCACGCGCGGCACCTGGGAATTGGATCGCAAATATCCCCAGCGCCAGTAATCCAAGCGCCTTTATACCACTTAGTTTCTCAATCCCAAACTTCCTCAACATCTGGATCCTCCAAGATGCAGCCCAAAGCTGCAAGTCACTTCTGTTTGTTTTTCTCATCGCTTCTCCATCGGTCTCCGTACGGATTCTGAGTGCGCGGGAGAGCGCCATCGGTGCTCTCCCGTTTGGGTTAGAAGTTGTACTTGAAACCGAGTTCAAGGATGCGCTGCCCCTGCTTGAAGGTGGTTATGCCAAAGATGTTAGGATTCACAACCTTGGCTCCGGCCAGCGCCTCCTGAACCGAGTTGTAGTGAGAATTCGTGTCATCTCCGACAGTCAGAATCAGAGGATTCGTTGAATCCGAAGATGAGAATGAGGTGATGGGATGGTTGAGGAAATTGAATCCGGCCAGGCGGAGCTGCATATCCTGCTTATCGGTGATCTTGAAGTGCTTGGTAACGGTCATATCCCACTTGAAGAAGGCTGGTCCGGAAATCCGAGGAAGATTCCAGACACCCTGTGTTCCCTGAGCAGGAATGCCGAAACACGCTCCATTCACGAACTGGTTCTTTTTCAGGTTGCTGCGCGGATCGCAGGTCAGGATCGGCTGGAGAGTGTAATCGCTGGAGCCCAGCCATGTCGAGTTATCGATCGTAACCGAAACCCCCTTCGTGGGGTCCGAGGTGGGGTAGTAGGTCCCGCCGCCTTTGAGCCCGTAGTTTGTGCCGCCCAGCCCGGTTCCGGGGTTCAGAACCGAGAGGTCCGGGCCGGCTTGCCACGATGTGATTCCAGATATCTCCCATCCATTGATCGCGCCGCTCAGAATCTTGTTGCCGTGGAACTTGTTTCCCTCCTGCCACGAGTAGCTGGCATTGATCACGTGAGGCCGGTCGAACGATGCGATTCCATAGTCGTTTTGCATGTTGACAGGGTCGCTAATAGCGCCCGTATCCCAGCTGCCACGAACCGCCATGGTCTTCGACCAGGTGTAATTCAAGCCGAAGATCAGGCTTCCGGCCTGCTTGTTCAGCGAGGCCTGCATGGAGTTGTAGTTGGCCCAGGCCTTGTGGCTCGGTACGTTGATCGATTGATAGTTCGGATAGGGGCGGTAATCGTTGGCGTTGGGAATGTTGCCGGCCGGATTGACCTGGCCGTAGGAGGCTGATCCTTTAGCCGGGTTTGGTCCGAAGAAAGCTCCCAGCGGAATGAAATTCTGGTTCTGCAGGTTGCTCAGCGTCGACAGATCGTAACTCTGATTGCCCACATAGGCCACTTCAGCCTGCATCTTCCACGGCAAGCTCCGATCCACAGTGAAGTTATAGTTGTAGATCACAGGAAGGCGGTCGTCGTGCGGGTCCTGAGCCGAGACGCCGAATGGCGCCATCGCCGAGCTCGTAGTCGAACGAGTGTAGTACCCGCACGGAATCACGCTGGTGCTGAACAGTTGCGCGTAATTGCAGCCTGTACCGGTGCTTCCCATGTCCCAGGTCTGCTTGCCCTTGGGCAGGCTGGAGCCCGCTGCATAAAACAGGCTGTCGTGTGAGTGGTAGATGCCAATTCCGCCGCGGAAGACAGTCTTGCCATTCCCGAACAAGTCGTAAGCAAGTGAGGCGCGGGGTGAGTAGAACAGCGCCCGTGTGGGAACGCCCGCCATGGGCACGCTGGAGTCCATCTTGTGCCATTTGAAGCCAGGCCACGTCTTCGGATCCCCCGTCAGTGAGGAGTTCAGCACATGTTGCTCCACTTTGGAGGGGTCCCAGACCGCCAATCCGATTCCGTCGCGGTCTGTCCAGGGAGTCAGGTGCGAGAGCCGGATGCCGAAGGTCACCGTCAGCTTGGAGTTGACCTTCCACTCGTCGGTCGCATATCCCTCGATCGCGGTATCGCCCATATTTGCATTCGGATCCATGTTCTCTTGCTTGTAATTGAGCGGACAGCCGATCAGGTACTGGCCGACCGTGTTTCCGGTTCCGGCGCTGGCCGGCTCATTGGCCACAATAGGCGCCGGAAGATTGGGAGCATGTTCGGCTGTGTTGATGGGAGCGTACTCCGAAAGCTGCTGGTTAATGTAGCATCCGCCCCAGCGCATGAACTGGAACGTGCCGTTCATGTTGTTGCCTAGCGACATTTCGTTGTCCATGGTCTGATCGGCATAGAAGCCAACCTTGATGGAATGCGTCTTGAAGACCTTGGTCAGGTTGTCCTGCACGCTCCAGGTGTACTTGTTCAGAAACTGAGCCTTCTCTGGAACGTAGGCCTCGGCAAAGCTCGGAAGTCCGCCCTCCCAAAATCCCATCTCCGGGAGCTGGTTTACCCCTGCGCGGCTTGCCGTGCTGCCATATCCATACAGGGCTGCGGGCGAGGCGCCGCCGCTATAGCCGGCGCTCTCCCATGCCGATCCTGTAGCCATGACCTTCGAGCGATCTTCGTATTGACCTGGTGAGTTGAACTTCGCGCCTGAAGCAACAAATTCGTTGGTAATCGAGGAACTCACGATCTTGGTCAGGTTCAAGGTCAGATAATGCGCGCCCGTATGCGAATCGAAGGGCGTCGGAAGGGGATTGTTCTGCCCGACGTTGTAGTCAAAAGCACTGCCCATCGTCGTGGTGGAGTTGACCTTCTCCCAGTTGTAGGTCACATAGAGCTTCAGGCTGTCGGAGATGTTCAGATCGACGCGGCTGTGCGATTGGAATCCATTTTCGATGTCGATGACATTCTTCACATAATTGAAGCCCTCGCTGGCAGCGATGGTCGTGCCCGAAGAGACAACCGGTTTGGGTGTGTGGTTTGCCTTGGGCCAGAAGCGGGTATAGGCGCCTATGGCCGGATCGATATCGCGGGGATCAATCTGTCCGTTGGCGCTGATGGGGTGATTGTTGGGGCCAACACCGCCGGTGGGCGAATAGCACAGCCCGCCGATGCTCGAAAACGTCTCGCTCTGCGTGTAGGAAGCCGGACAGTTGGTCGTTAGAACTGCCGGGTCGATGCCCAATTCGTGACCGATCGTGGCCGCGCTCAGGTCGCCGCCCATCATCGCTGCGCTCGGCACAAAAGCCTTGACAACGCTGTTGAATGGATGCTGCCCGTAATACTCATAGCCCGTGAAGAAGACCAGGCGCTTGTTTTTGTTGAAGCCAGTGCCGGGAATCAGCACCGGACCGCTAAGGTTGCCGCCGGGATAAAAGTACTTTGCCTCCGGACGCCCCGAGCCCAGATGCTTGGCTACCCAGTCATTCGCATTCAGGTTGTAGTTGCGCAAATGGGTGTACAGCGAACCGTGGAAATCCGAACCGCCCGACTTGCCCACGGCGTTGACCACAATAGGCCCTCTGGCCACATCGGCGCCAAAGTTCGAGGTCTGTATCTTGACCTCCTCAACCTGGTCCATGTTGATATTGGCCAACTGCCCGCCCATATCGCCTGGATCGATGATGTTGGCTCCATCAGAGGAAATATTGACCAATCCGGACTGCGGCGCGGCGCCGTTGGCTCCAAAACTGCCGATGTTCCCATGGCCAAATCCCGTTGTCTGGTAATCCGGCCCCTTGTTGTCGATACCGCCGGTCATCGCGAATCCCGGCAGCATAGAGACCAATTCCGCAGCGTCGCGACCGACAGTCGAGATCCGTTGAATTTGCGCCGAGGTAATCAGGGTGCTATGCTCGCCGGAACTCAGCGACACGCCGGCGACTTCGGCCGTGACCACGACGGATGTAGCCACCGTGCCAATCTTCAGGCTGACCTTGGCGACAGTTAGATTGTCGCCGGGGTGAATTTCGATGCCGGTGACCTTCCAGGTTTCGAAGTTCTCACGGGAAACCTGAATACTATACGTCGCCGGCTGGACGGCAGCGAAGTAGAAGAAACCCTCTCCGTTGCTGTCCAATGACCGCTCCGCCTTGGAAGCTTGATTGATCAGCACGACCTTCGCGCCGGGAATCACCGCCCCGGTCGTGTCTTTCACGGTCCCGGAGATTGAAGATGTGGTCTGCGCATCAGCACAGAATGCCAACGCCACCAGAAACGCGCCCAGGCTTAGGACGCTTTGCAATTGCTTCCACGTCGGCTTCTTGATCCACGAGCCGAGGAAATTGCGCCAAAATGTGATGATCAAAGGTTCCTCCAAAATTTCGAACTGCAAGTGGATCGAGCCGCTCTCCCGGCCTCGGCTCGTCCAATGTCATGTCTTCCATAACCGCCGAAACGAACGCGTTGTCGTCAAAATGCCCCGAGCGATAGGCCAGGGAGCATCCGCGTCGTCCCTTCCGGGGCGCCGATGTCCCTTGGTAACTACCGCTGACCTTCAGAGCGCCGCATTGCCCCCATCAACAAGCACCCAGAAACTGCAATGCGCGATCCTAAATTCAGAAGTGGGCTAAACGGAGAGAACTCTACGAGCGCAATGTGACGGCGCGCAATCGTTAATCATGCACGAAATTGCTACACGGGAAAAACAGCATTAAACGCCTTTTTTATCAACGAATTTCACATCGTTTAACATGTTTAGGGAGGGTAGATCTACGCGTTCGGATGCTACGGATGATAGATACTTGCCGCGCCACGGGTACTAGCCTACTATGGATATATCCCCTAGGGTTGTGTCCATGTTGCTGCCATCCTCGTCGCGATCAAATGAGACAGAACGCGCAGAGTGGGAGCTTGTCCTGGCCGCTCTGTCGCGTACTCCAAGGCTCTCGAATTTGCTGCGGTACATCGGGGACCTCTATTTCAACAATAGAATCAACGAGATAACAGAATTTAATATCGCTATCGAGGTCTTTGGCCGCTCCAAAACGGTCTTCGACTCCTCCAAAGACTCCATAGCTCGAGTTGAAGCCTATCGGCTCCGCAAAAAGCTGAAGGAGTACTACGAAACCGACGGTAAAGACCACCCTACGGTGATTTCGCTTCCTGCCGGAAGCTATGTGCCGACCTTTCTTCATCGCGGAGACGCCGATCAGCCACAGTCGGCGTTTGGCTCGGGCGCCGATCCATTCCAGCCAGAATCAGCATCGGCCGCCGAATCAGACGAGGCGAAAGGAGAGCCCAGCACCGCAAGGCGAATCTCCCGAAGACGGATTGCCTTGTTCACCTTGGCTATAGCGGCCTCCCTGATTGCCGTCGTGGCGGTGTTGATTAGCTTGACGCACCGCGGCGCTGCGGTTTCCAACCACAGCACCATTGAGAATCGGTCCGCCGTGGCCTTGCCGGCCGACCCAGCCCATATACCGCTGCGGATACTGGCCGGCTACAGCGGCACGCCACGCATCGATAGTGCTGGCGACTATTGGGAAGCGGACCACTACTTTCTAGGAGGCATCGCGCGACCGCGTCCAAATCAGGCTGTAAGCAGGACAAGCGATCCGATGCTCTTTGAGCACTGGCGGGTCAACGATTTCTCCTACGACATTCCGCTTGTTTCGGGAACCTATGAGCTGCATCTGTTCTTTGTCGCGCCTCAGGGAGAGGATGCGAATCTGGTGTCTTTCAATGTCGACATGAACGGAAAGCCGCTCCTGCAAGGCTTCAACATCAGCTCCGATGCGCTTGGCAACGATGTTGCCGACGAACGTGTCTTCAGAGATGTCAGCCCTGACAAGGACGGCTACCTGCATTTGAAATTCCATGCCGAACGCACCACGCCATCGATCAACGCCATCGAGATCCTGCCGGGACAGCCGCATCGACAGCTTCCCATTCGCCTGGTAACGCAACGTGCCTCTGTCACCGACAGCAGTGGCAATGTATGGCATCCAGACAATTATTTCCAAAACGGCCGGCTTTCCGATCTTCCGCAAAAGGTCAGCGGAACGCCAGATCCGAACATTTACTCCCAGGAACGCTACGGACATTTCATGTATTCGATTCCCGTGGACACGCGCGGGCATTACACCGTCGTTCTCCATTTCGCGGAACTCTACTGGGATCCTGACCCAGGTGTCGGACGCCGCGTCTTCCGAGTCTATTGCAATGGTTCCACACTGCTCGACGACTTTGACATTTTCAAGGAGGTCGGCAATCTGCATGCAATGACCAAGACCTTCCGGCATCTGCGACCGTCTTCGGAAGGCAAACTGGACATCACATTCGACCCCATCGTGAATAATGCCACCGTGTCGGCCATTGAGGTTATCGACGAGTCGGAGTGACAGCCCCGCCTATTGACTCGCCTTATCCTCGGCCGGAATCACGGAGATCTCAGCCGCGCCAGCACGGGCTTCGACACCAAGCACTTTCAAGGCAGTCAAGCGGAAGAAGCGCGCATCGACCGGGGAGAATGACGCTTCCTGCTGCACTGGATTGTTCTCGATATTCCAGAAACGCTCCGAGGCAATGTTCGCGGTCCAGTTTTTTCCGTCGACACTCGTCTCGAAACGATAACTATCAACAACGCCTTCATGCGAACCGTCCTGGCGGGGGAGATACGCGAAGCCCGCAATCTTCCTCAAGCTTCCGAAATCGACAATCAGTTGGTGCGGCTTGGATTGATCCCCGCCCGGCTTTGTCAGCCAAAAGGTCTTGGAACTGCCGTCGATGGAGGCCGAGGCAGGATGTTCAGCTTCATCGCTATCAGCGCTTACAACCTTCCAGCCAATAGGCGAGATGCCGGGGAAGTAGCGCGAAGCCATCATGCCGAGCCGCCCGTCGGGCTCGATGTGTACCGCTTGAACCGTGCCGCCGCGCGGCAGACTGATCGGCCCGCCATACAAGGCAGAGTTCGCTCCCGGAGCGGTGCCGTCCACCGTGTAATGCACTGGGAACCCCATCGCGCTTTCGATTGTTACTGAGCCGCTGGCGTCGCGTTCCGAGATGGTGGGCGCAGGCAAGTAATCGGCCTGCTTGAAAAGACCGACCTCGGCCAGCGTCGGCTCAAGGCGCGAACCCGTGATACGAATGCGCACTTGATCGGATCTAACGGGAGTCTTCCAGTGAAGCAGGCGCTTGTGACCCACCGTTGTCTGCTCGTCAATCTGTTTCCACTGCACGCCATCCCAGGCGTCAACATTGAAAGACTCTATGCGCTGCCCGCGGTGATCGACCGCTTCCTGCAACGAAATCACATCAAAGGTGATTGCTTTTGGAAGTTGAAGGGTCATCGTTGCCGTTGTCTCACCGGGCGCGGCTTCCCACCATGTGTCGAGATTTCCATCGAGCGCCAGTTGCGAGTCGTGCGCTTGGTTTGAATTGTCCGCAGTGAGTTTGCCATCCGAAGCGAGATTATGAGCAAAGGTCTCATCGACGACACGCGCCATCAGGCGCAGGTGTGCAAGCTGGTTGTCCGGGATCAGGCCGCGCGTATCCGGCGAAAGATTCAGCAGCATATTGCCGTTGCGTCCGACCGAAGTGTAGTAAATCTCGATCAGATCAGCCGCTGTCCGCACGTACTTTCGCGGATGCCAGAACCAGCCATAGAGGATGGGCTCGTTGACTTCAGCAGGAAACCACCACAGGTAGGAACCCGGCTTGAGCTTGGCGCGGCTGCCTAGATCGCTGTCGGTCATGTCGGGCCAGTTGAAGGCGTCGGGCGTGGCGGGCAGCGGGATCACGCTCCACTCGGTTGTGCGTCCGATGCCGCTCTCGTTGCCTACCCAGCGCGCGTCGGGCCCTTTGCCAAAGATGACTGCCTGCGGCTGCAACTTGCGGATCAGATCGTACCAGGCGTTGTAGTCGTAGGATTCCTGAACACTCGGGTCGGGATTGGCGCCGTCGAACCAGACCTCGCGGATCGGCCCGTATTCAGTGAGTAATTCATAGAGCTCGTTCAGAAAGTAGCGATTGTAATCGTCCACTTTGTAGGTGTAGTTGGCAAAGCCCGGCGAAGGCGCGCGGCCCTTGGAGGGGTTCGACTCGAAGCTGGCCGGATCGGTGGGGATCACCGAAAGAATTTTTTCACTGCCGTCGCCGTAGTAGCCGCCGGGATTCGTGGGATTGGTTCGCAGTTGATAGAGGTCGGCGGGAGAAAGATAGACTCCCAATTCGATTCCGTACTTCCGCGCCGCATCGGCCACCTCGCGCACCAAGTTGCCCTTGCCCCTGCGCCACGGGCTCGTCGCAACAGAGTGATCGGAATAACGCGTTGGCCACAGATTGAATCCGTCGTGATGCTTGCAGACCAGGACGACCATCTTGCCGCCGCCATCCTTGATGGCGCGCATCCACTGGTCGGCATCGAGCGCGGTGGGATTGAAGATCGATGGATCCTCGCGCCCGTTGCCCCACTCCACGCCGCGAAAAGTGTTGGGGCCGAAGTGGACGAAGAAGGTCCGCTCCAGCCGCATCCAGGAAGATTGATTTGAGCGCGGCAGAACCTTAGCCGCTTTCTCGGCAATCACCGCGCTTGAATCGCCGCTGGAGATCGATTGCAGAGTCGCGTACGGTATCGATTCCGAGCCACTCGCTTCAGTCTTTGCGGGCGACTGACTGCCTGCAACGGCAACAAGCAGCAAAACTGCTGCTGCAAACGTGATTCCAAATCTCATTCTCGAACACTTCACCGAATTCGTCCTCACGTGGTCTAGTCGAAATTGCTCCCGGGGGAAGCTGGGTTAGTTGGCGGTTTCAGTGAAGGTGACTGAAGCGCCGCCTAGGATGAACTGATCCTGCGCCGTAACCGTCAGAGCTCCCTTGATGGATGGCAGTGTCAGGGTTACAGAGGCGACACCCGAAGAATTGGTCTGCACAATCACGCTGGTTCCGCTCGTCGTTCCACTAGTGAGTGTGCCGGCCGAGGTCGTGAACAGAATCCCAGCGCCGTTGGCCGAGCCGCCCGATTGACCGGGGTTAAGCGTGACGGTGAGGGCCTGAGAGAGCACCGCACCAGTTGCTCCTGATTGGTTGTTGCCCGACTGCACCGCGAGCGTTCCTGCCGGTTTGCCCACAACAATCCAGCCGCCTTGCTTTTGCGTAACCGTGCCGTCGCTGCCTGTCACCGTGTAGTGGCAATAACCAGATGTACTGCCGGGATTCACGGTAATGGTCGCGGGTTGCAAGGGAGTGATCGTGGCGTTGGTCAGCGCAAGAGAACCGCTGCACGCCGCTGCTCCCTCGTAGGCGTCGAAGACAGCCGAAGAAAGCGTCACGTTCTTGCTGCCCGATTCGAGCGCCGGATGAAGCGTTCCAGTGCCCGATGCAGAAATCATCAAATCGTCCGGATTCAAATACCACTCCGATAAGGGCTCGGTGGTCTGTGTTCCGCTCGCCACCAGCAGTGTGATGCTGTAGGGCGCGAAGCTCTGCGTGACGCTCCACGACTGCGAGTTTGAGGCCTTGATCGTGCCCGGCGCCGTGGATGCAAGCGTGTAAGTTGTGTAGCTGGAGGCATTGAAGCCGTTCAGGTTGAAGGTGACGTCGGCGGTATTGTTGGGATCCTTGTTCAGGACCATGATGGTCATTGCGTTTCCCGTGCTATCCAAAGCCGCGTAACTGGTAAACAGGTCAGCACTCGCACTGCTCTGATCGTGAATCGAGAGCGAACCAAACATGTGATGCGCGCCGTCGTAGTTGGTGAACATCTTCCACGCCCGGTATTCGGCTGTATTGGCGGTCGGACCGCCCCAGCGCGAGGCAAAGCTTAGTCCCTCGCGCCCGAAGACACCCAGAGTGTCCGCATCGGCCAACGCCGTGGAAAAGTCTGTGCTCGCATTCGCGGCAGCTCCATAGCCCCACTCGGTAAAGGCCAGCGGCGTACCGGGATAGATGGCGTTCACCATCGCCTTGAAGCGCGGGATGACAAACGGAATTCCGGGATTAGGCTCCTCATTGCTCGTATAGTTGTTATTCGTATCTGCGTTCAACGTTGCCGGATCCCAATAAAAGGACGCAGCCTTGGCAGTCAGCGCCTGCAGTTGCGTGTTGGTCAACCCATTGGTGGGACCTGCATCGGCATAGGCGTGAATGTCGAAGACATCGAGTGTGCGCGCCCCGTTGATCTGGTCCATCCACTTGACCTGATTCAGCCACCAGGGCAGAAAATCCACGCCGCCATGGTTTCCTTTGTCGCTGCCATTCGCACCGTTCCAGTAAAACCACCAGCAGCAGAAGACCGGGCCAAAGCGGACTGCGGCCGGATCCCACGTCTTCAACAGGCTCGCCTCTTTCACGTAGAGATTCGCCAGTTCGTCGTAACCCGCGGCAACCGGATGCACGTCGCGGTGTGTGCCGTTCCAGATCTCAGGTTCATTGTCCATGTCATACCAGTGGCAGGAGGTGATCGTCGAGTAAGGCACCGAGCAGCTTCCGTTGCCAAAGGCTGCGGCAAGCGCCTGCGCCCAGCTTTCGCGGTCAATGCAGGTGCTTCCATCCGTGCTTCCCGCAGGGCAGTCGCTTGCAGTGTCCACCAACGGATAGTAGGCCGAGGTGACGGCGTTGGTGGTCACGGGTGCCGTACTGGTGCTGCAATTGCCGGTCGAACCAGCCACCAATCCGTTGCCGGCGTCGGTGTTGTAAGGATCGACTGAACACTGAGCACCGTATGTCTTCACCGGGTAGCTCCAGCCGGATGCTTTTGCCACCCAATCCATCATGGCCATCGTGGTCAGTGCATGGCTGCCGGCGTTCTGCACATCCTTGATCAACTGCACCTGGTCTCCGGCGCCGCCGTAATCTTCGAAGTACCAATCCGCGACCGAGTTGCGGCTTTGCAGCTTCCAGTTGTAGTTCGACGCGTCATTGCCGCCCCAGCGCGAGAAAGTGTAGCCCGCGTCCTGGACCTCAGAAACGGTCTCATCGTTGTTTCCATATACAAATGGGCTGATCTTGTGGCGATTGGTAAGCGCGTCGATACTGACCGTAACGTTGCTGCTGCTGGCCGTGGTCACCGTCACCGAGGCCGTGCCCGTAGCACTGTTGTAAACAGAACTGCTCGATGAGTCGGGCGTGTAATGCGCCGTCAGCGTGTCGCTTCCCGTCGTCAGCGATCCGGCTGGAATCGAAATCGTCGCCGAACCCGAACTCAGAGTCGCCGGCGGCGAGTTATAGCTGCTGCTGCTCAATGTCACCGAACCGGTCGGCGTTCCACCGCTTCCTGCCACCAAAATCGTCACTGAGAGGCTCTGGGCCGTCGTGATGCTGTTCGACGCCGGCGTCACGGTAACCGTCGGCGTGGCATGAGATGCTGAGACTGTCACCAGTGCTGTGCCCGTGGCGCTCAAGTAAACAGAACTGCTCGATGAATCGGGCGTGTAATGCGCAGTTAGCGTGTCGCTTCCGGTCGCCAGCGATCCGGCCGGAACCGAGATCGTCGCCGAACCCGAACTCAGTGTCGTCGCCGATGAGCTATAGCTGCCGCTGCTCAGCGTCACCGAACCGGTTGCCGTTCCACCGCTTCCTGCCACTGAAACCACAACCGAAAGGCTCTGGGCCGTCGTGATGCTGCTCGATGCCGGCGTCACGGTAACGGTTGGAGTGACGGGATTCTGCTGCACTGAGCCGCCTTGGCCCCCACCGCCGCACGCGCCGATCCAAGCTGCTGCCAGAGCAACAAAACTGACAGAGAGTGATTTCAAAACGCTGTTCATCGAAAGATCCATTTTTGCTTCCTATTCGTTTCTTTCCGCTGATGTCGAAAGAACAATCATTACACCAAAACGAAGGCCGGGCTCCGGCCCCATTTGGAATCTGAAGATCTCCGTTATCCGCGCTAAAGTGGCCTGAGCGCTGTCATGCCGCGGCAGATTCAGGTCGCGACTCACCAGCACAATAGAGCAGATTGACATCGAGGCTGCTCATCTTAACCTGCGCTCGCGACAATCACCTGAGATCCGCATTTTGGAGATCTGTCATTTCAACCCAAACACGTGGTACTCTACTCCCCCTCCCGAATGACCGACAATCGTTAACTAGGTACAAAAATGTTCGTCAACGAGCAGCATAGCCAGACGGTGTGCTCGCAAGACGTTCTATCGTTCGTAACAAAATGCAACCTGAAGAGATTTGTCGTGTAACATGCCAAACGAGATGGAAATCAAGGAATTGCACAGTCTCATTTCAAGAATTCTCCACTATGGCCAGACGCCCGCCGGGCGAACTTGAACTAGCCTGTACAGTGGCTCTCAAGATAGGTTTGCATCCAACGGATGCGGCGTTGGACCTCGCATCTGTGACTTGAAAACGCATTCCATCCGGTGTCGGGTCTGCAGCGCTTCCAAAAGTGCACCCTGCCTCGGACGCAATGAACAGAATTCGATCTTCCTCAACAAGGTCCGAAATTAATCGAGACCTGTTCGATGTCGTCAGATTGCGGCACCATCATCGAGCTTTTAGGGGAGCCGGAGAGCTTGGAGCACTTCTTGACAAGGCATTCCTTGCCCAATATTTGCCTAAGTTCCCTCCAAACGTAGAGACGGCCTCCGTGGAACTCACGGAAGCCGTCTAGAATCTGTAGTTTCTTGGTTGCGGGGGCTGAATTCGAACCAGCGACCTTTTGGTTACGAGTTATCAAATATAGGAATTTAAACGAGTTATAAGAAATTCCTGGTTACTATGGGTAGGCCTAAGGAACTTACAGAAAGGTGAAAGAGCTTTAAGAATGGGTTGGCCGAGGAGTTGAGTTTTGTTGCTGAATACCCTGAATTCCGCCATCCGTTGCATTCCAACCCTGCCATGAGATAACAGGTGCTGCCACTCGGTACAACGAACTCGGCCACCGGCAATCCGAAGAAATGCACAGTATCATCAACGCCATGAGCGCGCGGAAATGTTGCTCAAATGGTAACTGAAGAGTGGCAGGGAACCCTCCCCCGATTCTCAAGAGCGCCCGCCGGGCGCTCAATTCTCGCAACGACGGACGGGCCGGTAACACGCTCCAAAGCCGGTCGTAGGTCAGTTCGAGATTTCAACGTTGGGTAGCAATCTTCTTAGGAAGCAGCGCCGAAAGGACTAGAAGAAAGACCACGATCCAGAGGCATTTATCCAATGCCTTGTCTGTGCCCCAAAGGGTGTCGGCGCTCAGTCCAGCCCCATAGACGTGAACTTCTTTACATACATGCGCGATGAGAAGTAGTTTCGCCGTGACTGCCGTAGCAGGCAGGGACCAGATAGCTAGCAGCAAACAAGGTGCTAGGAGCGTCCATGCGAAGGTGTGTGGCCAACACGCGATTCCGGGACAAAACCCCATGAAGACCGTACCGATAAAAGACACGTAGAGGCTAATTGGGACGGCAACAGTAAAGACCAACCACCGAGCCTGGATCACTTTGTTCATGCCAGCAATACTGGGGCTTCCATCCCTTCCCGTCGATGGTTATCTCGCCTGATCATGGAATTGCCTCTTTCCATTTCTCATTCGGCCCCGTCGCCGTTCCGGACAGAACCCTTTTTGAAGTCGTCAGTGGTTTACCCTTGGCGTTCCCTACCAGGAGCTAGTCTTGGCGCTCGTTCCGCCTGCGAATGCACCAACCCGACGCAAACACTAGCAGTGCACAAACGGCGATCAGGAACGCGATCCCGATCAGGCGCGTGTGCCAATCGACAGGGGCAATGAAGCAGGCTCCGGCGATCATGACAAGCGGAACCAGCGAGGCTATGCCAAATCCCCAAGCTGCGATAGTGAGCCACATCGATTGGACGCTACTTTGCATGTTCCATGATTCCCCCAAGCAGGGATTATAGAGCCACACAGATACCAGCCATTATGGCGTTGTAGGCACTCTGAATGTATCGTCGCCATTCCGGACAGAACCCGTTCTTGGCCGAAGGTCCGAACCGGTCATCCACTCGAAGCCTGGAGAAACCAAAAAAAACAATCGAGAAGGCGACTTTCCGGAAGCGATCCCGTGGATCGGATACGCCCAAGCCTCCGAAGTGCGACGACCCAAAAGGCTGTAGCCAGGAAGTGACAGGCTCAGCCCCTTGGGACACCGGAAGTGCTGGAGATCCTGCCATCCTCGTTAGAAAAGGCCGTTCTTGGTGTGACGCTAACCACGAACGGCGGCGATAAACTGCACTGCCTCGATTTTCGTAAGCTCTTCAAGTTTTGTGATCGCAATCTGCCCGATCACCCTCTTCTGCCTGCCATCGTTGATGAACACCAGCCCTGCAGATTTGAGTTGTTGCAGCGTTGCGTCCGAGGCGTCTTTGAGGAAGACCACGATCCTGACCTCGCCTTTATCAACAAGTTTGCAGCCCTGTTTGCCCGCATTCGAACAATCAAGCGCCTCCAGCAGAGCCGGATCCAGTTTCGACGAGCGCGTCTGCTTCCGGTCATCCCTCACCATTGCAGTTTCTGGACCTGAGTCGGCTTCCGTGATCCGCGCGGGCGCGACGTTCCCACTTGGCGCAGCCATGATGCCGCCATAACTTCCCGGGCCGAAGCCATTTCCAACTCCAGCGGAAGTCTGCACCGCGGCTGATCGCGCCACTTTCGCTGCTGAGAGTGACCCGACCACGTTCGTGCCATTCAGTGCCCAAGATTCATTCTCTTTCTTACCGAATACGCCTTCGTAACTCACGCCTTCCGGCATCTCAACCGGAACCTGAACAGTCCTGGGCTGTCCGTCGGTTGTGACTACACGCTCCTCGACGGCAACAAACGACGTGAACTGCGTCATCAAATGGAAGTCCAGACCCAGTTGTGTGATCTGCTGCTGCACTTCGGGCTTTGGCTGAGCATTCTGCATTCCGCTCCAATCCTGCGCCATCAGGTCGTCAATGCGCCGCCGCGCCCAGAAGCCCGCCAGAGCGTCGTGTTCCGGCGAGGCCTTTGAGAAGTCGACCGCAACATCACGCGCGTATGACGAACCGGCACGGTTGCCGCGGATCGTGAGCGTGCCGGCAGCGGGTCCCGTGAAACGACCCGAAATGATGATCGGCGCCCCGCTGAACAGATCCGGAATTTGCCGCGGGTATACGTCCGCCACTGGGAGCCCATTCCACTCAACGGACACATCAGTCAACAGCGGCGAGTGGACACGCTCATAGAAACGCTTCGAGGCTTCGTCGGCCTTCTCTGCCAACGTCACGTAATCCACTGCGCCTCGGCCAGCGCGCGCCATGCCGTCGAGCAGGAAACGATTCACCGACGTACCGATGCCAAACGCAAAAACGCGCGCATTTGGATGCTTCTGAACTTCGCCGATGATCTCCATGTCATTGCCAACATAGCCGTCCGTTGCGAAGCACACAATGCGCACATGATCCTGCGCGTCGCTCGGCTCCAGAGAAGCGCGGATGGCCTTCATCATCTCCGTACCTCCGCCTCCGCTCCGGCCATCCAGGAAGCGCTTGGCGATCTCAACATTCTGTGCCGTCGGAAAAACCGGCTCCGGAAACAGAATCCTCGTGTCGCCCGCGAATGTAATCAGGTTGAACGTGTCCCCTGGGCGCAGGTCGTCGATCGCGTGACGGATGAGTTCCTTAGCCTTCTCGATCGGAAATCCTGACATCGACCCCGAAGTGTCGAGCACAAATACCAATTCTTTTGGCGTCACGTCAGAGTCGGCAATGCGAGCCGGGGGTTGCAGAATCAGCGTGAAGTAACCGCCTTTGGACTTTGCCCCAGGCGTCAGCAGAATTGCGTCATCGATCTCTCCGCCAGCGACGTTGTACTTCAGGATGAAGTCTTTGTTCGGAATCTCGTCGAGGTTCGCCAGTCGCGCAATTGCAGAATGCGCGCCCGTGTGCTCAACCTCGATCTTGTGCGACTTCGAACTCAAGCCCTCGATCGGAACGCCCGCATCGATCGCCAGTTCAAGCGAGATGTCGTGCCCCGCTCGTGTCCCCGGAACTGCCACAGGGGGCGTGATCTTCGACGCGTCCGGGACCTTGTTCGTGTCTGGAGCCCAGCCTCCACCCTGCTGTCCGATCGGCTGTCCCGGAATGTATCGCGGCCCGACCACCATCGGGAACACGAATTCATACGCGCCATCTTCGTAGTGCAACATCTCCACGTAGCTGATCGTTACCGATACCGATTCACCCGGCAGAATGTTCGCGA
>Ga0302322_100000401_pt1 | contig 32927 bp, 31 predicted proteins | sample Fen_T0_2_FD_203757 | JGI IMG/M metagenome (GOLD analysis project Ga0302322, IMG submission 203757) | Peat permafrost microbial communities from Stordalen Mire near Abisko, Sweden - Fen_T0_2 | ecosystem: Environmental > Terrestrial > Soil > Wetlands > Permafrost | place: Sweden: Abisko...
CGCGCCACCGAGCAGTGGTTCATTAGCCTTGAAACACCCATGCACTCAGACCAAGACGAGAAGAAGACCTTCCGTCAGTTGGCTATTGAAGAGATCGACAAAGTCGTCTGGGACCCGTCCTGGGGCAAAGAGCGCATCACCAATATGATCGCCACCCGCCCCGACTGGTGCATCAGCCGCCAGCGCATCTGGGGCGTGCCCATCGCGGTCTTCATGTGCGACAAATGCAATCAGCCAATCATTAACCACGATCTCAACCGCAGGATCATCGAACTGCTGGAACACGAGGGAATTGAGGCTTGGCACACAAGCGCTGCCGAGGATTTGTTGACTGATGCGATAAAGGCTGAGCACGTCTTTACCTGCGACTGTCATATGGCAAACTTCCGCAAAGAGACCGATATCCTGGATGTCTGGTTCGACTCCGGCACAAGTTGGTTTGCCGTCTGCGAAAGCGATCCTGAATTGAAGAAGGCCTACGCAGCTTTCCAAAATACCCCGCACCGTGAGGGTATTGCAAAGAACATTGCAGATCTGGATGCCATCGAGAAGAGCAAGGACGTAAATGTACTCTACCTCGAAGGCGGCGACCAGCATCGCGGCTGGTTCCACTCCTCGCTGCTCACTTCGGTAGCTCTGCGTGGCCGCGCGCCCTACTCGCACGTCGCCACTGCTGGCTGGACCCTCGATGAGCAAGGCCGTGCCATGTCCAAGTCTCTCGGCAACGGCGTCGACCCGGTCGACATCGCCAATCGCATGGGCGGCGAGATCGTTCGCCTCTGGGTCGCTTCCGTCGACTTCCGCGAAGACATGGCGGCCAGTGAAAACCTCATGCAGCGCTGCGCCGAGATCTATCGCAAGCTGCGCAACACCTTCCGCTTCCTCCTCGGCAATCTGAACGGCTTCGACCCCGCACGCGACCGTGTAGCCGAGGCCGATCTCTTGCCGCTCGACCGCTACATGCTGGCCCGCACTCGCGATCTCACAGAAAAAGTGCGCGACTGGTACGCGGCCTTCGAGTTCCATCGCGTCTATCACGCCATGAACGACTTCGCCGTCATCGACCTGAGCAACTTCTATCTTGACGTGCTCAAAGACCGCATGTACACCTTCGCGCCCACAAGCCACGAACGCCGCTCCGCACAAACGGTCCTCTGGCAGATCACCGAAGCGCTGGTAAGGCTGGTCGCGCCCATCCTGAGCTTCACCGCCGACGAAGTCTGGGATTACTTGCCAAAGGTCGAAGGCCGCGAAGCCAGCGTTCACCTAGCTCAATTCCCCACCCCCGCCGAAGTCTTCTCCGAAGCCCCGGCGCCGTTACTCGAAGAGTGGAATGAGCTTCTAAATATTCGCGATACTGCGCTTCAACTCCTCGAGACGGCCCGTCAAAATAAGATGATCGGCAAATCTCTTGAAGCAGAACTCCACTTCCTTGTAAAAGAGGGAACCTTCGATCTTCTCAAACACCATGAGAGCGGCCTCAAAGAGTTGCTCAATGTCTCGAAAGTGGTGGTTATCAACGCGTCGGTGGAACCGGACTTTAGATCTCCGGCTGTGGAGGGACAGATCTACATCACCAAGACATCGTCTGATGATCTGAGTCTGGCTGTGTACCCCGCAACCGGCCACAAATGCGCCCGCTGCTGGAACTTCATGCCGGAAGTCTCGAACTACGGCATCTGGCAAAACGTCTGCACCCGCTGCCACGACGCCCTGAAGGAAATGAAGATCGAACCACCATCCGCCACATAGCCTGGGTGCCCCCGGTCCCTAGCGTTTGGGGACCGGGGCTACCACGAACCCAAACCCGGCACAAAGGAACGAAATGAAATTCACCGCCCCCCGCCGTCTCCACTGGCTGCTGCTCATCTCGGCCGTCATCATCTTTCTTGACCGGCTGTCCAAGACCTGGGTCACGCTCAACATCAAATTCGGCGACGCCATTCCCGTGATCCCTCACGTCTTGCGCATCACCCACTGGACCAACGACGGCGCGGCCTTCTCGCTCTTCGCCGACTCGGCCAGGCCCAACCTCGTCCGCTGGGGGCTGATCGGCTTCACGTTGCTAGCGGCGCTGGTGATTCTCGTCCTGCTCATCCGACTCGGCGACAAATTCACGCTCACATCGGTTGCCTTGGCTCTCGTCTTTGCCGGAGCACTGGGCAACGTACACGACCGCATCGCCTACGGCTCGGTCGTTGACTTCATCGAGGTCCACATCTTCAGCTACCACTTCCCCGACTTCAACATTGCCGACTCCTCAGTCTGCATCGGCGCAGGCCTCTTGCTGCTCGACTCGATATTTCAGAAGAAGCCCTCGGAACAGTAACTGGATCACTCATGCCACAATTCCCTCCAGGCCAAACGCTGCTCATCGACGCCGACGATACGCTGTGGGAAAACAACGTCTACTTCGAGCGCGCCATCGCCGCCTTCATCAGTTATCTCGATCATCACGAATACTCGCCCGCCGAGGTGCGCCACGCCCTCAACCAGGTCGAACGCGAAACGATCCTCACCCACGGCTACGGTCTGCCCAGCTTTACACGCTCTCTGCTTCATTGCTTTGAACGCCTCAGCCCCGCTCCCATCAGCGAAGAAAAACGCGAGCAGGTAAAAGGCTTTGCCCGCTCCATCGCCGAACAGGAGATCGAACTGCTCCCAGGCGTAGCCGAGACCCTCGCCGAGCTATCCAAGCGCCACCGGCTCATTCTCATGACCAAAGGCAACCACGCCGAGCAAGCCGACAAGTTAACCCGCTCCGGCCTTGAGAGTTATTTTTCTGCGGTTGAAATTGCTGCTGAAAAAGACCCCGAGAGTTACCGTGAAGTCATCCAACGCCACCAGTTGCACCCGCAAACCAGTTGGATGATCGGCAACAGCCCCAAGAGCGACATCAACCCCGCGCTAGCCGCAGGCCTCAACGCCGTCTTCCTCTTCCATAAAGACACATGGATCTTGGAGCACGCCACGCTCGACACCGCACCCGAAGGCCAGCTATTGATTGAGTTGGATTCTTTTGCGAAGCTCTGTTCTATCTTCTAACCTGGGCTCCACACGCCGAATTTCCCCAAGTGCTATGTTCTTGACCTCGGCCACCATGATGTGATCGTACAGTTCGGGACCCTCAACTAAGGGTAGATAAATATGAACCGATATTGGCCATTTCTGTTCTGGACAGAATGTTTGTCCCGCAAAATATGCGCTCAAGAGAAGAAGATGGACCTCTCGATCATCAATCTCGTACAGTTTTCCTGAGCAAGGCGGGGAGACGGATACCAGTAGACCACTAGTTCCTCTTACTCCGAACAAGACTTCCTTAATTCGGGTACAACGCCGCGGCTTCTCATCGTGAAACCCTTCCAAGAAATAGAGATCAAATTGCGAGTCAGTGTTAACTCCCTCTTGATTCATCGTTCACCATCCCTATTATGAAATAAATGAATTCCTCATCCAGCACTTGCCGCCGACAACTTCACATCCGCCAGCACCTGCTCCGGCGTCCACTCATTGCCAGAATAAAACCGCACCACCTTGCCATTCGCACCAATCAGCGTAGTCGAGAGCGTGTGCGTAATCGTCGAATCCGCCTCAGTGCTCATCCCCAAATCGAAGAACTTCGCCATCTCCGCAAGCACCGGCTTCTCCGGCACAGCAAAATCCCAATGCGCAAACGTGCCCTTTGCGTCGCTGCCAATATAAGTCACTCCATAAGCGCGCAACCGCTCCGGAGTGTCATGCTCCGGATCAAAGCTCACGCAAATGAGATGGCTCTTGGCATAGAGCGCAGGGTTGGCCGCTAACTGCTTCTCCAGCGCCGCAAAGTTCCGCGTCACGCGCGGACAGAACTCCGGCGATGGGCAACGCGTGTAGATAAAGGTCACCACAAGCGTCTTGCCATGAAACTGGCCAAGATGAATCACGCGTCCTTCCTGGTTCCGCAGCCTGAAGTCCGGCACCGCATCGCCCGGCGCCGGCACATGATACGAGACTCCGGGCTTGTAATCCGGTTTCGACTGCGCCACCACGACGATGTGATCCAGCAAGATGTCAGCGTCCGGCTCTTGCGAGACCAGCACGTCGGCGGTAATCACGTCGCCCGGATGCAACTCACTCAGGATCGTCGCATCCTTCAACTTGTAAGGCATCGTCATCGCTTCCATAAAGCCTGCAATGGCCTCATGGTTGAGCGTGACCTCGCCCTTGGCGGAGTTGGTCGAGACGACCTTCCCGCGCAGTTTGTAGACCTTGAAATTCTGGCCGGTGCCCTGTTGTGTGGCAGCTTTCTGGCCGGAGTGGCACCCGGCCAGCACGATAAGAGCGAGCAATGAGGAGACAAACAATCGACGCATCACACGCTCAGTGTACAGCCACTCCCCTTGTCAATCTACAGCGTCCGTTTGAAAAGCGGCGTGGCAATCAGCAGCGACCCAAGGCCAAAGATCAACAAAAACCATAGATCGAACTGAATCGCCGCAAATCCGCCGTCTTTGAGCAAAATGGCTTTGAAGCCATGAATCGAATAGGTAAAAGGGTCGATGACAGCAATCGCTCGGAGCCATGCCGGAAAGGCAGCAATCGGATACATAGCACCCGAAGGATAAAACAAGAGAAGGTTCAATACACCAAACATTGCACGCGGCACCAGCGGATCGTCCACACGAACCATCAGCAAAAACATCATGCCATTGAAGGCGATCGAAGTGACCACAATCAGGCAGAAAAGCTCAAGCAGCGCCTCAGGATGAAAGATCACTCCGAGGCCCGCCATCAGCGACCCGATCACCGTAAGACAAATACCGGAGAGAACCGCCTTGATCGCACCGGCCATATTCAACCCCATCACTAACTCAAGTTTCGTGATAGGAGTGACAAGATAACCCTCGTGAACGCCGCGCGCCTTGTCGTCGATGTATAACATGCCTCCGCCAATCATCACCGAGATATACATCGCCAGTGCCACGCAGGCCGGAAGCAAAAACTTCATGTAGCCGACATACGGATAGAGTTCAACAATCTCCAGAGCAATCGAATTGACAAGGCGAGGCTCAAGAACCGGAGAGCTGAGCGCGGTCACAAGCGCCTGCATCTCCGTCTCAATCGAGCCTGCACTAAATTGATCCGTGTTATCGACAACCAGCCCAAGACGCGGCGCATCCTTCGCATAGACGCGCCGCGAGTATTGATAAGGAATAATCACGGCCGCGTTGATCTTGCCCGTGCGCACATCTTCGCGAGCCTGCACCTCGTCGGTGTACTCGACGGTGGTGAAGGTCTTGATATTCACCGCGATCGAGTCAAAGGCCTCGCGAATCTTGACCGCCTGCGGGCCGTGGTCGTAGTCCACCACAGCCACACGTTCGCCCACAATCTTGCCGCCGAAGGCATTGCCCATAATGAGCAGTTGCAGGATCGGCATCATCAGCGACATGATCATCAGCGTAGGCGAGCGGAAAAATTTGCGCATCTCGCGCTCGACGATGGCAAACATTCTGTTCATGGCTGTGCTCCCGGCCGCGGCGGCATGGTAAAGGCTGGCGGCTTCACCTGCTCATCGCGAAGCTGCCGGCCCGTGTAGTGCACGAATACGTCATCCAGCGTTGTGTTCTGCACACTAAGTGAGGTAAGTGTCTCGCCCAGTGAGGCAGCTAACTCGACTAACTGCATCGTGGTTGCCGAGCCCGAAGAAGTTAGTACGCGATAGAACCCTGCACTCTCGGCCTGAACACTGGTGACACCGCTTAAATTTTCGAGACGGCCTTTCCACTCAGGAGTCTCGCGATCAAAGTGCACCTCGACAACATTAGCGCCCGGTACGCTGTGCTTCAGTTCAATCGGCGTGCCCAGAGCCACGAGCGTGCCGTGATCGACAATGGCAATGCGGTCGCAAAGCTTGTCGGCCTCTTCCATATAGTGAGTCGTCAGCAGCATCGTCAGGTGGCGCGTCCGGCGAAGATTATCGAGCATCTCCCAAACAGCAATGCGCGAGACCGGATCGAGACCCGTCGTCGGCTCATCGAGAAAAAAGATACTTGGATTGTGAACCAGCCCGCGAGCAATCTCAACACGTCGGCGCATTCCCCCAGAGAGTGTCTTCACCTGCGCGCCGCGCCACTTCACAAGGTCAACGGCTTCGAGCACTTCCTGAATATTGATCTCGCGCTGTGCCTTCGGTACGCTGTAAAGCTTCGCATAGATGCTGAGGTTCTCTTGCACCGTGAGGTCCGGGTCGCTGGTCAGCGCCTGAGGAATCACTCCGATCATGCGGCGTACCGCATCGGCTTCATGCACAACGTCATGGCCGGCGATGGTGACCTTGCCGCCCGTAATCGGAATCAGCGTCGTCATCATGCGGATCAGCGTGCTTTTGCCCGCGCCGTTCGGTCCAAGCAGTCCAAAGATCTCACCTTCCGCGACGGAAAAGCTCACATCCTTGACGGCTTCGAAACTGCCATAGCGCTTGACAGCGTGCTCCACCGCGATGGCTGGCCGCGTGCCGTTCTGCGTCTCGTCGATGGATTTGGCCTTGGCCATCATTGCTTCACCAGCTTGCTTTTCGGTATGTAAACTTCAGCAGTCATACCGGGGACAAGCTTCTCGCCAGGATTGTCAACGAGCAGCTTGAGCTGGATGGTCTTGATGTCTCGCTTGCGAGCGCTCACGTCGCGTTGCGTGGCAAAGTCCGCCTCGGCGGATTTGTTGATAATCTTGCCCTGCAAAGTTGCGCCCGATGGAAGAACGACACGCAGCGAGTCGCCAATCTGCACAGCATCGGCCTGCGTCTCAGGCAGCGGCGCATAGATCCATGTCTGGGTCAGATCCATAATGGTCACGATCGCCGCGCCCATGGTGACAACTTCGCCCTGTCGTGCTGCGCGAACGTTGACCTTACCGCTGACCGGAGCAAAAACCTGCGCGTATCCCAGTTGAACCTTGGCCTGATCGGCAAGCGCGCGTGCACTCTCCGCTTCGCCGCGCGTCGAGTTCACGTTGTGTGCCGCCACTACGGCTGCCAGCTCATGAGCTCGGGCCTGACGCAGTGAAGCCTCAGCGGCTGCAACGTTCTGCCGAGCAGTCTCTATGGCGGCTTTAGTGGCCTGCAAGCTTGTGGCCGCCTCGTCCTTGGTCATCTGGCTCATGATGCCTTCCTGTGCCAGCGCAACTGTACGGTAGGTCTCGGCCTCTTGATGATCAGACTGGGCCTGTGCCAGGGCAAGCTCAGACCGTGCAGACCGCACCTGAGCCTCGGCATTTGCCGTTGCGCTCCTGGTCTCGCCGCGTGTCTGCAGCTCGCTCTCCACGCTCTCGCCAAGTTTGTACTTCTGGCTGGCTGCGGTTGCCTGCGCCGCCTTGTGTGCCGCATCCAGGTCCTCGCTTTCAATAATCGCAATGAGCTGGCCGGCCTTCACTTGCTGGCCTTCATCGACCGTCAGCGTCTGAATTCGCCCCGGAATCCTGGCGCTCACCACCACTTCATTCGCATCAACCGTGCCGATCAGTTGCAGATCGGTCGTCGGCCGCACCGTGACGAAATACCAGATCAACGACCCCACGGTCAGCAAGCCCAAAATTAGAAATACTCGATTGCGTGCGTTCACTTGTGCCTCACTCTATTTGCAGACGGTTGAGCCGCTTCAATATTGCAGCCTTTGAAATTCGCATTGCGGAAATGATCGGCTGTAGAACCAGAAGAACGCGGCATTGGCGTTGAAGTTAATACCCGCGCGATCACCTGCGCACCCTGTTTTCGGTCGATAAAGATCGTCTGGCCCAGAAACTCGATGGCCACCTTGCGCCGCCGCGCCAGTTCGCTTCGCTCCAGAGGGTTAATACCTGTAGCAAGCCTCGTAAGCGGCGCGCTGAGAAAGTAATTGAGATTCGCGCCAAGCGCAGCGTAGCGCATTTGCGCCGGGTCGACCGCCACCAGTTCTCCCGATGCGATCCCCTCCTTTATCACCTCGTCCACCAGCTCCCACAGAGGTCGGAAGAACTTCTCCGCCATCGGCGCCAGCCGGTTCTCCTCGCCCCTGTGCAGCCGCACCATCTCCTGCTGCATCATCGATCGCAGTTCTGGGTGTGAGTGCGAGCGGTCGAAGTTTCTCAATACCAGCTGCACAAACCGCTCCCCGGCAGACGTAGCCGCTTCGAGCACATTGACACTGTCGGCCCGAACACTCTCGAACACAGCGTCCAGCGCGGCTTCATAAAGATCTTCTTTGTTCTTGAAGTAGTAGTAAAGCAGCGCCTTGTTGACCCCTGCCTCCTCGGCAATCTGCTCCGTTCGCGCGCCGGCCAGCCCGTTTTCACTGAACTGCCGAACTGCGGCGTCAAGGATTCGGCCACGGGTCAGATCGGCCCGTTCAGCCTGGCTTCGAGATGGATTCAAGGCACTCATACACTAACTAACCAGTTAGTTAACTTTAAATGAAAAACCAGAAGTACGCAATCCTCTCCTGTGAAAATTTGTGAAAGATGAATATCAACCTTGCTCAGGCGGCTGATAAAGAGGTCAATGCGCTGCCACTCTGTAGCAGTCGTCCGCCGGCGAAGCCTAACCACCGGGGATGAAACAGCCCACGATACTTCTCCCGGAGGGAGAATCGATAATAGCCCAGGACAAGCGTAGCGCAGTCCTGGGTTAGCATTCAAAAGAACACCCTCCGTCCCGTAGGGACGGAACGAAATCCACCGTAAAGTTGTTTTCATGTGTACTCAATAACTTACGCTCTGCGCAGGGAGTAGTTTCTCTTTTAGGGCTCGGCTTCACCGGGCCCCCATCGACAGGTCTTCATCGATGGGGGCGGAGTTCAGACGGGCCGACTGCCCATAGAGAGACACCGGGCCTTAGCCTCCGCGGAATTCTATGCGAGGTCTTCGACAGATCTTTATGCATATTCCAGCAAACGCCGGAAGATGCTTGATATTAATCTTGTGAAAAATGAATACTGTCAGACGATGCCGAACGAATAATTCCTTCTCTTGCCAGCCAGCCTCTATGCGAAAAAGCTGATCTCCTGAGTCGTGCTCTCCCCAGCCTTCTGCTTCATCAATTTCGCCTCGGCCTCAGGATCACTCTCTTCCTGATCCTCCGCAGTGTCCTCGTCGCCATCGTAGCCGCTGGCGGCTCCCTCGCCGCCTGGAGAGTAGGTCTCGTCGCCGATCCTCGACGAACTCTCGACCTCAAAGACATCCGTCAGCCCCAGATCGGTCTCCCTGGACCGAAAGGCCGGTGCGAGACGAACGGCGCTGATCGGGCTGATCTCCATCTGCTGCTCTCTTCTACAACTCCTCTTCTGGGAGGCCTATCGGCTCCCCAGGCAGGAACTTCAGTTCTTCGCATCATTATGTCCCGAATTCGTACAATCTGCAGCCAAATTCACCCAAATTCCGCAAATTCCTGCGAAATACTCACTGTGTGTCGGCACGCCCAGATGACTTCGGTCCTTCTTCCTGTCCAAAATTGAGACACTCTCTACAGCCGAACGACCTCCAAGTCTCTAGTGGCTCATCGCAAAACTAGCCGGCAAAACCGCAGCGCCGCTCGACTCAACCTGATTGAGCAGCGAGACCCCTTGCGCGAGATTCATACCTGCCGGCACTGCAATAAACCCTCCGCGCACTTCACTCGTCTCGCGAGCGATCGTCTTGAAGAGCATCGCTCGGCCGTTCATGTGCACCTCCAGGCCTTCGGTCTTCCAGTCGGTTGGGCTCACCCGCGTCCGCTGCAAGCGGAACCAGCCGCCCTGATAAAGCCGCCCCAGTATCCCAAAGCCAAAGTCCACATTCTCATCGAGCCAGCCGTCGAGCCTGGCCAGCCGTTTGTACCGCTGGCTCACCCACAACTCCCCGCTCATCGCGTGAAAGACTCTGGCCTCGATCGAGTGCGCCGGATACTTCGGGTCGGGTCGAAAGCGAAGGCGCGTGCAGCCATTCTCTTCGCCCGCGTACTCGTAGATAAAAGCCTCCGGTAAGAGAGCAACGATACGGCCGATGCGCCGTTCGTCCTCGGCGTATTGCTGCCGATACCGGGCCTGTTCTTCGGCAGAGCCAAGCAGCCGGTCAAGGCGGCGATCCTCCGCAAGGCGCCCTGCGGCATCCAGCGGGCGACCATTGCTCCGGTCCAGGCGGGCAACCGGCCCCTCGGCCGTCTCGACCTGCTCCTCCACCCGCGTCTCCCGTTGTGATCTCCGCTCGATCCAGTAGCGCCAGTAGCCATGCCGGTCATGGTCGTGCAACTCGTTGTAGACAACCTCGCGCACCAGTTGCGCAGGTGGTATCGCAAGTTGTTGTGCCTCGCCGAAACCCGCCCCCTGCACCAGAAGGAGAACTCCCAGCAGTCCCCACAAGCAGCGCATCTTGCCGCTCCCCTCACCCAAGGATTGAGTCCCAGGCAAAGTATGCAGGCAACACGGTAAAACTTCGTGAAGTTTCCAGTGAAAAAACCAAGAAAACCAGGAAAACACCTAGAAGCTGCTTAATAACCTGGTTTTGAAAGGGCACGGTTTCAGCCGTGCCGACGAGAAGCAGGATAATCTCGGGCTTTAGCCCCTGAGGGAATGCTCCTAATGGGACCACACCGGTTATGAAACCGCTTCTGGTAGCCAACAGCGTGCAGTCTCCCATACAACCCGCAACGCATTCCATAAGCCATCGTTGCTACACTGGCACCATGCTGGATGAACTGGAGTTTCGCCGCGTCTCTGAAACCGCTCTCGACGCACTATTGCAGCATCTGATCGTGCGTGAGGCAGAGCCGGGTGCCAATTTCGAAGTCGAAGGCCAAGGTGGCCTCTTGAACGTCCTCTTCGACGAACCAGAAGGTAAGTTCGTGATTACACCGAATGCTCCGGTGCGCCAGATCTGGATCTCTGCGCTTTCCACAAGCTTCAAACTTGACTGGGACGAGGCATCCTCGGCATTCATCCTGCCGCGCACCGGAGAGCAACTCACGCCCTTGGTTGACAGGCTGATTGCGCAGCACCTGCAAGGCTAGGCCACAAAAAAACACCCCATCTTGCCCGCGTGATTGAAACCGCGGCTAAGATGGGGTGTTCTTGCTCCAGAATATTTACTGCAGCGCGTAAACGCTCTTCAGCACCTTTTCCGCCACGCTCTTCGGCAGCGGCGCATAAGACAGTGCCGAGACCTCGCTCTCACCAGAGGTGATAATCCAGCTCAGCAGATCCTTGATCACCTTGCCCTTGGCCGCATCAGCGGACTTGACCGGAATCAGCAGCCAGGTGAAGCTGGAGATCGGATAAGCATGGGCGCCAGGTGCATTGGTGATCGAGACGCGATAGTCGGCAGGCATCACCTTCACACTGGCAGCGGCTTCCGTGACACCCTCGATCGAGGCCCGCTCCCAGTTGCCGGCAGCGTTCTTTACATCGCCGTAGCTGATCTTGTTCTGCAGTGCATAAATCAGTTCGACGTAGCCGATGGCTCCAGGCAACTGGCGAACCAGTCCAGCCACGCCTTCATTGCCCTTGCCGCCTACGCCTACCGGCCAGCTCGGTGAAGCGCCCTTGCCCGGGCCGCCTGCCCATTCCTTGCTCACCTTGCTCAGATAGTCGGTGAAGATGTACGTGGTGCCGCTGCCGTCGGAACGGTGAACCACGATGATCTTCTGGTCGGGCAGTTTCACGCCGGGGTTGTCCTTGGCAATGCGCGGATCGGCCCATGTGGCGATCTTGCCCAGGAAGATGTCGGCCAGGACGTCCGAGCTGAACTTGACTTCGCTCACGCCGGGCACATTGAAGACCGGCACAACCGCGCCGAGAACCGTGGGAATGTGGATCAGCTTTACCTTGGAAGAACCAAGCTGCTCATCGGTCATCACCGCGTCCGACGCGCCAAAGTCCACCAAGCCTGCCGATACCTGGCGAATGCCGCCGCCCGAACCGATCGACTGATAGTTGATCTCCACGCCGGGATGCGCAGCGGCGTACTCACTGAACCACTTCGAGTAGATCGGGTAGGGGAAGGTCGCGCCTGCCCCTGTCAATTTCTGGGCCTGAGCCACACTCAAAGCCAACACAGACATCACAACGGCAACCAAAATCTTTTTCACTTCAGTTCTCCCTTGCAGAGTTACTGCCGAATATGATTCTCCGCGCACAATGTTAACGGCGTTTGAATCGAAGCTGTTTTTGCGATTTTCTTTTGGGCTTGAGGTCTCTATTCCCTGTTCCGTAGTCCCTAGTCCCTAGTCCCTGCTTTCAAGGTATAAACTCATCCCAAGCCTATGCGTACTCGTCGCTTGCTTCCGCTCCTTTGCTTCGCCCTCCCGGCGCTGATCATCGCCCAAACCCCAGCCCGCCCGGTTCACAAAATGACAACCAAAACGCAAAGCCCCGATGGGGTCCATCGTTCTTCCCTGGTTATCGACACCCACGCCGATACCCCGCAACGCTTTGTGGATGAACACTTTGACCTAAGTGCCCCCCTCGGCGACGGCAACCTCAATCTCGACTCCGCCCACCAGGGAAACCTCGGCGCAGAGTTCTTCTCCATCTGGGTTGACCCAGCGATCTACAAAGGCCAATACTCCCGCCGGACCCTTGAGCTGATCGACTCGGTCAAGCAGCAAGTCGCCCGTCACCCCAAGGAACTTGAATTCGTCGCCACCCCCGGCGGCATCGAAGAAGCCCATAGGAATCATCGGTTTGCAGTGCTGATGGGCATCGAGGGCGGCCACTCCATCGAGAACTCAATCCCCCTCCTCCGCCAGTACTACGCCCTCGGCGTGCGCTACATGACCCTCACCTGGGCCAACTCCAACGACTGGGCCGACAGCTCCGGCGACATCGACGACAAGTCGATCCCCCACACCCAGGACGGCCTCACCGAATTTGGCAAAGACGTCGTCTACGAGATGAACCGCCTCGGCATGATGGTCGACATCTCCCACGTCTCCGACGCCACCTTCTATCGCACACTCAGAATCAGCCGCGCTCCTGTCATCGCCTCGCATTCGGCCGCGCGCAAGCTCTGCGACGCCCCGCGCAACATGACCGATGAGATGTTGCTCGCTGTAGCCAACTACGGCGGCGGTCCCAACTCCAAAGGCGGCGTCATCCAGGTCAACTTCTACTCCGGATTCATCTCCCAGGCCTACCGCGACGCACAAAAGGCCATCGAACCCGAAGCGGAAAAGGCCATCCAGGCCCTCAAAGACAAAGCCAAGGCAGACGGAAAAGAAGTCTCCCAGGTCGAGATCGAGAAGATCAAACGCGACTTAGCCAGCCGCATCCCCCGTCCTCCCCTCTCGGCGCTCATTGACCACATCGACCACATCGCCAAGGTCGCAGGCATCGACCACGTCGGCATCGGTTCGGATTTTGACGGCGTCGGCGGCCAGCTTCCCGAAGGCATCGACTCCGCCGCAGACCTGCCCAAAATAACCGAGGCGCTCATGGCCCGTGGCTACTCCGCCGAAGACTGCCGCAAGATCCTCGGCGGCAACCTCCTCCGCGTCTTCCGCGAGGTCGAGCAAGTCTCCAAAGAACTGCAAGCCGAAGACCGCCCCAAAATCACCGACAAACAGCCCTTCGACACCTGGCAGAAGTAGGCGCCTGGCAGAAGGGGACACCCGGCGGAAGTAGGCACTTGGCAGAAGCAGGGACGTCACCCGCGCCGTAGGCGCAACGGTCATTAGCCCCGCGCTTCAGCGTGGGGAAAGCCATGCCAACCATCTATCCGGAGTCCCGTAGGGACGGCGCTAAGGCCGAGCGTTTTGCCAAGGTGTTTGCAGATTCGATCAACCAGCCCATCGCAGATGACCAAAAGATGATCGCAAATGACCGGGAGATGAGACAGCTCCCGGTCATTTGCCTCTATACTGAGCATTCGTCGATCCCCATCTCAGGAGGCTTTTGAATGTTTCTCTTACCCCGCGTCTCTGCCGCTCTTGTTGCCGCGTCTCTCCTCTTCACGCCGGCCTTTGTACGAGCCGATGACGACAAGCCCGCCGATAAGTCCGCCGACAAAAGCGACAAAGCCCCCGAAAAAGCTCTCCCCGCCGATTCAACCACGCAAGGCACAGTCACCGTCGGCGCCCAAAAGATCGCCTATACCGCCATCGCCGGCACGCTCATCGTTGGCTCCACCGACGCGCAAGACGCGCAGCTAGGCCTCGACGGCAAGCCGCAAGCCGGCAGCCAGCTTGCACTCAACGAGCCCAAAGAGCCCAAAGACGCCACAGCCATCGCCCGCATGTCCTACGTGGCTTACTTCAAAAAGGACGCGAAGCCCGAAGACCGCCCCATCATGTTCTTCTTCAACGGCGGCCCCGGCAGCTCCACCGTCTGGCTGCACATGGGCTCACTCGGCCCCAAGCACGTCGTCACCACCGGCGACCAGCATCTGCCCGCCGCGCCCTACAAGCTCGTCGACAACGCCTACTCGCTCCTCGACGCCAGTGATCTCGTCTTCATTGACATGCCGGGCACCGGCTTCGGACGCCTCACCGGCAAGGACGCGGAAAAGGCCTTCTGGGGCGTCGATCAGGATGCCAACGCCTTCGCCCGCTTCATTCAGCGGTTCATCACCAAATACAACCGCTGGAACTCGCCCAAGTATCTCTTCGGCGAGAGCTACGGCACCACGCGCTCAGCCGTCCTCGCCGACATCCTCGAAAACAACAAAAGCATCGACCTCAACGGCGTCATTCTGCTCTCGCAGATCTTCAACTTCACCACAGACATCGACGGCCCCGGTGGCAATCCCGGCGTCGATCTGCCCTACATGCTCGCCCTGCCCACCTACGCCGCCACCGCCTGGTACCACAAGAAACTTCCTCAGCAACCAACCGCCCTCGAGCCATTCTTGAAAGATGTTGAAGACTTCGCCATGGGCCCCTACTCTCACGCCCTCGCTCTCGGCACCGATCTCGGTGCAGACGAGAAGAAGCAGGTTGCGGAGAAGCTCCACGAGTACACCGGCCTTCCCGTCGCCTATCTCCTCAAAGCCAATCTCCGCGTCAACGGCGGCGAGTTTGAAAAGACCTTGCAGGACGATCAGGACCTGACCACCGGCCGCCTCGACACGCGCTTCTCCGGACCCAACCTCAACCCCCTGAGCGAAGGTGCCGAGTACGATCCGCAAAGCTCGGCCATCTCCTCGGCCTACGTCTCGCTCTTCAACGACTACGTCCGCCGCGACCTCAAGTACGGCGAAGGCCAAACCTACCTCGACCACGCCCTCTTCAACGGCGCGCAGTGGGACTTCAAGCACAACGGCAACCCAGTCAGCGTCAACGTCGCCCCCGATATGGCCGAAGCACTCAAGACCAATCCCCGCCTCAAGATCATGGTCAACGGCGGCTACTACGATCTGGCCACGCCCTTCTTTGCCGCGCAATATGAAGACAAGCACCTGCCCATCCCGCAGTCCCTGGCCAAGAACATCGAGTACGACTGGTACGAATCCGGCCACATGGTCTACGTCCTCGACGAAAGCCTAAAGCAGCTCCACGACCGCGTATCCGCCTTCATCAAGAACACCCAAGCCGATAGCAAGTAGGCGGGTGTACCAGGTTCAGACCATTACCACCAAAACTGGGTGCCCCAGGTGCCTCGCAATTGGGCACCTGGGAGACCATGAACCTTGTAAAGCCCGTTTTGTTCTTTCTCGAAATCTGAAGTGAATCGTTGTAAGCTTTTGATCGATGCCGCGCGGACTCATACGATACGAACACACAGGGAACTTTCACTTCCTCACGTTTAGTTGCTATCGCCGGTCCCAGTATCTGGGCGCGGCGGAGGTACGCAATCTTTTTGAGGATGCGCTGGAGCGGGTGCGCGTGCGTTACCGTTTCGTGGTGGCCGGATATGTCGTCATGCCGGAGCATGTTCATCTCCTGATCGGCGAACCGGTCAAAGGCGCTGTTTCCGGTCTGATCCACGCACTTAAGCTGTCCGTAGCGATGCGGCGCAGGGAACGGCCCTTCTGGCAAGCTCGCTACTATGACTTTCTCGTACACAACGAAGAGAAGCGCGTCGAGAAGCTATGCTATATGCACCTTAATCCGGTGGTGCGCGGCCTGGTTACCAAGCCTGAAGACTGGGCATGGTCCAGCTTCCGCCATTACGCGACCGGCCTGCTCGGAGTCGTTGAGATCGAATCGCAATGGACCGCGATGCGGGCGGGTGGCCCCAATCTAGGCGAAATATCTAAACCCAGATGAGGGTGCCCCCGGTCCCTAGCTTTTGGGGACCGGGGTTGAGACCCAAGCAATCAGGACGGAGGAATGAAAATCGTGGCGCGCAAACAAACACTGCATTTGACTGTTTTGGGCACCATCATCGCGATTTCCTTGGTGATTCTCGTCCTCCTGAACATCCGTATTCAGAAGCGGCCGTCTTCTCCGGTATCCACCAATTCATCGGCTTGCCGCGACTTTCTGGCGGATCTAGCCAAACCACCGGAGGATTACACCTACCCTGTGAGTATGGATAAAGACAACGACCTGATCACCGCCGAAGATCATCTCAACGGGAAGATTCAGGAAGTATGCAACTCCAGCGAAGGTTCATATCTGTTCATTCAGGACTCTGGTGGTACGGAATGGAGAGTGTATGCCGCCGCTGATCAGGCCCAAGGCCTGACCCAGGACGACTGCATCGACGCTACCGTGCTTCACAGCGACAGCGGCAATAGTTTTTCGAGTCCCGCAGAGCTCAAAGCTCATTTGCCTCGATTTACTTCCGTGCAACGAGCAGCCTGCAAGGCAGCAAAGCCCGCAGAATAGAGCGGCAGGTGGCCCAGGTCTGACTACCCCATAAAAATGGGTGCCCCACATCTCGATTTTGAGATGTGGGAAACAATGAACCCCAACCGTTGCGACCAAACCACCAGCTCACCCCCGCGCCTTCTTTCTGGCGCGGAGAAGCCGAAGGCGGCTGCCCCACCGCAGGTGGCCTCATCTCCATGAAAAAGCCCCGAATTTCACTCCGTTTTAGCTCTTTTCTTCCCTCCAGCACCGATCCCTCTACATATACGCAAACCAAACCAACTGTCTCTCCACCTAAACGAGCAGCGATCAGGTTTCAACTTCACCTTGAAATGGAATTGCGGGTGCCCCATCCTTCCGCTGCTTCTTCGCGGAAGGGTGGGATACGAAGAACCACAACTCGCGCTGTAAACTAGCAAGCATGAGACGCCTCGCCGTTGCCCTCGCTCTGCTCTTCCCCGTCGCCGCCCTCGCGCAATCTTTCTCCGTCACCTTCCCCAAAGAACTCAGCGCGCAGCCCCTCGACGGCAGGCTGCTTCTGGTTTTATCGACTGACCCCAGCGACGAGCCGCGCAACCAGATCGACGACACGCCCCGTTCGCAGATCGTCTTTGGCCTGACGGTCGACGGATGGAAGCCCGGCCAGCCCGCGGTTGTCGATGCCACAGCCTGGGGCTATCCCATCCGCAGCCTCAAAGACGTTCCCGCAGGCGAGTACACGGTGCAGGCCGTGCTGAACAAATACGAGACCTTCCACCGGTCAGACGGCAAAACCATCAAGCTGCATATGGATCAGGGCGAAGGCCAGCATTGGAACTCGTCGCCCGGCAACCTGATCTCGAAGCCGACAAAGATCACCATCAAGTCCGGCTCGGCTTTCTCAGTCGCGCTCACCAACGTGATTCCCCCCATCGTCACGCCAGCCGACACCAAATACATTCGCCACATCCGCATTCAGAGCGCAGTCCTGACCAAGTTCTGGGGCCGGCCCATGTTCTTGAGCGCCATCGTGTTAGTACCCGAGGGCTTCGATGAACATGCCGACGCGCACTTCCCGCTGATGATCTTCCACGATCACTTCGCCGACGACTTCACCGACTTCCGCACCACCCCGCCGGACCCGAAACTGAAGCCCGATTACAGTGAGCGCTTCCATCTGCCCGGCTACAACCGCATTCAGCAACAGGAGGCCTACCAGTTCTACCAGAAGTGGATCGCGCCCAACTTCCCGCGCTATCTGGTCGTCAAGATCCAGCACGCCAACCCCTACTATGACGACTCCTATGCCGTGAATTCAGCCAACGTCGGCCCCTACGGCGACGCCCTTGAAACCGAACTGATTCCGGCGATTGAAAAGCAGTTCCGCGCCATCGGCCAGGGATGGGCGCGCTTCACCTACGGCGGCTCGACCGGCGGCTGGGAAGCGCTCGCCGTGCAAGTCTTCTATCCCGACCACTACAACGGCGCCTTTGCCGCATGCCCCGACCCGGTCGACTTCCACGCTTACATGACGATCGACATCTACAACGACGACAATGCTTTTTATCTCGAAGGCGCGCATAAACGCGTTCCCCAGCCAGCTATGCGCGACTACCTTGGCCACACGCTGATCACCACCGAGGACAACAATGCCTACGAGCTAGCCCTAGGCGACCACGGCCGCAGCGGCGAGCAGTTCGACATCTGGCAGGCGGTCTACGGACCCGTGGGCGAGGATGGATACCCGCAGCCGATCTTCGACAAGGTGACCGGCAAAATCGACCACAGCGTGGCAGCCTATTGGCGCGAGCACTTCGATCTCGAAGCGATCCTGCAACGCGATTGGGCGAAGCTGGGGCCACAGTTGGAGGGCAAGATCCACATCTACGTTGGCTCCGACGATACGTATTTCTTGAACGACGCCGTCTACCGGATGGAAGACTTCCTCAACTCGACCAACAATCCGCCCTATGACGGCGAAGTCACCTATGGCCCGCGCGCCGAGCACTGCTGGAATGGCGATCCCACGCTGCCAAACGCCTATTCGCGGCTGCACTACAGCACGCAATACCTGCCTAAGATTCTCGAGCAGATTCAGCGAACCGCGCCTAAGGACGCCGACCTGACAAGCTGGCGTTATTAACTGTTTTTGGCGGCGTGACTTCTCATCTCTATGCCCCGGCGCGCAGAAGGCAACGCACTACTCCTGCTTTCCGAATCGAGCCTTTTTACGTAGATAAGCGCCGCCCGGCCCAAGGGGTAGAATCGCTCCTGCCGGCCCTCGCAGTGGTAACCTTGCGCCTCGTAGAGACGAATTGCACCCGCATTTTCGGCGTCTACGTGCAGCCAGATCGAGTCCGCGTTAACAAGGCGCACGGAGCCCTCGATGCGATTGAGCAGTTCACGGCTAACGCCATGGCGGCGCAGCTCAGGAGCCACTTCAATGGTCTGGATGTAGGCCGTGACGCCGGTCTTGCGCTCGGTCCACTCAACAATGGCAAAGCCGGCCATTGCGCCCTTCTCCTCGGCCATCCAGGTGGCGGCATGGGAGCGCCGCACAAGCGCCCGCATGGTCCTGCGGCTGAAGCGAAAAGGAGGCTCAAAGCATACTTCTTCAAGCGCGTACAACCGGTCGAAGTCCTCGTCGGTATAAGAGCGATAGATCATAGCTCTACTCTACGGCACGCAGAAAGCAGAAAGCCATCCCCATTTCTGAGGATGGCCTTCTGCGTTCCGAAACCAAAGCGGCAGATCTAGACCTTCGCTTCCAGATCGGCGATCACGTCGAAGAATCGCTGGTCGAGCCGGCGGTTGCTGGCGATGGCTTCCTTGATGGTGATGTCGGTAACATCGAGCCCGTTGATGACGGCGATACGGCCCCACTTCTTGTCGTGGACCATATCGATTGCGTGCAGGCCGTAGCGCTGGCCGAGGATGCGGTCATAGGCCGTGGGAACGCCGCCGCGCTGCGTGTGGCCCAGGTTGACCGAGCGGGTCTCAAAGCCGGTCTTTTTCTCGATCAGGCTGGCCAGCTTCTCGCCGATGCCGGAGAGACGGGCATGGCCAAAGGAGTCAAGCTGCGCGTCCGGGTTGATCACCTGGCCCACTTCGGGCAGATGGCAACCCTCGGCGACGACGACGATGCCGTAGTGCTTGCCGTGATCGTAGTTGTATTTGAGCAGCGCGGAGACGTGATCGATGTCGATGTCCTTCTCCGGCACGAGCGTCACATCGGCGCCGCCAGCCGTTCCGGCAGCATAAGCGATCCAACCTGCGTCGCGGCCCATCACCTCGATGACAATCACGCGATTGTGCGAGTCGGCCGTGGTGCGGATGCGGTCAACGGCCTCGGTGGCGATGGCTACGGCTGTGTCGAAGCCAAAGGTCTGGTCGGTCCCGCTGATGTCATTGTCGATCGTCTTGGGCACGCCCACGCTGGGCACGCCGTTTTCGCTCAGGAAGAGCGTGACCGACTGCGTGTCGTCGCCGCCCAGTGCAATCAGCGCGTCGATCTTGTTGGCCTTCAGGACTTCTTGCACCTTCTCGATGCCGCCAGGAATCTTCTTCACGTTGGTGCGCGAAGAGTGCAGGATCGTGCCGCCCTTCAACTGAATGCCGTCAACGGCCTCCAGGGTCAGAGGGATGAAGTCGTTCTCCAGAACGCCCTTCCAGCCGTTGAGGAAGCCGATGAATTCATCGCCATAGTGGTTGATGCCCTTGCGCACAGCCGCGTAGATCACCGCATTCAGTCCGGGGCAATCGCCGCCGCCGGTCAACAAAGCAACTCGCATCGTGGAATCTCCTGATCGAAGGCGCGGCATTTTTGAGAGCCGGGCCGGGAATCTGTCGTTGAATTGTGGGTCCAGAAGAGGGTAACTGCCGCTCTCGACGCCATAAACAGTTTACGCTACCGCTGTAAAGGTAAATCGTGATCGCGCTCACCCCGCCGGAGATTCGATAGCGCTGAGCCGTAAATCAAGGAAGTGGCTAATTCTTCTGTGGATTGATTCAGCCCATTCTCCAGTGTTCAATGCATACGAACCAGCGCCAAAGAGAGTTAGCTTGGACTTCGGCACCTTACCTGCGCACGAAAGACGCACCAAATTAATCACCGTTTAGTGATATAGTAGGTGATAAGGAGGTTCCATGAGAGCAACTGTAGCACTCGACGACGAGTTGGTCAGCAAGGCCCAGGAGCTTTCCGGTGTAACCGAGCGAACGGCTTTACTCAGGATGGCTCTAAAGTCGTTGATCCACATGGAAGCTTCGCGCAGGCTTGCCGCAGTTGGAGGATCGGAGCCAGATCTGGAAGACATCAAGCGCGTATGGGTAAACAATCCAAAACCGAAGACGAACGACGAGAAGCTCGCCGAGAGGATCGCTGCTACTTCGGATCCAATGGAGCAGCACTTCTTGAGGCTGGCTGAGACAGAACGCAGGCAAAAGGCGGCAACACCGCTGAATTACTGGGAATGAGAGATGAGCGGCAGCACGCTTGATTGAGAACCTATGATCCTGGCCGACACATCCATTTGGATTGATCATCTTCGGAACCGCGACCCGGAGATGGAGAATCTCCTTGGCAGGGGGCAGATCGTGATGCACCCCTTTATCGTCGCGGAGATTGCTCTCGGCTCGCTTCACAACCGGCAACAGATCCTCGGCGCGCTGGACGCCCTTCTCGAAGTCCGCCCAGCGCAACTTGATGAAGTCCGCCACATGATTGAGGCCCGTTCACTCTATTCAAAAGGCATCGGCCTCACCGACGCTCATCTGGTAGCCTCATGCCTGATCACGCCAGGAACGCAACTGTGGACACGCGATGGCGCACTGCAAAGACTGGCCGTAGCTCTTGGGATTCAAGCGATCTTAGCGTGAAACGGCGGCTGTTTCGCCTTCCGTTGGAAAGAACCCAGTACGAAGTGATTCAATAAGCTATGCTCGGAACCGGCGCACTCATCTTGTTGGCCTTTGCCAGTCTGGTTGCCGTTGTCCTGCTGATCCTCCTCCAGTTGACACGGCTCGGATACCTGGTGCGCTCCACCATTCCAGACCGGCCCCGGCGGCGCATGTTCATCGCCTCAGTCGCCTTTTTGCTGACCTTTGCCGGAGTCCGCATCCTGGTTCACCGAATCGTGAATCATCAGAGTCATTTCCAGTGGGTGGTCGTGCACGGAATGCATATTCACCACCTTGTCTGGGGTATTCTGATCCTGCTGCTGGTCGGCTACGGCTGGCTGCTGGACCTCGGACGCTCGCACTCTCCGATGTCCATCTTCTTCAGCAGGCTGATGTCGGTCGGCTACGGCGCGGGCGCGGCGCTCACCCTCGACGAGTTCTCGATCTGGCTCGACCTCGATCCGGACGCCTACTGGTCCCACGGGCGACTCAGCATCGACGCTGTCATCCTCTTTGGCGGACTGCTGGCAGTCGGCGCCTGGGGCGCTCCGTTTTTTCGCGGCCTCAGCCTCATGTGGGACAAGCGCGCCGTCGTCGGCAGAGGAATCGGCCGCGGCCTCGCCTATCCTATTCGCCGCGCGCGGTTGCTTCGTCCGCATAAAGTGCGTCGATCAGGGCCGCGTATCGCTCCGTAATCACACGCCGTTTAAGTTTCATTGAGGGAGTCAGTTCGCCTGTCTCCTGCGACCATTCGTCGGCCACCACGCGGAAGCGCTTCAGGCTTTCGAAATTGGCCAGGCTGCCGTTGACCTCGCGCACGATCTCGGCATAGAGAGCCACCACACGGCTGTCGGCCACCAGTGCGGCCCGATCTGTTGAATCGATCCCCCGCTGCCGCGCCCACTCCTCCAGCGCCTGGAAGTTCGGCGAGAGAATGGCTGAGACAAACTTGTGCCGGTCGCCCACCAGCGCGGCCTGAGCGACGAGGATATTATTTTTGAGCTTGTTCTCGATTGGCTGCGGAGCCACCATCTTGCCGCCCGAGGTCTTCAGCAGCTCTTTCTTCCGGTCGGTGATGAAGAGGAATCCATCCGCGTCTATATGGGCGATATCGCCAGTGCGGAACCAGCCGTCATTGTCGAGACACTCAGCCGTCATCGCCGGTTTGTTCCAATAGCTAGAAAAAACCGAGGGTCCACGAACCAGAAGTTCCCCATCCCCGGCCAGCTTCAGCTCCAGATTGGCCATCGGCATGCCCGCCGCGCCCATGCGATGCACAACGGGCGTGTTCAGAGCGATCACCGGCGATGTCTCCGTCAGCCCATACCCCTCCCAGAGTGCGATGCCCACCGAGGCGAACCACTTTGCCGTGTCGATGCCGAGTGGCGCGCCGCCGACAACAAAGATCCTTGCCCGACCGCCGAAGGCCTCCCGCACCTTCGAGTAGGCCAGCTTGTTGGCCAGCTTCCACCTGAGCGATGAGGGTTGCCGCCCGTCGTAGACTGTGTCGCCGTGCCTGGCGCCGACTCGAAGCGCCCAAGCAAGAATCCGCTTTTTGACAGGGGAAAAACCGGCACGGCGTTCCACTTCCTGGCGAATTTTTTCAAATACGCGAGGCACGCCCACAAAGACCGTTGGACGAACTTCACGCATGGCTTCAGGCAGCTTGTCGAATTTCGAGCAATACGCCACCTGCGCACCAGAGGTATACATCACATAATCCAGCGCCCGGGCCGTAATGTGCGACAGAGGCAGGAAGGAGATGCAAGCGTCGGCAGGGGTGAATCCGAAATCGGCGGCGGCAATATTCTGGTTCGCTGCGATATTGCCATGAGTGAGCGCCACGCCCTTGGGCTCGCCGGTCGTTCCTGAGGTGTAAATCAATGTGGCCAGGTCCGACGGCTCGACAGAGCGAGCCAGAGCATCGAAGACAGGGTCGTGTTGGCTGCCTCGCTCATCGGCCCCTGCCATGATCCCGCTGAATGCAATCGCACCCGACGGCGCCGCCGCGGAATCCATGATCAAGATTCGGTCAAGCGGGGTCTGCTCCCGCACCGCGTTCAGCTTGTCAAACTGCTGGCGTGTCGAGACGACCGCAATCCGGCAGCCGGCATCGTGTACCAGCACGGCAATCTGCTCGCCGGTCAGCGTGGGATAGATCGGCACATTCACCGCGCCGATTGCCAGCGTGGCAAAGTCGGTGATGGCCCACTCCCAGCGATTCTCGCTGATCAGGGCGATGCGGTCACCCTTGCGAGCGCCCCAGCTGAGAAATGTCTCAGCAAGCGCACGGACCCGCTGGTAGATCTGGTCTGAGGAGATGGGCTGCCAGTGGCCAAACTCGTCCTGCCAGAGGATTGCACGGGGATTGCCGGAAGCCGCCACGCGGCTGAAAAGATCATTGATTGTTGCGAGCGGAGAGTGTTGAGTCATGATTAAGCCAGCCAGATGATGCGGAGAGCGATCACCCGCGATTCCTACGTGAGTGTAACAGCGGGAAGCCCGATCTGTGAAAAGGCAGCTTCATCGCAACTTCGCTGCGATAAGCCCCTTCCAAGGCACACTCTCATGAAAGTGACAGGCAAATCCGGTATGAGGAGCCAGGTGCGATCAACCACGTTACTGAATCGGCTGGCTCTCAATCACCGTATAGCGCTTCTTCATACGCAGGAACGGGGTCTCAAGAAACTGATAGGAGAGCGCGGCGATCACGATCGTGCCCCCAAGGCATGCCCCGATCACAAGTGCAGCTCTCAGCAAGGACGCTGGACTTGTCTTGATGGCATGTAGAGTGCTCTGATTCAGAAAACTCACAACCAGAACAGCCGGGTACAAGTGGTAGACGTAAAGGCCATACGAGATGCGCCCCAGATAGGTGGACCATGCTGGAAACATCCTGGGGCTCATACCTAGAAAAGCGACAATCGCAAGAACTGACCCCAATACTCCCAACGCAATAATCTCCATGGCCTGCCAATGGCCCGGCTGTTCATCCATGCCATAGAAAGCGAAGAACCAGCATGAACAGCATCCGGCTAACAGTGCCAATCGCGGCAAGAAAGAAATTCGCGGCAGACGGCCATTGAGAATCAGGCTCAACAGCATTCCGGCCGAGAAGTATTCAAACTGTGCGATCGGGTTGTACCAGCTTCCGCCCGGAAACATGAAGATGCATAAATTGGCAGCAAGGATAACTGCCAGGCAAAAACCATAGAGAAACCTGCGAGCAATATGCTTGATGACCCATGGAGCAAGTAGATAAAACTGCTCCTCGACAGAAACACTCCAAAGCGGGCCGGCGACACCCGCTACAACTCCGTACTTCGTGCAATACCAGGCACCCAGAAAAATGGCAAACCAGCCCATTGGGACGAAATCTTTGGCGTGTCCATACGGGAGAATCAGAAGGAAGCCAAGCGCGAGAGCGAAGTAATAGAGGGGCCAAATGCGGAAGATGCGGCGAATATAGAATTTCTTCACTGCGACAGTGCCCGTCGCCTCGCGCTCGCGCAGCAGTAGCTCGCAGATCAGAAATGCGCTCAGCGTGAAGAACAGCCCTACGCCGAATCCGCAGGCCTTGATGAAAGCGAGGCAGATCGCGCCAGGGTCTTGAGAAACAACCAAAGGGACGAAGTGGCGAAGGAAGATAAAAAGAAACGCCAGAAAGCGAACAACATCCAGCTCCGGGCGATAGTATCGGCGGACTGTGCGCATTGGGAACTGCGTTAAAACAGCTCTACCTTCTTTCTGACTCCTGCAAATTTCGAGCGGCAATTGATTGAATGAATGCGATGCTATCATATGTCGCGATATGGCTTAGGTCTGGTTCGGCTCGGGAGAACCGGCGCTCTTAGGCTGATGCGGAATTGGGCTCGATCGCTCCCCTCCATTTCCCGGTTACTCCAGGTGGGTTTGGTAGCATTGACAGGATATTTGTCTTTCTCCGCAGTAGAACGAATGTGAGCCAAGGAAGGGTGCTGGTTCGATGGCAGCAGCAATTGGCGATAGGGGGCGATATTACCGCCCTGAATTGGACGCTCTTCGTTTTTTTGCGTTTTTGCTTGTCTTTCTCCACCACTCATTGCCCGGCGATGACGATCCGCGGGTTCTGCGCCTGATGGGAAGATTCGCGCCGGTTTTTTACGACTGGGTTGAGTCCTGCCGCTTTGGCTTAAGCCTCTTCTTCACGCTCAGCGCATTCCTCATCTTCGAATTGCTGCTTCGAGAGCGCGAGGCTACGGGTGATGTATCCGTAAAGCAGTTCTACTATAGGCGCATTCTGCGAATCTGGCCGCTGTATTACTTTGCGCTGGCCTTTGGAATCATATTCGCACTTTCGCCTGGCGGACGTTCCAGCGAGATACACGAGATGGGATGGTTCGTAATCTTCGCCGCTGCCTGGTACATAGCGATGCATGGCTCGCTTGTTAATCCGGTCCTGCCATTGTGGAGTATTTCCGTTGAGGAACAGTTTTATCTCTTCGCGCCTTGGGTCATAAAGTACTTAAACCCAAAATATCTTTATGGGCTCTGCCTCCTATTGATCCTTACATGCAATGGCTGGCTCTTTTTCTTAGGCAAGAGGTCTTTATTTACTCATCGCATCTGGTTCGACACTCTCGTGCAGTTTGAATGTTTTGCTGGCGGAATTCTTTTGTGCCTTTTTCTTAACAGGCGTCTGCCCAGGATTGCCGTTTGGCAAAGGCTGCTCTTGATCCTCGGCGCACTGTCCTTTTGGATATTCGCCGTTTATCCACTGCACATACGATTCGACGAAGGCCTGAATCCAGGAGCGTGGCGCCTGATGGCCGGTTATGGGTTAGCCACACTGGGGTCCATCATGCTGCTCGTCGCCTTCCTCGGCCTCGATCCAAAACTCATACCTCGATGGGCCACCTATTTAGGCCGCATTTCCTTCGGTCTCTATGTGTATCATGAGTTCGCTCTGCATATCATGCGTTTTCTGCCAATAGGTCCCTTCTTGCTCAACGCAGGGTTGAGCTTTCCCGTGCGCGTCTTCTTGAACACTGGCTTAGGGATTGGTTTGCCCCTCGGCCTGACCATCTTGCTGGCCTCTCTCTCCTATCGGTATCTGGAAACGCCGTTCCTCAAGTTAAAGAGGCGCCACGCGGTGATCGAGAGCCAGCCGATTGCCGGCGCAAATTGAACTGAACCGTCACAACGCGGGATCATTAGCCGGAAACTTGGACCCTCAATGCAAAATAGCCTCCCATATTGCATACTTATGCAGTCATGTTGTATATTTATACGCATACGATCCTTTCACGCACAGAGCACGCTTGAGTTGCTCGGGGATTCATAGAATGAAGACGTTGCGGCACAATGCGATTCGCGAACTGGTGGCCCACGCTGAAGTGGCCAGCCAGGATGAGCTGCGACGCAAGCTGCGCCGCCGCGGCTTTGCCGTCACCCAGGCCACGCTCTCCCGCGACATTCACGAATTGAGACTCTCCAAAGGCCCCGGCGGATACACTTTATCGGGTGGCTCCTACGGCAATGGCTTAGCTTCGGCAGGCGAAGACAACAGTCCGCCTTCGGTCGCCGAGATGATGGAAAGCTTCGGCATGCGCGTCAAACAGGCCATGAATCAGGTGGTCATTGGCACCGTAATGGGCGGTGCCCAGCCCTTTGCCGCAGCTCTGGATTATGAAGCCTGGCCCGAGGTTGTAGGCACGGTAGCCGGCGACGACACCGTACTGGTGATCTGTCCCGACCTGCGCCGTGCGGCGGAGGTTGAAAACAAATTGAGAAAGATGCTCGAATCATGACAAAGTCGATTCAAACAGCAGTTGTGGGAGTGACCGGATACGCTGGCGCGGAGTTGGCCAGACTCTTGTTGCGGCATCCCCACCTGAAAGGCGCCCCACCGGTCTTCGCTGGCCGCGTGGACGCGCAGGACGCCGCGCGGGGCGGCATTCCTTTAAGCGAGATTCATCCGCATCTGGCCGATTGCCATGGCAACGGATCTCTGCGGCAGCAGCCGTTTTCCTGGGATCTGATGACCGATCTCGACGTCGACGTGCTCTTTCTCGCCACGCCCCACGAGCAATCGCGGGAGTGGGTGCCCGAGGCGCTGTCACGCGGCATTCGTGTCATCGACTTGAGCGGAGCCTGGCGGCTGATCGAGACAGAAAATCGCGCCGTCTACGCATTCGAAGACAAAGACGACAAGGTGGCCGCCGAGACTCAGGAGCAGGCTGTCTACGGCCTGCCGGAGCTGCATCGCAAGCAGATTGCAGGCGCGCGCCTCATCGCCAACCCAGGCTGTTATGCCACGTCGATCATTCTCCCTCTCCGCCCCCTTGTGGCCGCCGGACTGATTGATCTCTCACACGGCATCGTGGCCGACGCCAAGAGCGGTGTCAGTGGCGCGGGCAAAGCGCCCACCGCAAAAACGCATTTCATCGCTGCGGCCGACAACCTCTCTGCCTACGGCGCATTCACTCATCGCCACACCGGCGAATTGCTTGAGCAGATCGGCATCGACGCGAGCGAGATCACATTCACGCCGCACCTGCTGCCCATTCCGCGCGGCATTCTTTCGACGATCTACGTGCACTTCAACAAACCGCAGAGCAAAGAGAGCGTGGCGCATGTCTATCGCGAGTTTTTTGCGGGCAGTCCCATGGTTCGGCTCTACGACAAGACGCTGCCGCAGATTCAGTACTCGGTCAACACCTGCTACTCCGACATCGGCTTTCAACTCTCGGCCGACGGCCGGCGCGCGGTGATCGTCAGTTGCCTCGATAATTTATTGAAGGGCGCATCGAGTCAAGCAGTTCAAAATCTCAATGTCATGCTCGGATGGCCTGAATCGGAAGGTCTCGAATAGCAATCGCCGCGGAGGGCTCGGAATGAAGTACGTCGTCAAATTAGGTGGAGCTGGCCTGGAAAATCCGTCGCTGCTCGAAGGCTGCGTGCGCGCCATTGCCGAACTGGTGCGCGACGGCCATCAGGTATCCGTGGTTCATGGCGGCGGCGTGCAGTTGACCCGCACATTGAAGGTACTTGGCAAGCAAAGCGAGTTCATCGACGGACTGCGCGTGACCGACGCTGAAACCCGCGACGCGGCCTTGATGGTCTTTGCCGGCAAGGTGAATAAAACTCTTGTCGCCGCCCTCGGAGCCATTGGCCAGCCTGCCGTCGGGCTCTCTGGCGGAGACGGTCTCAGTTTTCGCGCCCGCAAAAAGCGCACCGGGCCTGACCTCGGCTACGTAGGCGAAATCGCATCGAGCGATCCGCGCCTGATTGAAGCGATCTGGCAAACTGGCTGCGTGCCGGTCTTCTGCTCGATGGCTTTGGGTTTTGATGGCGAGTATTACAACATCAACGCCGACGAAATGGCCGCAGCCTGCGCCGTCGCCTGCCACGCCGATGCCCTCGTCTTCCTCACCGACGTGCCCGGCGTCAAAGGCGTCACGGGCGAAGTCCTCCGATGGCTCTCCATCGATCAGATTGCCGAGATGGCCAAGACCGCCGTCATCTCCGGCGGCATGTTACCCAAGCTCGGCGCCTGCCGCGAGGCTCTTTTGAACGGCGTCAAGCGCGTGAGAATTTTACCTGCGGAAGCAGCCAGTTCCCTGCCCGACCTGTGCAGTTCCCGCGTAGCATTCGGCACCGAAGTCATGGTGGCCTAAGGAGAAATGATGAGTAAGCTCGAACAAATTCAAGCCGACGAAGCACGGCTTCTGATTCACACCTACGATCGTTTTCCTGTTTTATTTGTCGCAGGCGAAGACGTCCATTTGATCGACGAAAACGGCGACCGCTATCTCGATCTGCTCAGCGGCATCGGCGTCAACGCGCTGGGCTACAGCAACAAGACGATTCAAGATACGATCGCCGAGCAGAGCCGCACCTTGATCAATGCGTCGAACTACTACTTCAACGACAAGATGGCTGGCCTGGCCGAGCGCGTCACGCGGATCACCGGCATGGATCGCGCCTATTTTGGCAACTCCGGCTGCGAGGCCGTCGAGTGCGCACTCAAGCTCGCTCGCGCTCACGCCGGCCTCTTGCGCGAAGAAGGCAAGCAGATCGGCACCAAGTTTCTCGCGCTCGAACACAGCTTTCACGGCCGCACCTACGGCGCCATCTCGGCCACCTACAAGGAGAAGTATCGCGCGCCCTTCGAGCCCGTCGTTCCCGGCTTCGAGTTCGTGAAGTTCAACAACATCGAAGATCTCCGCGCCAAGTTCTCCAATGAAGTCTGCGGCATTCTTCTTGAAGCCATCCAGGGCGAAGGTGGCGTCCTCCCGCTCACGCAGGAGTTCTTTGCCGAGGCGCGCAAACTGGCCGACTCCACCGGCGCTCTGCTGATCGTCGATGAGATTCAAGCCGGCATGGGCCGCACCGGAAAGTGGTGCGCCTACCAGCACTTTGGCATTATGCCCGACATCACGACTCTGGCCAAACCCTTGGCTGGCGGCATTCCGATGAGCGCTACGCTCTGCACCAATGAAGTGGCGCGCGCCTTCCATGCCGGCATGCATGGAACAACCTTCGGCGGCGGTCCGCTGGCCTGCGCCGTCGCATCGGCGGTGATCGACATCATCGAAAAGGAAAATCTCCTCGCGCATGTCGTCGAGATCGGCGACTACTTCCAGGCGCAACTGACCAAGCTCGCCGAGCGCCACCCATACATCATCGATGTGCGTGGCAAAGGCCTGATGATCGCCGCCGAACTCAACTCAGCCGATCTGGGCAAGCTCGCCGTTACCGAGATGCTCAAGCATCATGTCGTCATCAACTGCACCAGCGACACGGTCCTGCGCTTCCTGCCGCCCTTCATCTTCGAGCGCGTTCATGTCAATACGACCATCGCCGCGCTCGACAAGGTCTTCACGGCATACACCGCGTCTCAAGCCGCCGTTCCATCTTCCGTAGGAGGTCAAATCCATGGCTAGTAATACTCTTCTAGAAAAATCCGCAGTTCCCGTCGCGACTGACCCCGACGTTCTTGCCGCCGCCACTCGCCTCAATGGCGAAGACATGTGCTCCATCGCCGATCTATCGAGCGCCGAAGTGCACGCGATCCTCAAGCTCGGCCACGACGTCAAGCGCAATCCCGGCGCATATCGCCATGCCCTCGACGCCAAACAAATGATCCTGATGTTCGAGAAGGCCAGCCTGCGCACCCGCCTCAGCTTCGAGGCCGGCATCAATACCATGGGCGGCAACGCGATCTTCGTCGACCAGACGAACTCGCCATTAGGCGAGCGTGAGTCCATCGCCGACGTAGCCAAGAATGTCGAGCGCTGGGTCGATGTGATTGTGCTGCGCACCTACGCGCACGACACCATCACCGAGATGGCCGCCAACTCGCGCGTGCCGGTCGTCAACGCGCTCTCTGATTTCGAGCATCCCTGCCAGGCGCTGGCCGACTTCATGACTCTCGATGAGCATTTCGGCCATGTGGCCGGACTCGACTTTACCTATGTCGGCGACGGTAACAACGTCTGCCATTCGCTGATGCTCACCGGCGCGCAACTCGGCGTCAACGTCACCGTGGCCACGCCGCGCGGCTACTCGCCCGACATCGAGATCGTCACTCTGGCACGCGACATCGCGCAGGCCAACGGCTGCGAACTCCGGCTGCTGCAAGATCCGCAAGCCGCCGTCGAGGGCGCCGATGCGGTCTACACCGACGTCTGCGTCAGCATGGGCTTCGAGCACGAGTCCACCAAGCGAGAGCCAATCTTCCGGCCCTTCCAGGTGAACGAAGTGCTGATGGCTAAAGCCAAGCCCAGCGCGGTCTTTATGCACTGCCTGCCCGCGCGCCGCAACGCAGAAGTCACCGACGCCGTCATTGACAGCGCACAATCGATCGTCTTCGACCAGGCCGAAAATCGTCTCCACGCGCAAAAGGCCTTGTTGCTTCTGCTCTTGGGAGGCCTCACATAGAAGCAATGGCGGATTATTGGCGAAAAGCTCCGGCGGCACAGGCGGCGCAGCCACTCCGACATGCTCTCGTGCAAAAGGGTGGCGAAAAGCTCCCGTAGGGAGCGCAGGAAAATAGCCCAGGACAAGCGAAGCGCAGTCCTGGGAAAGAGACCAAAGTGAATCCCGTGCCCCGTAGGGGCACTGTGAAACGGAATTCATTAGTAGCCTTTGCTCAGCTTGCTGTTTTGAAAGGGCACGGCTTTAGCCGTGCCGCAAAGCAGCAATAACGACGAGGGCTTTAGCCACTAAGGAATGGTTTTTGGTAAAAAATATTTCCTACTTGTCTTTCTCTTGGATCGTGAGGAGCTGTGAATGAAGTCGTTTGAGCCGCATCCACGTGCCGAAGATCGCAAACGTAGTGCAGTTGCATTAATCGAACTGCTGCTTACGAACAAGAAGCCGGAAGTACTTCCTGAACATCTTAAGGAACTCGTTAAGATATTGATAGGGAAGATCACCGAGGCTGACGGAAAGCGCAACACTCGATATTGGAGCAACCGCGCCCTTGAATGTCCAGAAGAGAAGCTACAACATGAGCACGTCTATACACGCAAGACGATGATTGATGCACTCTTTCAAGCTGGGCCCGAGAAACGGCAACAGATTCTGAAGCTTGCAATTGGATGCACTGTAACGGCCAAAGAGCACAAGGATCTCTCCCGATACGATAAGGTTTGCGATGGATGGAACCGATATGCAAGAGCCAAGGTACTTGTCACAAACATTGAAACAGGCAGACAGCAGGAATTAGTGGATGGAATTTGCTGAGACCTGACTGCCACCTTTGATTCAAACGAACATTGAGTCTCGATCTTGCGGTTAGATTGATCCATGATTTCTGATCCCTGACCCTACGAAAGGTTTCCAAATATGTCCGTAATTCTCGAATCCCTGCCCGTCGGCCAGAAAGTCGGCATTGCCTTCTCCGGCGGGCTCGACACCTCCGCCGCCCTGCACTGGATGAAGCAGAAGGGCGCCATCCCCTATGCCTACACGGCGAATCTCGGCCAGCCCGATGAATCCGACTACGACGCCATTCCGCGCGCCGCACTCGAATACGGCGCAGAAAATGCCCGCCTCATCGACTGCCGCGGCCCTCTGGTTCGCGAAGGCATTGCCGCCTTGCAGGCCGGCGCATTCCACATTACCACCGCTGGCGTTCCTTACTTCAACACCACGCCGATTGGCCGCGCCGTTACCGGCACCATGCTCGTCACCGCGATGAAGGAAGACGACGTCCACATCTGGGGCGACGGATCGACCTTCAAGGGCAACGACATCGAGCGCTTCTACCGCTACGGACTGCTCGTCAATCCCGATCTCAAAATCTACAAGCCCTGGCTCGACGAGGCCT